>JACYYJ010057831.1_pt1 | contig 13206 bp, 10 predicted proteins | sample 8236861 | NCBI WGS metagenome assembly JACYYJ01 (sample SAMN14103086, study PRJNA606662) | landfill metagenome | isolation source: landfill solid waste | place: India:New Delhi, Okhla landfill site | collected 2017-11-05
CAGCAGCACGATGATCGCGCCGCCGATGGCGAGAGCCCACGATGAGAGGCTCCAGAACTCATTGATGCCGACGCCGAAGAGAAGGCTGCCGAGCCATCCGCCGAGGATCGCGCCCACGACGCCCAGGAGGAGCGTGACGAACCATCCGCCACCCTGCTTACCGGGAAGGATCAGCTTCGCGATCGCACCGGCGATCAATCCGAGAAGAAGAAATGCAAGGAAACCCATGATGTAATCCCCTTTCTGTTGCGGTGCTGTAACTATGCTCCTTCGGACCCGGAAGCGCTAGACCCTTGCGATGAGGCCGTGTTAGCCGATAGGAGCTCCGGGCGATGAAAAAGGCCTCATCTCCGAGGAGATGAGGCCTTTCGCTGGGGGTCAGATCAATTGCTGCCGCGTGCGATCGCGATGATGCGCAGGATCTCAACGTACAGCCAGACGACCGTGACCATGATGCCGAAGCCGCCGACCCAGCCGTACTGACGGGGGGCGCCGTTGCGCACGCCCTGCTGGATCTGGTCGAAGTCGAGCACGAGAGAGTAGGCGGCCATGAACACCACGAGGACGCCGATGATCAGACCGAGCGGGATGCCCATGATCTCAACGCTGCGCAGCCCGAACGCGTTCTGGTTGATGCCGGTCCACATCAGGACGAGGTTCAGCAGTGAGAAGACGAGGTAGCCGACCATCGCGATCATGAAGACCTTGGTCATCTTCTTCGAAGCGCGGATCTTGCCGCTGGCGAACAGGGCGAGGGTCACACCGACGACGGCAAGGGTCGCGAGCGTGGCCTGCACGACGATCCCGGGCCAGGAGACCTCGAAGAACGCCGAGATACCGCCGACGAAGAGTCCCTCAAGAGCTGCGTAGGCGAAGATCAGCGCGGGGCGCACCTTCTTGCGCGAGGTGAAGGTGATGACCAGCGCGAGCACGAAGCCGCCGAGTGCGCCGATGATCATCGGCAGCACCGACACGCCGACGCGGGGGTCGTAGTTCAGCCCGCCGAGGCTCCACACCCAGCCGACGGCGGCGGTGACCAGAAGGATGCCGAACAGCCCAGCCGTCTTCCAGACGGTGTCCTCGACGCTCATGCGGTCGGTCTCGATGGCGCCGGCGGGCGGCGAGGCGTACATGCCCTCAAGCTGCGCGTTCGTGGCAGCATCCACAGTGCCGTGCGCGAACGAGGCGGTCTGAGCGCTCTGCGCGCCGCCCTGAGCGCCGGGCGCACCCGGGTAAGTGGCGACGTTGCGCGGGTCCTGCTTCTGGAACGCCGGGTTGTTGAATGCGAAATTGCTCATGGTGGTGGGCCTCACTCCGAGAGGTTCTAAGGTCGCTTTCCTCAACGATACCGGCGGAATGCTATGCATGGGGTGTTCTAACCTGAATCCATGCCCAGGAGATCGCCGCTCGTCATCGGCCACCGGGGCGCCCCTGGCTACCGCCCGGAGCACAGCAGGTCCTCTTATGAGCTTGCGTTCGCGATGGGGGTGGATGCCGTCGAACCGGACGTCGTCGCGTCGAAGGACGGCGTGCTCGTCATCAGGCACGAGAACGAGATCTCCGGCACGACGGATGTGGAAGACCACCCCGAGTTCGCGGACCGCAAGACGACCAAGCGCATCGACGGGCAACCGCTGACCGGCTGGTTCACCGAGGATTTCACCTGGGAGGAGCTGGCGACGCTGACCGTACGCGAACGCCTTCCGGAGGTACGCGCGTCCAGTGCGTCGTTCGATGACGCTCAGGGGATGCTGAGACTCATCGACCTTCTCGATCTCGTGCGTGCGGGCTCGAACGAGCACGGCCGCGAGATCGGCGTCGTCCTCGAGATCAAGCACGCCACGTATTTCGCGAGTATCGGGATCGAGCTCGCACCCCTCATCGCCCGTGACCTGCGCGCCGCCGGCTGGGCGGACGGGGAACTGCCGCTGATCATCGAGTCCTTCGAGCAGACGGTGCTCGCCCAGCTGCGGGCGGACGGCGTCGCCGCGTCGTACATCTATCTGATCGAAGCATCCGGTCGTCCCTACGATCAACTGGTTGCTCACGGCCGCCAGGCCGCCACCTACAAGGCCACGGTCACACCGCGCGGCCTCGACGCGCTCGTCGGCACGGTCGACGGCATCAGCGTCAACAAGCGGATGCTGCTTGCACGAGGCAACACGATCGTGACGGACGCGCACGCGCGGGGCTTGAAGGTGTTCACCTGGACCGCCAGGCCCGAGAACGCATTCCTCGCGGCGGAGTTCCGCGGCGATGGCGGCAAACAGGACTTCGGCGACTACGAATCGGAGTGGGACGCTCTTGCGCGCACCGGGGTCGACGGCGTCTTCGTCGATCACCCGGATCTCGCGGTCGCCTTCTTCCGCGGGTGAGATCCGCGGGTGAGATCTGCTGCTGTGGTCCTGCCGCGAGTCCGACGGCGAGAAGCGGCGCAACTGACAGACTGACCGCATGACCGGAATCGTCGCCGAGGGCGTCAGCAGATCGTTCGGCACGGTGCACGCCGTCAGAAACGCGACCTTCCGCGCCGAAAGCGGCCGGGTGACCGGGCTGGTCGGGCCCAACGGCGCCGGCAAGACCACACTGCTGCTCATGCTCGCGACGCTGCTCGCCCCGGACACCGGCTCGATCCGCATCGGCGAGGTCGACCCGGCAGGAGACGCGCTCGCCGCCCGCCGTCTGCTGGGCTGGATGCCGGATGCTCTGGGTGCATGGCCCTCGCTCACCGCACGCGAGACGATCGTCACGACAGCACGCCTCTACGACATCGAGCGGGATGCCGCGGCGATCAGAGCCGCGGAACTGCTGACGCTGGTGGGGCTCGAGGAACTGGCGGATGCTCCAGCGAAGGTTCTCTCTCGGGGGCAGAAGCAGAAACTCGGTCTGGCGCGTGCACTCGTGCACGATCCGCAGGTGCTGCTGCTGGACGAACCGGCATCCGGCCTGGATCCCGACGCGCGCGTGCAGTTGCGCGTGCTCCTGCGGCGACTCGCCGCCGAGGGGCGCACGGTGCTGATCTCGAGTCACATCCTCTCCGAGCTCGAAGAGGTCATCGACGACGCCGTCTTTCTCGTTGCCGGAGCGGTCGCCGACGCCGCACCCGCGCAGACCTCCGTCCGCGCGTGGCGGATACGCCTCGCTGACAGCGACGCTGCTCGACAGCGCGACGATGCGGATCGCATCGCCGCGGCGCTCGGCATGGAATCGGGTGCTCTGGGCATCGACCGCAACGCCGCGATCATCGGATTCGGATCGGAGCAGGATGCCGCGGCAGGGCTCCGCCGGATCGTCGAGGCGGGGCTCGCGGTGAGCGACTTCGGACCGGCGCAGAGCGCGCTGGAGCACACCTTCCTCAACCTGCCGCGGACGGAGACCGGCGCATGACCCTCACGCACGTCGGCCTCATCGCCAAGCTCGAGCTCACCCAACGGCTGCGCAGCGTCGGCTGGTACGTCCTGCTCGGCGTCTTCGCACTCATCCTGCTCGGTATCACCGGGCTGGCGTTCGCCGTCTACTCCTCCGGTGCGGCGTTGGGAGCGGGGGTCTATTCGATCGTCGTCAACGTCGTCCTGCTGCTGGTCGTGCTCGTATCGCCCACCCTCAGCGGCAACGCGATCAACGGCGACCGCGATGCGGCCACCCTCGCGGCCGTGCAGGTGACCGCCGCATCCACCGGCGACATCATGGTCGGCAAGCTGGTCGCGGCCATCGCCACGGGCGGCGTGTTCCTCGGCGTCGCGGTGCCGTTCCTCGCGCTGTCGCTGCTCGGAGGGGGAGTGCACCCGGCCACCTTCGCCGTGTCACTGCTCGTGCTGGCCGCCGAGATCGTCGTCGTCGCCACCATCGGTGTGGGACTGAGCGGACTCATCGCCCGCCCGCTGTTCTCGGTCGCGGCGACCTATCTCGTCGTCGCCGCGCTGACGATCGGAACCCTCATCGTGTTCGGTCTCGGCGGTGCGGCGCTGCGCAGTGAGACGAGCAGTTCGTACCGGGTCTACGACAGCTCGGGGAATGTGGACTGCGATCGCTGGGAGACCCACACGTACGAGGTGCCGCGCTTCGACCGGGTCTGGTGGGCGCTGACGGCGAACCCGTTCGTCGTGCTGGCCGACGCCACCCCCACCGTTTACGACGAGGCCGGGTGGCCGGTCGACATGTTCGGTCAGATCAAGTTCGGCGTGCGCGGTGCCCAGCTGCCGCCGCAGGAGTACCGCTGGGACGAGTGCGATCCGAACGCCTCTGACTCGCAGCAGCCATCGCCGCGCGAGGTCATCGAGCGCACCGTGCCGAGCTGGTTCGTCGGTCTCGGCATCCAGGTCGTCATCGCCGGAGGGCTGTTCGCCGGGGCCTGGGCGCGGACGCGGACTCCGGCACGGATGCTGCCGCCGGGCACGCGCATCGCCTGAGGCTCGGGGCGGCTTGCGCCCCGTTCGCGTCACTTTCCGTTCACCTTCTGGACGGATGCTGTGCGGCTGCCGGACACGCGGGATCGATCGACTGAGCGGGTAGTGCCCCAACCCGATCTCTGGAGTCACATGTCTCGCTATTCCCGCGGGCTCGCAGCCGCTGCGGCGTGCGCCGTCGGCGCCGCCGCCACTGCGTTCGTCGTGCCACCCGCCGCAATCGCCGCTGAAGAGCCCCTCGGCATCCGCATCAACGAGGTCGTATCGAACGGCGGGACCCCGGATGACTGGATCGAGTTGTACAACTACTCAGACAGCGACGTCGATCTGAGCGAATACATTATCCAGGACAACAGCGACAAGAACCCGTACACGTTCCCCGCCGGCACGATCGTCGCGCCGGGGGAGTACCTCGTCATCGACACGCTCTCGGATTCGGGCGAGGGCGACTTCGACTTCGGACTCGGAAAGGGCGACAGCGTGCGTCTTTTCGCACCTGGCGATGCGAACGGTACGCAGCCGTTGCTGCAGACCAGCTGGCCGGCAGACACGCATGCCGTGCCGAGCTGGGGCGCGCAGGGCGATGGAGCCGATGTCACGTACGCCCTGACCTCTGAACCGACCAAGGGCAGCGCGAACAGTTTCTCCGGCGGTGGCGACGGCGACCCCGGGACTGGCCCGGATGTCGTGCTCAACGAGATCATCTACGACGACGTGTCCGGGTTCAGTGACCGGATCGAGATCTTCAACAGGGGCAGCGAGACGGTCTCGATCGCGGGGTGGACGATCTCCGACGACAAGCGCGATCGCTTCAGCACGCCTTTCGTCGACGGCACGACCCTTGCGCCCGGCGCTTTCGCTGTGCTCGTCACCGACGTCGACTTCACGTTCGGGCTGGGCAAGGGCGATGAGGTCGTCCTCTACGACCAGGCGCAGGCGGAGGTCGACGCGTACGCATACGAGGCCACCTCGCCGACGGCGACCTTCGCACGCTGCCCCGACGGTACGGGCGACTGGGCGCACGCCACCGAGGCGACGCCCGGTGGCGCCAACAACTGCGCGGTGGCCACGATCCCCGGGGCGGTCGTTCTCAACGAGGTCGACTCCGGCCCCGCCGACTGGGTGGAGCTCTACAACCCCGGCACCGAGCCACTCGACATCTCGGGCTACGAACTTCGCGACAACTCCGACGACCACCGCTGGTCGTTCGTCTCGGGCACCTCGATCGACGGCGGTGAGTTCCTCGTCGTCGAGGCCGACACGATCGGCATCGTGAACGGCGAGGAAGCCCGCTTCGACGCCCCCATCGGGATCGGCAGCGCCGACGAGATGCGTCTCTTCGACGCCGATGGGCAGCTGATCGACCGTACCGGCACGTGGGAAGGCCACGCCAACATCGACGGTGACGAGATCGCGGCCACGCTCGCCCGATGCCCTGATGGCATCGGCGACTTCGTTCTCGCGTATGCGACCCAGGGCGCAACGAACGAGTGCGTCCCGCCCGCCGTCGCGATCAACGAGATCGACTCGCAGGGCGCACCGGACTGGGCAGAGATCGTCAACACCGGCACCGAGCCGGTCGACATCTCCGGCTGGACGCTCATGGACAACGACCCCATCGGCCATGCCGCCGACGTGATGCCGCTGGCGGACGGCACGATCCTCGCACCGGGGGAGTACTTCGTCTTCAACGGCACCGATCACTTCACGTTCGGACTCGGAGGCGGCGACACCGTCACGATCCGCAACGCTGACGGCCTGACCGTCGCCGAGCACGCCTACCCGGCGCATGCCGACGGATTCTGGGCGCGCTGCGAAGACGGCACCGGTGACTTCGTCGATGTGGCGGTCAGCACCCCCGGCATCCGCAACGCCTGCGGAAACCCGGTGCGCATCAACGAGGTCGAGTCCGACGGTGATCCGGACTGGATCGAGCTGGTCAACCCGACCGCTACCGCACTCGAGGTCTCGGGCATCGTCGTGAAGGACGACGACGACACCCACTCCTACGAGATCCCGGCTGGTACCAGCATCCCGGCGAACGGGTACCTCGTGCTCGACGAACTCGGCTTCGGGATCGGCAAGGACGACCAGGTCCGCGTCTTCGACGGCGACCAGCTCGTGGATTCGACGTCCTGGGGCGACAACCACGCGGCGGCCACGTGGGGCCGCTGCCCAGACACGGTCGGTCCCTTCGCGGGCACCGCCGAGCCCACACCCGGGACGGCGAACATCTGCCCCGGCGAGATCGCTGTTTCGCCGTGGCCGGGGTCGCAGGACGTGCGCGTGCTCGACAGCATCCCGACGTTCCTCGAGGACAGCTCAGGACTCGACGTGCAGGAAACCGCCGAGGGCACATTCCTCTGGGCTGTCGACAACGGCACCGGCACCATCTGGAAGCTGAACGCCTCGGCCGCCGGTTCGGCGGTGATCGCGGACGGCTGGACGGACGGCAAGCGCGTGCGCTTCCAGAAGGATGCCGAAGATCCAGGCGCTGCAGGCCCCGACACCGAGGGCATCACTCTTGACGGCGACGGTCTGGTGTACGTGGCATCCGAGCGCGACAACAGCGACAAGGGCGTCAATCAGAACACCATTCTGCAGGTCGATCCGGACGCTGCCGGCCCCGACCTCGTCGCCCTGACCGAGTGGGACCTCACCGATCTGCTGCCCGCGGTCGGCGCGAACCTCGGCATCGAGGCCGTCGAGTGGGTGCCGGACTCGGTGCTCGCCGGTGCGCTGTTCGACGACAACACCGGCGCGACGTACGAGCCTTCTTCGTACGTCGGCGACGGCCTGTTCTTCGTCGCCGTCGAGGACGGTGGCGGGGTGTACGCCTTCGCGCTCGCCGCAGACGGCACGGCGGAGCTCGTCTCGACCATCGATCCAGGACTGGCGGGCGTCATGAGCCTGGACTACGACAGCGTGCTCGGTGTGATGTGGGCCGTCTGCGACGACGGCTGCGGCGGCAAGACCGCACAGATCACGCTCAACGGCACCGACCAGCCGGACATCGCGCACTTCGCGCGTCCCGCAGGGATGCCCGACATCAACAATGAGGGCTTCGCTACCGCGCCGGCTTCGCTGTCGACGAACGGTGAGCGCCCGGTCTGGTGGTTCGCTGACGGATACACATCAGAGGCGCTCCGCGTCGGTACGCTGCCTGGTGCCGGCTCCGGAGGTCCCGGTGACGGTGGTTCTGGTGACGGCGGTGGTGGAGCCGGTTCGGGTGACGGCTCAGACGGCGGTGACCTCGCCACGACCGGTTCCGAGATGCCTGGCGCCGCGCTCGTCCTGGCGCTCGGTCTTCTGCTCGCCGGCGGTCTCGCAGCGGCCATGCGCCGTCGCAAGCAGTCCGCGTAGAGCTACGCGCTATGCGGTATGAGTTTCGTCGGCCTCCCTGCTTCAGAACCGTCGAAACTCATACCGCTCGCGCGCTGAGCGGTCAGCGCTTCGCGTCGAACGGACCCCGGCGTGTGGAGACGATGTCCTTGCCGAGCGGCATGAGTGAGATGGGCACCATCTTGAAGTCCGCGATGCCCATCGGGATGCCGATGATCGTGATGCATAGCGCGATTCCGGAGATGATGTGGGCGATCGCCAGCCACCACCCCGCGAGGATGACCCAGATGACGTTGCCCAGGAACGCGCCGACACCGCTGGTCGGCTTCTCGACGATCTGGCGTCCGAACGGCCAGATCGCGTAACCGGCGATCCGGAACGAGGCGATCCCCCACGGTATCGTCACGATCAGGATGCACAGCAAGATGCCGGCGAGGACATAGCCGAGGAAGAGAGCCCACCCGGCGAAGATCACCCAGATGATGTTGAGGATTGTGCGCATGGATCGCTCCTGTCGTCAAGGCCTGTCGCGTCGCACACGTCGGCCGGAAATGCTCTCGATGCGGAATCGCAGCGGAACCACCCGTTCGCTGCCGGCCCACGCGGAGATGCGGCGGGTCATCGCCGTGGCGTCCTCGACGCTCACCGGGGACAACCGTCCGTGCATCAGCACGCTCCACCCGGTGCCCGCCAAGTCATCGTGATAGTCGATCTCGAAGGCGACCTGCGGTCGATCTTCGGCCAGTCGGCGCAGGATGCCGTCGGACGACGTGCGCACGAAGACATCCGGCCTCGACACGTCGTAGTTCACGGGGAAGATCTCGACGCGTCCATCCGTCACGAATCCGACTCTGCCCACCGTGGTGGTGCGCAGTAGTTCGTAGCACTCCTGCTCCGGCACATCCCTGATCATGTCGTCCTCCTCGATGCGGATCGCAACCGGGTGTCTGCGCCCCAGCTTAGACTCGTAACGCCATGACCGACGCTCCTCTCATCGTGCCCTCCTCCGCCGGCCCGCGCGCCTCCAGCGCGAGCGACCAGGACGACCTTCTCGCGGGCCTGAATCCGCAGCAGCTCGCCGCCGTGACCTATCGCGGACCGGCGCTGCTCATCGTGGCGGGCGCCGGATCGGGCAAGACGAGTGTGCTCACTCGCCGAATCGCGTCGCTGCTGCGGGGGAGAGAGGCGTGGCCGAGCCAGATCCTCGCGATCACGTTCACGAACAAGGCGGCCGGCGAGATGCGCGAGCGCGTCGCGCAGCTCGTCGGCGAGGCATCCCGTGGCATGTGGATCTCGACATTCCACTCGGCCTGCGTCCGGATCCTGCGCCGTGAAGCCGAACAGTTCGGGTTCACGAAGTCGTTCACGATCTACGATTCCGGCGACTCGCGGGCGCTCATCAAGCGTCTGGTGAAGGAGCATGAGGCCGACGCGTACGGCCTGACCCCGGCATCCGTCCAGGGCCGGATCTCGAAGCTCAAGAACGAGCTGCAGGATTCCGAATCGTACGCTCGGGACGCGAACATGAGCGACCCGGCCGAACGGATGTTCGTCGAGATCTTCGCCGATTACCAGCGGCAGCTGCGCAAGGCGAACGCCTTCGATTTCGACGACCTGATCGGTCAGACCGTCTATCTCTTCCGTGCGTTCCCGAAGGTCGCAGACACCTACCGGCGCCGCTTCCGGCACATCCTCGTGGACGAGTACCAGGACACCAACCACGCTCAGTACGCGCTCATCCATGAGCTCACCCGGCCGGTCTCCGCCGATGCCCCCGATCCATATGCCTCCAACGGCATGATGATCTTCGAGCCCGAGACCGCTCCCGAGCTCGACGGAGCGTCCCTCACGGTCGTCGGTGACTCCGACCAGTCGATCTACGCTTTCCGCGGCGCCGACATCCGCAACATCAGCGAATTCGAGCGTGACTTCCCGGGCGCCAAAGTCGTGCTGCTCGAACAGAACTACCGTTCGACGCAGAACATCCTCTCGGCGGCGAACGCCGTGATCGGCAACAACTTCGACCGCAANNGGCTACTCGCAGCACGATGAGGCGCAGTTCGTCGCCGATGAGGTCGAGACGCTGCGTCGGGCAGGTATGCCGTACTCCGAGATGGCAGTGTTCTACCGCACCAACTCGCAGTCGCGTGCGCTGGAGGAGATCTTCATCCGCTCCGCCGTGCCGTACAAGATCATGGGCGGCACGAAGTTCTACGAGCGTGCGGAGATCAAGGACGCGCTGGCCTACCTCATCTCGGTCGCGAATCCCGCCGACGAGATGTCGGTGCGACGCATCCTGAACAGGCCGCGCCGCGGCATCGGGGATGTCACCGAGACCGCGATCGCACGGTTCGCCGAAGACCACGGCATCACGTTCCGTGAGGCGCTGTCGACGCCGGCGCAGCTCGGCGTCGGCCCGAAGATCCAGGCGGGCATCGGTCACTTGGACGCCGTGCTGAAAGAGGCCACGGAGATTCTGCTCCCGGCATCCGGCGAAGTGCCGCCGCCGACGTCTGTCGCCGATGGCCTGAGTCTCTTGCTCGCGAAGAGCGGTTACCTCGATGCGCTGCGCGCCAGTCGCGACCCGCAGGATGAAGCGCGCGTCGAGAACCTCGACGAGTTCGTTGCCGTGGCCCGCGATTTCGCGCGCAACAACCCCGAGGGCACGATCGCCGATTTCCTCACCGAAGTCGCACTCGTCTCTGATGCCGACGATCTCGACGACGAGTCCGGCTCGGTGTCGATGATGACCATGCACACGGCCAAGGGGCTCGAGTACGACGCGGTGTTCGTCACCGGTGTTGAAGAAGATCTCATCCCGCATCGCATCTCGGCGGGGGAGCCGGGTGGTCCGCAGGAAGAGCGCCGGCTGTTCTACGTCGGCATCACCCGAGCCCGTAAGCGCCTGCACCTGTCGCTGGCGATGACTCGCGCGCAGTTCGGGGAGGTTTCCGTCGCGATGCCGAGCCGGTTCTTGCAGGAGATCCCCGCTGAACTCGTGGACTGGAGGCAGTCACCGGGAGATGTGAACTCTCGCGGTGGGATGCAGTCTCGAGCGCTGAACGCGCGGCGCGGAGGCGGTTTCGGCGGAGGGAGCGGGGGCTTCGGCGGTGGCGGTGATCGGTTCGGTGTGAAGCCGCTCGCGAAGCGTGACGGGCTGAAGCCGCTGTCGACTGCGATGGACAAGTTCCCCAACAAGGTCACCGGAAAGGTTCGCGACAACGGCGATCTCGAGCTCGCTGCCGGCGACCGTATCCGTCACGACGATTTCGGCGAGGGCCGGGTGGATGCCGTGACCGGTGAGGGTGCCAAGCGCATCGCGCACGTGCGTTTCGATTCTGCGGGGCTGAAGAAGCTCCTCATCAAGATCGCCCCGATCGAGAAACTCTGAGCGAGCGGTTACAAGACGTTCAGTCGTTCGCGTTCGCGCCGGCCATGGTCGCGGCGTCCCGCACAGCATCGTCGAACCCCGCCGACTGCGAGAGGCCTGCGACTCCGAGGCTGCGGCCCTGCGGGTCGCTCGCGATGACACGCATGCCGCGTGCACGGCACCACGTGGCGAGGGCGGCGAGCATCCAAACCGCGACCGACTGCAGCTGAGTCACCTCCGTGAGATCCAGCACGATCACAGCCGGAGACTCGCGGTCGGTCGGGCGCTCCTCGAGCCATGTGTCCAGATCGAGCAGCAGACGTTCGGCACCGTCGAAATCGATGTAGCCGCGCAGCCGCCACACGGCGAGGTCGTCGGCGTTCTCCTGCAGGATCTGGGTGGCGACGGCATCCTGCTCGGCCCCGAGACCGGCAGCGAGTTCTTCATTCGCTGCGGTCACCTCTGACGCCGACAGCGTGAGCGGACGATGCAGCACGTGCAGCCCGAACCGGGTCGCGAGCTGCTGCGCTGCCGCGACGCCGCGAACACTCGCACCGCTCGTGTCGAGTCTCGGGCTGAACAGGCCGAGCCCGAACTCGCCGGGTGAGCTCGCAACGAGTCCGCCAGCGACGCCCGACTTCGCCGGGAGACCTGCCCGCAGCAACCACTCGCCGGCGTAGTCGTACATGCCGCACGTCGCCATGATCGTCATGACGTGCTGGCAGGTCTCCGCACTGGTCACCCGCTGACCGGTCACCGGATTCACGCCGCCGTTCGCGAGTGTCGCGCCCATCACCGCCATGTCGCGAGCGGTCACGAGCACGGAGCACTGTCGGAAGTAGGCATCGAGAGTCTCCGAGACCGGAGCGGTGAGTGAGCCCGCGCTGCGCATGAGGTAGGCGAGTGCGCGATTGCGGTCGCCCGACTTCTGCTCCGAGGCCAACACGGCGTCGTCGACGCTCAGGTCGCGACCGGCGAATGCGCTCAGGCGGGCGAGGATGCGCGAGAAGCGTTCCTCTGCCGAGAGGCCGGTAACCAGCGACGTCGTCACGATCGCACCGGCGTTGACCATCGGGTTCGGCGGCCGACCGGTGGCGGCCTCGAGCTTGACGGAGTTGAACGCCTCGCCACTGGGTTCGGCTCCGACCCGATCGTGTACGGCGTCGAGTCCTCGATCGTCTAACGCGAGTGCATACACGAAAGGCTTCGAGGCGGACTGAATCGTGAACTCCACGTCGGTGTCCCCGCTTTCGTACACGCGTCCGTTGAGTCCGCACAGGGCGATCCCGAACAACTCGGGGTCCGCCCCGGCAAGCTGCGGGATGTAGTCGGCGACCGTCCCACGTCGGTCGCCGACGAGCCTGTCATGAACGATGTCGAGAAACGACGTGACGATGTCAGAGAGCTTCTCCGGGGCGGCCATGGCCCCATGCTACGGGGGCGGCCTATCCGATGCGGCACTCCTCACCCCGCGCACTGCCCCTTCCTCGCGCCGTTCACGGTCAGGTCCACGCCGGCGTCCGTCGGCTCCACCTCGTTCTGCGAGCAGATGATCGAACCGTTCACGGTGAGGCCGGAGAGGACAGTCCCCAGTGGACTTCCGCTGCCCGAGATCGCCACCCTGCCGGTGACCTCTGAACGGTCCACCACGACAGGGCCGGACGTGTCGGTGATGCGGAGCGGCCCGATGATGGTGGAGGGGTCGCATCCGGCGGTCGTGTCTCCGACCGCGACGGTGCCGGTGGTGCCCGAGAGGGTCACCGGACCCTTGATCTGCGATCCGCAGATCGCCACGACGGAGGCCGCGGACGATGTGACCGGACCGGTGACATTCGAGTCCTGGACGATGAGCCTGCCGCCGTCCTCGACGGAGACCGGACCGCGGACATCCGCGTCGATGAGGCACAGTCCGCCTGCACCGGCCGTGATCCGACCGTCATGGCTGCCCGTGATCGTCTCCTCGCACGGCGGATCGATCGTGACGGTGCGCGACCACACCTCCCACGGAGCCACGCGTCCACGATCTCCCGCCACGACGACGGTGGTCGGATCGAGCACGGTGAAGCTGCCGTTCTCGGTGTTGACGTA
>JACYYJ010125877.1_pt2 | contig 13145 bp, 10 predicted proteins | sample 8236861 | NCBI WGS metagenome assembly JACYYJ01 (sample SAMN14103086, study PRJNA606662) | landfill metagenome | isolation source: landfill solid waste | place: India:New Delhi, Okhla landfill site | collected 2017-11-05
CAGCTGGAGGAGTGGATGCGCTCCTACCGCCCCGAGGAACTCTTCGACGAGGAGGGCCGCCCCCGCCCCGAGGTTCTGCGGTACGTCCCCGAGGGCGACGCCCGCCTCGGCGCCACCCCGTACGCCAACGGCGGCCGGCTCACCCGCGCCCTCCCGCTGCCGGATCTCGCCGGCCACGCCGTGGAGGTGCCGGCGCCCGGGCAGAGCACCAGCGAGCCCACCCAGGTCCTCGGCGGCTGGCTGGAGGAGCTGATGGCCGCCACCGCCGCCCGGCGCGACTTCCGCCTGGTCGGCCCCGACGAGACCGCCTCCAACCGGCTCGACGCCGTCTACGGCGCCACCGGCAAGACCTGGGAGGAGAAGACCTACCCCACCGACGAACACCTCTCGCGCGACGGCCGCGTCATGGAGGTGCTCGCCGAACACCTCTGCCAGGGCTGGCTGGAGGGGTACCTGCTCACCGGCAGGCACGGCCTCTTCTCCTGCTACGAGGCGTTCGCGCACATCGTCGACTCCATGGTCAACCAGCACATCAAATGGCTGCGCGCCTCCCGCAGGCTCGACTGGCGGCGCCCCATCGCCTCCCTCAACTACCTGCTGACCTCGCACGTCTGGCGCCAGGACCACAACGGCTTCTCGCACCAGGATCCCGGATTCATCGACCACGTCGTCAACAAGAAACCCGAAGTCGTGCGCGTCTACCTGCCGCCGGACGCCAACACCCTGCTTTCGGTGGCCGATCATTGCTTGCGCACCCGCCAGTACATCAACGTGATCGTCGCCGGGAAGCAACCGGCCGTACAGTTCCTCGACATCGACGACGCGATGACCCACTGCCGCAAGGGCATCGGGATCTGGCAGTGGGCCTCGACCGACCGCGACGTCGAACCGGATGTGGTGCTCGCCTGCGCCGGCGACATCCCCACGATGGAAACCCTCGCGGCCGTCGACATCCTGCACCGCCGCTTCCCCGACCTGCGGATCCGGGTGGTCAACGTCGTCGACCTCATGCGGCTGCAGGACGACCGGGCGCACCCGCACGGGTTGCCTGATGCGCACTTCGACGCGCTGTTCACCACCGATACGCCGGTGGTCTTCGCCTACCACGGCTATCCGTGGCTGATCCACCGTCTCGTCTACCGGCGCACCAACCACGAGAACTTCCACGTCCACGGCTACATCGAGGAGGGCACGACCACCACACCGTTCGACATGTGCGTGCTCAACCGCATCGACCGCTACCACCTCGCGCTCGACGTCCTCGACCGCGTCGATCGGATCCGGCCGATCGCCGGGCACGCCCGCGAGGAACTCGAGAACATCCTCGCCGAACACACCCGCTACGTGCGCACCCACGGCGAGGACATGCCGGTGATCACCGACTGGCACTGGCAGGGCGTCGGAATCGACTGAGCGTCACACCGATCCGCGGCGGGCCAGGCGCCCGGCGGTGAAGGCGTCGACGTCCACCTCGTCGAGGGAGGTCACCACCAGATCGGCGCCCGCGTCCTCGAGGTCGGCGGCGTCGTCGAACCGGGCGACACCGAGCGCCCACATGCCGCCGGCCTTCGCCGCCCGGATCCCGCTGATCGCGTCCTCGACGACCACGCACGCCTGCGCGGGCACCCCGAGTTCGTCGGCGGCGGTGAGGAACAGTTCCGGGTCGGGTTTGCCGTGGGCGACCGGGCGGCCGGACAGATCCGCGTCGAACCGGTCGAGCAGCGTCTCGCCGGGACGATCATGGGCGGGGATCGCCCGCAGGAACAGGCCCGCGTTCTTCGACGAGGACGCCGCGGCCACCGCGATCCCCGCCGCCTGCACGGCCGCGACGAAGCGCACCCCGTCGTCGTAGGCGCGGAACCGGCGCTCGTCGATCAACCGCAGCAACCGGGCCTGCTTGCGCTCGGCGTAGTCGACCGCGCGACGCTCGGCGTCGGGCACCGCGAAGTATTCGAGGGCGGCGCGGGCACCGTCCATCCGCGGCCGGCCCGACAGCACCTGCCGATACACCTCCGCGGTGAACGCGTCCTCCTGCCAGGAGGTCTCGGGCTGCAGGTCGCGCCAGTCACCGGTCATCAACTCCGCCAGCGCCTCCCGCCACGCCGTATCGTGCGGTGAATCGACGAGCACCCCGTCGACGTCGAAGATCACCGCCCGGAACCGCGACTGCGTTTCGGCCACGATGTCCTCCTCGCGGTCAGGCCGGGACGGCGGCGAGCCGGAACTCGTGCGAGTCGCCGGCACCGAGTTCGACGAGTTCGCCGTCGACCGCGACCTGCACCGGCACCCGGAAGCCTTCGGTCTCGGCGCGCACCGACAGCTTGTCGCCGTCGATCCGCACCCGCAGGGGAGTGCCGCGGTACCGCATGGAGAACGACACCCCGTCGAGGTGCGAGACCAGCTTGGGCCGGAAGACGAGCACGTCGCCGTACGCGCGGGCACCGACGTAGTAGCGCTGCAGCAGATCGAGGGTGCCGCCCATGACCCCCATGTGGATGCCTTCCTTGGTGGTGCCGCGCTGCAGGTCGCTGACATCGCTCTCGAGCGCGAGCTTGAACCGCAGCCACGACGATTGCGGGTCGAAGGTGGCGAGCACACCGGCGAACGTCACGTGACTGAGCGTCGACCCGTGCGAGGTGCGCTGGTCGTAGTAGTCGACGGTGCGGCGCACGAGGTCGCGATCGTAGGGATAACCGAGCTGTTCGAATACCTGGCGCAACTCGGCATCGTCGAACAGGAAGAACAACATCACCGTGTCGGCCTGCTTGGCGACCTTGTAGGCGTCCGGGTCGCGGCCCTCGGCACGCAGGATGCGGTCCATCCGACCGATGTTGCCGTACTTCGTGCGGTAGTGCTCCCAGTCGAGTTCCTCGAGATCCTCGTAGCCCTCGAACTGGCTGATCACCCCGTCGTGGTAGGGCACGAACATCTTCCGGCTCATCTCCGACCAGGTCCGCAGTTCCTCGTCGGTGACGCGCAACCGGGCCCGCAGGGCCGTCCGCCGGCTCTTCGACAGCACCTCGAAGACGTCCAGGGCGCGCGCGGAGATCCACGCGACCATCACGTTCGTGTACGCGTTGTTGCGCAGCCCGGCCTCGGTGGCCCCTGGATACCGTTCGTGGAACTCGTCCGGACCCATCACCCCGTGGATCTCGTAGCGGTCCCGCTCGGGGTTGTAGTGCGCAATCGACGCCCAGAACCGCGCGATCTCGAGCATCATCTCGGCGCCGTAGTCGGCCAGGAAGTCGACGTCGTCGGTGGCCTGGTAGTAGTGCCACACGTTGTAGAAGATCGCGGCGCTGACGTGGCGCTGGTTCCGGCTCAGGTCCGGATCCCATTGCCCCGACATCGGGTTGAGATGGACCGTCTGGGTCTCCTCGGTGCCGTCGCTGCCGCTCTGCCAGGGGAACATCGCGCCGCGGTAACCGGCCTCGCTCGCCGCGGCCTGCGCCTCGCCCAACCGGCGGTAGCGGTAGAGGATCAGTCCCTTGGTGATCTCGGGGACCCGCATGTTCAGGAAGGGATAGACGAACAACTCGTCCCAGAACACGTGCCCGCGATAGGCCTCGCCGTTGAGTCCGCGTGCCGGCACGCCGGCGTCGAGGCGCGCGGTGTGCCGGGAACAGACCTGCAGCACATGCGAGACGTGCAGACGCAACAGCAACTGCGCGCGCGGCTCCCGCGGCAGCCGGATGTCGCAGATGTCCCACAACTCGTCCCACGCCGCGACGTGCTCGTCGTACGCCTCGGCGAAATCCGGATAGCGCAACACGTGCCGGCCCGCCGACGCGAGGGGCTCGGTGATCGCATCGTCGCGGGAGGTGAACATCGCCACCATCTTCTCGATGCGCACCGTCGAGCCTTCGGCGATGTCGAAGGAGAGGACCTGCTGGATATAGTCCTCCATCTGGTACAGATCGCGGTCGACGAGCATCGCCCCGTCCGAGCCCTCCCGGAACACCCGGGTGCGGGCGGCCTGGGCGATGTAGGTGTCGGACTGACGGATCTGCACCTTCAGCGCGATCGTCTCGGGACCGTAGGTGCGCGGCGAGACCGGATCGAGGTGCCGCGCCTCGAGATCGCGGTAGCGGGCCACGGCGCGGTTGGAGACCCGGCCGTCGAGGGCGGTGACGATCTCGACCCGTCCCGACCAGTTCTCCGGGGTCAGCGACCATTCGAGCGCCCCCTGGTTCGGATGCTCCATGCTCACGAACCGTCTGCTGCGCAGCGACGTCTCGCGGCCGTGCCGATCCCGGAACCGCAGTTCGCGGACCACCGTGGCGGTGCGGATGTCGTAGACGTGCCGGTAGTCGAGGATCTCCACGTGCGCCAGGCGGATCGCCTCACCGCCGTCGATGCGCAATTTCAGCACGAGCCAGTTCGGGAGATTGACCAGATCCTCGTTCAGGACCGGGCTGCCGCCCATGATGGTGGTCTCGCGGTTGTAGCAGCGATGCGCGTAGGTCCCCGGATAGTGGACCTCGCCCATGTCCTCCCACTCGGCGGTGCCCCGCGAACAGAAGTAGCCGTTGCCCGTCGACGTCAGGGCCTCGCGCAGGGGTTCGTCGTCGGGGTCGAAACCGTCGTAGTCGAGGGTGAACTCCGGGTCGTACACGCGAACCTCCTGGCGGGTCGTAGGCGACACGAACTGTCCGGCAGCGCTGTCATCTCCCCAGAGTCGACAGGAAACGTTCGACGTCGTCGACCGACGCGAGGACGAACTCGGCGTCGGTGCGGCGCCCGGCCATCTCCGGGTCGTCGGGACTGCCGACCAGGATCCCGATGCCACGACCCCGCAACGCCCGGAAGGCATCCTCGTCGGTGATGTCGTCGCCGAGATAGAGCGGCACGACGTCGTCGGAGGCGAGACCGAGGACATCGATCAGGTGCAGGACCGCCTTGCCCTTGTTCCAGTCCACGGCCGGTTTGAGTTCGTAGACCATCTTTCCCGGCACCACAGCGAGCCGGTCGGCGTTCTCCTGCAGCAGGGTCTCGACGATCGCGCCCACCCGGTCGTGCACCTCGGGGGAGGCCTGCCGGTAGTGCACGGCGACCGACGCGCGCTTCGGTTCGATGCCGACGCCGTCGAGACCGTCCAGGCGGGTGCGCAAGGTCTCGGTGGTCTCGGCGATCAGATCGGTGAAGTCGGCGAGGACGTCGTGGGCGATCTGCCCGTCGGTGGGGCTCCAGATGTCGAAACCGTGGCTGCCGGCGACGACGAGATCGTCGACCCCCATGAGCTGTTGGACGACGTCGCGGTCGCGTCCGGTGACGATGCACACCGACACGCGGTCGGCGAGTTCACGGACGGTGCGGCGCATGGAATCCGACCACACCGCGTCCTCGGGGCGGGCGACGATCGGGGTGAGCACACCGTCGTAGTCGAGGAAGACCGCGGGCCGGCGACCGGCGAGACGGTCGGACAGGGCGGCGCCGTCGAGTGCCGACGGTAGGTCCTCCACGGTGCGCGGCGCGGTCATCTGATCGGTACTCCTGTCGTCGCGGCGACCCGTCATGGTTCGCACCGTACACAAAGATCGAAAGGCTCGGCCGAGGATCCGGGGAGGGGGATCGGCCGGATCCGGTGGTCAGCGGACCGGGCGCCGCCAATGTTCGTCCGCGGTGAGCCGGGAGCGGACGTGTTCGGCGGCATCGTCGTTGCGGAACGGGCCCGCCAGCAGGTCGGCGTAGACGTGCGAGGCGGCGGCATGGCGCAGTCCGCCGCGACGGTCCATCCGTTCGAAGACCACCGGTGACCAGGGGATCGCCACCACGACGTCGCCGCCGTGCTCGACCGGGCGCAGACCGAGACTGTCGGCGAAGTCGTCGGGGTCGTCGGCGTAGACCTCGAGCAGAGCCGGCGCCGCGTAGTCGGTGGCGCCGACCCCGGTGAGTGCGTAGGGAATGTCGATGCGCTCGGCCAGTCGCGCGCGGGTCGCGGTGACGCCCTCGGGGGCGGTGAACCGCCGGACCGCGCACACCTTCCGCTCGGCGGCCCAGGCCCGCAGCATCGGTTCCCAGCGCACCTCGACGATCGGGCCGCGCGGGACCCGGCGCACGAGCTCGCGTTCGACGAGCACCTCCACGACGCGGTAGGTCGCGCCGGTGGACGCGCCGGACAGCTTGATCAGTTCCGGGACGGAGATCTCCCCGACGTGATCGGCGAGCGCACGCACCACTCGGTCGGACGGTTCGCCGGTGAGCACTCCCGACGGGCGGCCCGGGCCGCGCCACGGGTCGGCGTCGGCGCCGCGGTCGCGTACCCACACCGCCGGGCGGTTCGCGACGAGCGAGAGGTTGCCGGTCGCGTCGGCGTAGGAGATGCCGTGCCGGTCGAGCTGGCGCCGCACCGGATCGGACAGATAGTGGGCGCACACGAAGCCGCGGTCGGAGTCGGACAGGTCGGCGGCGATGCGCGCGACGTCGCCGGAGAGTACGCCGCGGGAGGCGACCACGGAGAAGGACACGGTGTCGCCGTCGGGGGCGGTGACGAGCATCCGGGTGGGTGCCTCGGGGGAGCGAGGACGGTCGCTCGACAGCGACCAGCCGAGCGGCAGGCACGCCTCGAGTCGGGCGGTGGCGCGGCGGTAGATGTCGATGTACCGCTCGGGGCGGGGACCGACGGTGTTCTCGGGGACGGGAGCCGGTTGTGTCACATCCACCACCGTAGTCACTCTGTGCCTGACGGAAAAGAGAAATAAACGAAATCCCATAGGGCGGAACAACGCCCCTCCCGCACCACAAACTATGACGGGGCATGCGCTAGTTTCGTGACCATGACCGACATCACCGGGCGCATCGCGTTCGTTCAGGCGACCTGGCACCGCAACATCGTCGACCAGGCACGCACAGGCTTCACCGACGAGATCACCCGCCTCGGCGTCTCGCAGGACGCGCTGGACTTCTTCGAGGTCCCCGGCGCCTTCGAGATCCCGCTGCACGCGAAGCGGCTGGCGAAGACCGGACGCTACGACGCGATCGTGGCGGCGGGGCTGGTCGTCGACGGCGGCATCTACCGGCACGACTTCGTCGCCACCGCGGTGATCGACGGCCTCATGCGGGTCCAGCTCGACACCGATGTGCCGGTCTTCTCCGTCGTGCTCACCCCGCACAACTTCCACGAGCACGACGAGCACGTCGAGTACTTCACGCGGCACTTCGTCAAGAAGGGCGCCGAGGCGGCTCGTGCCGTCGACGCCACGGTGCGCTCGCTGCGCGCGCTGCCGACCGGAGACTGAGCCCCGACCGGCAGCGCGTGTCGGATCAGCGTGCGCTGCCGGAGGGATCCTTCGCCACCGAGTTCTCGCCGGCCACCACCGGGTTCGGAGCCTCGGTGCGCCGACGGTAGGCAGCCCGTGCGGTCTCGTCGGTGTTCAGTGCGAGCGACTGCAGACCGAACGCCGCGGAGATGCGGTGACGGGTCGCCTCCGGCACCGCCTTCAGCGCTCCGAGGATCGCTCCCGCCGTGCGCGGCACGTACCGCAGGCCGGGACGGGCTGTCGCGATCACCTGCACGATCGCGGCAGCGACCTCCTCGGGGCCGACCATCGCGAGCTTCTCGATGAGTGCGTTCGGCTTCATACCCGCGATCAGTTCGGTGCGCACGAAGCCCGGGGCGATCGTGGAGACCACGATGTTCGAGCCGGCGAGCTCCTGGCGCAGCACCGATCCGAGGCCGATCACCGCGTGCTTGGTCGCGGAGTACACCGCGAGGCCGGGGGCGCCTTCGATGCCCACGACGGAGCCGAGATTGACGATGTGCCCGTAGCCCTGGTCGGTGAAGCGCGCGGCGGCCAGCTTCGACCCCAGGATCACGCCGCGGACATTGACGTCGATCTGCCGGTCGGTGACCGCGTCGGTCTCCTCGAGGAACGCCCCGGTGGGCATGATGCCGGCGTTGTTGACGAGCACGTCGATCCCGCCGAACTCCATGTTGGCCAGGCTGAGGAACTCGTCGAAGGATCCCCGGTCGGTGACGTCGAGGGGCAGTCCGAGCACCGTGGTGCCGAAGCGCGCACCGATCCGGGCGGCGGTGTCCTGCACGAGATCCTTGTCGATGTCGCCGATGGCCACGCGCGCGCCGGCCGCGACGAGGGCTTCGGCCGTCGCCTGTCCGATGCCGCGTGCTCCGCCGGTGATGACAACCCTCTTGCCGTGCACGTTCGGGCTCATGTCGTGTCGTCCTTTCCTCGCTGGGCTTGTGGGAACGACGCTACGAACGGAGAGCTCCGTGATCCATGCCACTATCGGCAGGTTCTTGTGAATTTCGGCCACGCTGCCGAGGATGGAGCCTCGTGAACCCCTGGACCTCCCGCCGTGCGGCGACGAGCGCGGCCCTGATGGTGGCGTTCGGACGTGAGCGCGGGATCGACGCTGCCACGCTGCTCGCGGGTACCGGACTGGGGGAGGAGCAGATCACCGATCCGGGCGGGGAGATCACCGACGACCAGGAATTGGCCGTCATCGCGAATCTCGTGGCCGCGCTGGACGACCGGCCCGGGGAGGGGTTCGCCCTCGGCCTGCGGTACCAGGCGGCGGTGCACGGGATCTTCGGTTACGCCCTGATGAGCTGTGCGACGGTGCGCGACGGCATCGAGGTGGGTACCCGCTTCTTCGACCTCACCTTCGCCTTCTCGCGCGCCGCCCTGGAATATGCGGGCGACGAGGTCCGCTTCTGCCTCGACGACCGGCACGTGCCGGCACAGCTCCGGGGCTTCCTGCTGGAACGGGACGTCTCGGGGATCCTCGCCCACTGGAGTGCGCTGTGGGGGCAACGGTCGGAGGTGCGTCGCATCGAGGTGGCCGAATCGCTCGGTGAGCGGGTTGCGCCGGTGTTCCGCGACCGGGGTCTGCGGGTGGAGACGACGGCGTCGACGCATGCGGTGGTGGTGGACGCGCGGGCGTTGGATAGGCCCATGCCGACCGCGAGCCCCGAGGCGGCCGCCGTGCTGCTGCGGGAGTGCGCGGATCTGCTGCAGCGCAGACAGAATCACGGCGAGCTCGGTGCCCGCGTGCGTGAGGTGTTGTTGCGCCGGGCCGCCGAGGGCCCCACCCAGGACCAGGTGGCGGCGGAGCTGGGGTCGAGCGTGCGTACCCTCCGGCGGCAGCTGGGGGAGGAGGGGACCTCGTACCGGGCGATCGTGGCCGAGACACTGGGGACGATGGCGGGGGAGCTGCTGGATGCGGGCCTGCCGGTGGAGAGGGTGGCGCACCGTCTGGGCTACGCCGACGCCTCGAGTTTCTCGGTGGCGTTCAAGCGGTGGACCGGCCGCACGCCGGGTGGGCGACGACGGGAGAGACGCTCGGTCTGATGTCACGACGCGACCGCTTCGAGAGCCTCTTGGAATTATTCTGAACAATACGGAAACCCTGGAAAAAACGAACTCATCCTCCTCCCAATGTGGTCACCACTCATCAAGGCATCAGCGATCGACAACATCCACCGCCAAGAAGGCCGGGGATCGGATCAGCCGCTCGATGGCTCCGGACGTCGAGTCATGGCCAGGGGAACGAGCACACCGAGCAGCGCAGCTGGCAGCAGGAACGCGAGAATCGGATCGGCGCCGTACACCGGTGTCAGCAGGAGAGGGGAGAAGGCCGCACCGCCGAAGCGGAAGGCCTGCACCACGGACACCGCGCCACCGCGGTTGCCGCCCGGCCAGCCGAGTACTGCGGCGTTGACCCCGACGAGGATGAACTGCGAAGCGATACCCGCCACGAACCACGCGACGCCGAGCACGACGAGCCACGGGACGGTACCGACGACCACGACCAGCGCTGCGCCGCTCACCGCACCGATGAGCACGATCGCCCGGGCACCGACGCGGTCGATGAGCATCCCGACCGGCCGGGAACTGAGGATGCCGGCGAGACCGAACACGGTGAGTACCACGCCGCGTTCGGACGGGGACAACCCGAAGTCGTCCTCGACCCGGAAGGCGAGGAGGAATCCGAGCCCACCGAGAGCACCCCAACCGAGCAACGCGACCAGCCCGATACGCAGGACACGCGGGGTCAGCGCGTCACGCAGACGGGCCCGGGTGGTACCGGACGGGTCGTCGCGCACCGATTCGGGTAGGCCGGCGAGCGCCAGGAGCAGCGCGGCGCCGGCGAGCACGACGAACGCCCATCGCCAGCTCACCTCGGCGGCGAGACCGCCGATCAGTGGGGCGACGGTCTGACCGGCGGCCTGCATCGCCCCGAACAATCCGAGCGCGCGGCCGAGCCTGTCCTTCGGCGTGATGACGGCCAGCGCCGCGAGCAGCAGTGGTGTGGTGAACGCATTGGCGGCGCCCTGCAGCATGCGGGTGCCGATGAGCACCGAGAAGGTCGGCGCCAGCGCCGCGGCGATCGAGACCGCCGCGTAGACGAGATAGGCGGTGCGCACGGTGCGGACGCGCCCCCACCTCGCACCGAGGGTGCCGGAGAACAGCATTGCGGCCGCGAACACACCGAGATAGGCGGTGACCGTCGTCGCGGCCGTGCCGGTGGACACACCGGTGTCGGCGCCGATCTCCGGCAGCATCGACACGACGACACTGCCGCCGAAGGGCCCGAGGAATCCTCCCGCGTACAGCGCCGTGCGCTGCAGCGGTTCGCGCAGATCCCTCACTTGTTGAAGCCGCCGGGGCCCCGTCGCCGCAGATAGCGTTCGAACTCGGCGGCGAGGGCGTCGCCGTCGATCTTGGCGATGACCTCGGAGATGTCCTCCTCGGCCTCGGCGTCGCCGCGCTCCTCGAGGGTGCGCACGTACTCGGCGATCTCCTCGTCGTCCTCGATCATGTCGGTGACGGTCTGTTCCCACTCCTCGGCGAGGAGGGGGAGTTCGCCGAGGGGCACCTCGAGGTCGAGGACGTCCTCGACCCGGCGCAGCAGCGCGACGGTGGCCTTGGGGTTCGGTGGGTTCGACACGTAGTGGGGGATCGCCGCCCAGAACGACACCGCGGGGATGCCCGCGCGCACGAAGGCGTCCTGCAGCACACCGGTGATGCCGGTGGGTCCTTCGTAGCGGGAGGTCTGCAGCTTGAACCGTTCGGCAGCCTCGGAGCTGTAGGCGGTGCCGGTCACCGGGACCGGGCGGGTGTGCGGGGTGTCGGCGAGCAGCGCGCCGAGGAGGACGACGGTGTGGACCTCGAACTCGTCGACGAGTTCGATGATGGCGTCGCAGAAGCTGCGCCAGCGCATGCTCGGCTCGATGCCGTGCAGCAGGACGACGTCGCGGTCGCTACCGGGCGGGGAGCACAGCGACAGTCTGGTGGTGGGCCAGTCGATCTCGCGGGTGACGCCGTCCACGAGTCGGACCTGTGGCCGGTTGACCTGGTAGTCGTAGTACTCCTCGGAGTCCAGCTCGGCGAAGGGCTCGGCGTCCCAGATCAGCTCGAGGTGCTCGACGGCGCCGCTGGCGGCGTCGCCGGCGTCGTTCCACCCCTCGAAGGCGGCGACGAGCACCGGATCTCGCAGGACGGGGACGTCCTGGTCCGGGGTCTCGGGATACTCGGGTGTACTCACTCGTCCAGCCTACGACCCGGGCCGATCCGGGCGCCCACTAGTCTGAAGGGCATGTCCACCCCACTTCATTCTGTCCTGCTCGATGCGCTGACCCAGCGCGTTGTCATCGGAGACGGGGCGATGGGCACCATGTTGCAGGCCGCGGATCTGTCGCTCGACGACTTCCGCGGTTTGGAGGGGTGCAACGAGATCCTCAACGAATCTCGTCCCGATGTGATCCGGGGGATCCACCGGGCGTACTTCGAGGCCGGCTCCGACGTCGTCTCGACGAACACCTTCGGCTGCAACCTGCCCAACCTCGCCGACTACGACATCGCCGACCGCATCCGTGAGCTGTCCGAGCTCGGTACCCGCCTCGCCCGCGAGGTCGCCGACGAGATGGGTCCCGGCGCCGACGGCATGGCCCGCATGGTGATCGGGTCGATGGGTCCGGGCACGAAGCTGCCCACCCTCGGGCACGCGCCGTTCGCTGCGCTGCGCGACGCCTACGGTGAGGCGGCGCTGGGCATGCTCGACGGGGGCGCCGACGCGATCCTCGTGGAGACCTGCCAGGACCTGCTACAGGCGAAGGCCGCGATCATCGGCAGCAAGCGGGCGATGGAGCAGGCCGGTCGCCGGATCCCGATCGTCACCCACGTGACGGTGGAGACCACCGGCACGATGCTGCTCGGCTCCGAGATCGGTGCCGCGCTGACCGCCCTCGAACCGCTCGGCATCGACCTGATCGGGTTGAACTGCGCGACCGGTCCGGCGGAGATGAGCGAGCACCTGCGGTACCTGTCGCAGCACGCCACGATCCCGGTGTCGGTGATGCCGAACGCCGGTCTGCCGGTGCTGGGCGCGAACGGCGCCGAGTACCCGCTGCAGCCGGAGGAACTCGCCGAGGCGCTGGCCGGCTTCGTCTCCGACTATGGACTGACTTTCGTCGGTGGCTGCTGCGGCACCACCCCCGAGCACATCCGGCAGGTCGCCGAGGCGGTGCGCGGGCTGCAGCCGGCGCCGCGCGCCGCGCATCCGGAGCCGGGTGTGTCGTCGCTGTACACCGCGGTGCCGTTCGAGCAGGACGCGTCGATCCTGATGATCGGTGAGCGCACCAACACGAACGGGTCCAAGGCGTTCCGCGAGGCGATGCTGGCCGCGGACTGGCAGAAGTGCCTGGACATCGCGAAGGATCAGATCCGCGACGGCGCACACATGCTGGACCTGAACGTCGACTATGTCGGGCGTGACGGGGCGGCGGACATGGCGGAGTTGGCATCGCGGTTCGCGACATCGTCGACGCTGCCGATCATGATCGACTCGACGGAGCCGGATGTGATCAAGGCCGGCCTCGAGCATCTCGGTGGCCGTTGCGCGGTGAACTCGGTGAACTACGAGGACGGCGACGGGCCGGACTCCCGGTTCCACCAGATCATGAGCCTGGTCGCCGAGCACGGCGCCGCGGTGGTGGCGCTGACCATCGACGNNCCAGGCCCGCACCGCCGAGCACAAGGTGCGCATCGCCGAGCGGCTGATCACCGATCTGACCGGCAAGTGGGGGCTGTCGCCGCAGGACATCATCGTCGATGCGTTGACCTTCCCGATCTCCACGGGCCAGGAGGAGGTGCGGCGCGATGCGATCGAGACGATCGAGGCGA
>JACYYJ010046215.1_pt1 | contig 13139 bp, 16 predicted proteins | sample 8236861 | NCBI WGS metagenome assembly JACYYJ01 (sample SAMN14103086, study PRJNA606662) | landfill metagenome | isolation source: landfill solid waste | place: India:New Delhi, Okhla landfill site | collected 2017-11-05
GTCGTCGTTGCCGGGGACCGGGTAGTCGACGCCGTCGGGATCGACGTTGGTGTCGACCAGGGCGATCACGGGGATCCGCAGCTTGCGGGCCTCCTCGACCGCGATCTTCTCGCTGTTGACGTCGATCACGAAGACCGCGTCGGGCGCGCGGCGCAGGTCCTTCACGCCACCGAGGTTGATCTGGAGCTTGGTCAGCTCCTTGCGGCGGGCGATCCGCTCCTGCGACGGCAGCAGCTCGAGCTGACCCTCGGCCTCGAGGCGCTCGAGGTCGTTGAGCGTCTTGATCCGCTTGCTGGACGTCTGGAAGTTGGTCAGCAGACCCGGCGACCAGCGCTGGTTGACGTACGGCATGCGCGACGCCTCGGCGGCCTCACGGACGGAGTCCTGCGCCTGGCGCTTGGTGCCGACGAAGAGCACCGTGCCGCCGCGCTGGGCGATGCCCGAGACGAAGTCCTGCGCCGACGCGAGCAGCTCGACGGTCTGCAGCAGGTCGATGACGTGGACGCCGGAGTGCTCGCCGTGGATGAACCGCGCCATGCGCGGGTTCCAGCGACGGGTCTGGTGTCCGAAGTGGACGCCTGCCTGCAGCAGGTCCTTGATGCCGATCTCGGCCATGGGTACTTCCCCTTGGAAAACGGTGAACAGCGAACCGCCGGTCCGGAGCGCGAACCCGACAGGCGTCGGGCAGGGACGTTCCGGGGTCCCCGGCGGGGTAGGAGTGACAACGACACGGCGCTCCCAGGACGGGACGCACCGACCACAATTCAACCAGAGCGGAGCGTCCGACGCGGTCTGCGTCGGACGCCCCGCGGGTCAGCCGCCGACGCGCGCCCGGTCGAGCGCCCGGGCGAGGTCGTCGGGCAGCTCCGACGTCGCCTCGAGCGGCGCGCCGGTGATCGGGTGGACCAGCGACAACCGGGCCGCGTGCAGGAACTGCCGGCGCAGGCCGAGCGGATCCCCGCTCGACGCCGAGGGCGCCTGCCGTCCGTACTCGGGGTCCCCCGCCACCGGCAGCCCGATCGCCTTGAGGTGCGCGCGGATCTGGTGGGTCCGGCCGGTCTCCAGCCGCACCCGCAGCAGGGTGTGCCGCGGCAGCGTCCGCTCGATCTCGAAGTGGGTCACGGCGTGCCGCGGACTGTCGGTGTCGACCGATTGCCGGGTCCGGTGGTGGCGGTCGCGGCCGAGCGGCGCGTCGATCGTCCCGGAGCGCGCGTCCGGCCGCCCCGCGACCAGCGCCCGGTACTCGCGCGTCACGTCGCGGTCGCGGATCATCTGCTGCAGCCGGCGGTGGGCATCGTCGCTGCGGGCCACCAGCAGCAGCCCGGACGTGTCGCGGTCGAGCCGGTGGACGATCCCGGGGCGCTCGGGGTCGCCACCCGGCGGCGTCGCCTGCGAGATCAGCCCGGCGACCGCGTCGACGAGCGTCGGGCCGTGGTGCCCGGCGCCCGCGTGGACGACCAGCCCGGCCGGCTTGTCGACGATCAGCAGGTGCTCGTCCGCGAAGATCACCGGCACGCTTGGCGCGTCCTCGCGCAGCGGGGCCGCCGGCCGCGCCAGCGCGCCCAGGTCCACGGTCACAGACTGCCCCGGCTGGACCGCCAGCCGCTTCTGCGGCCGGGCGCCGTCGACCGTCACCGCGTCCGCAGCGATCGCCCGCTGGGCCCGCGCGCGCGACCCGCACAGCTCAGCGATCACCACGTCGAGCCGCTCGCCCGCCTGCTCGGGCCCGACGACCAGCGTCTCGACGGTCATTCGGGCTTCGCGGCGGTGCCCGCGGCGGCCTGGCCCCGCCGCGTGGTCCGCCGGTGCTCGAGCTCCATCACCAGCACGAGCACGCCCATGCCGAGCACGATCGAGCTGTCGGCGACGTTGAACGCCGGGAACGACGGGAACTGGACGAAGTCGATGACGTGCCCGACGGTCAGGCGGTCCAGGATGTTGCCGACGGCACCGCCGGCGAGCATGCCGGCGGCGATCCAGGCGTGCGGAACCGACCGGTTGCGCGCGAACCAGACGGTCAGCGCGATCAGCGCCACGGCGACGAGCGCGCCGACGACCCACGGCTTGCCCGAGAAGCTCGAGAAGGCGACGCCCTCGTTGCGGACGTAGACCAGGTCGAGGAAGGGCAGGATCTCCCGCGACTGGCCGGGATCGATCGACGCGACGATCAGCCGCTTGGTCAGCTGGTCGACGATCAGGATCGCGATCGCGACCGCCGCGGCCCGCTGGACGGCCAGGCGGCCGGTGCGCGCGTCATCCCTCGACAAGGCGCACCACCAATCCGCCCACGACCTGCAGCAGCACGATCGCGACGATCGGCGACAGGTCGAGCGGACCGAGCGGCGGGATGAACCGCCGGAAGAAGGCCAGGAACGGCTCGACCGCGTCGCCGAGGAACCCGATCGCCGCGCTGGTCGCCCGGTTGTACGGGATCCGGACCCCCGCCGTCTGGACCAGCGACAGCAGGATGTAGGCGAAGATCATGATCGTGTAGACCATGAGCAGCGCGCTGAGGAAGTCCGCGATCTGGGTGCGGGCCGACGCCAGGGCGACGGTCTCGAGCAGGCCGCTCACGAGACGCCCGCGGCCGCGTCGAAGGCGTCCTGGAAGGCTTCCCGGACCCCGTGACGGTCGAGCTCGCGCAGACCACGCGCGGTCGAGCCGCCCGGCGACGTGACCGCCCGGCGGACCGCGAGCGTGTCGTGGCCCTGCGCGGCGAGCAGCGCGGCCGAGCCCTCGATCCCGGCGGCGGCCATCCGGCCGGCGTCCTGCGGCGACATCCCGTGGCGAACGGCGGCGTCGACCATCGCCTCGGCGATCACGGCGACGTAGGCCGGCAACACGCCGAACAGCGCGGTGGCGCCCGCGATCTGCGACTCCGGGAGCTCGACCACCGTCGAGCAGCGGCCGAGCAGCTCCAGCAGCTGCGCGCGGACCGCCTGCTGGTCCGGGGTCAGTCCGGGGTCGGCCGCGACCGCCGTCACGCCCTTGCCGATCCCGGCCGGCGTGTTGGGCATGATCCGGATCACCAACCGGTCGGGGTAGGCGGCACGGAGCGTCGCCAGCTCGACGCCGGCGAGGATCGAGACGACCACCTTGGCGTCGGGGATCGTCGCCGCGGCCTCGGTCAGCTGACCCGGCTTGTGGCCGAGCACCACGACGTCGGCCTCGGCGGCCAGCTGCTGCGGGCGGTCGACGGCACGGCCCCCCGTCTCGGCGGCGAGCGCCTCCGCGCGCTCGCGGACCGGATCGAAGCACAGCGCGGGCTCGCCGATGCCCCGCGCCAGCGCGGACGCCATGTTGCCCGATCCCAGGTATCCCAGACGCATAGAGACCGTGAACGGTACCGGTCGCGAGGACCCGGCATCCCACCCGCGCCGTCGGGCCCGCGACGACCCACCGGCCGGCAGGACGCGCGGCGCCGCGCGAGCTCAGCTCTGGTTGAAGAAGCCCTTCTCGATCAGCTGGGCCCGGTCCTCGGCCGAGATCGAGACGTTGGCGGGGGTCAGCATGAAGACCTTGTCGGCGATCCGCTGCATCCCGCCGCCCAGCGCGTAGGTCAGGCCGCTGGCGAAGTCGATCAACCGCTTGGCCAGGTCCGTGTCCGACGTCTGGAGGTTGATCACGACCGGAATGTCGTCCTTGAACCGGTCGGCGATCTGCTGCGCGTCGTTGAACGACTTCGGCAGCACCAGGTGCACCCGTCCGCCGCCACGCTCGGACCGCGCCCCGCCGGACCCGCCGACCGGACGCAGGTGCGCGCCGCCGCCACGACCGGCGTCGCCGTCGCTGAAGATGTCGTCGAAGTCCTCGCGCCGCCGCCGCGGAGCGATCCGGCGCACCGGCGCGGGCTCGCGCTCACGACCGCCGCGATCGCGCTCGCGGCGATCGTCGTACTCCGGTCCATCATCGTAGGCGTCCGCGTACGGGTCCCGCTCCTCAGCGAGAGCGAAGTACACGAGCACCTTGTGCCAAGCGTCGCTGAAGGCCATGACGGCGATTGATTCTGCCACGAAGCGCCGGTTCCTCCCCGGCCCGCCGAATTTGTCGCCGCCGCCCGCCGCGCCCGCGACCGGCCGACCGGTCAGTCGCCGCGCAGCAGCCCGCTGCCGAGCCGGACCACCGTCGCCCCCTCCTCGACCGCGACCAGGTAGTCCTGCGTGGTGCCCATCGACAGCGCCCGCAGGCCGTGCGCGTCGGCGATCGCCTTGAGCTCCACGAACCAGCGGCGGCTCTGCTCGGGGTCCTCGGCGAACGGCGGCATCGTCATCAGACCGGCCACCGGCACCGGGCAGCGGGCCAGCACGTCGGCGACCTGGTCCGGCGCGATGCCGTCCTTCGCCTGCTCACCGCTGACGTTGACCTGCAGCAGGACGTCCAGCTCGGGCCGGGCCAGGTCGCGGTGGCGGTCGAGCCGCTTCAGCACGCTGTCGCTGCAGACCGAGTGGATCCGCGAGACGTGCGGCAGGATCTCCGCGACCTTCCGCGATTGCAGCTGGCCGATGAACTCCCAGCGCAGGCGCTCCGCCCCCGGGATCGCGACCTTCTCGACCAGCGCCTGCGCGCGGTTCTCCCCCGCGATCGTCACCCCGGCGTCGGCGAGCAGCGGCACCTGATCGGCGACCAGGTACTTGGTCGCGACGAGGATCTCGACCTGGTCGGGGTCGCGTCCGACGCGGGCGCACGCGTCCGCGATCCGCTCGCGCGCCTCCGTCAGCCGCGCCGCCACGAACGCGGGATCGATCTGCGGGATCAGCTCAACCACACCATGCCTGCCTGTCGTCCGGTCGTCCCGGCGTCGCGCCGGTGCGAGAAGTAGTCGTCGGGGGCGCAGATCGTGCACGCACCCGCCGTCAGCACGCGGCCGACCCCGGCGGCGCGCAGACGGGCGGCGGCGGCGCCCCAGAGGTCGGCGCGATCCCCGACGCGGAACGGGGCATCGGCCCGTGCTCCGGGTCCGGACGCGAGCGCGGCATGGACCTCGTCCCCCACCTGGTAGCAGCAGGGGCCCGCGCTGGGACCGATCACCGCCGTGACGCCAGCGGCCTCCGGCCCCGGACCGCGCGTGCCCGCGCCCGCCCCCGCGGCGACGAGCGCGCGGATCCCAGCCTCGAGCACGCCGCCGACCAGTCCCCGCCAGCCGGCGTGGACCATCGCGACCGCGCGATCGGCGACCAGTGCGACCGGCACGCAATCCGCGCAGAGCACCACGCAGGGGACGCCCGGCAGGGCCGTCGCGGCGCCGTCGGCGTCCCGCGCCCCCGCCCGCAGATCCGCTCCGGGCAGGTCCGCGTCGTCGCGGATCACCAGCACGTCGCTGGCGTGGACCTGCCGCGCCTGGGCCAGCCGCTCCGGACCGACGCCCGCGTAGCCGGCGAGGATCGCGCGGTTGCGCGCGACCGCGACCGGATCGTCGTCACCCCAGCTGCCCAGGTTGAGCGACCGGTAGGGCCCCCGCGACACGCCGCCCCGGCGCCCGGTGAACCGCACGACGGCGTGGCCGAGGTCGCAGACCAGGTGACCTTCGGCGGTGCGGGCGAACGGGGCGGTCGGGGCGTCGGCGGTCACGGTGCGGTCGTCGGGTCGTCGGCGAGCGCGACCGCCAGCTCGGCGGCGCGGACCGACATCGTCGGATCGAGCTCGCCGTCCAGTTTGGCGTCCAGCGCCCGTCCGAGGCGTCGTCCCAGCTCCGGCCCCGGCGCGATCCCGGCGGCGCGCAGGTCGTGGCCGGTGATCTCCAGGTGGACGTGGCGGATCACGTCGAACCACCGCTCGGCGTTCGGCCCCCCCGCCAGCGCGACGATCTCGTCGGGCGCCCCGGACGCGGCGCGGTGGATCTCGGACGGCGTCCGCGCGGCGCGCAACGGCCCGAGCGTGCTGTCCCGCGAGCCCGCGCCGACGATCGTCCGCTCGGCGACGGTCAGCTCGAGCGCTTCGATCCACGGCAGCAGCTCGGACAGCCCGACGGCCGCGCACGACGCCGCCAGCCGGACGAGGTCGCGGCGGCCGCCGCGCGGGAGCAGCGCCAGGGCGGCGTCGAGGCCCGCAGGTCGCGGGTCGAAGCCCGCGGGCAGGAAGCGCGGATTGAGCGCTAGGACGGCAGCCAGCGCGGCGCCGGGATCCGGCTCGCCGAGCGCCAGTCGCAGCTCCGCCCCGTGGCGCGACCCGCTGATCATGCGCGGATCGGCGTCGGCCGCCCACGCGGCGGTCCGCGGCTCGACGGTGTCGCCGAGCCGCGCCGCGTAGCGCCCGACCCGCCAGACCCGGGTCGGGTCGTCGCGGAAGGACGCCGGATGCAGGACCCGCAGGACGCCGTCCGCGAGGTCGTCGAGCGCACCCGGGTGGGCCGCGAACGTCCCGTCGTGGACGCGCAGCGCCATCGCGTTGATCGTCACGTCGCGCCGCTCCAGGTCGGCGTCGACCGTGTCCGCGGGCGTCACGTCGGGCAGCGCGCCCGGCGCGGCGTAGCGTTCGCGTCGGGCCCGGGCGATGTCGTAGCGGACGCCCGGGCTCGGCTCGACCTCGACGGTGCCGAAGCGCTCGTGCCGCGCGACCACCGGCGCCAGGCGCTGCGCGAGCTCGTCGACCGGCGCGGTCGTCACCAGGTCGAGCTCGTGGGGCGTGATCCCGAGCAGCAGGTCGCGGACCGCGCCGCCGACCACCCAGACGTCGTCGCCCGGTCCGACGACGTCGACCAGCGGCCGGGCGACCGGACTGCGACGAAGCGCGGACCAGGCGTCGGCGGGCGCGAGGACGGGGATGCGGCGGACGGACACGTTGCCGGACCGTACCCTGTCCTGATGGCCGGTTCCCCGCTGAACGACGCGCGACGCCCCTGGGGCTGCCTCGGCTGCGTCGGCGTGCTCGTGCTCGCGCTGGTCGTCGTCGGCGTGATCGCGGGGGTCAACCGGCTGCGCGGACCGAGCGAGGTCTCCGACCCGACGGTCGAGTTCGTCGCCGAGGATCCGCCGGCGCCCGAGGAGCCCGAGGAGCCCCGGCCGATCGAGGACGCCGAGGACACGTACGACGACGGCGCCGACTGGCCGGTCTACGGCGGCAATCCGCAGCGCACCCGCTACCTGCCGTTCGCCACGCGCGGAACCACGATCCGTCCCCCGTTCACCGAGAAGTGGGGCAGCACCGGCAAGGTGCTGCTCGAGTTCCCGCCGGTGCTCTGCGGGCGGCGGCTCTACGTCCTGCGCAACGACGCGCTGCTGCGGGCGATCGACCGTCGCACGGGCCGCACGGTCTGGCAGAAGCGCGTCGGCCGGCTCGCGGCCTCGTCGCCGGCCTGCGCCGACGGCCGGGTCTACGCGACCGTCCTGAAGCGCAACCGCGTCGCGAACGCCGGCGGTCAGGTGATCGCCCTGCGCGCGTCGAACGGCCGACGGGTCTGGCGGGTCGTCCTCGGCAGCCGCACCGAGTCGTCGCCGCTGATCGACGGCGACCGTGTGATCTTCGGCACCGAGAAGGGCGAGGTGCTCGCGCTGAACCGCGCCAACGGACGGGTGATCTGGCGCTACCGCGCGAACGGCGCGATCAAGGCCGCCGTGGCGATGGACGGCAACACGCTCTACGTCGGCGACTACAGCGGCCGGATGCACGCGATCTGGGCGCGCAGCGGCAAGCGTCGCTGGGTGACGGACCTCGGCGGCAGCCTCTACAGCACGCCGGCCGTCGCCTACGGGCGGGTCTTCGTCGGCAACATCAACCGCAGCGTGGTCGCACTCGGCGCCGAGACCGGACGGATCGCCTGGCGTCGGCGGATGAAGGGCTACGTCTACTCCGCCCCCGCCGTCGCCCCGGTCAAGGGCAAGGGCCCGACGGTCTTCATCGGCTCCTACGGCGGGCAACTGCTGGCGCTCGACGCGCGTAGCGGCCGGACCCGCTGGTCGCGCGAGCTCGGCGGCAAGATGTCGGGCGGGATCACCGTGGTCGGCGACCTGGTGATGTACGCCAACCTCGGCCGCAAGTCGCTCGGGATCCGCGGGGCGAGCACCGGCGAGCTGATCTACAGCCACCGCAGCGGCGCGTTCGACCCGGGGATCTCCGACGGCCGCCGGTTGTACATCAACACCTACACGTCGGTCTACCACCTGGTCCCGAAGGAGCAGGCGGCGAAGGACCGCCGCTCGCTGCGCGCGGCGCGCCAGGTGCGGCGCGAGCACCGCGAGGCCCGGCGGGCGGCCAGGCAGACGAAGCGCTAGCCGCTGATCGGGCGGACGGCGATGCCCGCGTCGGCGATCCGCTGCTTGGCCTCGGCGATCGTGTAGGTGCCGAAGTGGAAGATCGACGCGGCGAGCGCCGCGTCGGCGCCGGCCTCCAGCGCCTCGACCAGGTGGTCGAGCGTGCCCGCGCCGCCGGACGCGATCACCGGCACGGGCACGGCGGCGGACACGGCGCGCGTCAGCGGCAGGTCGTAGCCGGACGTGGTGCCGTCGCCGTCCATCGAGGTCAGCAGGATCTCCCCCGCGCCGCGCTCGACGCCCTCGCGGGCCCAGGCGACCGCGCCGCGGCCGGTCGGGGTGCGGCCGCCGGCGACGAAGACCTCCCAGCGGTCCTCGGGCCGGGCGGGGTCGGGCGGCGTCGGCACGCTCTTGGCGTCGATCGCCAGCACCACGCACTGCGCGCCGAAGCGGTCGGCCAGCTCGCCGATCAGCTCCGGCCGCTTGACCGCGGCCGAGTTGACCCCGACCTTGTCCGCACCGGCGTCGAGCACCGCCTGCGCGTCCTCCACCGAGCGGATCCCGCCGCCGATCGTGAACGGGATGAACAGCTCGTCGGCGGCGCGGCGGGCCAGGTCGACGATCGTGTCGCGCTGGTCGCTGGTCGCGGTGATGTCGAGGAAGACCAGCTCGTCCGCGCCCTCGGCGTCGTAGCGCGCGGCCAGCTCGACCGGGTCGCCGGCGTCGCGCAGGCCGACGAAGTTGGTGCCCTTGACGACCCGTCCGGCAGCGACGTCCAGGCAGGGGATCACGCGCTTGAGGTGCATCGGAGAAGGTGCGGTGGTTGGCGGGTCGGCTCGGGCCGGCTCAGCGCGCCTGCAGGGCGGCGTGGCCCTCGGCGATCGTGAAGCGGTGCTCGTAGAGCGCCTTGCCGGTGATCACGCCGCCGAGGTTGACCAGGCGGGCCTCGGCGAGCTGACGCAGGTGGTCGGCGGTGCCGATCCCGCCCGAGAAGATCCACGACCCGCGCACGGCGGCGGCGATCCGGCGGACCTCGTCCATGTCGGGGCCGTTCTCCATCCCGTCGCGGTCGGCGTTGGTGTAGACGAACCGCCGGACCCCGCGCTGCTGCAGTCGGGTGATCGCCTCGGCGCCGTCGAGCGACGTGGTCTCGAGCCAGCCCTGGGTGGCGACCTTGCCGCCGCGGGTGTCGATCGACACCATCACGCGGTCGCGGTGGGTGCCAAGCACCGAGTCGAGGAAGTCGGGGTCCTTGATCGCGGCGGTGCCGAGGATCACCCGCTCCGCCCCGGCCTTCAACGTCTCGCGGACCGCCTCGATCGACCGCAGGCCGCCGCCCCACTGCACCGGGACGTCGAGCTCGCGCGTGATCTCCGCGAGCTGGTCGAGGTGCCGGGGCTCGCCCTCGCGGGCGCCGTCGAGGTCGACGAGGTGCAGGAACCGGGCGCCGGCCTCGACCCACGAGCGCGCCGCCTCCAGCGGGCTGTCCCGGTAGACCGTGCTCTGGTCGTAGTCGCCTTGGACGAGCCGGACCGCCTGGCCGTCCAGGATGTCGATCGCGGGGTACAGAATCACGTGGGACACCTCGTAAGGTCCTTGCCGGTCGCGGCGAACGCGCGCAGCACGCGCAGGCCGTCCGCCGACGACTTCTCGGGATGGAATTGCACGCCGTGGACGTTGCCGCGGCTGACGGCGGTCACGAACGGCCCGCCGTACTCGGCGGTCGCGAGCACGTCGGACGGGTCCTCCGGCCGGGCCACGAACGAGTGCACGTGGTAGAAGGCCGTGGCGTCGGGCAGGCCGTCCCGGACCGGCGACGGATTGGCGGTCCAGCGGACCTGGTTCCAGCCGATGTGCGGCAGCTTGAGGCCGACCGGCGCCTCCAGCGCGCGCACCGGTCCGGCGAGCAGGCCGAGCCCGTCGTCGCCGCCGCGCTCGTCCGAGCGCTCGAACAGCAGCTGCATGCCGAGGCAGACCCCGAGCAACGGCTTGCCCTCCCCGGCCAATCCGCGCACGAGGTCGTCGAGCCCGCTCTCGCGGAGCCGCTGCATGCCGGCCGGGAACGCCCCGACGCCGCAGAGCACCAGGCCGTCGGCGGACGCGATCCGCGCGCGATCGGCGGTGACCTCGGCCCGGACGCCGACGTGCTCGAGCGCCTTCTCGACGCTGCGCCGGTTGCCCATGCCGTAGTCGACGACCGCCAGGCGACGGTCGCCGAGGAACGCGGGGTCGCTCACGCCGTCAGCGTCCCCTTGGTCGACGGGACGCCGCGCTCGTCCGGGTCGATCGACACCGCGACGCGCAGCGCGCGGGCGAGCGCCTTGATCCCGGCCTCGATCATGTGGTGGGCGCCGCGACCGCGCTCGATCTCCAGGTGGATCGTGCTGCGCGACGTCGCCGCGACGGCGCGGACGAACTCCTCGAGCAGCTCGTGCTCGAACCCGCCGGTGACGCCGGGCGGCAGCAGGTCGCGGTCGTCGTAGACCACGAACGGCCGGCCGGACAGGTCGATGTGGCACGCGGCGCGCGCCTCGTCCATCGGCACCACGGCCGAGCCGTAGCGCCGGATCCCGGTGCGGTCGCCGAGCGCCTCGAAGATCGCCTGGCCGAGCACCAGGCCGGTGTCCTCGACCGTGTGGTGACTGCCGGTCTGCAGGTCGCCCTCGGCCCCGACCCGCAGGTCGAACCCGGCGTGGCGGGTGAACAGCTCCAGCAGGTGGTCGAAGAACCCCACGCCGGTGGCGCGGGTGCCCGTCCCGGACCCGTCCAGGTCGAGCTCGAGCTCGATCCGGGTCTCGCCGGTCGAGCGTTGGATGGACGCGGTGCGTGTCATCGGCCCGTCCTATTCTGCCGCGCGCGCATCGAAGCCGCATGCACGACAAAACTCTCTGCATCGGCGATCCGCGCGCCCGCCTCGGCGAGCTCGTCGGCGGCGGACCCGACGTGGACCTCGCACATCGTCCGCCGGAAGGTCCGCGCCGACAGCGTGGACGCGAACCGGGCGGCGCCGTCGGTCGGCAGCGTGTGGTTGCTGCCGACGACGTAGTCGCCGAACGCGGTGGCGCCGGTGTCGCCGACGAAGACGCAGCCGGCGCTGCGCACCAGGCCGGCCAGCGGCTCGATCGTCGGGCCGACCAGCTCCAGGTGCTCCGGTGCGAACACCTCGGCGACCGCGAGTCCAATCTCGGGGCCCGGGACGAGGACCGACGCGTAGGCGGCCGGCGACGTCGCGATCGGCTCGCTGCCGGCCAGGCCGGGCTCGAGCAGCGTCCAGACGGCGTCCTGCAGCTCGGCGCTGTCGGTGACGAGCACGACCAGCGATCCCGCCCCGTGCTCCGCCTGCGCCGCCAGGTCGAGCGCGACCAGCTCCGGGTCGGCGCCGCCGTCGGCGAGCACCAGCAAATCGCTCGGTCCGGCGAAGCCGTCGATCCCGACGACGCCGGACGCCTGGCGCTTGGCCTCCTGGACCCAGAGGTTGCCGGGACCGACGATCACGTCCACCGGGTCGATCGTCTCGGTGCCCCAGGCGAGCGCGGCGATCCCGTGCGCGCCACCGATCTCGTGGACCGCGTCGGCCCCGGCCAGGCGGCAGGCGGCGCGCAGCACGGGGTCGTCGGACGGGGTCGCGACGACGACCTCGTCGACGCCGGCCACCCGCGCGGACACGACGCCCATGATCGCGGTCGACGGGTACGGCGCGCGTCCCCCGGGGACGTAGACGGCGGCGCGGCGGACCGGGACCTCGCGGACGCGGACGAACTGCCCCTGCGGCAGGTCGATCTCGCGGTCCTCGTGGACGGTCGCCTCGGCGACGGCGCCGACGTTGGCGATCGCCAGCTCGAGCGCGGCGCGCAGTGCGGGATCGAGCGCGGCGACCGCCCCGTCGAGCTCGTCCGCCGGCACGGTGATCCGGACGTCGCCGGGCGCGTCCGCCCGGTCGAACCGGGCGACGTAGTCGCGCAGCACGGCGTCGCCGCCGTCGCGGACGCCGCGGACGATCTCGCCGACGGCTGCGGCGACGTGATCGCCGCCCGGCACCAGGGCGCGGATCGCGGCGGCGGCCCCGCGGGCGTCCTCGACCGCCCGGACGGTCAGCCGCTCAACCGGCAAGCAGCACCTCGCGGATCCGGTCGACGGCGGCGGCCTTGAGCCGGTGCGACGCCGGGTTGGCGATCAGGCGGGCGGTCGAGGCCGCGATCTCCTCGCGGACGACGAGGCCGTTCTCGCGCAGCGTGGTGCCGGTCGCCGTCAGGTCGACGATCGCGTCGACCATGCCGGTCAGCGGCGCCAGCTCGACCGAGCCCTTGACCTCGACCAGCTCGACCTGCCGGCCGGTCCGCTCGAAGTAGCGGGTGGCGATGTTCACGTACTTGGTCGCGACGCGGATGATCCCGAGACGCCGCTCGGCGACGACGGCGGGATCGGGATCGCCGGCGATCGACGCGAAGACCATCCGGCACGGACCGAAGCCGAGGTCCGCCAGCTCGACGACGTCGCGGGTGTGCTGCTCCATCAGCACGTCCTTGCCGGTGACGCCGATGTCCGCGGCGCCCGACTCGACGTACGTCGCGACGTCCGACGGCCGCATCGTGACGATCCCGGCGTCCTCGAACAGCAGCTTGCGGTCGTTGGCCCGCACCTCGCTCGTGTCGACGCCGGCGCGGTCGAGGGCGTCGAGCGTCGGCGTCATCATCACGCCGCGCGGCACGGCGATCCGCAGTCCGAAGGCGTTCACGAGCCGGTCCTTCCGTCGGGATCCCCGGAACCGTCGGCCGCCCAACCCACGCGCCAGGTCCCGCGCGAGGTCCCGACCATGGCGGTGTGCAGCGCGTCGACGTCGAGCGCAAAGCCGACCGCGGGGAGCGGCCGGCCGAAGGTCCCGAGCAGGTCGTCGTAGCGGCCGCCGCCGCCGATCGCGTGCCCCTGTCCGGGCGCGTAGACCTCGAACACCGC
>JACYYJ010027989.1_pt1 | contig 13081 bp, 13 predicted proteins | sample 8236861 | NCBI WGS metagenome assembly JACYYJ01 (sample SAMN14103086, study PRJNA606662) | landfill metagenome | isolation source: landfill solid waste | place: India:New Delhi, Okhla landfill site | collected 2017-11-05
CAAGAACCGGGGTCAGGCCCCTACTACAAGGCTGAACCCATCCGCGGAGCCGCCCGAACAGGCCCATGGAAGAGCGTCGAGGACGTCGAGCTCGCCACTCTCGGGTGGATCCACTGGCACAACACCGAGCGCCTGCACGGCTACCTCGGCGACATCCCGCCCGCCGAGTTCGAGAACGGCCTCTACGCTACCCAGCAGGGCGCGAGGGCCCTGGCCGAAATCAAATGACCAGAGCCTCCACCAGACCCAGGGCGGTTCAGGTCAGTAGATAAGGGTCAGTTGCGCTGACCGGCAGCTCACCATCAACGATCGATCCAAGCCCGACCATCTACGGAAAGGAATTTCGTCCCCGGCCCGTCCTGCGAGACGACGAAGGGCGCGTAACCAGTATCGGCAGGCCAGCGACTGTCGCCAGACGGTGGACTTCGAAGGTGCTTACGAACCGCCAGATGTGGAATCCACATCGAAGCAGGCACTGCATCCAAAGCTCGTAGAACTCGGTCACAAAGCCACTAAGTTCGAGTGCCAGCGCAGACGTGGTTGCTCACGTCCAGCACGGCGAACGTCGGGAATAGCAAGAGGGCAGCGCAGCATTTTTCGCCGTGACCAGATTTGTGCCCACCAGTCTGGAAACTGGTGGGCACAAACATTGGTTACCTGGACTGCTGGTTCATCACGGGCACCGACTGCCCACGCCAAACCGGGAGTAATCCATGACGCCCATCTGCATCGTCACCAAATCCACCTGGTCCCCATCGGCCCGCTCCCGCGCCACAAAGTCGTCCGCCTCGGATCTGTCGTCGAAAACCGCTCGCCCTACGGCACGCTCAGGGTCGCAGTTAACAACAACGTGCACTTCCCCAGGTTCCTTCTTCGTGCGGAACCAGGGAACGTCATCCTCGACGCCGTACGGTGGCGTGCCGTAAAGAGCTTTGATTTCGCGCGAGACGCGAATCAGCGACTTCTCGTCCGGTACTACGCCGAGCAAGACCTCGACACCCTCGGCGTCGTTGCTCGCGTTCACATAGGAGTAGACGACGTGGGCATTGGAAGGCATTCTTGACCTCTCATCAGGCACGGCACTTGTGGCGCGCGACCGGCGTATAGACCTTGGAGTAGTACGACTTGCCACCGTAGACGATCTGCCCCGTTGTAGTGCCCTTGAACAAGGTGGACTGCTTCAGGTCCTTGCAAAAAAATTCAATATTCTTTTGCGTGTAGCTCTTTGAGTTCATATTCTTGCCAGTTTTCTTTTGCGCCAACTTCCAAGTGAGGTAGTACTGGAAACGCAACTCAGATGTGTGGTAGATCCGCTGGACCAGAACGCTGCACTTAGTGTAGGGCTTGAACCCGGCAGCGGTCTTCGCCGACGACGTACGCATGTAGACCACGCTCGGGTAGAGTGTGCAGGGCCCATTGGAAGAAGCCAAAGTCGTGGCTCCCACCGACCTTGCCGCCGTCGATGCTGTCATGCCGTCATCGACCTTGTCGGCGATGGCATCCAGCATCGGCTCAGCATCTTCCCACGAGTCAGCCTCGACATACGGCATGGCCGACTCTGATTCCATCTCCCACGCGCCCCCGTACACCTCATCATCGACAGGGATTTCTTCGGGGAGGAACACGTCGTCAGAGAGCAGCTTGTCGGTGGCTCCTCCCTCCTCGATAGAAGCGTTGGCGCCCGTCGCTGGGATAATGACCATTACTCCTGCGACGAGGGCGGAAGCACCTCGGAGGAACGTCCATCTGCGCATCTCTCACATCTTTCACGCTGAAGCGATGGCCGACATCGGGATCGAGCAGCCGCGACGAGCGTAGTCGAGGCGTCGCCGAACGCTACAGCGACGCGCGCTGATGCATCGGGACGGCCCCCAGCCCAAGCTCTGCCGGCACTCCGACGGAGCGCAATTTGCGATCGAGCTCACGCAAAGGGTGCGTCAAGGTCAGGCCCGATCCGACGCAGCTGGCGGATCGGCCTGCGGCTCATCCATTGAGTAGTAGGACGTCGGGCGGCTCCGCTCGCGCGAGAGCCGCACGCGCAAACGCCGGTCCACTGCAGGACTGGCCGGTGCACGGGGCCCGCCGATTCCGAACACGTGCTGTAGGTCCGGTCGCTGCATCGGGTCCGCGATGTACGGCTCCGGCCGCGACGCCGCCCGACACTGGGCCGCTTCACGTTCATCGGCGGCGACGGCCGCTTGGCGGTCGCGCGCCCTTTCTGCCACCTCGTCGTAGGCCCGGCATGCCAGCTCGGCAGCCACGGCGAGGTCGTGAACCTCCATGCGGAGCACCGGAAGGAACTCCTCGGGCGACGGAGCGTTGGCCAACTCAGCGCGTTCGCGGAGCTCGCCGATCTCCTCGTCTGCTTCCAGCGTGACCAACAGACGCTCACGCGCGACGAACTTCGCGACGGCGTCCATCGCGACGATGCGCGCCTCAAGGCTTCGTCCGTATCCCCCGGTGAACCATCCCGCAGCGCGGTGTCCCGGCTCGGCCTCGCCGGGCAGCATCTCGACGCTCGAGTTCCTCAGAACCGCGTACGGGCCGTCGTCATCGAGGCCCGGCCCTGCGGTCTCGATCACCACGGGATCCAGTGGGTAGAGCAGCTCCACGACCGGTACACCGAGCGCTGCGGCGAGCACCGTCACGTCCTGAAGGTAGATCTTGGCCCGTGGCCGGGTCTCGAGGTTGCCGATCGACGCTCGCGCCATCGGGTAGCCGATCTCGACCGTGCGATCGGCCAGTTCCTGCGTCGACAGCCCACTCCTCAGCCGCGCCTCCCGGATTCGCAGGCCGATCTGTGCCGTCCACTCGCGCGACCAGTCGTTCGACATGGCGCCAGACTAGCGACACGAACAGCCTTCCGCGCAAGAACAACGCGCTCGACTATTCAGTGCGCATGTCTTGCGCATCACTGGCGAACGCGCGTACGTTGGGAGCAACCGGCGGACTGTCACGCACCAGTCGAAGGGGACGACGCCATGGACACCACCCGGATGCTCACGATCAACGAGGTCGCCGACTACCTCCAGGTCCCTGTCACCACGCTGTATCGGTGGCGCTGCGAACAGGGCAAGGGACCCAAGGGGATTCGGGTGGGGCGCTACATCCGCTACCGGATGGAGGACGTCCAGAAGTGGCTTCGCTCCCTCGAACCGCCCGATGGCGCGATCCCGAGCCGTCGTCGGCACGCGTGACCGACCGACCAGGACAAGACGATCATGGCGAGCGTCGAGAAGCGCACCCGCCACACGGACGACGGGAGGGTCACGGCCTTCTGGGTCACCCGCTGGCGCGACCCTTCCGGACGCCAACGCATGCGCTCCTTTGACCGCAAGAGCGACGCCGAACGCAAGCGCCGCGAGATCGACGCCGAGCTGTTGCGGGGCGAGTACATCGATCCGACCGCCGGGCAGATCACCTTCCGTGACTATGCCACCGGCTGGCTCGCGGCCCAGACCTTCGACGCATCGACTCACGAAGCGGTCGAGCTACGGCTACGCATCCACGCGTTCCCTGTACTCGGCAGTAAGCAGCTCGGTGCGAACAAGCCGTCGACCATCCAGGCCTGGCTACGGAGCCTGGACCAGCTCGCGGCGACGACACGACAGGTCATCTTCACGAACGTCTCGGCTGTCCTCAGCGCGGCTGTCGACGACGAGCTCATCCGGAAGAACCCCTGTAAAGCACCCTCAGTCAGCCGGCCGAAGGTGCGACGCCGCAAGGTAGTCCCCTGGGCGCCCCAACGAGTCTTTGCCGTTCGCGATGCCCTCCCCGAGAGGTATCGCATCGTCATCGACCTCGGCGCCGGCCTCGGGCTGCGCCAGGGCGAAATCTTCGGCCTCGCCATCGACGACGTCGACTTCCTGCACGGCAAGGTCATCGTGCGACGGCAGGTCAAGCTCTTCCACGGCAACCGCCAGGTATTCGCCCCACCGAAGAACGAGAGGATTCGCGAGATCCCACTCCCCGACTCGATCCGGGACGACCTCGCCGCCCATCTCGCCAGCCATCCCGCCGTGGCTGTGACCCTCCCGTGGAAGGTCACCACCGGAGAGGCGGCGGAGGCACGCCTCGTCGTCACCAGCCGCGAGCGCAAGGCTCTCAACCGCAACCACTTCAACACCTACGTGTGGAAGCGTGCGCTCAGCGCCGCGAGCGCCGCCCTCGTCGACCGCTTCGCCGACGCGCACCCCGACGAGGATGCCCCGGCCTCGCTCCATATCGACCCCACCCGCGAGAACGGCATGCACGCCCTGCGCCACCACTACGCGAGCGTCCTGCTCGACGCCGGGGAGACCATCAAGGCCCTCTCCGAGTACCTCGGACACTCCGACCCGGGCTTCACGCTCCGGGTCTATACGCACCTGCTGCCGACGTCCGACGAACGCACCCGGCGCGCCATCGACGCGGTATTTCGTGGGATCCCTGCGGGATCTTCGGCCGAGTCGGCGGCGTCGCCGCAGGTCAGCGCGTAATTCTTCCTCTGTCCTACGACATCTGATCGACGTAGCAGGCTGACCCGCTCGGATACCGAGCGAATCGCTCACTGATCCCCGGACAGTCCGCACGAGCCGCCAGACCTCTTGGCCGCGGCGCGTGCGGACTGTCTGCGTCATGCCCCTCGCGTACTGACGTCCACGCACAGGACGCCCCGCGCAAGGCGGAGCACGTCCTCGAGCTCACTCAGGGACGTCGCCGTCGCCACGGTCCAGCACGGAGAGCATCCACTCGTCGCAGGAGACCTGCTCGGGAATCGCCGCCCTCGCTGCCTCGTTGATCCGCGAGTCGGTCATCACCTCCCGGCTCAGACGGATCGAACGCTCGAACGCCGCACGGACGAAGGCCCAGTCGTCCGGCGAGAGCTGGACCACGAACGGGTCGTCGACAGGCGGCCAGCCGACCGCGCCCAGGCCCGCGCGAGGGTGCTCCCGAAGGACCTGCCAGCCCTTCTCGCGGATCGCCATCGCACGATCGGCGGCGGCGACGTCGCCGCCGACCCGCTCGACCGCCGCGAGGTTGTCCATCGTCCCGTCGATCAGGTGCCACTGGCGCACGGTGAGTGCCCTGCTGACTTTCCCGGATTCCGCCACGGCGGCAGCGTAGCCGGACGCTCCGTCAGCGCAGGGCCGGCGCGTCGCCGTCCCGCACGTGGGCGCGGATCGCGTCCAGGAGCTCGGGCACGCGTTCCGCCTGCCGAGGAACGACGATCGCCGCGTGCGGGCCGGAGAAGACGAAAGCGTGGTGCTCGGTCTCGTCCACGCGCTCCACCCCGTCCCAGGTGAGCGTCGTCGAGGTCCCTGCCAGCGCTTCGTGCAGGCCGTCGTCGTCGATCGTGAGTCGGACGTCGCCCGACGGTCCGAGCCCGTCGCCGACGGCGAGCCGACGGAGCGTCCGTTCGACGTGGCGGCGATGGAGTCGCGGCAGCGTCCACCACGCACCCGCGCCGGCCACGATCCCCGTGAGCACACCGCCACCCCACTCCCCCGTCACGACCCCGACGACGACCAGGGCGATCACCGCCGAGGTGGCCGCAGCCACGACACGCTGGCGCGCCGCCTGGGCACGGAAGACGGGGGACGTCCGCATCACGTGGAGGTTGAAGGCGAGGTAGTCGTCCGCCTGCACCCGGTACTCGAGCTGCACGGTCAGAGTGTGGCAGATCCGACGCCGGTCACCGCCGGGTCACGGCGCCCGCCCACAGCCAGACGAAACCCTCGCGGCCGTGGGAGTCGACGTAGCGCACGTGCACCTGCGCGTCGGTCCAGGCGGTGGCCTCGCCGTCGACGAGCTGATCGCCGGACTGCCGCGACGTGATCCAGGCGCGCACAGGGATGCCCGTCTCTGGGCGGGTGATGTGCGCGCCGTCGCGCGACCGGCCCGGCGCGCCCTCGGCGGCGTCGCGCAGCGGCACCTTGTCGACCGCGCTCGGCGACCCGCCGACGTCGTCCCGTCTCCTGCTTCCCACGGCAGCAGGATAGCCCCGCTTCGAACACCTGTTCCCCTAAGCCGGCGTTCGCAGCGACGCCCTCTACATGGGCAGATACGTCGTCGACAGGTGTCAACGACGCGGTGGCTCCGACGCGAACCTATGGAACGCCTTGCCGACGCTGCCGCGATGGCGCCAGCGATGCGAGATGGTTCCAGGGTGCGTGCTGGCGGCGTGGACGCTGTTGCGTCCGCCCGTTCGGGCGCCCGAGCCAGCATGCTGGGGGCATGGACGGTGTTGCGTCCGCCTGCTCGGGCCCCCGAGCCAGCATGCTGGGGTGGGCCGACGAGCCGAGACCCACCTGTTCCTCGCGCCGCACGGCCAGAGGGACTAGGCATGGCGGCCACTGGACTCAGGCGGCCGACAAGGTCGGCAACACGGCCGCAAGGGCACCGTTGTCACGCTCAGGAGAACCTCGGGACCCTGACGCCAACTAGATAACGACTCCGTAACACCTGGGCGCCAACTGACCGTTGCGCTGGGCACCTGGAAGTCGGGTCTGTGACTGTGGTCACATGGTGAAACCTAGAGGAAAACAGGCGATCTCATTGGCTGTTTCCGTCGCACTCATGACCGGGGCGATGGCAAGTGCCGCAGAGGGCGCCACGGAGACTGAGACTGCCCCCGATGAAGACGTGTCTCTTGCGAGTGTCAGCGCCGATCTTCCGAGTGTCCTGACTGGCAGCTCGCTCTCGGTACTTTCAGCCCATGTGGCGGAAGCTGTGGGGGGCACCTCGGTGCCGATCATCCTTGCGCCAGCGGGAGACGAGCTGTCCCTGGCGCAGGCGGCAGCGAACGCGAGCCTCAGCGGGGGAGTCGCTGTGATGGCGGCAAGCTCGAACGCCGACGAGGTCCTTGCGCAACTTGCCCCCTTTGCCCCGTCAAGTGTCGGCCTGGTCGGCGCCCCCAGCTCCTTCACAGCCGAATTCAAGGCTGCACTTGAGGCTGAGTACGGCCTGGACGAAACACATGTCGCGGAGGACATGTTCAGCAGGTCTGCCGCAGCATTGGACCCCGCCGCTCGGGCGGAAATCGTGCTGACGGACTCCTCGGACACGGGTGTTCAGGCGTTGGCCGCCTCGCTGGCTGTCACGAGCGGAGCCGCGTTGATCATGCTCGACGGGGCCGAGGACCTGTCGTCCGTTGCGGCAGTCTTGGAGGACAGCGCGACGACCGAGATCGCTGTTGTCGGGCCTGACGCAGGCGCCTCGCCCTACCAGGAAACGAGTCAAGCGGTCCTCAACAAGACCATGTGGCTCGACACCGCAGATCCCCAGGAAGCCGAACAAGCCGCGATGCAGGCGATGGTGTCGGCCGGCAGGAATGCTGACAGGGTCGTGGCTGCAACCGACGGCGGAGTTGGGGATCGCGTCCTTGCGGCAGTCGCAGCGCGAGCGGGCGACGCACTGACTGGCTCGGTCGAGGGCGTCGAAGAGTATGTCTCTAAGTTCTACGGGACTCTCGACCAGGTTGTAGCGGTGGGCGTCACGGCATCGGCAACCGATGTTTCTGATCTGTCGTCAACCCTTCCCGCGATTCCTTCGGCGCCAGCGTTCCGGGTAAAGGACGTAATCTACGACCCCACCGACTCGAGCTACGACATTACGACTACGGCCGCAACGGGTGCGACCAAGTACACTGCGTACGACATCAACGGTGCTGAGGTCGGTGCATCCACGACGACGTCAATACACGTAAGCGATGAGCCCGAATCGCTCGCGATCATCGCAACCAAGTCATCCTCCCAGGTGGCCGAACTGCAAATGCGCATCAACGGGTATGCGAATGGCGAAGATCGGGATCAGGTTGTCGTCGGTTCGCTCAGCACCGGCGGTCGGAACCACATTAAGTTCCTTGGCGGTGAAGGAATCCCGCGGGTCGTCACTCGCATGCCCGTGAGCATCTATGCAGGCGAGGCGGCTGACCCCGAAACCGATACGGTGACAGTCGGCGTCACCTGCGCCTCGGAATTTACTGATACCACGCTGGACCCTACGTTCCAGTACGACTATCGGGTGACCACCCTCAACAACGATGCTGAGGCTTGCGGAAACGAACCGACCGAGAACCCTGAGCCGACGCCACGAATCAGTGGTGTCTCTTTTCCTCCGACGGAATTTCCTATGTTGGACGCGAAGCGGGCGGGTGTTGCTGCTGATGGATCGACGACGCCGAGAGCCGCGAAGTCGCTTGTCGATCGTATCATTCTTGGCGACGATACTTCCGGCGTATCAACTGGGCGGGAGGCTTCCTCAGTGTCGGCCATCGGCGACGACTGGCCAGACATGAATTGGCGGTATCAGGGGTGGATTCGGCCGAGCAAGGTGCTTGGTCCGCCCCCCTCGGGTCGGATAACGAGGCCGTTTACCTTTTTCCACGGGGACGGACGTGGTCCCAATCCGAACGGAGCCTATAGGTTTCGTCAGGACGTAAAGGTGAGTTTTGGATCCAGCCATGGGCTCACTTATAGCGAGCACATGGGGCAGACGGTTAAGTATGCTTGCAGGTGGCCTAATGGGACTGACTGCGAGACGGTGTCTTCAAAGACGGCACCGCTTTCTGAGTTGTCGCTGGTCAACCGCAATCCTCAGGACATCTACGGATGGTTCACCTTCAAGGTGGACGCCAGCAATCCGCTGCAGCTTGGCGCGCCGGCGATCTCCTCTGATATCGAGATCATCTACGGCCCTGGTTCGACCCGAATCATCGGATGGCACGACAAGATGCCCTCACATGAGATCTGGTTCAACGCCGAGGGTTGGGGCGAGTGGGAGAACGCCTACACGACTCGGGAGGTAGGATTGCATTGTCTGGTGGGATGGCTGCCGGGCTGCACCGCATATGTCAACCTCACCCTGTAAGGGGAAGCATGGATGCCCTGAAGCGTCTCGCGCAGCTGAGTTGGCGGTGGGCGCTCCGGTTCATGGTCGGCTATGTGGTCCTCGCGGCATCGCTGCTCGCCGCGGGGCTCCTCATGGATCCAACTCAAGACTTTTCGGAAGTCGGCGGCTCTAGGTACTTGGTATCGGGGTACATCTTCTGGGTCTTGTGGGCGCTCCCGGTCCTGGCGATCGTCGGTGTGGTCGAGGCCGTCGCCGTGTGGGCCGCTTCGGAGACCACTCGTTCGATACGGGCGAGCCAGGTCGTTGCAGGGCTGTGTGCTGGCGTTGCAGCTCTCGTGGTGGTGGCGATCTTCACCGCGCCACGGTGGGCCGACATGGCGGTGTTCGCCGTGGCCGCAGTTTGTCTCGGTCTCCTTGCGGCGTGGATCGCAGGACGAGACGCCACGCGACTTCAGCGGACATCGTCTAGCTAGCTGGGTGTGTTGACCGTTGGGCCGCTCAATGCTCGCTAGCGCGAGTGCACAAGATGATTGCCTAGGTCCTCGAGTCCCGCTGACCGCATGGACGGTGGGACTCGAGGACGTTGCAGCGGCGGGCAAGACCGCACGGCTGAAACGGCTCGTCGGCCACGGTCGGCTTCAGATCTCGAATGCCCCCAGAGCGAGCAGGCCCGGGGGATCAGGCTTCGGTTCGGTCACCGTTGACGGCGCGTGCGTCACGCAGTTGCCCATAGGCCTTCGCCGCCCGGTCGCGCAGACGCATGTTCTCTTCGGTGAGCTGGCGAATCCGGTGGTGAGCGAGCTCGAGGCGTCGCCGCAGGGACGCATCGGATGCGCGCACGCCCGCTGCCCGCGCCGCGGCCCGGGCGCCTGTGTTCTGGTCTTCCAGCTGGTCGAGCAGGTCCGGCTGGGTGTACAGCCAGGAACGTGACACTCCGGCGATTCGCGCGAGGGCGGAGACGGAGGCGGTGTGTCCGTCACGCTGCATGGCTTCCAGTGCCTGTTCTGCGCGTGCTCGTGCGTCCGCAGCGCGCTTCTCGGCTGCGGCGATGAGGTGGTGGGTGTTGTCAGCTCGCATCCTCGTTGCTCTCGTCGTCGGCCTGGATGGCTGTAATGATGTTGCGGAGGTTGGTCGCGACCTGTTGGTTCATCTCGACGACGCGGGTCTGCCCCTTGGTCTCGGCCTGGGCGATGAGGTGGTTGGTTGCGCGCAGCTGGGCGAGATGCTCGCTCAGGAAGTCGGGGGTCGTGACGAAGACGGGGCAGGTCAGGCACGCGTTCGCGTGTGGACAGGTCTGTTGGAGGGGAAGGCCGCAGTAGCCGTTCGGGAGCGTCATGGTGGCGCGGCCGAGGTTCTCCTTCATCCATGCGGCGTCGGAGAGCGCGTTGCCGGCGTCGAGGGCGACGGTCTGGCCGTGGATGTCGATCTTGCGGGCCGTCTCCCAGTGGCGGCGGATGGTGGTGTCGTGCAGGCGGGCGTAGCGGGCTGTCATCTCTGGCGTTTCGTGGTCCAGTAGGCGGCGCACGACCTCCTGTGGGACGTCGGCGTTGATCAGGCGGGTGCCGTAGGTGTGGCGCAACTGGTGGGCGGTGAAGCGGAACGGTCGGCCTGCCTCGTCGCGGAGGCTGATCTGCTCTTGCCAGGTGGTGAGCCGGGCTGTGACGACGGCGTTCGACCAGTGCTTCGACCCATCAGTCGACGCTCGCCCGGGGGCGAGGTAGACGGCACCTGGTGTCTCGTCGAGCACGAGGCGTTGCTGTTCGGCGATCTGGGTGGCGAGTTCGTCGTCGATGGGAACGACGGCTTCGCGGTCCATCTTGTGGTTGTAGTAGCGCAGGTAGGGCGCGCCTTGGGGGTCGTGGGTCAGGCAGTCGATCGTGAGCTTGTAGGCGTCGGCGAGGCGCAGCCCGGTGCCGATGAGGATCCGCAGCATGAGCCGGTGCGGTTGCGCTAGTTGTTCCTGTGCGGCCGGGGCTTCAATCTGCGCCATGACGTACTCGGGCAGGGCCCGAGGCAGCGCGGCCGGGCGACGGGGATGGTCGTTCGGGTAGATGCCGGCCGTGGCCGGGAGATCGGGTTCCCAACCGTGCCGGCGCACGGCGTCCAGGAACGCGCTCACGGAGCTGAGGTAGTAGCTGCGGGTCGGCGGGCTCAGGTCCAGGCCGGCGAGCCTGGCCATGAAGACCTCGATCGTCTCCCGCGTGAAGTCAGCGACGGCGGCGTGGGGCCCGGCTTGGGCGGTGAACGCCTCGGAGAGTCGTTGCAGGGCGACCTGGTCACGGTTCAACGTGTAGTAGCTGACGCCCGTCGTGATCCGCCAGCGGGCGAACCTCTTCGCGAGCTGCCGCAGCCACGGCTGGGTGATCCCGTCGAACCGCAGTCTGCCGCCCGAGCCTGCGCCGTCGCTGGTGAACCCGACCACCGACAACCGCCACACGTCGCGCTCGAACTCAGACTGTGGATCGGGGGCGTCGCCGAAGAACTCTTCCAGCACCTGCCGCAGCGCACTGAGCGTCCCGCGGACGACCTTCGGCCAGCTGTCGGCGCCGCGCGGGCTGCGTGGCTGGTTCGCGCGAATGGACGTCGCCCCTTGGGTCGCGGACCATTCGATGATGCGCTGGAGGCTGCTCGGCATCATCCGAGGACGATCTCCAGGAATGGTCGTGGCGGCGAGCTGGAGGGCCAGTGCGACCTCGAGCCGCAGCGGGTCGTCGACGCCTGCCAGGATGATGCGCTCGGGCCGCAAGGCCGGCCCTGGACCTGCCAGGAAGACTTCCATGGCCGGTTGGCCGGCCGCTCGCCACCTGGCCATGTGCGTCATACACAGATCCCGCACCCGGCGAAAGCGCAGGCACCCCTCCACCGCGCACGTGCCGAACAGGTTCTCTGCCCACGCCGGGTCGTCGATCACGACGGTGTCCGTCGCGAATTGCGGCGAGAGCGCGAGCCGCATCTGCGCCTCGGAACTGTGCGACCGGTCGGGAGTGGCGTCGTCCTCGAGCGCGCTCACGCATGCGCCTCCAGCACCTCATCGACGCGTTCGCGGGCGTCTTCGGGAAGCCAGCCCGCGGCCCGCAGCGCGGCACGCACGTGCCGCACCTCCAGGTGGGAGTAGGTATCGATCGTCGTCGCCACGGACGCGTGTCCCAGCAGCTTCTGCACCACCTCCGACGGCACGTCCCGGCTCAACAGCTCGGTCGCGTAGGTATGGCGGAACTGGTGGGGCGTGAACACGATCCCCGTCCTACGTCGGAGGCGGGCGACAAGGTCGGTTACTGCGGCATACGTCACCGGTGCCCCGATCGGCCCCGCCCACAGATTCACGAACACGTAGTCGCAGTCCAGGGCGCCATACTCCTCGAAGAGGTAGTCCGCGAACAGCCGCACCAGCGCAGGGGTGACCGGGACGTCGCGGCCGCCCGTCTTCGCGCGCGCCTTGTTCACATTGCGGCGCGGCCGCACGTGGATCACCCGGCCCGCGACGTCGACGTCCTCGTGGCGCAGCCCGAGCGCCTCACCGATCCGCATCCCCGTCCCGGCCAGCAGCGCGAACAACAGTCGGTCCCGCAACCGGTCGCACGCGCCCAGGATCGTCGTCACCTCACCCGCGGTCAACACACGTGGGGTGCGCTTCGGCTCGCGTAGCTTGGCCTCCCGGCGTCGCACGGGCGACTCGCCCAGATGCGCCAGCAGCGGCCGCCACGAGCCCCCGCGACCGCCGCGGCGCAGCGACCACAAGAAGTCGCTCTCCACGCCGTGGCGATGATGGAACTGATAGAACGACCCGACCGCGGCCAGCTTCCGGTTGATCGTCGACGCCGAGCAGTGCTCACCGGCCCGCGGCAGATGCGAAACCTTCCCTTGCCGCTCGGCGGGCGACAGGCGCAGCCACACGACGAATCGGCCCAGGTCCTCCAACCGCACGCCGGCCCACGCAACCTCGACCTGGGCGAGGAACGCGAAGTAGTCCCGCAGGTCGAACGCATACGACCGGACTGTCGCAGGCGACCGCTCCACCGCGCTCAGGTGTGCCAGGAACCGGTCGGCCGGCTCAACGACATCGAACGCAGGGTCCAACACCGTCCAGGAATCATCACCCGACGGCGAGACCACCCGCTGCACCGACCACGCCACCATGCCCTCCAGAGCGTCGACAACACTCCGGATAATGGCCTGCCAGTCTCCCACGAACCCGGCATTTCGCTCCGTGGACTACAACACGGACACTCCGTGCAAACCTCAGGGGAAC
>JACYYJ010066341.1_pt1 | contig 13033 bp, 15 predicted proteins | sample 8236861 | NCBI WGS metagenome assembly JACYYJ01 (sample SAMN14103086, study PRJNA606662) | landfill metagenome | isolation source: landfill solid waste | place: India:New Delhi, Okhla landfill site | collected 2017-11-05
ATTATCTTTGATAAAGAGGGAATTTTGCGGTTAATGCTTGCACTCTTTCTCTTGCTTCTTCTTGGACTTTTTCATCTTTTGTATTTTTTAAAGTAAGTGCGATGATTTTAGCTACCTCTTCCATCTCCGCCTCACGGAAACCGCGGCTTGTAACAGCAGCAGTACCAACACGTACACCACTTGTGACAAATGGGCTCTCTGGATCGAATGGTATCGTGTTTTTGTTCGTTGTAATGCCTACATCGTCTAATGCTTTTTCTGCATCCTTACCAGTTAGATCAAGACCACGAACATCTAATAGTAATAAATGGTTGTCCGTTCCATCTGAAACCGTGCGAATTCCTTCTGAACGTAATACTTCACCGAATCGTTTCGCATTTTTGATAATATTTTCACCATATTCTTTAAAAGAAGGTTGTAATGCTTCCTTCAATGCAACAGCTTTAGCTGCAATCACGTGCATTAAAGGGCCGCCTTGCATACCAGGAAAAACGGTTTTATCAATTTGCTTGGCGAATTCTTCTTTACATAAAATCATCCCACCACGAGGGCCGCGTAACGTCTTATGTGTGGTAGTTGTCACAAAATGGGCATGAGGAACTGGGTCTGGATGCAATCCAGCTGCCACTAAACCTGCAATGTGCGCCATGTCTACCATAAGATAGGCATCGACTGCATCGGCAATTTCACGGAATTTTTGAAAATCAATTTGACGTGGATAGGCACTAGCACCTGCTACGATCAATTTCGGATTGACTTCTTTTGCTTTAGCCAAAACTTCCTCATAATCAATTTGCTCTGACTCCTTATCCACACCATATTCCTCAAAGTTAAACAGCTTTCCACTGAAATTTACAGGACTTCCGTGTGTAAGGTGTCCACCATGACTTAAGTTCATTCCAAGTACCGTATCTCCTGGCTCTAGGATGGTAAAATAGACAGCCATATTCGCCTGTGCACCTGAATGTGGCTGAACATTAACATGCTCTGCACCAAATAATTCTTTGGCACGATTACGCGCAAGATCCTCTGCTACATCCACATGCTCACAGCCACCGTAGTAACGTTTACCAGGATATCCTTCGGCATATTTATTCGTTAGTACAGAACCTTGCGCCTCCATTACTGCTTCAGATACAAAGTTCTCTGATGCGATCAATTCAATTTTGTCATTTTGTCGCTTTCTTTCATCTTCCATCGATTGGAAAAGTTCTGGATCAAAGTTTTTAAGATGCTCCATCGTTTGCTCCCCCTAAATCCGTTTTGGTTATCAGATGATTCTTAACGAAGATATCTCGCAGAAACATTCGTTTTTACCTAAATCTATTTCTAAAATAACATTATTTGTGAAATATTTCTAGTCCTTTTACGAATAAATTGAACAAAACATGCACCTTTATTCGTGATTTACTTTAAAGGCGCATGTTTTTAAAATATTTCATTCGTATTTTGCTCTTGGGCCTCCGATTAACTTCGGCCTTGTCATTGCTTGATTTACCCTTGCACGTCCTATATATCGCTGTTTAAATCTGAGTGGTACCGCTACATGCTTTAAATGCATGCCAATCATCGTCTCACCAACATCCATACCCGCATCTGCTTGAATATGCTCCACCACTACAGCATCAGGAAGATGCTTATACGCATATGCTGCCATAGACCCTCCAGCGGTCCTCACTGGCACGACGGAGACCTGACCTAAATTATGTTTCTGCATCACTTCTTTTTCGATAACGATGGCACGATTTAAATGCTCACAGCATTGAAAAGCTAAGTGAATACCAGTTTGTTCCTTGAAAAATTGTAATTCCCGAAAAATCATTTCCGCTATTTCTTCACTGCCTGAAGTTCCAATCCGTTCTCCCGCCACTTCACTTGTGGAACAACCAACCAGAAAAACATCTCCTGGCTGTAAGATCTTAGACTCTCTCCACTCTGCCAGGATTTCACGTATATCTTGAGCCCATTGATCAAGCTGCATGCTGTGCTTCACTTCCTATACGCTTTATTGATTTTCGTACTCTGTGACTTTGCCAATTCGATTCGCATGGCGACCACCTTGGAAATCTGTTCCGATCCATGTTTTAACAATTTCACGAGCAAGTCCTGGACCGATCACGCGCTCTCCCATCGTAATCATATTGGAATCATTATGCTCTCGAGTTGCCTTTGCACTAAAAACATCATGCACTAATGCCGCACGAACACCTTTTACCTTATTCGCAGCAATCGACATGCCAATTCCTGTTCCACAAATAAGAATACCACGATCAAATTCTCCGCTTGCTACTCGTTCTGCTGCTGGAATTCCATAATCAGGGTAATCAACAGAATCGGCACAGTTGCATCCAATATCTTCATATTCAATATTCAATTCTTCCAATAATGAAGCGATTTCCTTTGATAAATGGATTCCACCATGGTCTGATGCTAAAATGACCTTCATGCGATACCAAACTCCCTCTTGTAAAAAAAAGTATTGTTTAGCTTAGCTTAAATTGCCCGATCTGATTTTTCAAGTTTTGTGCTTGTTTTTCTAAATTTATCGCTAAGCTCTCAAGATTTTCAGCAAAATCAGCTTGCTCCTCTATCGTTGCTCTCATTTCCTCTGATCCTGCCGAGGTTTCCTCTGCAATTGCTGCTACATTTTGCGATTTTGCCTGCGTAGATTCCATTTCCTTCAATTGATCATCCACTAGAGTAGAAATTTCCTTTATAGATTCAGCAACATTAAGAACAGAACCAGACATCTCATCGATTACAGCCGTTGTTTGCTCCCCTTTTGTCATTTCGTTTCTTGTTTCTTCCACTTGTTTTTGCATGGCATTCACGACACCTTTTACATCACTTTGCATATCCTTGATCAAATCAGAAATGCTCTGTACGGCCTGTGAGCTTTGATCTGCCAATTTTCGCACTTCCTCGGCAACTACCGCAAAGCCTTTGCCTTCTTCCCCAGCACGTGATGCCTCAATCGATGCATTTAAAGCCAATAAATTGGTCTGTTCACTAATGTCGCCAACGAGAGAAATAACATTCTCTACTTCTTTTGCTTTCTGTTGTAAGCGATGAACGTCCTGTAAAGCAATTTCTTGATTTTCGGCTATTTGAAGAATGCCTGTGATTAGACCATTGATAATTTGATTCGATTCTTGAAGCTGTTGAACCATTGCGTTCGATTTCTGCTGAGAGTCTCCTGCCTTTTCATCCACTTGACTAGCTAGCCTTGTGGAATGATCTACAGATTGCGCCGTTTCTTGAATAGCTTCAGAGGTTTCCTCAGCACCTGAGGATATTTGACTAATCGTTTGTTCCAAAGCTTCAGAGTGTAGCTTCGAACGTGAAGCTGCCTTTTTCATGTTTTGGACAGAATCAATCGTTTCTGTTGCATGCTCATCAATATCTGTCAAAACAGACTTTAACTGAGTGACCATTTTTTGAAAAGCGATTGTCAATGCACCGATTTCGTCATCCTTTGCATCTGTTGTGTCCATTTCATGCTGCAAGTCTCCTTCTGCTACTTTAGTCGCAGCATTTTTCAATGTGACTAATGGTCGTGTAATAAAACCACCTGCTGCGAATGCTAAGATACCTGACCAAATAATACCTAATAGTAATATTCCTAACACGTACCATGATTCTGGTATCTCCACAAATTCGTTGATGAATCCTTGCAAAAAGTAGATGAATAAAGCACTTGTTGAATAAGTAATCATTGCTAATAGAGTAGTAAATATCACTAATTTAAAACGTAGACTTTTCCCGCCTTTTTTCCCCATACTGCCACACCCCTATTTATGACTATTTAACTACTACTATTTTGCAACTTTTTTACTAATTTTGCAAGATAAATTGCTAGTTCATCATAAGTTTTTTTATAGGTTGTGACATTTGAACCAAAAGGATCTGAAATATCTAGATCCTGCATCTTCTTTTCCCAGCTATTTATTTCGTCGATTAGTTCCTTTTGTTTCGCTGTATCCTTTTGGCATTTGGCCTCTTCTAAGGAGGCATATGCCTTCGTAAGCTTTTTCCAAGCTACTTCTATTTCAGGATCCACATATTCCTTTAATGTAAAAATAGAGGGAGCATGCTCCGGAAACTGTTGCTTCAAGCTATCACGATGAACGACTGTCATGGTTAATACAAGATCTGCCCAATCAAGCAATTCCGATGTTATTTGAGATGACTGGTGTTGATGCTTAATCCCTTTTTCATTTAATACTTGGATCGTTTCTGGTGATGCTGGATATCCATCTATTGCCATTAGCCCGGCAGACTTCACTTCATAATTGGAAATATCCTTAAGAATGGCTTCTGCCATCGGACTTCTACATGTATTCCCTGTACAAACAAATAATATTTTCATGTTTCACTTGATCCTCCATTGCTACAATGTCCAATCAGTTTCACTATATCATATTTTTGGAAAAGATGAGAAGTTGTTAAAATAATATGTGTAAGCCGAAACCAAACAGAATACTTCCCCCTAGGATTTCACTATATGTTCCTAATAAGTGATGGGTTCTACGACCAATTAATAAAGCAGTCCATGTTAATACTGTACTAAAAATACCGAACAAAGTAATCGCTAGGGCTGTAGCTAGTCCAGATAAACCTAAGGACAATCCGACAGAAAAACTATCCAGACTAACGGTAAATGCAAATACGAATAGCCCCAATCCACTTGGTGCGAGAATATTACTTTCCCTTTTTTGAAAGGTTTGTAAAACCATTTGAAACCCTATACCACATAATAAAAGCCCTGCCGCTAATATCGCAATCCCTTCAATTTGTGTGGAGATCATCGTACCGAGTAATAACCCGATAAATGGCATGACAATGTGAAATATGCCAACCGTTAAACCGATCGTAAAAATTCTTTTCAAACGAATTTCTTGCATACCAATTGCTAACCCTACTGAAAAGGCATCCATTCCGAGCGCAAATGCCATGAAAATAATCGATAAAACTTCTCCTACTGGTAGTATCGTCACAATTAATGTGCCCCCTTCTTCGGACATGCTTCTTTCACCTATGCATATGCGGAAAAGGGGGCGGTTATGATCGTTATTTTGTTTGGTAAAGATGGTCAGATGCTGCCTTTGACAGCCGATTCATAATAGCTTGGCCCACCCCATCTGTGGAAAAGGCCTCTGCTAAAATTAGATCAACATTCGTATGATTAAAATATCGTAGTCCATCATACAGCTTAGCGGCTATTTCTTTGTCGTTTTCCCCACAAGGAAATAGTTGATCTGCGTCTAGTTCATCCATTAATGAATCACTTGCTAAAACACCAACCTTATAATGTTTTTTTCGATAAAGATCGATCTGCTTCTGAAAAAAATCACTATCTCCATGTACGACATATAGTGGGGCATCAGGTTCATAATGATTATATTTCATCCCAGGTGATTTAGGCTGATTGTCTTGTTTTTGTATCGCATTGGTCATCCTTGCACTTGGCACGATTTTTTTAATATCCTCGAGTGTTACATTGCCTGGTCTAAGAATAATAGGAATCTCTCCAGTAGCATCGACAACGGTTGATTCTAAACCAACTCCTGTTGCACCACCTTCAATTACTCCACTAATCTTCCCTTTTAAGTCCTCCAATACATGATTGGCTTTTGTTGGACTCGGTTTTCCTGAGAGATTAGCACTTGGTGCTGCTATCGGTTTACCTGTTGCTTGAATGAACGCTCTTGCAATCGGATGGTTCGGTATACGGATCCCAACCGAATCTAATCCAGCAGTAACAAGTGGTGTAATCTCTTTGTTATTTTTTAAAATAATGGTAAAAGGACCTGGCATAAAATGATCGATGAGTTTTTGTGCAGCCTCTGGAATCTCCTGCACATATCGGCCAATTTGACTGGGTGCGTCTACATGAACAATTAGTGGATTATCAGCTGGTCTTCCTTTTGCTTGAAAGATTTTTGCTATAGCATGCTCATTCGTAGCATCTGCTCCTAAGCCATACACCGTCTCGGTCGGAAATGCTACTACTTCACCATTTAATATCGATTGAGCTGCTTCCTTTATTGATTGTTCATCTGTTTTCCACATTTTTGTTTCCATTTACTATCCCTCGATTTTCGTATGTCTAGCATTATTATGGAGGGATTTCTTAAAATGTGCAAGCCGATGGAGTTATCAACAGATTTACCCACAGAAAGGAAGGAGTTCTGTGGGTAAATCTTGTTTTATCCACAAAAATGATATTTAACATGAATATTTATCCACAATTCTTGTGAATGTTATGCACATTCAGTTCACATTTTGTGTATAACCTTCCGTTTTGTCCACATTTAGATGATCATTTATCCACCATTGTCCTTGTTTTTCAGTGGATGGACCTTGTGGAATTTGTTGATAACTCAATTGCATTAACAATTGATCCACCGTTTCTGATCTGCTTTGCACATATAATTTTTCCGCACCATAGTTATAGGTTAAATTTTCGGCTGATTGAATAATGGTTAATGGTAAGGAAAAGGGTGCACCCTTTTTCATAATAAATGCACGTAACCAATAGCTAGATTTATCCACAGGATATAGACAGAAGAAAGCAATAGGCTTTTCGTCTTGCTCCACAAAATAGCCATATTGCTTCATTCTATCATCCGTTATCCATGACATCTTATTTTCAAAAAATTGAGCAAATTCCTGATCTGTTACTGTATTAGTTGCTTGTAATTTCACTATTCTCCACCTCTATCATTTATTTACTATAATCTATGAAACAAATGATAGATTTATTCATTAGAATAGGAACTTTTTCCACTAAAAATCAAACCATTCGAGAAAGAAAAAGGTATACTTTACTTCCTCTTCATCTTCCTCTTTTTCTTCTTTTTTATCTTGCTCTTCCTTTTTCTTTTCTTCCTCATTTTCTTCCTTTTCTTCTGCTTGAACAGTAGTACCAAATGAAAAATCTAGAAAGCATAATGGTGGAAATACAACACACCACCAATTGGCACCATCACCTTCTCCAAGAGTAATAAGAATGGCTTCATACTCTCCTTCAGGGTATAAATAATCTCCATATAATTTTGTGGGAAATTTCACTTTATCACTATATTGAACCTTATAGGATTGATCAGAACCTTTCTCCTTCAATACCTTTTCAACAATCGCTTCAAGCTCTGTAGTATTGTTAGATATAAGCTTTCTCGCTTCCTCGATATCATCCATTTTTTCTACCCATTTTGTCACTTCTGCGTTCACAGCATCGCGCACAGCATGCTTCAGTGCTTGATCCTTTTCCTTATCACTATTTGCTAAAATTCTTAGACGGATCGCTTCGTCAGGAATCACCTGATAGGCTGAGGTTTCCGTGCTCGTTGTTTTTTGTGGAAAAAATCCAATAATCATAAATATAAGGACTGCAATGAATAAAAGCTTTCGCATTTTTCTTCCCCCTGTAATGATGTCTTGTTCATTAGTCACAGTGTGGGCAAATACAAAAGCTTTTAAACAATCAATCTATTAATTTTTTACTTATCCTATTAATTCTGCCATAACCATTCGATCTTTTCCGTTTATATCTTGCAATACGTTCACTTTAGCATGTTGGAACTTCGTTTTTATGATGTCAGAGACGGCCATTCCTTGTTGGTAGCCAATCTCAAAGGCTAGGATCGCATCTTTATTCAGAACGAATTTCGCCTGTTGAATAATTGCTTCATATGCTGCTAAGCCATGATTAGGTGCAAATAGTGCTAAATCTGGATCAAAATTTTTCACCGTATCAGACATTAATTTTTTCTCAGTCGGATCAATATATGGTGGATTAGAAACGAGTAGATCAATTTTTTCCCCTTTCTCCATTAAGGGGGATAAAAAATCTCCTTGGTAAAATTCAATCTTTGCCTGATGATTTCTTCCATTTTGTTTGGCCACAATTAATGCTTCTGGTGATAGATCTGTAGCCAAAATTCTCGGTTTCCACTCTGCTAGCTCATGCGCTAAGGTTATCGCAATAATTCCACTTCCTGTCCCGACATCACAGATGGTTAAATCAGTTCTATTTTTCCTCCTCACTGTCTCACAAATAGCCACAATTAACTCCTCTGTTTCCGGACGAGGAATTAATACGTGTTCATTCACCGTAAAATCACGGCCATAAAACTGCTCGACACCTGTTAAATGCTGGACTGGAATCCCTGTTGTAGCATGCTGTTTAATTTTATCCATATAGGCACTAAACGCTTCTTGTGTCATGCTATCACGTAAGCTACTAATAAGGCTAGCTTTTGTCAGTCCAAGCTCATGCAGCAGTAGGATCTCGGCAACCTTAGGTTCACGGGACGCATTTTCTAAAAAAGAAGAAGCCCGACGGAGGGCTTCGTATATCGTGATGGTTGGCATATTATTCACCTATTTGCTCCATTTTCTTTGCTTGCTCTTCAATAATAAGGGCATCAATCACTTCTTCTAGCTTCCCTTCAAGAATCTGGTCAAGCTTCTGAATCGTTAGTCCGATACGGTGATCCGTCACACGATTTTGTGGGAAGTTATAGGTTCTAATACGTTCCGAGCGATCTCCTGACCCCACAGCAGACTTTCTCGTTTGATCATATTCTGCTTGTGCTTCCTGTTGGTATTTATCATAAATACGTGCACGTAATACTTTCATTGCTTTTTCTTTGTTCTTGATCTGTGATTTTTCATCCTGAATCGAGACAACGATTCCTGTTGGCATATGGGTTAATCGAACTGCCGACATCGTTGTATTAACACTTTGTCCACCTGGTCCACTAGATGCAAACGTATCTACACGAATATCCTTCTCATGGACATCGACTTCTACTTCTTCTGCTTCTGGCATTACCACAACCGTTGCAGTAGAGGTGTGGATTCTACCACCTGATTCTGTTTCTGGAACACGCTGTACACGATGAGCACCATTTTCAAATTTTAGCTTCGAATAGGCACCCTTTCCATTGATCATAAATACGATTTCTTTAAATCCCCCGACACCTGTTGTGCTTGAATCCATTACATCTATCTTCCAGCCCTCTGACTCCGCATAACGTGAGTACATGCGGTATAAATCGCCCGCAAAAAGTGCCGCTTCATCTCCACCAGCAGCTCCGCGGACCTCCATAATAACGTTCTTATCATCATTTGGATCCTTTGGTAATAGTAACACTTTTAGTTTTTCCTCAAGGTCTTCTTTTTGATCCGATAATTCTGCGATTTCCATTTTTGCCATTTCACGCATCTCATCATCTAAATCCTCTTCTAGCATGGATTTAGCATCTTCTAGCTGAGAGTTTACCTCTTTATACTCCCGATAGGCGACAATGATATCCTGTAAATCTGACTGTTCTTTAGAGTATTCTCTAAGTTTTTGAGAATCATTAATCACTTCTGGGTCACTTAATAATTCATTTAATTTATCATAACGCGCCTCTAACGATTCTAATCGATCTAACACGTCCTTCACCTCTTTCTCACCTAAACAGGTGATGACTTCACTGGTACGTATATTATAGTATAGTTTTATAAAAAGCGTCAAAGCTAGTATGCATTAGAATTTTTTGCGATATTTCGGTTATATGGATGGTTCGGTACTTCGTGATGATGACGACATCGTGGCTCATATGCTTCCTTAGCCCCTACTAAAATAACAGGATCATCAAAGGATGCAGGCTTTCCGTTAATGAGACGTTGTGTTCTACTGGCAGGTGACCCACAAACAGGGCATATCGCCTGAAGCTTTGTAACAAATTCACTAATGGCTAAAAGATCCGGCATCGGCCCAAACGGCTCACCTCGAAAGTCCGTGTCTAGTCCAGCCATAATTACTCGTTGGCCATTATTAGCTAATTGACTAACTACTTCCACAATTTCTTTGTCAAAAAATTGGATTTCATCTATTCCAATGACATCCATATCCTCTGTGACATCTGATAAAATTTCTGCTGCACTCTCTACCGGTTTCGCAATGATCGCTGCACCATTATGAGAGACAATTGATTCCTCGCTATAGCGATTATCTATTTTTGGTTTATATACGGCAATATTGAGATGACCATATGTAGCTCTTCTTACTCTACGGATTAGTTCCTCGGATTTACCAGAGAACATGCTCCCACATATGAGTTCAAGCCAGCCAGTATGTTTCATGATATTCATGGAAATGTGACTCCTTCCGACATTTCACTTTCTCTAGTTTCGTTTAGCATCAGTGGGAGAAGAATTCCCTTCTGATATTAGTTTAATCATTAAGTATATTCCCATACTTTTAAATTCTTGCTTCCATTTAAGCTATATTGCTGAATAGATGACACTCTATGCCAATAAAAAACAGGCAAATCGTATGAGCATTTGCCTGCTTTAATCGGATCAATATCCTGTTAGTATCCGTAGATAAATTTCTGAAAAAATAGCCATTATCCAAGGTTGTATTTTTTCTTGAAACGGTCTACACGGCCACCAACTTTGTCAGCTTTTTGTTTACCAGTGTAAAACGGGTGTGAAGCTGAACTAATTTCTACGCGAATTAATGGATAAGAGTTTCCATCTTCCCATTCGATCGTTTCATCAGAAGTCTTTGTAGATCCGCCTAGAAATTTGTAGTCAGAGCTTGTATCAAGAAATACAACTTTATGGTATTCTGGATGAAGTCCTTCTTTCATGTCTGTCCACTCCTTTTGCCCTGAATCCTTAAGAAACAGAGTTAAATTATGCGATAAGCATTTTCAATCATACAGAAGCATTATAACAGTGTCACCATTCGAATGCAAGTATAATTTTGATTTGCGCCTTACTCTACTTTCTTATTCTTGGCTGTTCCTTTTCGTCTCATTTCTTCCTCAATGGAAGCAAGAAATTCTTCATTATTTTTCGTTGAACGTAATTTACGTAAAAATCGTTCTAGGAAATCTGGTGAATCCTGCATGCTTTTACGTACTGCCCACATCATTTCTAAGTGCTGCTTCGATAATAATAGTTCTTCTTTTCTCGTACTAGAACGTAAAATATCAATGGCAGGGAAGATTCGTCGTTGGGCAAGGTTACGATCTAAATGAAGCTCCATATTACCTGTACCTTTGAATTCTTCATAGATAACATCATCCATCCGTGAGCCTGTTTCTACAAGTGCCGTTGCTAAAATCGTGAAGCTACCGCCATCCTCGATATTACGAGCAGCACCAAAGAAACGCTTAGGACGGTGGAATGCGGCAGGATCAATACCACCAGAAAGAGTTCGTCCACTTGGAGGAATCACCAGATTGTATGCTCTAGCAAGACGTGTAATACTATCCATAAGGACCACGACATCCTTTTTATGCTCCACTAACCGCATGGCACGCTCTAAAACCAATTCAGCTACTTTTATATGGTTTTCAGGAACCTCATCAAATGTCGAGCTTACCACATCAACATTATCCGCAACAGATCGCTCTATATCGGTTACTTCCTCTGGTCGCTCATCAACTAAAAGGATGATCAGCTTAGTATTTGGATGATTAACCGCAATACTATTGGCGATTTGTTTTAATAGCATCGTTTTCCCCGCTTTTGGAGGGGCAACGATTAAACCACGTTGTCCGTAACCAACAGGTGTTAATAAATCCATAATTCGTGTAGAGATTTGCTTTGTTTCTGTTTCTAGATTCATTAATCGATCTGGATATAATGGTGTCAATGCAGGGAAATGGACACGTTCTTTCGCTGCCTCAGGATCTTCCCCGTTTACGGCGTCAACATGAAGTAGGCCATAATAGCGTTCATTCTCCTTTGGCGGTCGAACTTTACCAGAAACCTTGTCACCATTTCTTAGATCAAATCTTCTAATTTGAGAGGCAGAAATATATATATCTTCAGCGCTCGGGGAATAATTAATCGGACGGAGGAAACCAAACCCTTCTGTCGGGATGATTTCTAAAATACCATCCATAAATAAATAGCCACTTTTTTCAGCTTGTGCCTTTAAGATGGCAAATATTAATTCTCTTTTTGTTAATTTTGCATAGTAGGAAACCTTAAATTCCTTTGCCTTTGCATACAATTCCTTTAATGTCATTGATTCCAATTCTGAGATCGTTACTTCACTCACAAAATCACCACACCTATATTTTTTCTAATTTATCGAAACGATTCCATCTCTTTTAGATTCATAAAATAAACACGGAAAAACATATTGAAAATAATTGCTATTATCCATAAATAAATTAGGAAACACTACCAATTGGTCGGTTGCAGTTACTATCGTATTCGTTCATCATGTTATGGAAGCTCAAAAATGGGAGCACCGAGATCATTATAAATCTCAAGAAGAGTGAAAGATGGAAGCTATTATATTTATACTTTTAGAAGGTATTTATGATAGCTTAAAGTAAGAATTTAATTGTAAGAATTTAATTCTGTCTATATAGTACCTTTTTCTTTCGAGATATTCAACTATTTTTTTAAGAAATCGAATTTCCCTCATTTTTTACACATTTAAAAAAAGGAAAAAGAGACAAGTTATTGCCTCTTTTCTTATATCATATATAAATTTAGTAGATGTCTAACTCCGATTAGTCTGCGCTTTTCTTACACATTAGGAATTTTGAAATTGTTTTACTTCTTGTTCTGTCATATTCTCTCGCCAAATATTCGCACCTAATTGTCTAAGCTTATCCGTGATGTTCGCATAACCTCTATCGATATGCTCTACACCTGTAATCTCTGTAACCCCATTTGCCATTAATCCTGCCACAATAAGTGAGGCTCCTGCTCGTAAATCACTTGCTTTGACTTTTGCCCCTTCTAGTTCCACAGATCCTGTTATAATAGCAGAGCTACCCTCGACTTTAATTTGGGCATTCATTCTTCTCAACTCGTCAATATGTTTAAATCGAGCAGAATAAATGGTATCTGTGACAACGCTCGTCCCTTCTGACCTCGTAAGAAGTGCTGTTAATGGCTGCTGTAGGTCTGTCGGAAACCCTGGATGGACAAGTGTTTTAATATCCACACTATTTAGTTTACTTCCTCTATGAACAAGTAATTGTTCCTCCCCTTCTTCGAT
>JACYYJ010120150.1_pt1 | contig 13017 bp, 19 predicted proteins | sample 8236861 | NCBI WGS metagenome assembly JACYYJ01 (sample SAMN14103086, study PRJNA606662) | landfill metagenome | isolation source: landfill solid waste | place: India:New Delhi, Okhla landfill site | collected 2017-11-05
TCGAGCTCGTCCTCCTCGATGGTGACGAAGATGCTCTGCAGATATGCGGAGACGCCGGTACGACCGTTCACCTCCCACTGGTAAGGCCGGATGATGAGGTCGACTGTCTGGAACGGAGCCCAGTCGAGGATGCCGACCTCGTCCTCGCCCAGCGGGGTCCGACCACGGGAGGTGATCATGACGACCCGCGGCGGGCGGCTGCGAGGGTTCTTGCTGTACTTGACCTTGACCTCGATGCGAGGCGTGGGCTCGTCACCCTCCTCACGCGGCTTGAGGTACTTGACGTTCCAGCCGTCCTCCTCCATCTGCTCGGCGAGCTCCGGGGGCAGGATGACGTTGAAGTTGCGGTCACCTGCTCGGTTGTAGGTACCCTCGACACCGGAGAAGTTGCGGAAAATAACCCGCGCATCCTCGATGGTGACGTTGCCGAGTCGCTTCTGAATCTGCTGTGCCATTGTGTTTCAGTCTCCTTCAGGGGTGTTGCTGTCGTTGTTCTTCTGTGCCTGGACCGTATCTACAGAACAGACGTCGCAAAGGCCTGGACCTCCGCATCGTGCCCGGCTCTTGGGAGGGTTCTCGGTGTCCGTCCCAGGAATATGATGACCGTGTCGTGTGTACATCAGTCAACCCTCTTCACAGCGATTCGGTTGCGGTTGAGCATCTCTTCAGTGAACGCCTCAAGGTTCTCCCGAATATCCTTACGCTGCTCCGGAGTGAGTACCGTCTCAGGGAGCTTGAGGACCGGGGGCTCGGTGTTCGGCTTGAAGCGGTCGTCGTAGTGAGGCTGCTCGTCGATGAAGACCATGAGAGCCATGGCGTGGAAAATAACCGACGCCAGGTGTAGGCAGCCGGTCTCCTCGTCCATGTCCTCTCCGGCCCAGAACTCGTTGGCGTGACGCATCATCGCCGCATAGCTCTTGGACCACTCGTAGCCCTTGCGCCAGTTGTTCGGGGCGTACTTGGCCGCGCCCACGCCGTAGTGCCGGGCGATCTTGGCAAGTGCCTGCGTGGGCAGCAGGTCGAACCGCTCGATCTTGGTGCCCTTCTCCGCACCCGTGGACGACACCGAGCGCACCTCGCCCCGATCAGCGCTGAAGGAGTACACGTCCACGACATCGCCCTCCTGGAACTCCGGACCGTCCTCACCCTCGCCGGTCGCCTTCCCGCTCACGATGTAGCACGGGATGTCAACGGCGGGACCGGGAACGTGGTTCGACACCGGCTCCCACAGCGCGTCACGCAACGGAGGAATCTCGGTGATCGCGGGCGCATCCTCAATACCCTCAGACCACTCCAGATCGACGTACCGCACTACCGGGATACCCAGCGCAAGTGCGGTGGCAACCTCAGCCCGCGCACCCTTGGACTTCTCCCAACCGTCCAGTACCACCACCAGGTCTGCCTCACGAGCCACGAACTCCAGGTCGTCCCCGAGCGACTGGCGCAGGTCGAACCCGGTGTCGCTCAGATCCTCTGTGCCGTCGTAGCCGCTGAAGTCGAACCCACGGTCGATGTCGTGCTGAGCAGGGTTGAACACCTCGAAGTCCCACTCATCCTCCAGGTTTGCTCCTGCCGACAGGAACAGCGGAAAGTTGAACTCCTCGATCCCGCGCATGGGACCAGCCAGGTAGACCTTGATCTTTGCCACTAGAACTCCTCCGTCCTCACACGGCCACCCCGAACCAGGGTGACCTCGTTGTTCGACTCATCCAGGTACACCTCATCATGCAGCGCGTACCAGATGTCCGCATTTTTGTCCCAGTCCACCTCCAGGATCACGACATCTGCGTCCGGGGGCAGGGCTCCCAGCAGCACAGCCAGGTCTCCAGCCTTCATTTGCGCCATGCGTCTCTCCTCTCACTCAACCAAGTCTGACCAGCGATAAGCAAACTCGGGCTCCGCTGCAAACGGAACAATCGTGCCGAAGGTCTCGACACCGACCCGCTCCATCTCCTCCTGAACGATAGCACCCACCTGGGGGGCGATGTCAAGGGGACAGTCCACGTAGATAGCGTCGTGCACAGCCAGGACCACCAGCGCCTCGGGGTACTCGCGCTTCAGCCGGTAGTTCGTACGCACCGCTGCCGTAGTGCAGAGGTAGGACACGCAGTTCTGCGGGAGGAACGACAGCGCGGACCGCTCCACCGAGTCCGCGTTGCGCCAGGTGACCACCTCGGTGTCGAACGTCAGACCGTATGGACCCGTGAGGAAGTCGCGCTCCTCCGGGTTGACGGCTGCCGCCTTGACCGTCTCGCGCCACGCCTTGTACAGCGGGTAGCCGTTGAGGAAGCGGTCGATGATCTCCTGTGCCTCGGCTGTCGTCATCGGGTCGCCATCTCCCTTGGACTCCTCGTTCACCGCCTCCGCGATAGCCGCAGGCCCGCGCCCGAAGTTCAGTCCGTAGACCACACCCTTCAACTTGGCGCGGTACTCCTTGGCTCGCGACTTGTCCTGCGCCTTCAGATCCTTGTAGTCCTGGTGCGTCGGGAAGTCGTTCGGGAACACGGACGGCATCAGCAGATCAAAGTAGTCCCCGGAGTCCGGCTGGAACGCAGCGATCATGTCCGGGTCACCGGAGAGCACAGCCTGGACACGCAACTCAGCCTGGCTGTAGTCCACCTCGATGAGCACCCGGTCTTCCGAGCGCGCGATGAAGCAGTGCCGCACCTTCTTGTCGCGCGGGATGTTCTGAAGGTTCGGCTCAGACCCTGACATACGCCCACTCGCTGTGCCGTGGATGTTGATGGTCGGTCGAATGAACCCGTCCACCTCATGACGCAGATAAGCGTCGGCGTAAGTGGAGCGCTGCTTGTTGACCTTGCGGTACGCCAGCAGCGGCGGCACGATGTGGGCGACTCGGGGGTCATGCTGGATCTTCTTCAAGATCTTGGCGTCCGTCCCTGCGACCTGAACCCCAGCCGCAAGGATAGCCTCCTTGATCTGCTTGGGGGAGTTGGGGTTCAACCCCTCCGGAAGCAGCGCCAGGTGCTCAGCCTCCTGTGCCATGAGTTCGTCGCGGAAGTCAGCCACGTAGTCCAGGTCCACCTTGACGCGGTTGGCCTCGATGTCGATGAACCCGTTAGCCCAGGAGATCTCCGTCCAGAATGCCGGGTGGAACTCCACCTGCGGCAGGAAGTACAGGTACAACTGGAACGTGTAGTACACGTCGTAGGCGTTGTACTTGTACAGCAGATCGCGCGGCACCTTGGAGAAGTCCTTGGGCTTGCCCTTGGACCCAGCACCCGTGTACTTCTGGAGATCCTTGTCCCAGTCCGGCACGCCCAGGATGCGCTCAGCCATCGGCTTCAGACCGTGCTGCCCGGTAGCGCTCGGGTGCAGGGAGTGGTGCGCGAGCATGGTGTCGAACCACACCGGCAACTTGATCCCTGTGTGGTCCAGCAGGACACCCGCGTCGTACTTCCAGTTGGCCCCGACGATGAAGTAGTGGCGGTGCAGCGCGCCGCACAGGAGAGCAAGGTACGTGTCCTGGACGTACTCCTCCGGGAACACCACGATCTCCTGGCCGTACGTGACCGCTACGGAGAGCATCCGCTTGTCCGGAGCGTTCTCGATGTCTACGCAGACCGGGGCGTCGAATCCATGCGTCATCATCCAGTTCAGCGTCTCGTAGAACTGAGACTCGTTCTCAACAACGCGATAGTCGAACTCGGGCAGCGTGATGCCGTCCTTCATGATGCGGAGGCTCTGCGTGAGCACCGTCAGCGCGTTGGGTGCGGTCACGATCTGCTTGGGCGAGAGCGTACGAATGCCCCCGCGCGTCCCAAAGCACAGGACACCGGGGGCTGGCGAGTCAACCTTCACGAACTTGACCGGCTCGTCTCCGTACACCTCTCGCTTCGCAATGCCCAGGATCTCACGAGCAGCGCTCGTCATCTTCTGCTCACTGTGAAAGCGAATGGTCGTCACTCAGACCTCCACCTTCTCGATCTCCCAATCGGACACAGACAGGACGGTAAACCCGCCAACACGACTCTCGCGGTCCATGTGGACGTCGATAGCCCAGGACTCACGGTCCGGGTTGATGTTCGCCACCGTGCCGGTTGCACCTCGCCAGTGCTCCCCGATGGCCTCCTCATCCTCAGCCGACACTGCCACGTCTCGGATCTGAACCTTGTCTCCCACCTGGAACTTACTCATGCTCTGTCCTCCCATCCCTCGTTGGGGCTGAACCCCGTGGTCTGTGGTGCCCGTTCGATCTGCCCACTCTGTAGATCGTAGATCTCCGGAGGCTCGTTGTCAACCTTCTCCCGTCCGAACCTCACACTGAACTCGAAAGCCCACATACTAGTCCTCCTTCCTCAACACAATCGACTGTCCCTGAGCCTCAGCCCTGCCCTGCTGGATCAACGCCTCGATCCACTCGTTCACGAACATCGGGCGAGCCGGGAACTTGCGGTAGATGGCCGAACGCAGGCGCTTACCGCCGCCGTCCAGGATGAAGCCCTCGACCTCGTTCACCTGGCGCTCGAACTCCGACGCAGCGATGGCGTTGCTCATCGTCTCCAGAGCCAGGTACCACTCCTCTGCCTGCTTCAGCACAGGGAGCAGGTGCTTCAACTCGATGCGCTCACTCCTGCTGTGCAGAGCCAGGAGAGCGGCGCACTTCCAGATGTTGATGGCGAGTCGCTGCACCGTGGGCTGCATGTTCTTGGGGTTGCGCGAGCGCTTGACCATTGCCAGCGCGTCCCCGATCCACTGGTTCAGGCGCTCCAGCATCTCGTCGGTCGCGTAGATCGTCAGGCTCGTTGGCATCTTGCGCAGTACCGCGATGAACTCCCGGACGAACTCCCCGACCATTGGGTCCTCACCACGGTAGTCGTCCTCGCTGCGCTGCTGCAAGGCGATGCGGTCAGCCGTCATCTCCGGCGTGCTCGCGATGGTCCACAGGAAGCGGGTGAGGAAGCCGGAGCGGAAGTTCTTGTTGGTCAGAACCTCGGCCGTCTCCTCCTCGATCCCCAGCAGCATCATGTTGAACAGCACAGAGGCACGCTTGGTCTGGGAAGTGCCCTTGGTGGCGCGCAGAGACACCTTCACACGGCCTTCGTACAGGTCCGTCAGGCTCTCCACGGTACCGGCCAGGTAGTTCTTCGTGAACATCTCCTTGAAGAAGCCCTGCACCTCGTCTCGCCACACCAGGGACGGCTTGCCGTCGCGTGCACCGAGCACCTTGTTCAGACCCTCAGCCGAGAAGTCCGAGCCGACGTCGATGTCCTCACCAGTCTCTGCCTCGAACTTGTGGAGCACGTTGAGGAACAAGTTCTTGGCCGTGGACTTGCGCGTGATCGTCGTCTCGCCCAGCGTCAGTGTCCAGAGGTTCAACTTGGTGTCGCCCCACTTGGTCGGGATGCTCGCGCGGTTCCCGTAGACGCAGGAGAGCAGCAGGTATCCCCACGTGCGGCTGTACTCCGGGGAAGCGTCGGTACGGGAGGCAACCCACTCGACGTAGCGATCCACGAACGTCTTGTGGCTCGCTACGAAGTCTTCCTCCTGCGGGGAAAGGAACGACGGACGCTCAGCCTTCAGCGGGACAGCAGTCTTGCCGGTCTCCACCTCGACACGCTCGTTCGGGTTCTCGATGGCGAACCGCTCGGCCTGCTGAACCTCCTTCCAGAGGTCGCCGTCCGGATTGCTGCGGTGTGCTCGCACAGAGCCGGAGGCCGTCGTCTCGCCCACACGCTCCGGGCTGTACTTGTTGCTGCCAGACGCACGCGCGACGACGAACACCTCCGGAGCCGTCCAGCCTGCCCGGAACAGTTCGAGTTCCAACTTCCACAGGCGCGCGGACAACTCGACGCCGGGCTCAGGCTTCTCGTGGTAGAGGTTCCAGAGATCCATCGGCAACTTGCCCGTGAGTTCAAACAGGTCGGGCAGGTCACTCGGGAGGTCGCTGTCCTCGACGCGAGCCTGCACCTCGGCAGCCGGGTACACAGCCTCGAAGTCCGCGAGGCTGTAGAGTTCGCCCGTGATTTCACCCGTGACCGTGTGATGCACGTCGGTCTTGGTGTGCGTGGTGCCGGGAACGCGCAGAACCTTGGTAGGCATCCACCCGTTCTTGTCACAGCCCTGGTCCACGTGTGCGTACGTGACAGCACGTGAAACTTCTGCGACCGCCTCAGCAGTCGTCGGCTCGTCCAGCAGCCAGAAGCACTGCCAGTGACCGGGCGAGGTGTTGAGCACGATGGAGGGAGCCAGGCGGAAGTTCGTCGGAGCGCACGTGTCAGCATCGGTGTAAACGACAGCACCCGCCTCGGCATACTCTGCCTTGCGGGTGCGAGTTGAGAACGTCGTGGTGGTTGCGTAGACGTCCGTGTTGCTGTGCTTCTCGACGTAACTGAGCAATTCCTCCCGCTGGCTAGGCCAGGTAAACCATCGTCCTTCACTGATGCCCTTCAGGCTGATCCGAACTTCACCCTCGACTCCGTTGTACAACAGGTCAAAGAAATCTGACTGGTTCAAACTACCTCCTTCAAGTCGAGTGTGATGTTGTGTGGTGGAGCATCTGGGAATCGAACCCAGGTCCGGAGCAGTTCCCTCGTGGGGACTTACCACTCCGTCGAAACCATCATGCCCCATGGTAGGAAGGTGAGACCGCCAGTCAGACGTGACATCGGGCGGGTGACGAATCCCGCCGAACACTTCTTCCTACCCGCTCCCCAGCAAGGATTCGAACCTCGATAGCCAGGTTCAGAGCCTGGCGTCCTACCGTTAGACGACCGGGGAATTCGGGGGTGCCACCCCTGACACGTAGACCACGACGACCAACGTCTACGTGTTTGCTGGCCCAGCAGGATTCGAACCTGCAACCTAGTCCTTAACAGGGACTTGCACTGCCAGTTGTGCTATGGGCCATCACCAGGGCGTGCCAGAAACACGGCATCGTTTAATGACTAGTGGTATGGTCACTGTCACCCTGCGAATTGCAGTTGCCGCCGTGTTTCAGACGGTACTTGCGTCGGGATGGCAGGATTCGAACCTGCGATACTCCTGAATCCAAATCAGGCGGGCTGACCAAACTGCCCCACACCCCGATGATAGGTTCGACTCTCAGCATGTCCGGACATGGAGTCTGGGAACTATCAACCGCTGCGTGCCCCACCCGGGACTTGAACCCGGACGCCTTTCGGCACCTGATTTTGAGTCAGGCGTGTCTGCCAATTCCACCAGCAGGGCTTGTGCCTCCTGTGCAGAGGACAACCGAGGAAGATCCTAGGCTCTCCACCGCGCAGGAGACTATGGTACTACAGGTCGAACTCGTCCGAGCCGCCACCCTGCTCGTCGGCCAGGTCGTCGGCGTCGATCTCAGGCAGGAACTCAGCGACCTCGTTCTTCAGGAAGTCGCCCTGCTCCGGCTGCGGCTCGGTGAAGGGCTTGCCCTTGGCCTCGGCCGCGTCCTTCTCCTCGATCCACGCCTCCATCGCCTTCTTGTAGGCGTAGTCGTCGTTGACGACCTTCACCTTGACGGCGAGCGTTGCGCCCTCGATCTCCTCCAGGTCCGGAAGGACGACCTCAGTCTCGTCGTCATCCTTGCCGGGGAAGACGACACCGAGCGCCTTGTAGAACTGGAAGTACAGGAAGTTGGGCGAGCCGTCCTCACCGGAGCCGTCCTTCTTACCCCAGTACGGGAAGTCCCCGAGGTTCGTGAACAGGCGGCGGTTAGCGCCCTTCTGCCCGTCCGCGACGCGCAACTGAAGGCGCAGCATCGGCTTGCCCTTGTTGTTCACGGACTTGTACTCGGACTCCTCCAGGTCAAAGACCGAGACGTTGTACTTACCAGCGGGGAGCGGCGCAAACCCCGTGTTCTGGGACTTCTGAACGTCCTTGCCGCTGAGGTTAACCGTACGTGCCATGAGTGTGTGTCTCCTTCTCTCTAGTCTTACTTGCTTCGGATGGTCTCGAACACGGTAGCCAGCGTAGCATCCGTGAGCGTCGGGGGCAAGTCGAACCGGCTCTTGGCCTGGTCGAAGGACTTGGTACCGACCGTGTAGACCGTAGTAGACACGGACACGTTACCAGATCCGTCCTTGGCCTGCAAGCGCTTCTGGTAGAGCACCATGTCCGGGATGGACGCGATGACATCCTTGGACGAGCCCTGCAACTTGACCTTCTGGATGACCGCACCGGAGGTGGACTTCTCCTCGCGGGTGTGGACGATCACGACCGACAGGAACGGAGCCTTCTTCAACTTGTGCATCAGGCCGTCGTTGTCGTTGCCCGTGAGCCACGTCGAGACCTTAGCCCAGACCTCGTACCCGTTGTCCCCCGACTTGGACTTCAGCAGGTTGATCGCCCGCTCCTGCGCCGCGTCGATGGTGTCGATGACGACGGTCTTGTACGGCAGATTCTTCCCCGCCGCCAACACCTTGTCCAGCGTGTCCTTCAGTTCCTTGTGCGTGTTCACTCGCAGCACAGTGAGTCGGGACTGGTCGAACTTGTCCGCGACACCGATGGTCGAACCCTCAGTGTCGATGTACAGCACGGGGTACAGACCCTCGACATCAGTCAGCGTCAGCGCGCTGTGGGTCTTTCCGCTACCCGGACCACCCACCAGCAGGATCTGCTCGGGCGTTGCCAGGTGCTCCGGCTTGACCACCAGGTCACCGAAATCTAGAGCGAACTCGTCTGTCATGCATCCTCCTTCTCGATCGATTCAAAGTCGTCATGAGTCTCAACGCACCACTCACACCCGACTGCGGTTTCGAGGATACCATACCGCTGACCTGCACGAATAGTCATTCCGCACAGATGGCAGGGAATATCCTGCGGTGCGATGTGCAGCCTAGTCATCGTGCTCGTCTCGAACGAACTCGATACGGCTCCACTGCCCGGGGGCGAACACCTGCTCGATAACGTCCCCAGGTGACGTGACCAGCACCGCCCCTTCCTCAACACGCAGGTCCAGGTCGCCGTGCAGGTCGAACTCAAAGTAGCGCTGGCTGGTGCGCCCATCGGGCACCGGGACCGTAACGATTGCCTTGCTCATGTCAGTCCTCCTTAATTCCAAGTTCCTCGTGCAGAGCCTCCCGGCCTTTGATGATGAGCACCCGGACGTACTGCCGGTACTCAAACGTGGCGATGTACACGAGCGCCCAGTTAGCGATCTTCTGGGCGAGACAGTCGCGCCACGAGACACGATACGGGGTGCTCATGTCAGTCCTCCTCATCCGGAAGCAGGGTGATAACCACCTTGGGCGTGCCTTCCTTCTGGCAGGCACGGTAACGCACGGGCGGCAGTACATCCTTGGCGCGTGTCGAGTCTGGCTTGGTGACTAGCACCTGGTCGTACTCATCCTCGGTCAACACCTCAGCCGCCAGCGCCGGGTCGAACCGGGCGTTGCGCTGCACGCTGACCAGGAACTCACCCTCGACGTAGTTGTCCAGGTCACGCTTGGTGAAGAACTCCTGGCTGATCTGGGCTGCCTGCTTCTCCAGATCCTTGATCTGCTGACGAATCAGGTAGATCGCCTGGGCTGCCTGCTTGCTGTTCACAGTACCTCCGTCCGTCGTAGGGAGCACCGGTAGCACAAGTCGTGTGACTTGAACTCCTCCGGCTTCCTGCCTTGCTCCATAGCCTGCCAGATCCTCGTGGCCCTGTCAAGTGCGTGCTCTGCCTGTGCCCGGTCGTACGGCTGGGTGTAGGCCCAGACGTCCTCCTCGGTCTTGGCGTCGCGGGCGATGAAACCGATACCCACGGTCTGCACAGGGAGTCCCGCGTTCTCCACGCCGAGACCGTAGAGGTTCGCCTGCGTGAAGTATTGCTTGATGGTCAAGCGTGCCTTGGTCATCTGCTCCGTGTCAAACTCGCTGACCTCGGTGCGTGGGACCAAGCGGTAGACCTTCAACTTGTCACGGGTCGTGGTCTTCCAGTCGTCCACCTCCTGCGTGGCCTCGTTGTAGAGGTCGGAGGTGGACTTGATGACACCGTACCCTGGGATCTCCCCGATGACAACCTTGGTCTCCGGACGCAGGCGCTCACGCTTCTTGGCACGCTCCTCCAGCAGGGCATGGATCGCTGTACCAATGACTGCACCCATGTAGTACCTCCCACGAGGGGCGGGCTCCACGTCCGGGTTCAGCATGACGTACATGTCCCATGCCAGGCACTGGGTACAGAAAGAGGACAAATTACTGGCACCCACCAACCGCTGCTTATCACGTTCTGTCTCTTCGCTGAGCAAACTCAGCAACAGATCCTTCAGATTTGCGTCCATGTCTTACCTCCTACGATATTTCCGATGGTGGCTCGACTCACACCATATGCCTCACCGAGCATTGCCTGGGTGAGGACACCGCGCGAATACTCCTGACGGATTTCAAACACTTCTGCGGTGGTCAGTGTTGTCAGACCGTTACGCTCCCCATAGTTCCGAGTTTGCCGTCCACGCTCCACCTTGTCACGAGCGTTATCGCGGTCTGTTCCCACCATTAGATGCTCAGGATTAATACATGGGGGATTGTCGCACCGATGGCGTATCACGAGATCGTCCGGAATCGGTCCGACCCACTCCTCGTAGGCAAGTCGATGTACCTTGCGAGACTTACCGCGAATCATAAGACCGCCGTAGCCGTTCGTGTGACGCCCGCCTTGCCACTCCCAGCAACCCGCGTCCGTAACAACCCACCCATAGAAGCGTAGACGCTCCTCAACAGTTGCATTGTTACGGACGCGGCCTGCTCGCAGGTTGTCCTCAGCCGTCACGCCTCTTCCCATGGTGTGTACTCCAGAGGGTCATCCTCGTCCTCAGGCGTCCACTCCTGGCCTGTGGTGGCCGCAGCGATGACAGCAGGGTCCAGGCCAGAGGCAGTGACCCACTCCTGGCCTGTAGGCTGCTCACCGTTCAGCCACTCCTCGACCTCACTGTCATCGATGGGGGCGTTGAGCAGATACCACACCGTGTTGGTGACGGCTTCCTTGTTCTGGTCCTCGACGCCTTCCTCTAGGTACCGCAGCACGGCGGAAGCGTTGCGCACCAGGCGCTGGTCCTCGATGTCCCGCAGGAACTGGTCAGGGCTGTCGTCGCGGTACTTCTGCTGCGCCTTCCAGTCCTCGTAGGACTCCAGCAGTTCCAGGTTGTTCACGTAGTCCTCCAATGCTCGTCGGTCGTCTGCTCCACCAGGCCCAGTCGTCGGGCGTAGGCCAGCACAGCGGCGTCAAAGCCCTTGGACCAGTCGCTCCGGTCGTGGGGCTCGCGCGGGTCTGCTGCCAGGATGTTCAGGTCGGTGCGCACCTGGTCCTCCAGCAGCGCAAGTTCATGAGACAGGCTGAGGATGCTCACAGGTCGATCCAATCAAGCGTACCCTGGAACGTCACCTGGAAGAAGCGATGATCGTGACGTCCCTCCACGATCAGCACCCCGCTACCAGCGTCCGAGTAGTCCCAGCCGTCGATCTGGGTGACACCGAAGTCCCCATCGTTAGCCAGGGCTCGAACGATCTCGCCCATGATCTTGCGCTCATCGTCGTTGTCCGTCATGCGTCCTCCTTACTCGTGAGCGATGCCTTCATGGATCGCTTCTGCAATGCCAGGTTGTTGAACTGACCGCTGTCGTATGTGTTCAGAGCCTGGATGTCCCAGGAGTACACGTGCCGACGCTGGCCTGTTCTGTGCAGTCTAGCAGCGGCCTGCTCATTGAGCAACCCGTTGTCGCTACGCGACAGCCAGACCACGTGGTTGCACACCTCCTGGAGCCCGTCCGTACCCTCAGCGATGGAGGGGATGGTCGCTACCAGGAAGCGGAACTTGCCATCGATGAAGTCCTTCTTGATACGGTCGCGCTCAGCATGTGAGACACCGCCGCTCCACTCCCGTGCTTCCTTACCCAACTGGTGAACGACAGCCTTCACGAACTTGGCCGAGTCGCACAGGATGAACAGCGGCTCGTCGTCATCCATGTCCTTGATGATGTCCTTCAGCGCGTCGATCTTGGATGACTTGCAGTCCAAATCGAAGTCAACCTCATTGACTTCATTAATGAAGGGGACACCCAGCGTGACCTGACGTAGACGGATGCGCTGAACGATGGGCACCTCAGCCACAGCCGGGTTATCCTCCAGCCACATCAGGGAGTCCTTCTCCATCTGCTCGTACAACTTCCGCTGTGCGGCAGTGAGTTCGACGTACCGGATCTCCTCGATGTACTCCGTCTCCAGGTTGGCCTCGCGTCGGACGTAGCATGGGAGGCTGGCGACGAAAGCACCTGGCTCGCGCTCACCGAGCACCTTCACCCCGGCGAAGTAGTCCTCCTCCGAACGTGCCCAGTCCGTAACCCAACGCCAGAACGAACGGTCGATGATGTCCGGCCAGAGCCACCGGGTGATCGCCCACATGCCCTGGAACTTGTTGCCCGCAGGGGTACCGGACAGCGCCAGTCTCCACGTCGGCTTCAGGTTCTTCAACTTGCGGAAGCCCATCGACTTGCGGTTCTGGACAGCGTGGACCTCATCAAAGATCGCGAGGTCCGGCTTGATCTTGGACCACTCCTTACGCACGAACATCTCGCGGCCGATGATGTAGATGCCGGGCTCGTTGTGCGCGAGCATGTCCCACGCAGCCTTACCCTTCTTCGTCCCGTCGATGCGGTGCGTGTCCAGCGGGTTGCCCTGCCGGGCGAACGTCCGCTCCCAGTTCACCCGCACAGAGAGCGGGCAGATNNGATCACCAGGATGGTCTTGACGCCCAGCCGGGTCGCCACCTCGACGGCAGTCAGGGTCTTACCCTGGCCCATCTCGGAACCGATCAGCGCTGCCTTGGTGGGCTCCTGCATGATCCGCAGGATGTCAGTCTCCTGCTCCGGCGTGGGAATCATTGGCTGCATTGATCCTCCTTTGCTCGTAGTACCAGCCACCTCTCTGCTCCGGGGGCCGGGTACGCTGACGCTCGTAGCACACGGTACACAGTCCCTTTCCCCTGTGCTCCCGAAACTTGCCCAGCGTGTCGGCCTCTCGGGGAACCATCAACTCACCGCAGCCTTCACCCTGACAGACACGCAGTTCAGACGG
>JACYYJ010029362.1_pt2 | contig 13007 bp, 10 predicted proteins | sample 8236861 | NCBI WGS metagenome assembly JACYYJ01 (sample SAMN14103086, study PRJNA606662) | landfill metagenome | isolation source: landfill solid waste | place: India:New Delhi, Okhla landfill site | collected 2017-11-05
CCGCGCGAGGTGGAGATCAGCGTGCGGTCCGGTGCGCTCATCCGACCGCCGCGAACTGCCGGGCCGCGGCGAGGACCTTCGGGCCGACGTCGGACAGCTCGCCTTCGCGCAGCAGCAGCGCCGGCGGGCGGTCGTCGAGGATCGGGTTCAGGCCCTGGAACCACGTTTGGGCCACGGCGGGGGTGTCGCGTTCGGCGATCAGCCGGGCGGCGCGGTAGGCGATGCGCAGGCGTTCGACGTCGGTGTCGTTGTTGATGGTGCGGGTGCCTTCGGCCCATTGACGGACCGCGCGGGTTTCCTTGACCTTGCCCAGGTAGGCGACGAGCTTGGCGCCGAGCAGGTCGCGCAGTGCGGTGACCAGCTGTGATTGGGTCATGCGGGCGGCGTCGTTGTAGGCGGCGAGGTCGGGGCGTGGGTGTGCGGTTGTCATAGCAATCCACCTCCTGATCACATGGTAAATCACAGTCTTGATGCCGTCGAGGTTCCCACCTTGAGCGACGGCGTGGGACTGCGCCGGGGTGGACGGCTCCGAACAGGTCCGGCGTTCGGCCGCCTGCACCTACGCCTACCGGCGTGCCCGCCAGCACAACCAGAGCACCGACTGACCCGCTGCGCGGCCCGAAGATGTGCTGTGAGCTGTGCAGATGACACGTCCCCAAGGCCGGGATACGGGGACATCCCGGCTGCGGTACCGGCGGGTCGGTCCTGCGAGGACCGGCCGCTGCCGGTGCCTCCGCGATGGGCACATACGGGGCTACAGCCAGCCGGGGCCGTCCTCATCCCACGGGTTCGGGCTCTCCGGCGGCCAGGCGAGGTCGATCGACCCGCCGCCCGACATCTCACCTGATGTAAGGCCTGTATTTGTCTCAGTGGCGCGTCGGCGGCCGTGGTGTCGGTACCGTCGGTAACAATCGCCGGCATGGACACCGCTACCGACGAGGACCGCTGGGTTGTACCGACCCGCTGGTGGGGCACAGCCTTGCCGATCCGAGGACTCGGCCCGGCTCCACGCGAGCGGGTGTCCGCCGACGCCGCCACCCGGGCAGCGAGGACCTACGACGACGCAACAGAGTTCATCGCCACGGCGCTGGACAACCCCGATTCCGATCCGGACCTCGTTACGCACGGGCGCGCCGCCCTCACCGGAGCACCGAATGTGCTCGGACACGCGGTGATCGCGACCCTGGTGCGCGCCACCAGCGACTTCCCGGCCACCGGTGACCTGCTGGATCTGTGGGTCACCCGATTCGGGGTCGCCGGGGCAGCGCAACTGGTCGCATCGATGGCACAACTCGGGGTGGCACGGTCGACCCCCTCCGATAGCCGTCCGGCCTACGAGGGACCCCCGGCCATCGGCGCTGTCGCCCACGACCTGATCCAAGGCCCCGTCGTGACGACGCGCTGTCGCGGTGGGCAAGTCGAAGGATTCCGGCCGTGGGATCCCCATATCCGCTTGCGGCGGCTGGTCGCCGCCCTGCCGGACGACGACTACACCGCCCTGGTGGAAGCATTCGCGCAACTGCGGGGCCGCTCCCGGGCGGTCGACGCCATGATCGTCTACCTGCTCCCATCCCGGCAGGAGTGGGTCGACGCCGCCATCGCGGCGATCCCCCCGCGTAATCATTGGGGCGATCTCGACGGCTACCGGCAGGCGCTGTTCGGATCGATCACTACGATGGACCAACTCGACGCGCTCATCGACGCATCGATCGACGCCGGCCACGATCGCGGGCATCTGATCTGGATGATCGGCACCGGCAAAGCGGTCCTGCCCAGTCTGGTCTGTCATCTGGGGCCGGCGTGCGCGCCGCTGCTCGCCGAGATCGCCGACGGCAACGTCTCGGCCGCCAACCGCTACAAAATCTACGACTATCTGTCCCACATGCCTACCGACGAGGCGTTCGCCCTGCTGCTCGATCGCCTCGGCCGCAAGAACGTCGAACGCTCGGTGCTCGCCGCCGCGGACCGCTTCCCCCGCCGGGCGCTGCGCCTGTTCACCGAACGCGGACTCCAGCGCCTGCGCGACGACCATGTGCGCACCCACCCCGAACTGTCCCCCGACACCTCCGACACCGTAGTCCCTGCGGACGTCCCGGTCGGCCGGGCGCCGGCGCTGTTGGCCTCGCCCCCGTGGGTGGGCTATCGCCGACCGAAACCGGTCACCGTCTCGGTCGAGTCCTCCCCCACTCCGGTGTGCACGCGCTGGCGCGCCGGGGAACGACAGCGGTGGACGCAGACTGCGCCCCGCTATCCCATCGGGCCCGGCTCGGGCTGGCGGGCACATATCGAGGCCGATCTGCGGCATCCGCGAGGTCTGAGGGTCGAGACCTTTTCGCAGGCCCCGGTCGAGATGATCCGGCCCTATCTCCACGGCGCACAGCCCGGTTTCGTGTGGCGCGCTCTGCCCGACCTGCAACGGATCCTGGGCCGGTTCGACACCGAGGCAATCGGCTACGTGCTCGCGGCGGTGCGCTCCAAACCGGTCGGCCACATCGAGGCGTTGTTGCCGGTCGAAGGCGGCGAGATCGCCGCGCTCATGGCCACCTGGTGCACCCGCCGCACCACCCGTGCTGCGGCTCAGCAGTGGCTGGAGCGGCACGCCCCCACCGCAGCGCATGATCTGATTCCCGCCGCGGTCAGTACCCCCGGACCGCCGCGCGCGGCCGCGGAGACTGCCCTGCTGTATCTGCACAGCATCGGCTGGGGCGACACCGTCCGATCAGCCGCGGCCGGATACGGGCGCGAGGCGGCGGAGGTGATCGACACGCTGCTCACCACCGATCCGGTGTTGCGGCTGCCCGCCCGGATGCCGGCCCTGCCGTCGTGGCTGCGCCCGGAACTGCTCCCGGCTCTCCATGCACGCGGCGGCGACGACGCGTTGCCGCTCGACGCCGTCACGAATCTGTGTCTGATGGCGGCATTGTGTCAGCCGGATGTGGTGTACGCCGGTATCGAGCAGGTGATCGGCGAACTCGACGCGCCCACGCTGGCGCAGTGGGCGCGGGCAGTGTTCGAGCAGTGGCGCCACGCCGGATATCCGGCGGCGCAGGGCTGGATCCTTACCCTGCAAGCACTCGTCGGTGACGACGATACCGTGACCATGCTCAGCCCCCTGATCCGCAGCTGGCCGGGCCAATCGGCCCACAAACGCGCTGTCGCCGGCCTCGATGCCCTCGCCCAGATCGGCACCGACACCGCCCTGCTGCACCTGCACGCCATCTCCGAGAAACTGAAATTCCCCGCCCTGAAAACCGCTGCGCAGGACAAGATCGAGCAGATCGCCGTCGACCTCGGCCTGACCACCGACCAACTCGGCGACCGCCTCGTCCCGACCTTCGATCTCGACACCCCCGACGCGCTGCACCTGAACTATGGGCCGCGCTCGTTCACCTTCGACTTCGACGAACACCTGCGGCCGATCCTCTACGACGCCACCGGCCGCGTACGTAAGACACTGCCCAAACCCGCCGCCGGTGACGACCCCGACCTCGCCCCGACCGCATACGCCCGGTTCGCCGCCTTGCGCAAGAATCTCAAACCCGTCGCCGGCGATCAGATCGTCCGCCTCGAGCAGGCGATGGTCACCCGCCGACGCTGGACCACAATCGAATTCACCGATTTCTTCATCGACCACCCGCTGCTGATCCATCTCGTGCGGCGACTGGTGTGGGGTATCTATACCCCCACTGGCGAGCAACTGCGCGCAGTCTTCCGCATTTCGGACGACGACACTTTCCTCGACCTCGACGACATCGTGGTCTCCGCCGGCGACGAGGAGGTCATCGGACTCGTCCATCCCTGCGAGCTCGGCGACACCCTCACCGCATGGCGTACCCGATTCGAAATCGCGCAGCCGTTCGAACAACTCCACCGCACCGTGCACCAGGCCACCGGACCGGACCGCACCGACCTGCGCCTGACCCGCTTCGAACGCCTGCACGTACCCGCCGCCGCACTGATCGGATTGGAACGCAATGGATGGGTTCGCGAAGAACCCGCCGACGCCGGCATGCAGATAAGCACCAGCAGAACCCTGCCCTCCGGCACCGTCACCGTCTCGTTCTCCCCCGGCATCTCCGTCGGCGCACCAACCATGTTCCCCGACCAATACCTCGTCGACATCTCCGTCAACCCCCGACCCCTCGGCCACTGGCATCGCGTCGACACATCCGAAACACTGCGGGACCTCACCGACCTCGCCACCACCCACACACCCGCAACAACATGAGCACAACCAAGGCGGTGACACCGATCGAATCATGTTCAGCGGCAACCGCATCGAGGCAGACTTCTCCGAAGGTCGACCCCTTCGAGGACCTCGTGATCATCGGAACAACTCCGGGACATCGGGACCCGTCGGGCTGCTGTCGCAGGGTCCATCGCCAGCGCCGACCTCGGCCGAGGCGCCACCGGACGAGCACACCTCAACCCAATGCCTCGACCTTACGACCCGTTGCCCCGCTCCTCCGGATGTGCTTGAAGAACAACGACTTCTCGTCGCTCTCGTCGCCGTCTTCTCTGAACTCGGAAAACTTGCGGATCAGCGCCAAACTGGCGTCGTTGTCGCGATCGATCGAGCAGCAGTCCCCCACGATCTCGCCGAACCACAGCGAGGTCGTGGCCCCGCGTGTTGCCATCGCAGCCTCGTGAGGTGAGAGCGCGAAGCTACTGACCGAACGTAGAGCGCAGATTGGCGTTGATGAGCTCGTTCACGCGCGTGCGCATCCGCAGGATCGTCTCATCGTCCGGTACCGGGTCGTCGACCGTCAGTATCCAGCACACGGTGGTGCTACTGCGCCGAGATCCCGAGAGCTCGAACCGGATCCGTGCGTCGCGGCGCCACGGCCAGATCGAGGTCCACACCACCAGAGCCGGCTCGACCATCTCGACGACCTCGGGGCGTTGTTCGTCCTCGTGCAGAATCAACCACGGACGCCTCGGATCACGGTCGGGTCGACCAGCGCCTGGTAGACAATGTGCGGCGGGGGCGGCTGTGTGCGCCGCCGGCGCGCGATGTCCGGCATAGCGCACCCTAGCGTTTTTGTGTCTCAAGACGGGGTTTGCCCTGGTGGACGTCGCGGTAGGTTCGTCGGCATGGACACCGCCGAGCGCGTGCTGGCCTCACCGCGGGGCCGGCGGTTCGCCGCGCACCTCGGCTATGCGTGCAGCACCGACGAGCGAGCAAGCAACTACCGCGAACCCCTCACCCAGGCAGATGCCCTCGACGTCCTGGCCGCCGTCGACGCTCAGGCCGTCGCCCGGTTGCCGGAACTCGACGTACTCGACGCGTTGGGCCGGGCAACGGATTTCGCGCGGTACTGGCAACCCCCGGACGAGGAGGACCATTGGTTCGCCGATCCGGCTATCGTCACCGCCTCGAGACCAATCGTCGAGGCGGTGCTGACCTGCGAGCACACCCGGTGGTGGAGCGCACCGATGGCTCCGACATGCCAACGAGCAGTGCAGAAGCGCTACACCTCCACCGATAAATGGTCCGAGACGTTCTGGAACAACCAGGACCAGGACGCCGACCTACCCGCCTGGCGGCGGCATGTCCTCGACGACGAGGATCGGTTCCGGCGATTTCTGGACGCCGAACCCGAGCGCAAGATCAGCGGCGAGTGGTGGTCCACGCCGGTCCCGAGCAGAGTCCGGGTCACCAGCCGCGCACGGCAGAATCTGGGTGCGGTGGAGTTGCTGCTCGCCGAAGACGACATCTCCGACGGTCGCCACGCCCGGGTATGGCCGGTGCGTGTCGACGACGCGGCGCGGGTCTACGAGATCACCGGCCCCGACGCCTGGACTCGACTCGTCGGCGCGTATCCCCTCGCGGTGCCGGCGTCGCGGCGCTCCGACTGGTACGAGGCCACCGGCAAACATCTGCAGTGGTATCTGCCGGACTGGGCAGCGGTGAGCGCCGACTACGACGCGGTGCACCTGACCGTGCTCGGGTATCTCACCACCCCCGGGCTGGCGCTCCCGCTGTCCGCCCACACCGGGGCCAGTGTCCTGGCCGGATGGGATCCCGACGCTACCTTCTGGCTCGACCCGCGCCTGGTCCGAGTCGACGGCCGGCCCGTCGAATGGCAACGCACAGGCGACACACCCTGGGCGCCGGCACCTGTGAGGTGAAGGACCATCCGATGCAGACAGCACCGCCCCGAACATCGGATCCTCGGCGCTCGATCACTCTGGGGCGCGGGACGGTACAGCCCCCTCTATCACTGCTCATAGCCCATAGGGGGTACCGGTCGATAACACCGCGATCAGGGATCGACGCCTTCGTCGGTCGTGGTGACAACCGAGGCCCACCAGCGTCCGTCGACCGCGATGACCGAATGCGAAATCGAGATCACGACGGCGTCTGCGGTCACAGCCACTTCGTTGGCGAAGGTGCCTGCGTGGTTGGACAGTTCACCGTGCAGCTCGGCGAGGCTGTCGTAGGGGCCGAGTTCGAGGGTGTAGACCTCGTACGCATGGTCGGTGCTCATCACCGAACGGTACAGATCAGAATGCTAAACGGGCTGGTATGACCCTCCCGGCTCAGCTCACCACAGCTCCAGCCCGGTCCGAGCCTCAGAAGCGTCGAGATCACGTGTCGGCGCCGTGGTTTCCGACGCTGGAGGAACAGCACGCATCGTCGATGACCACCGCAACCTGCCCGCGCGCACCCCCTCGTACTTTCGGCCCTGCACCCGGGTGATCTCCCGCAACCGGTCCGCCTCGGCGAAGAACACCAACTGCCACACGCCGGCGACACGTTCGGCGATCACCGGCGCCGGACCCCGAACGACGCCGCCCGCGCGGCGCGCGTCCGGCTGCGGGCGATCGCCGGCCNNGTGCACATCAACTGAAGTCGCAGCCGGACTCGATCCAGGCACCGAAAAATGCTCCCGGCTCCTCCACACTCCGTACATCCCTGCTCCTCACTCCACCAGCCTCGGCCTGCAGCCGAACCGTCCACACCCCGTTCTGCCCGATGCACAGTGTGTCCCAGAGAGTGCTGCCGAACAGATAGCGGGTCGATTTCCACGTCGGCGCCGACGGGCTCCCCTGTGGCTGAATCCTCAGAGGCCACGATCCAGTTCTATTCGATAGATACCACCGGTCCTCGCCGGTGATGTCACGCGTCTCGACCTCGGGTCCGCGTCGAGAGCCTGCGGTACGAATCGAGGCTAGTACAGGGGATGGATTTCCGTGTGTGGGTCGGATGTCGTTGCGACGACGGCTATCCGGCGGGAGGTGCCGGAATGGTGCGGGCGCTGGTGCTGCGGCCGAGTTCGGCCACCTGCCGGTCCGCCGCTTCGAGGAACGACTCCGAACCGGACCCCAGGCCGCTGCGTTTCGCGTTCACACGCTCCACGAGTGGCATTGTCAGGACCGGTTTGAGCCAAGCCAATGCCATCGCCCACTTCGGGACGTAGACCCGCCGTTTACGTGTTGCCAATGCTTCGACGAATGCGTCCGCGCACACCTCGACGGGCAGGGTCTTTCTGAGCGGGCCGGGCAGCGTTGCCAGCATGTCGGCGAAGGCTGGTAGATCCGCGTGGGCGTCCCGAAGTAAGGGGGTGTCGATCCAGGTCATGTGCGCCGATCCGACGTCGACACCCTGCGGCATCAGTTCGAGGCGGAGAGAGCTGGCGAAATGTTCGACTCCTGCCTTGCTGGCAGCGTAGGCAGACAGTCCTGGGCCGGGCAGGAACGCCGCCATCGACGAGACGATCAGGACGTAGCCCCGGCGGTCGACGAGCGTCGGTAGCGCGGCCCGGACGGTGTGGAAGACACCGATGAGGTTGACCTCGATGACTCGCGCGAACGTGGTCGGGTCGATGTGCGCGACCGACCCGTAACAGCCCATTCCTGCGTTGGCCAGCACCAGGTCGATGCCGCCGAAACGGTCTACGCCGGCAGCAACCGCTTTCTCGAGGGCTTGCAGGTCCCGGACGTCGGCGACCGCCGCCACCGCGATCTGGGATCCGAGTTCGGAGGCGAGCTCCTGCAGTGGCTCGGCATCCCGATCCACCATCACGAGCCGGACATTGCGACGGGCAAGGGCCCGCGCCGTGTGTGCACCGATTCCGCGGGCTGCACCGGTGACCAGCGCGACCTTGTCCTCCAGAATGGAGGTGGTGTCCATCGTTCCACGATAGGAGCCGAGCTCCCGAGATGGAAGAGCCGATGGGGAACGGACGGGAAGCAATGGTCAGAACCCGTAGATCAGGGAGGGCGGACCTCCCCGACAGATGACCTGCTAGGAATCCAGGAGGTCAAGTGCGCGCTGGGTTTCAGCCCGGGACGACCACGCCGCGACCGCGGATGCTGCCCTCGCGCAGCCGCCGGTAGGCCGCGGGCCCCTCGTCGAGGGTGAACGTCTCGGTGTGGATGTCCAGGCGGCCCGCGCGGGCCAGGTCCACGACCTCCATCAGCTCGGACCGGGTGCCCCAGTACGGGGTCACGACGGAGGCCCCGAACGGGATCATGAAAAAACCGACCTTGGCGTGTGCGCCGGCGTGGATGCCCACGATCGAAATGTGCCCGTCGATCGCAACCACCTGCTGCGCCATGTCGATCGTCGACTGAGCGCCGACAAAATCGAACACCGCCGTCGCGCCCTCACCGCCGGTCAGCTCCCGGATCGCGTCCGCCGCGCCGGCGCCCGACTTCACCGCCGCGTCGGCGCCGACCTCGCGTGCAAGCGCGAGGCGATCGTCGTCGAGATCGACGGCGATCACGCGAGCGGCGCTGACCGCGCGCAGAATCTGGATGCCGACGTGACCGAGTCCCCCGACCCCGATGACGACCGCCGTCGAGCCGGGTCCCAGCAGCGGCAGGACCCGCGAAATCGCGTGGTACGGCGTCAGACCGGCGTCGGTGAGCGGAACCGCAGCGACGGGGTCGAGGTCCCCGATCGGCACGAGGTGGCGCGCCGAGTCGACAATCATGTACTCGGCCATCGACCCGGGCGAGCCGAGACCGGGCGGGGTGATACCCAGCTCGGCGGCGCGGGTGCAGTAGTTCTCGCGGCCACGCGCGCACGCGTGGCACGCACCGCACCCCCACGGCCCGTACACGGCGACCGCGTCCCCCGTCTCGAATCCAGTGACGCCGGCGCCGAGTTCGACGACGGTGCCGACACCCTCGTGACCGAGAGTGAGGGGAAGACCGTAGGCGTACTGCTCCGCCGGCATGTCCATCACGAAGATGTCCGAGTGGCACAACCCGGCCGCGGTGACCTTCAACAAGATCTCACCCGGCCCGGGCGCCGGAGTAGGGAGGTCGACGACGACCGGCTCGGAGCCGATCTCGGTGTACTGGAGGGCCTTCATGCGCCCGACTCTACGACCGGGAGTGTGGGCCTGCCCGGCACTACAGCAAATCTTCCGCTATACGACGCCGGCCGTTCCGGCTCCGGACGTCAGCCGGTCCGGACAAGGGCACCGACGCCGAGCCGGTTGTAGACGAACGCGAGCATGTAGAGCAGCCGGGCGCTGATGCACACAGTCCGTCCTGGACCGGCGAGCTCCCCGCCCTTGTGCGTGGTCGGGCCCGATAGCTGACGGCTTCACCCGTCGGCCACGTCCGCGATCTGCGCAACAGGCGTCGGCATCGCGTTTACATGCAGCCGAAAAGTTCCGCTTCGCCCGGGAGTGATTCCCCTACAAAGGAGTTCACCGTTCTTTCTGCTCCTGCGAGAGCCACTGCACCCCGAACAGCCGCGGTCCGGTATGGGGAGGAATGAGGATCTCGGCCGCGCACTCGACGCATCTGTAGGTGCGATGACCTCTCGCACCTGATGGCCGCAGAGACGACTCGCACCAGCAGGCCGTCCATCCCACTATCACGCGCTTCGGTCCCAGTCGATGCCCGTTCGGGCAGAACTTCGGAGCGCGCTCGTAGGACGCCATGCCTACGATTTTCGCACATATGTTCGATAAGGCGCGTTAGGGTGAGAGTTGGCAGGTCGATGGAGGGACGCGCAGAGCGGACTTCGGGAAGCATCGACCTGCCGCCTTGCTTCGGCGCGCCGAGGTCGAGACCCCCGAACCGGTGACCAGCCGATCGAGTCCAGGCCGGGAACCCTATCGACTTCCCACCCGAGGGCCGAGAAGTAGCGGCCCCCTCACCCGCTGGACAGGACTACAGCTCACTCTGCGGACTGCCCCGTCACGAATCGACGGCCGCCGACCCGACGATACATAACCTCACTGAACACCCCTGATGAGCACAGTCCCCTACTCGTGCCTGCGCTTCCAGGTATTCCGGGGTGTCCTGCAGAATCTCCGGCCACAGCGGTGTCACATCCGGCGGCGCCGCCAGGCCCACACGCACAACCCGATTCCCGCCAGCGATGCCACCGGTAGCACCCATCTCCACCGGCGCAGTGTCACGAACCGCTGGTACTGCTCGCTCGACAAGAACTGCAGACCGGGTCGATTCGCAGTGGGCGGCTGCCACCAGTAACTTCCCGAGCCGGTCAAAACTTGAGGCCAAGCGAAGACGCCGATCGCGGTCGCAATGACGATGCATGTGGCGGGGAACGCCACCCAGAACCACGGGAACCCTGGCGCGCTACCGAGCCGGGCTCGGCGAGGCACCACGACGGCCGCTGCCAACCCCACCAGTGCCAGCACACTCAGTATCAACCACGCCATATGGTCGGACGATACGGTACTTCCGTCCGGAGGTATGACTGCACAATTCGCCGCTCGGTGACACCACCCGGCCACCGTCGGGCTCCCCACTCCACACGAGCCTTGCTGTCGCACAACACCGGTGAATATCCAGCCCTTCGCACCACCGCCCCCGCTGTCACAGAACGGGGGCCTTCCGGTCCGTTTCCGGCAGCTAGCGATTGCGTGCCTTCAGCACGGCGTTGGTGAAGAACTCGGTGAACTCGCCTTCGAACTCCACACCGTTCATGCTCACAACAGCAATCGTGTACCCGTCGACAGAGGCGTAGCCGTAGAAGACCTCGTCGTTTGCCCAGTCCGGATTATCGGGATCGGAGACCTCGTAGAGCATGGCCGCGTTCTCGGTGGCGATCGCCGGGGGCAGATCGAGTCGCGAGGTGGTGATCGTGCGCGAGTTCATCCTGTACATCGAACACGATCCGGTGTGCGCATCGGCGACCCGTGCGACATCGAGCGGCACGTCACTGACCAACGCGAGATAGGAACGCTCGTCATCGAAATAGGCGCCCATCATCGACGTCGAATCCACATCGCTCAACGTCAGCCGGGCTTCGTCAGCGTAACTCGACTGCTCGCCGCACTCCCCAGGGTCGTACACGATGTCCATCGGCACCCCGACATCGATCGGCGTATCCAACAGCAGGTTCATCACCAACTGTTCCGGCTCGGTGAACCGAGCAACCTGCGTACCGGCAGAAAGATCCTCGACCGTCAGAAGAAGACTTTCGCGCGATACGGCCGCTGTCGGCTCCACATCACTTCCCCCGCATGCCGCCGCAACCAGCAGCCCGACCAACCCGGCCTTCTTCCACAGCGCACGATACATTCCGCGAACGCTACCGGCCGGTGGGCGACTCGGCGGGTCGCCGCCGCATCCGAGGCAGACCATCGACAATCGTGGGGCTCATGGACACCCGCGCCGGCGTCTATGTGTCGGCGATGCGAATCCCGTACTGCCTCACACCGCTCCAGGTAAGGTGGCTCTCTTCGTCTCACGCGGCGGAGTACCCGGGAGTCATGCCGATGACCGACCACCTCACGCAGATGCGTCCGCACCGGCAGATGCGGCTGCTCGCAGGCCAGGACGCCATCCTCGACGGCCAGATCCCCCGCCCCACCGTCGGGCAGGTCGGGGTGTTCTGGCTGCTGTTCGACGAAGTACCCGCCGACCCCCACGATCCGACCCTGTCGACGATCGACGCCGACGCCGAACCCCTCGCACCCCCACGCCTCGAACCCGCCGTCGACGCACCCGCAACGATGCCGCGCTCGTGGGTCTGGCGGATCCTGCTGCGCGGCGACGGCTGGTCGGCGACCTGGTACAGCCCCCGTCCCGCCACCGGCCGTGTCCGCCTCACCGGCCGGTTCGTCGGGGACTTCGCCTACGCCACCACCGGCTCGGTACGCGGACGCGTCACCGCGGCACGGAACATGAACGAGGCGGCCAGTGCCGGGCGGCACGAACCCGGCATCCTCGCCGACCTCGACCTCGACGATGTGCCACCGCTCCCGATCCGCCCCTCGATCATCCCGCGGGCTATCTCCACCTCCGGACGCATACTGTGGGCCGCCGACGAACAACTCCCCCTGATCGCGCGCATCGACCTCGACCACCCCACCGAGGCGCGCCCGTTCGTGCTGCCCGCCCCGATCGCCCCGCAACCCGGTAGTACCCCCTGGCGGCTGCATGCCGACCCGGAAGGATGTTGGATCGCCGGCTGGTACGGCATCTTCCGGGCCAGCACCACCGGTGCGGTGCAGCGCCGCGACGACCGCCGGGTCGATGCCTCGGCCGCACACCACAGAACACTGCTGACCTGCACCCGCGACAAAACCGCGACGCGCATCGGCCTGTGGCACCCCGGCGGGCAGTGCCATCACGACGACACCACCGTCCCGGCCGGGACCATCAGCGCGGTCACCGCCTATGACGACGGCTTCCGCATTCTCATGCGCCGTCGGGACACGTGGCCGATCACCACCTTCGTCGTCGCCATCACCCTCGACGGACACGTCACCGTCGGTCCCCCTCTCGACGAGATAGACGACTACGCCGTCCTCACCGCCGAGCCGGCCGCCATCATCGACCTGCGTGGCACCATCCGCACCCTGCACCCGGACCTGCACACCGATCCCCCGGCGCGCTGGCCGCTGCCCGGTCTGTCCGGCGGCACTGTCGGCACCCACATCTGGATCGAACACCACGACCCCGACCGCGGCCTCCACGACAACCGCCGGTACTGGCTGCTCAGCCTCACCGACCCCACCGGAAAAGTGATCTCCCGCACAGAAATCCACACCCCCACACCCGATGTC
>JACYYJ010097819.1_pt1 | contig 12988 bp, 11 predicted proteins | sample 8236861 | NCBI WGS metagenome assembly JACYYJ01 (sample SAMN14103086, study PRJNA606662) | landfill metagenome | isolation source: landfill solid waste | place: India:New Delhi, Okhla landfill site | collected 2017-11-05
CCGCTACTGGCGTTTCCGCTGGTCGAGGCCCGTTTCGTGTGCTTCGCGTGGGGCGCCCTCGGCAGGATTCGATCCTGCGACACCTGCCTCCGGATGGCAGTGCTCTATCCACTGAGCTACGAGGGCCCATCGCGCGTGCGATGAGGAAAGCTTAGCGCATGGCCCGGAGGGGCTGTGTCGGCGGGTTGCCTTTCATGATCCGGGGGTTTGGCCGGGGAGGGTAAGGGGAAGCTTCGGCGTCGGTGGCGGGTGTCGTTGCGGACACATGTGCCACTACTTGCAATCATGCGCATATCGCTATACGTTCGGCCTCGGTACGGGTCGGAGGAAGGCGAGGCGATGGGACACGGCCACGGGCACGGACACCTGCCGTCGCCGAACGCGAGCGCATCGGGTCGGTACGTCGTGAGTCTGGCCATAGCCCTCGCTCTCGGCGCCGTGGTGATGGTCGTCGAGTTCGGTGTCGGTATCGCGACGTCGTCGTTGGCGCTGCTCTCCGACGCCGCCCACATGTTCACCGACGTGCTCGGCATCGGCATGGCGCTCGTCGCCATCCAGCTCGGCCGTCGCAGCGGGCCCACGTTCACCCGCACCTTCGGCATGTACCGCGCCGAGGTGCTGGCCGCGCTCGCCAACGCGCTGCTGCTGTTCTCGGTGGCCGGATACGTGGTGTACGAGGCGATCGACCGCATCACCGACCCGCCGGAGGTGCCGGGGCTCCCGGTGCTGCTGGTGGCCACGGTCGGGCTCGTGGCGAACGTCATCGCCTTCCTGTTGCTGCGCCGTGGCGCTCAGGAGAGCCTCAACGTGCGCGGCGCGTACCTCGAAGTGCTCGCCGACCTCGTCGGCTCGGTCGGCGTACTCGTCAGCGGCGCGCTGACCCTCACCACCGGCTGGCGGTACGCGGACCCGATCATCGGTGTGGCCATCGGGCTCTTCGTGCTGCCGCGCACCGTGGTGCTCGCCCGCCGCGCGTTGCGCATCCTGTTCCAGCACGCACCGCACACCATCGACGTGGAGGCGCTCAACCGCGACCTGCACGACCTTCCCGGTGTGGCCGACGTCCACGACCTGCACGTCTGGACGTTGACGTCAGGCATGGAGGTGGCCTCGGCACACCTGACGATCGACGTCGGGGCGGAGCCGGCGGACGTGCTCGCGTCGGCGCAGCACCTGCTGTCCACCCGCTACGCGATCGAGCACGCGACGCTGCAGGTGGAGCCGAAGGAATCAGCGCGCCGCTGCGCCCAACTGCACTGGTAGCCGGTCAGGGGAACGGCAGCGGCTCCGCGCCACGTTCGGCGAGCATGCCGCGCATGGTGTCCATCTCGGCGCCCTGCGAGACCAGCATGCTCTTCGCGAGCGTCTTCACCGACTGCACGGACGAGTGGTCGTGGCCGTACTGGGCCATGTCGACGCCGCCCTCGTGGTGGCGCAGCATGAGCTGGAGGAAGTAGACGTCCAGCTCCTCGCCGGACAGCGAACGCATCGTGGCCAGCTCCTCCTCACTGGCCATGCCGGGCATCCGACCGTCGTCGGTCGTGGTGCTGCCCGGCGAGCCGTGGGCATGGCCGTGGCCCTGAGGGCCCGACATCCACTTCATCGGCTCGCCGAGCGGTTCCTCGGGCTGGCCCCACAGCATGAGCCAGCCCTTCATCCGACCGACCTGTTCGAGCTGGACACTCGCGATGTCGAACGCGAGCTGCCGAATCTCCGGGTCGTCGCTGTGATCGCGAGCCCAGTTGGCCATCGTCACGGCCTGAAGATGGTGGCGGGACATGTCGTGGGCGAACCCGACCTCGACGGAACCGGCCTGCGGGGTCGGCGGAGTGTCGTCCCCACTGCGGCTCTGCCCGATGGCGAGACCGATCGTGGCGCCGATGAGCAGTGCCGCGAGCGCCGCGGCACCGAAGACCACCACGCGCGACCAGGTGGGAGGCCCGCTCCGGGGAGTGACATCCGTCTCGGCAGACGTCTCCGCTTCGGGTCGCTCCTGTCCCGCCAATACTCAGCCCTCGCTCTGTGTCGACGACCCCTGCTGCTGCGGAGGCATCTGGGTGCCCATCTCCTCCTCCGGGGCGCCGTCGCTGCCCTGGTAGTCCATCGGCTTGGCGTCGGGGCCGGGAGGCTCGGCGTTGAACGCCGGCGGGTTGTCGGGGTCGAACATGCCGGGCCCGAGCGCGTCACAGGAGGCGCCGACCTCGGGATAGGTGTTCGGGTTCCGGCGCAGCGCGGCGATGAACTGGTCGATGCGCTCGTCCTCGACGCTGTCGACCTTCAGCTGGTGACCCCAGGACTGCAGCGAGACGGGGGAGTCGAGACCGGGGTACGGCGACATCATCATGAACGGCTCGCCCTCGACGCGGAGCTTCAGCTCGTCCAGCTGCTCGCCCTTGACCTTGTCCGGGTCGTAGGCGATCCAGACCGCGCCGTGTTCGAGCGAGTGCACCATGTTCTCGGTGCGAACGGCCTCCGGGTAGACGGTGCCGGTGCACGCGGCCCAGTAACCGTCGTGCGGGCCACCGAACGGGGGCGTCTTGTCGTAGGCGACGCGCTCGTCGGGCAGCACGTGCGCCCCGCCGACGTACTCCTCGGTCACGACGCCGTCGATCTTGGTGGAGGGGTCGGGATTGTCCGCGTTCGGTGCGAAGCTCGCCGCGGCCTCCTCGCGTTCCCGCTGGGCGCGCTGGTCGCCCGAGGCCACGTAGTAGTAGCCGAAAACGCCGGCGGCGAGCAGGACGATGCCCACGACCGCGGCGATGGTGCCCCACGGAGTCTGCTTGCCGGCGACCACCGAACCCCGGGCCGCTGCGACGCTGCCCTTCTTCTTGGCGGCGCCTTTCTTCTGCTTTCCGTTGGCCATGGCTCCCGTCGATTCCTCCGGCTGCGATTACCCGCTCTGAAGTGTAGTGATACTAGCGGCGACCGGTGTCAACCCTGGACGCCGTCGGACTTACACTCGGCTCGTGACTCCCGCCGCTCTCGCTGATCTCGTTCGTACGTCCGCCGCCCGGATCTTCTCCGATCGCGGGCTGGATCACAGCATCCTGCCCGAGCGCGTGACGGTGGAGCGACCCCGCAATCCCGAGCACGGCGACTACGCGACGAATCTCGCGCTGCAGGTGGCGAAGAAGGCCGGGTTGCAGCCTCGGGAGTTCGCGCAGGAGCTCGCCGATGTGATCTCCGCCTCACCCGAGGTCGACTCGGCCGAGGTGGCGGGTCCCGGGTTCCTCAACCTTCGCCTCGCCGCCGACGCGCAGGGCGAGATCGTGCGGCAGGTGCTGGAGGCGGGCGCCGACTACGGCCGGGGCGACGCCTATGAAGGTCGCAGCATCAACCTGGAGTTCGTGTCGGCGAACCCGACCGGCCCCATCCACCTCGGCGGCACGCGGTGGGCGGCCGTGGGCGACGCCCTCGGCAGGTTGCTCGCCGCGCAGGGCGCCAAGGTGACGCGCGAGTACTACATCAACGACGCCGGGGCGCAGATCGACCGCTTCGCCGAGTCGCTGATCGCCGCCGCCGAGGGCAAGCCCACGCCCGAGGACGGCTACGCGGGTGCCTACATCGGCGACATCGCCGCCGAGGTACTGCGCCGTGAGCCGAGTGCGCTGTCCCAGCCCGCTGAGCAGAGGCTCGAGACGTTCAAGCGCCTGGGCGTGGAGCTCATGCTCGACGAGATCAAGCGCACGCTGAGCGAGTTCGGCACCGACTTCGACGTCTGGTTCTCCGAGAAGTCGCTGCACACCTCGGGTGCCCTCGACCGGATCCTCAGCGAGCTCAAGGAGTCGGGCAGCCTCTACAACGCCGACGACGCGTGGTGGCTGCGGTCCACCGAGCACGGTGACGACAAGGACCGTGTCGTGGTCAAGTCGGACGGTTCGCCCGCCTACATCGCCGGCGACATCGCCTACCTGCGCGACAAGCTCGACCGTGGTTTCGACCTGTGTGTCTACATGCTCGGCGCCGACCACCACGGCTACATCGCGCGGTTGAAGGCCGCCGCGGCCGCGATGGGCCGCAGCCCCGACGCCGTGGAGGTGTTGACCGGGCAGCTCGTCAACCTCGTCAGCGGCGGCAAGCCGGTGCGCATGAGCAAGCGCGCGGGCACGGTCGTCACGATGGAGGACCTCGTCGAGGCCGTCGGCGTCGACGCCGCACGCTACGAGCTGAGCCGTTACTCGGTCGACTCTCCGCTGGACGTCGACCTCGACCTGTTGCGCAAGCGCAGCAACGACAACCCGGTGTTCTACGTGCAGTACGCGCACGCCAGGTTGGCGTCCCTGCAGCGCAACGCCGCCGAACACGACCTCGAACTGCGGGCCGACGCCGACGTCAGCCTGTTGACCCACCCGAGGGAGGGCGACCTGATCAGGACGATCGGGGAGTTCCCCGCGACGTTGAAGAAGGCGGCCGAACTGCGGGAACCGCACCGCGTCGCCCGCTACCTCGAAGCGCTGGCGTCGGCCTACCACAAGTTCTACGACGCCGCGCGTGTTCTGCCACAGGGTGACGAGGAGCCGACCCCGCTCACGTACGCCCGGCTCGCCCTGTGCGAGGCCGCCCGTCAGGTGCTCGCCAACGGGCTGTCGCTGCTCGGAGTGTCCGCACCGGAGCGGATGTAGCAGGGTGTCCGGCGCCTCGGCGGCGTACCGTCGAGGACGTGGCCAACTGCAGTACCCCCGCACGGCGCTCGGCGTCGTGCGGGTTCGCCGTAAAGGAACGTAGCTGATGTGCGCACACCCCGCGGGGCCTCGTCATGCGGAGGTTTACCCGCAAGCGGACCAGGCGGGCTTCCCGCCGTCCACTTCGGAAGAGCTCGACCGGCTCTACCCGAAGGTCTGGCCACGCAACACCTACCGCGCACCCGACGGTGTGGTTCGGATCGCGGGGGTGGACGTGCGGGAACTCGCGAAGACGTACGGCACGCCGCTGTTCGTGATCGACGAGGTGGACTTCAAGGCGCGCTGCGCCGAGTACGCCGAGGCGTTCGAGGACCCGGCGCTGGTGCACTACGCCGCCAAGGCGTTCCTCTGTACGGAGGTCGCGCGCTGGGTCGCGGAGAAGGGCCTGAGTCTCGACGTGTGCAGCGGCGGTGAGCTGGCCGTCGCGTTGCGGGCGGAGTTCCCGGTCGAGCGGATCGCGTTCCACGGCAACAACAAGTCGATCGCCGAGCTGGAGCACGCCGTCGAGGTGGGAGTGGGCACCGTGGTGCTCGACTCGTACCACGAGATCGCGCGGCTCGCCGAGATCGCCGAGCGGCACGGCATCGAGCAGGCGGTCATGGTGCGCGTCACCGTGGGTGTCGAGGCGCACACGCACGAGTTCATCGCCACCGCTCACGAGGACCAGAAGTTCGGGTTCTCGCTCGCCTCGGGCGATGCGGCCGAGGCCGTGCGCCGGGTGCTCAACAGCCCGTCGCTGAAGCTGGTCGGCCTGCACAGTCACATCGGGTCGCAGATCTTCGACACCGACGGGTTCGAGGTCGCCGCCCGCCGGGTGATCGGCCTGCTCGCCGACCTGCGCAAGGAACACGGCGCCGAGCTGCTCGATCAACTGTCCGTCGTGGACCTCGGCGGCGGTTTCGGTATCTCCTACACCGACCGTGACAACCCACCGCCACCCGCACAGATGATCACGCAGATCCGCGAGATCGTCCGCAAGGAGTGCGCGTTCGCCGACCTGCCCGTGCCGCGGATCGCGGGCGAGCCGGGTCGGGCCATCGCCGGGCCGGGCACGGTGACTCTCTACGAGGTCGGCACGATCAAGGACGTGACGCTCGGCGAGGACGTCGCCCGCCGCTACGTGAGCGTGGACGGCGGCATGAGCGACAACATCCGCACCGCGCTGTACGAGGCCGCGTACGACTGCCGCCTGGTGTCGCGGTCGAGCAGCGACGGCCAGCCGGGTGAGGGTGGCGCCGTGCTGTCCCGGGTCGTGGGAAAGCACTGTGAGTCCGGCGACATCGTGGTCCGCGACTGCTGGTTGCCGGACACCCTGGCCCCTGGGGATCTGCTCGCCGTGGCCGCCACGGGTGCGTACTGCTACTCGATGGCGAGCAACTACAACAAGCAACCGCGGCCCGCCGTCGTGGCGGTGCGTAACGGCAACCACCGGCTGTTGTTGAGGCGGGAGACGAACGAGGACCTGTTCCGCCTGGAGGTGTCGTGACGTGAGGATTGTCGAGGCACGTTATGACGCCGACCGGGTTGGGCCCCCGCTGCGGCAAGGGCCGCAGTTGGGGAGGGTGTCCCGCAAGGCACTGGAGGTGTCGTGACGTGAGCGTCCCGCAGGAAACTGGAGGTGTCGTGAGCGAACGTCGTGAGACGCCGGTCCGGGTCGCGCTGCTGGGTTGTGGCACGGTCGGCAGCGAGGTCGTCCGCCGGTTGCTGGACGACTCCGACGAGCTGGCCGCCCGGATCGGTGCGCCTGTCGAACTGGCGGGCATCGCGGTGCGCAGGCCGGACAAGCATCCCGAGCTCCCGCAGCATCTGGTGACGTCGGACGCCGGCAAGCTCGTGGAGTCCGATGTGGACGCCGTGATCGAGTTGATCGGCGGCATCGAGCCGGTGCGCGGTTGGCTGTTGACCGCGCTGCGCAAGGGCAAGTCGGTGGTCACCGGGAACAAGGCGCTGCTCGCCGAGCACGGCGCGGAGCTCGCGGCGGCCGCGAGCGAGACCGGCGTCGACCTCTACTACGAGGCGGCCGTGGCCGGTGCGATCCCGTTGCTGCGTCCGCTGCGCGAGTCGCTGGCGGGCGACCGGATCACCCGGGTCATGGGAATCGTCAACGGCACCACCAACTTCATTCTGTCCGCTATGGACTCCACGGGCGCCGGCTACGCCGAGACGCTGGACGAGGCCACGCGGCTCGGGTACGCGGAGGCGGACCCCAGCGCCGACGTCGACGGGTACGACGCCGCGTCGAAGGCGGCGATCCTCGCGTCGCTGGCGTTCCACACGAGGGTCACGGCGTCCGACGTGTACCGCGAGGGCATCACGAACATCAGTGCCTCGGACATCGGTGCGGCGAAGCGGCTGAACCGGACGGTCAAGTTGCTCGCGATCTGCGAGCGGGTGACGGCGGAGGACGGCACGGAGTCGGTGTCCGCCCGCGTCCACCCGGTGATGATCCCGCGGAGTCACCAGCTCGCGGGCGTCAGCGGCGCGTTCAACGCCGTGTACGTCGAGGCCGAGGCCGCGGGCGAGCTGATGTTCTACGGCCAGGGCGCCGGTGGCGCGCCCACCGCGAGTGCCGTGCTGGGAGACTTCGTGGCGGCGGCCCGCAACCGGGTCGCGGGCGGTCGTGGGCCGCGCGAGTCCGCACACGCCGTTCTGCCGGTGCGGCCGATGGGGCAGACGCCGACCCGCTACCACATCAGTCTCGACGTGGCCGACAAGCCGGGTGTGCTGGCGCAGATCGCGCAGGTCTTCGCCGTGCACGGGGTCAGCATCGCGGCCGTGCGGCAGCGGGACAAGCATTCCACCGCGAGCCTCGTGGTGGTGACGCACCTGGCGCCGGACGCGGCGCTGGAGGCCACGGTGAGCGAGATCAGCAAGCTCGACGTGGTGCGGAACGTGGTCAGTGTGATGCGGGTGGAAGGCGAGGACTCGTGAACGGGCAGGGCTCTTCGGCGGCGGGACAGGGTGTGCGCCCGGGTTGGCCGGGCATCATCACGGCGTACGCGTCGCGCATTCCGGTGCCGGAAGGCGCCGAGATCGTCACGTTGGGCGAGGGCAACACGCCGCTGCTGGCCGCGCCGCACCTGTCCGAGCTGACCGGGTGCACGGTGTACCTGAAGGTCGAGGGCGCCAACCCCACCGGCTCGTTCAAGGACCGCGGTATGACGGTGGCGATCACGCACGCCAAGGCCAGCGGCCTGAAGGCGGTCATCTGCGCGTCCACCGGCAACACGTCCGCCTCGGCGTCCGCCTACGCCGCGCGCGCGGGCCTCACCACGGCCGTGCTCGTACCGCAGGGCAAGATCGCGATGGGCAAGATGGCGCAGGCCGTGCTGCACGGGGCGCGCATCCTCCAGATCGACGGCAACTTCGACGACTGCCTGGAGCTGGCGCGCAAGACGGCGGCCGACTACCCGGTCACGCTCGTGAACTCGGTGAACCCGGTCCGGCTCGTGGGGCAGAAGACGGCCGCCTGGGAGATCTGCGACGCGCTGGGGCAGGCACCCGACATCCACTGCCTTCCGGTCGGCAATGCGGGCAACATCACCGCCTACTGGGCCGGCTACACCGAGTACGCCGCGGACGGCGTCGTGACCGACGTCCCGCGCATGTTCGGTTTCCAGGCCGCGGGGGCCGCGCCGCTGGTCACGGGCGAGCCGGTGAAGAACCCGGAGACGGTGGCCACCGCGATCCGCGTGGGCAGCCCGGCCTCGTGGGAGTCGGCGGTCAAGGCCAAGACGGCCAGTGGTGGTCTCTTCGACGCGGTGACCGACGAGCGGATCCTGGACGCGTACCGCCTGCTCGCGAGCCGCGAGGGCGTGTTCGTGGAGCCCGCCTCGGCGACGAGCGTCGCCGGTCTCTTGCAGACGGCGGCGGACGGGCGGCTGCCGAAGGGCTCGACCGTGGTGTGCACGGTCACCGGGCACGGCCTCAAGGACCCGGCGACGGCCCTGGAGGGCAACGTGGAGGTCGAGCCGCTCGCGGTCGACCCCGGCGCCGTGGCCGCGGCGCTGAAACTGTAGGCACCCGCGTATCTGGAAACGAGTGTGGGAGTGAAGTACACGATCACCGTCCCGGCCTCGACGGCGAACCTCGGGCCGGGGTTCGACGCCTTCGGCATGGCGTTGGCGCTGCACGACGTCGTCGAGATCGAGGTCACGGGTTCGGGCCTCGAGGTCGAGGTGATCGACGCCGGGGCGGGTGACATGTCGGGCGTGCCCACCGACGAGTCGCACCTGGTGGTGCGGGCTCTGCGGCGCGCCTGCGGGCACCTCGGCGTGACCGTGCCCGGTGTGGCGTTGCGCTGCCGCAACGCCATTCCGCACGCGCGCGGCCTCGGGTCGTCCGCCGCGGCCGTCGTCGCGGGCATCGCGGCGGGATACGCGTTGGCCGGCAAGGATGTCGACGACGACGCGCTCCAGCTGGCCGCCGAGTTCGAGGGACACGCGGACAACGCCGCCGCGAGCCTGTTCGGCGGGTTCGTGGTGGCGTGGCAGGTGGGTCGGGAGTTCCATGCGCAGCGGCTCCGCCCGCATCCCGCGATCAGGCCCGTGGTGGCCGTTCCGTCGGAACTGTCGTCCACGGGCGAGACGCGTGCTCTGCTGCCCGACACCGTGCCGCACGGCGACGCGGCGTTCGCGGCGGGCCGCAGCGCGTTGGCCGTCCACGCCGTCACCGCCCGGCCCGACCTGCTGTTCGCGGCGACCGAGGACCGGCTGCACCAGGACTATCGGGAGCCCGCGTATCCGGCGTCCGTGCGGCTCATGCGGGCCCTGCGCGCTCGCGGTGTGGCCGCGGTGATCTCCGGAGCCGGTCCGACGGTGCTCGCGTTGACCACCACGGGAATCCTCCCGCACGGCGTCGACGTTACGGGTTTCGAGGTCTTCGAGTTGCCCGTCGACCTGGTCGGCGTTCGTTCGAACGCGGACTTGTGAGGGCATCGGGACCACCGTGGGAGGCCCGCTTCCGTTGATCGGAAAAGGGTGCCGCCATGTGGGGGGTGGTTGTTGCACCGCGTGCCCCGGCGGTCTACCCTCGGAGGCGTTCGGTCACCGTGCGGTTTCCGCACCCGGTGCTGGTCCCGGGACATTTTTCCGGATCGGATCTTTTCCGTTGGTTCTCGACGGGGTTTCGGGTAAACACGGTGATCGATTGATCTCATGACGGCGGTTCTCGCTGTGTCTTGCATCTTCGGCGACGGACCGGCCGCACAGAGATCCCAGTATGCCGTCTCGCAATTCGGACGCGGGCGGTGGTCCGCTGGTCCGCGCATGGAGCGTTGACCGGTCAGGAAGGACATGTGTGAGCAACACCGATCTGTTGAGCGGCGACGAGACCCCGGCAGCACCGTCTGCATCGTCCGACTCGGGGGAGCGGACACCGCAGGCCAACGGCGCTGAAGCGGCTCCGAAGCGGCGTCCCGGCGGGTTGTCGGGAATGGTGATCGCCGAGCTTCGCGCGCTCGCCACCGAGCTGGGTATCGGCGACACCACGGGAATGCGCAAGGGCGATCTGATCGCGGCGATCCGTGAGCGTCAGGGCAAGACGAAGCGTACGAAGTCGACGGCCAAGGACAGTGCCGCGGGCGCCGAGTCCGCCCCGGCGGCGACGCTGCCTCTCGACGGCGTGGGCGAGGCCGGTGCGGCCGACGAGGCCAAGGCGAAGCGTACGACCAAGCGTGACGAGGCCGGCCAGAAGCCGAGCGGGTCCGCCAAGACCGCGGCGGGCGACGACGGCAGCACTGCCGAGGGGGCTCCGAACACCACGAACACCACCGACACCACGAGCGCCAAGAACGCCAAGGAAGCCAAGGAGACCAAGGACTCCGCGGGTTCCAAGGATTCGAAGGACTCGAAGGACTCGAAGGACTCCGCAGAGAGCAAGGACACGTCGGCGGCCAAGTCCGGCGGCTCCGGCGGTGACGCCCAGGACGACGGCGGAAGCAGGTCGAACAGGCGTCGGCGTGGCTCGGGCCGCAGCGGGTCCTCCTCCGACAGTGCCAACAGTGGCAATGCTTCGCGTTCCGACGACGAGTCGGGCCAGCGCGACGGCGGCGACAAGGACGGCAAGTCCGGCAACCAGCAGCGCGGCCAGGGTGGCAACCAGGGCGGTAACGCCGGTGGTGGCCAGAACAAGCAGAACGGCAACCAGGCCGACGACGACGACGAGCGCGGGGGCCGCCGCAGCAGGCGGTTCCGGGACCGTCGTCGCCGGGGTCGCGGCGAGGGCGGCGGCAGCGGCGAGACCGAGATCCGCGAGGACGACGTCCTGCTGCCGGTCGCGGGCATCCTCGACGTGCTGGAGAACTACGCGTTCGTGCGCACCTCGGGTTACCTGCCCGGCCCCAACGACGTCTACGTGTCGCTGTCGCTGGTCCGCAAGTACGGTCTGCGCCGTGGTGACGCCATCACGGGTGTCGTCAAGCAGCCGCGTGAGGGCGAGCAGCAGCGGCAGAAGTTCAACCCGCTGGTACGCGTCGACTCGATCAACGGGCTCGACCCCGAGGTCGCGAAGAAGCGCCCCGAGTTCCACAAGCTGACGCCGCTGTACCCCAACGAGCGGCTGCGGCTGGAGACCACGCCGAACAAGCTGACCACGCGGGTCATCGACCTCGTGATGCCGGTCGGCAAGGGCCAGCGTGCGCTGATCGTGTCGCCGCCCAAGGCGGGCAAGACGACGATCATGCAGGACATCGCCAACGCGATCACGACGAACAACCCCGAGTGCCACCTCATGGTGGTGCTGGTGGACGAGCGTCCGGAAGAGGTCACCGACATGCAGCGGTCGGTGAAGGGCGAGGTCATCGCCTCCACCTTCGACCGTCCGCCGTCGGACCACACCTCGGTGGCGGAGCTGTCCATCGAGCGGGCCAAGCGGCTCGTCGAGATGGGACACGACGTCGTGGTGCTGCTCGACTCCATCACGCGGCTCGGCCGGGCCTACAACCTGGCGGCGCCGGCGTCCGGTCGCATCCTGTCCGGTGGTGTCGACTCGACGGCGCTGTTCCCGCCGAAGCGGTTCCTGGGTGCGGCGCGCAACATCGAGGGCGGCGGCTCGCTCACCATCTTCGCCACGGCGATGGTGGAGACGGGCTCCACGGGCGACACGGTGATCTTCGAGGAGTTCAAGGGCACCGGTAACGCCGAGCTCAAGCTCGACCGCAAGATCGCCGAGCGTCGGGTGTTCCCGGCCGTGGACGTCAACCCGTCGGGTACTCGTAAGGAAGAGCTGCTGCTCTCCCCCGACGAGCTGGCGGTGACCCACAAGCTGCACCGGGTGCTGCACGCGCTCGACTCGCAGCAGGCGATCGATCTGCTGCTCGACCGGCTGCGGAAGACGAAGACCAACATCGAGTTCCTGATGCAGGTCTCCAAGACCGCACCGGGCGCGGACGACGACTGAGCGTCGGCTTCCGCCGATCCCGTGACGTCAGGGCCTGCCCGGGCTGTCGACCGACGCCGGACAGGCCCTCGTCATCGGTGAGGGCGCCGACCTCGTTCGTCGCGGCTCGCCGGTGGAATAGCCACCCGTCAGGGTGCGTTGAAGGACGCGTCTGTTGCTCTGGCAGACTTGTTCCGCTGACGTCCGGCTCCGGTTCACCTCACGCGGTGGCGTGGGGATCCGGCGGCCAGTTGAGAGAGGACACCATGAAGAGCGGTATTCACCCTGACTACCACGTCACCACGGTGACTTGCGGTTGTGGCAACACCTTCACCACCCGCAGCACCGCCGCGTCGGACTCGATCCACGTCGAGGTCTGCTCGAACTGCCACCCGTTCTACACGGGCAAGCAGAAGATCCTCGACACCGGTGGTCGGGTGGCGCGCTTCGAGGCTCGCTACGGCAAGCGCAAGAAGTAGCTTCGTGCACGGCGCTCGCTCCCTGCTCACGCGGCGGGAGCGGGCGCCGTTCGCGTTTCACGCGGTGCACCCGTGTCGGTGAAGTAGGCGTTCGAGGAAGGTAAGGGCCGTGGAGTCGGAATCGCTGCGAGGGTTGCTCGACGAGTACGCCGAGCTCGAAGAGCAGTTGGCAGACCCGGCAGTGCATGCCGATCAGGCCCGGGCCCGCAAGCTGGGGCGCCGCTACGCCGAGTTGGCGCCTGTCGTGAAGACCGTCAACGAGCTGGAGGCCACGCGCTCCGACCTCGCGGCGGCCCGGGAGCTGGCGGTCGAGGACGAGTCGTTCGCCGAGGAGGCCGACCGCCTGGCCGAGCGCGTTCCCGCGTTGGAGTCGCGGCTCACGGAGCTGCTGCTGCCGCGCGACCAGTACGACGGTTCGGACGTCGTGATGGAGATCAAGTCGGGGGAGGG
>JACYYJ010004702.1_pt1 | contig 12982 bp, 13 predicted proteins | sample 8236861 | NCBI WGS metagenome assembly JACYYJ01 (sample SAMN14103086, study PRJNA606662) | landfill metagenome | isolation source: landfill solid waste | place: India:New Delhi, Okhla landfill site | collected 2017-11-05
GCCCCCGGCATCATGGACACCCCGCTGCTCGCCCGCCTGCGCGAGGACGTCCGCAAGTCGCTCGAGGCGACCGTGCCCAACCCGTCGCGCCTCGGCCGCCCCGACGAGTTCGGTCAGCTGGCCACGAACATCCTCGAGAACGGCTACATCAACGGTGAGACGATCCGTCTCGACGGTGCCATCCGTATGGCACCGCGTTGAGCCGGGCGTCGACCATGACCTCGGCTTCCGACCTCGCACAGCGCAGGCTGTCGTACCCGGCGACGACGATGGCGGTGTGGGCACCGAGCCTCGCCGCCGTCTACGGCGACCGGCCGGCGGTGATCGACGACGACCGGGTGCTCACCTACAACGACCTCGACGCACGTTCGGCGCAGTTCGCCGGCGTGCTGCACGAGGCCGGGGTGCGGGCCCGCGACGTGGTGCTCCTGCACCTCGGTAACTGCGTCGAGTTCCACATCGCCTACTACGGTGCGCTCCGCGTCGGAGCGGCGGTCACGCTCGTGAATCCGCTGCAGCCCGAACCGGGTCTGCGCCGGCAGATCGAGGAGACCTCCGCGGCCGCGGCGGTCACCGGTTCCGCACAGTCCGAGACGCTGTTCCGGGCTACGGAGGGAACGAGTGTCCGGTTGATCGCGGTCGTCTCCGAAGAGGCGGTCACCGCACCGGGTGCCGTGCACTTCGGCGATGCGCTCGAAGGGCGCCCGCAGACCTTCGAACCGGTCGTCACCGGACCGGACGACATCGCACACATCGCGTACACCGGTGGCACGACCGGCATTTCGAAGGGCGTCCGCGTCCTGCACCGCAACGTCGTCGGCAACGTCACGCAGATGTGTGCGTGGCGCGCCGGGCACCAGCTGGTCGCCGACGTCGACGGGCGCATCTCGCTCGAACCGATCGACGACCTGAAGATCGCCGGTGCGGTCCCGGGTCAGGGTTCGACGATCGTGGTGTCGCCGCTGTTCCACGCGCACGCGCTGATCAACACGTCGTTCCTTCTCGCGTGCGGCCTGACCCAGGTCCTCGCGGGTCGCTTCGATCCGGCCCGGATGCTCGAGCTGATCGAGCGGTACGAGGCCAGTTACATCACCGGCAGCCCGGCGATGTGGCACGCTCTCGCCACGCATCCCGACGTCGAGACCCGCGACCTGTCCACTGTGCGGGTCGTCTCGTCCGGTGCCGCACCGATCGATCACGTGACCCTCGAGAACCTCGAGCGTGCGTTCCCCAACGCGCGCATCGCGGAGGGCTACGGGCTCACCGAGGGCACCTGCGTCGTCACGGCGATGCCGCTCGTCGTCGACTCGGAGTACCGCCTCGGCAGCGTCGGCCTTCCGGTCTTCGACACCGAGCTCGAGATCCGGTCGCAGGTCGATCCGGGCGTCGTCCTCCCCGACGGGGAGCGCGGCGAACTGTGGATCCGCGGACCGCAGGTCACCGACGGATATCTCGGACACCCCGAGATCACCGCGGAGCAGTACGTCGACGGCTGGCTCGCCACCGGCGACATCGCCTACCGCGATGCCGACGGATTCGTGTACATCGCCGACCGGGCGAAGGACATGTTGATCTACAAGGGCTACAACGTGTATCCGCGTGAGCTCGAGGAGATCCTGGTGACCCATCCGAAGGTGTCCACCGCGGCGGTCGTCGGCCGGGAGGCGGGTGCGATCGGTCAGGAGCCGGTCGCCTTCGTCGTCCCCGTTCCCGGCGAGGAGCCCGATGCGGAGGAGCTGAAGGCGTACGTCGCCGAACGGGTCCTGCCGTACAAGAAGATCCGCGAAGTGGTGGTGGTCGACGCACTGCCGACCTCCGCCGCGGGCAAGATCCTCAAGACCGATCTGCGATCGCGCCTGACGGTCTCCTGACCCGCACACGAGAAACCCCCGGCATCCGATGCCGGGGGTTTCTTCGTATGCGGTGGAAGGCGATTCGAGAGAATCGCTTCGGGCGCGGTTCCGGATGTACCCGTTCCGGAACCGCGCCGCGAAGATCAGGAGTTCTTCTTCTGTTCCTGCTTGACGAGTCCACCGCCGATGATCAGACGCTGGATCTCGCTGGTGCCCTCGTACAGGCGCAGCAGACGCACATCACGGTAGATCCGCTCGACGGCGACCTCACGCATGTAGCCGCTGCCGCCGTGGATCTGCACCGCGAGATCGGCGACCTTGCCGACCATCTCGGTGCAGAACAACTTCGCCACCGACGGCGCGATCCGGCGATCGGTCTCCTCCACCCACGCCTTCGCGGCGTCACGCACCAGGGCGCGGCCGGCCATCACCCCGGTCTGCTGGTCGGCGATCATCGCCTGCACCAACTGGAAGTTACCGATCGGAGTGCCGCCCTGGGTCACCGCGGCCGCATAGGCCACCGATTCGTCGAGCGCACGCTGGGCCTGACCGACCGACAGCGCGGCGATGTGCACGCGACCACGCGCGAGCGAGACCATCGCGGCCTTGTAGCCGACGTCCTCGCTGCCACCGACGAGCGCAGAGTTCGGCACCCGCACCCCGTCGAAGTGCACATCCGCCGTCCAGGCACCCTCCTGGCCCATCTTCGCGTCCTTGTTGCCCACCGTCAGACCCGGGGTGTCGGCGGGAACGAGGAAGACCGCGATGCCGGTACCGTTCTCGTCCGCGGGACGGGTGCGGGCGAAGACGACGAACAGGTTCGCCAACGGCGCATTGGTGATGAAACGCTTCTCACCGGTGATGACCCAGTCGTCACCATCGCGCACGGCCTTGGTGCGCAGACCCGACGGATTCGAGCCCGCACCGGGTTCGGTGAGCGCGAACGAGGCGACGACCTCGCCGGAGGCGATGCCCTCGAGCCACTGCTTCTTCTGCTCGTCGGTGCCGAAGTTCACCAGCACCTGGCCGGCGATGCCGTTGTTGGTACCGAACATCGAGCGCAGCGACAAGGTCGTGTAACCCAGCTCCATCGCCAGTTCCGCGTCCTGCTGCAGGTTCAGGCCGAGACCACCCCACTCCTGCGGGATGGCGTAACCGAACAGACCCATGTCCTTCGCGGCCTGGCGGATGTCCTCGGGAATCGCGTTCGTCTCGGCGATCTCCTGCTCGCGCGGCACGACCACGTTGCGCACGAACGCGCGGGTCTGCGCGAGGATCTCGCGGAAGTCGTCTTCGTCGACCTCGGGGGCCGGGATGGAGAGTGTCATGTCTACAACCTTCGTGCGGCCGCCGGGAGGTGTCCAATACGAATGGCGCCATTCCCGTATAGGCATTGTCGATGGATCGAGGCCGTTCCACGGGCCGGATCGCCGTTATATTCGGAGCATCGACTTGTCTGGGGGCCGTCCCGAGCCCCGCCGAAAGGAATCGTAGATGTCTCTGTTGGAGAACCGCACTGCCGTGATCACCGGTGGCGCTCAGGGAATCGGCTTCGCCATCGCACAGGAGTTCGTCGATGCCGGCGCCCGCGTCGTGATCGGCGACCTCGACCTCGATGCCGCCACCGCCGCCGCCGAGAAGCTCGGTGGCCGCGACGTGGCCCGGGCCGTGCGCGCCAACGTCGTCGAGTCCGCCGACTGGGACACCCTCCTCGCCGAGGCCGTCGACGGTTTCGGTTCGCTCGACGTGGTGGTCAACAACGCCGGTATCACCCGCGACGCGACGATGCGCACGATGACCGAAGAGGACTTCGACCTGGTCATCTCGGTGCACCTCAAGGGCACCTGGCACGGCACCCGCAAGGCCGCCGCGATCATGCGTGAGGCCAAGCGCGGCGCGATCGTCAACATCTCCTCGCTGTCCGGCAAGGTCGGCATGGTCGGCCAGACCAACTACTCCGCCGCCAAGGCAGGCATCGTCGGTCTGACCAAGGCCGCCGCCAAGGAGATGGCGCACCACGGCGTCCGCGTCAACGCGATCCAGCCCGGCCTGATCCGTTCGGCGATGACCGAGGCCATGCCGCAGAAGGCATGGGACCAGAAGATGAGCGAGATCCCCATGGGCCGCCCCGGCGAGGTCGACGAGATCGCCTCCGTCGCACTGTTCCTCGCGTCCGACATGTCCTCCTACATGACCGGCACCGTCCTCGAGGTCACCGGCGGCCGCTTCATGTGACGGTCCACCCGTCACCTCACTCTCTTCCCGAAAGGTCATCATGCGCGAAGTTGTCATCTGCGAGCCGGTCCGTACTCCGATCGGTCGCTACGGCGGAATGTTCAAGTCCCTCACCGCAGTCGATCTCGGTGTCGCGGCACTGAAGGGTCTGCTCGAGCGCACCGGTGTTGCGCCCGAACAGGTTCAGGACGTCATCCTCGGCCACTGCAACGGCAACAGCGAGGCGCCGGCCATCGGTCGCGTCGTCGCGCTCGACGCCGGTCTGCCGATCACGGTGCCCGGCATGCACATCGACCGCCGCTGCGGTTCGGGCCTGCAGGCCGTCATCCAGGCCGCCTTCCAGGTCGGTAACGGTGATCACGATCTCGTCGTCGCCGGTGGTACCGAGTCGATGAGCAACGCGGCGTTCTACTCCACCGACATCCGCTGGGGCGGTGCCCGCACCGGCGTGCAGATGCACGACGGTCTGGTCCGCGCCCGCTCGACCGCCGGGGGCCGCTTCTACCCGGTGCCCGGCGGCATGATCGAGACCGCCGAGAACCTGCGTCGTGAGTACTCGATCTCCCGTGACGAGCAGGACGAGCTCGCCCTGAACTCGCACCTGCGTGCCGTCCACGCCCAGAAGAACGGGATCCTCGCCGAGGAGATCATCCCCGTCACAGTGAGCAGCCGTAAGGGCGACGAGGTCATCGACACCGACGAGCACCCGCGTCCCGACATCAGCCTGGAGACCCTCGCCAAGCTGAAGCCGATCATGGGCAAGCAGGACCCCGAGGCCACCGTCACCGCCGGCAACGCCAGCGGCCAGAACGACGCCGCGTCCATGGCCATCGTCACCACCCCGGAGAAGGCCGCCGAGCTGGGCCTGACCCCGCTGGTGCGGTTCGTCTCGTGGGGCGTCGCGGGTGTCCAGCCCAAGATCATGGGCATCGGCCCCGTGCCGGCCACCGAGGTCGCCCTCGCCAAGGCGGGCATCACCCTCGCCGACGTCGACCTCATCGAGCTCAACGAGGCGTTCGCCGCGCAGGCCCTCGCCGTGACCCGCGAGTGGAAGTTCGGCAAGGCCGACTTCGAGCGCACCAACGTCCACGGCTCCGGCATCTCGCTCGGCCACCCGGTCGGCGCGACCGGCGGACGCATGCTCGCCACCCTCGCCCGCGAGCTGCACCGTCGCGAGGCCCGCTACGGCCTCGAGACCATGTGCATCGGCGGCGGTCAGGGTCTGGCAGCGATCTTCGAGCGCGTCGCGTAAGCAGACAGCTCCCGGTTCGGGGAGGTTGTGTCCGGTTTTCTCGAAAAACCCGGACACAGCCTCCCCGAACTTCTTTCGTCGCAGGTGACCGACCTGGGGATGACCTCGCTTCGTCCACAACCGGGCCCCGACGCGGCGTCCTCGCGGGAGTCTCCGCCGCTGCCGTGCACGGCACCCGATGGCTCGACCCGGATGCGGCGGCCGAACTCATCCGCTCCGATCATGTCCGATCGGTGCCGGGCATCTCGGTCCGTCGCGCCCCGAAGCTCGACACCTGCGTGGTCGACGGGATGGTCGCGACCACACCGGCGCAGACGGCCTTCGATCTCGCCCGACGAATGCCGCTCGACCGCGCCGTCGAAACGATCGACGCACTCTGCAACGCGACCGGCCTGAAGGTGCGTGAGATCGAGGAACTCGCGACGAGGAGCAAGGGCGCGCACGGTATCGGTGCCGTGCCGCGGGTGCTCGCCCTCGTCGACGGCGGAGCGGCGTCACCGCCCGAGACCCACACGCGTCTGCTCCTCGTCCGTGCCGGTCTCCCACCGCCGGAAACCCAGATCGAGATCTTCGACGGCGACGAGTTCGTGGCACGAGCCGACATGGGATGGAAACAGTGGCGGGTGCTCGTGGAGTACGACGGCGTGCAGCACTGGACCGACCCCGCGCAGCGGACCCGCGACATCGACCGGTACGCGGTGCTGCCCGAACTGGGGTGGACGGTCATCCGGGTCGGCGCCGACCTCCTCTACCGGCGCCCCGAAGTCTTCGTCGAACGGGTGCGTCGTGCTCTGGGGACAGCCGGTGCGCCCGTCTGAGCCGGATTTCGGGGAGGTTGTGTGCGTGGATTTCGAAGAACGCGAACACAACCTCCCCGAAATTTCGACGGATGCCGCTATTCGGTGCGGAGGAGGTAGAAGCGGAAGAAGCCGAAGTCGTCGATGGGGAGCACGTCGACCCCGGTGAAACCGGCGTCGAGGGCGTAGCGACGCAGGGTCGCGGGACGCATGACGGTGCCCGTCCCGGCGCTCGGTGAGTGGCTCATACCGTCGGGGAGGCAGATGGTGAGGCTGTAGCCGTACATGAGCCGTTCGACGTCGTCGCCGGGTGCGGTGAAGGTGTCGGCGACCGCTTCGTCCATGACGATCATGAACCCACCGGGTGCGAGCGACCGCCGCACGGTGGCCAGTACCTCGACCGGTTGCGGTATGTCGTGGACGCACTCGAACGCGAAGGCCGCGTGGAAGTTTCCACCGGGAAGCTCGGACGCGTCGCACTGTGTGAACGCGACGCGCTGCGCCACATCGGTATTCTCCGCGAGGTTCGACCGGGCCATCTCGACCGACGGGGCGTCGATGTCGAAGCCCTGCACCGTCGCATCCGGATAGGTGCGCGCGATCATGATCGTCGACCATCCTCCGCCGCAGCCGATGTCGGCGATCTGCGCGCCCGGCTGCCCGAGCACCCGGTCGACCTCCGGGACCGACCGCAGGGCATCGGGCAGCGCCTTCTCGAACAGCGGCCTGTTCGCGTCGGCCTGCGACTCGCACACGTCGCGGCCGAACTGGCTCCAACTCACTCCGCCGCCGTTCCGGTACGCCTCGAGCAGATCGGGAAGTTGCATCGTCGCGCCGACGATCATCCGGGCGAGCGGCGCCATGTACGCCAGGCTGTGCGGATCGGTGAGTACCTCGCGACCCGCCGCAGACAGAGCGAAGTGCGGGGGATCGCCGTCGACGTCGAGCAGACCGGTCACGGCCTGCTGCTCGAGCCACTCCCGGGTGTACCGCGGGTGGGTGCCGGTGCGTTCGGCCAGTTCGTCGGCCGTCGCAGGTCCGTCGTCGGCGAGGCTTCGGTACCAGCCGAGACGGTCGCCGATCAGGATCGCGAGGGTGTCCATGGTGCCGAGGACGGAGTCGAGGACGCGCTGCGCATAGGCGTCGACGGAGTCGAGATGGGCGGAGGAACTCGTCGAAGTGGACATACGGATCATCTCCCGGGGGCGGAAGTGGACGTCGTCCCCACTATCGTCGCGTCGGGATCCCCGGATGTCACCGTTGCGTCGGGAGTTGCTCCTCCGCGCCGGACTCCTCGGACGACCGCACGAAGTCGACGAAGGCGCGACCGGCCTTCGACAGCGAGGCCGGATCGAACACCAGTCCGTACGACTGCGCGAAGGTCGGCTCGCACGGACGGACCACCGCGACGTCCTGCGCCGACTCGGCGAGCGACCGTTCGACGAACGATCCGCCCAGACCGGCGAGCACCATCGGCAGGCGGGCCTCGCGATGATCGGTGAGCACGGAGATGGGACGGCGCACCTCGGCCTGCCGCATCGCGTAGTCGATCGCGTCGCTCACGGAGCCACCACCGCGCGGCACGAACACCATCGGGATGTCGGGGAGCTCGGCCAAGGACAGCGGCCCGGGTGGCAGGTCGGTGCCGGGGGGATAGGCGAGCCAGTATTCGGTCTGTCCGAGCTCGATGATCTCGAGGCCAACCTCGTCCTCGACGGGCAGATGGGTGACGACGAACTCGCAGTGGCCGTCGTGGATGACCGACGCGGTGAACTCCTCCGCACGCAGATCACCGAGGCGCGCGGTGACCTTGGGATGGAGACGGCGGAACTCGGAGACCAGGTCGACGATCGGGCCGGTCGCGAGAGCGGGGAAGACCATCAGATCCAATCGGCCCGTCACCTCGGTCGTCGACACGGTGAGCAGCTCCTCGACCGCGTTCACATCGCGGAGGATCTGCCGGCTCGGGCCGATCAGCGCCTTGCCCGCCGCGGTGAGCACCATGCCGCGCCCGATGCGGTGGAACAGCTGCACGCCCAGCTCGCGCTCGAGGCTGCGCAGTGCCTGGGAGACGGTGGGCTGGGCGACGCCAAGCTCGGCGGCCGCGCCGTTGATGCCGTCGTTCTCCACGACGGCGAGGAAGTATTCGACCTGACGGAACTCCATGTCGTCACGCTTCCCAGGGGGTGCCGGTGGTGGTCGCCACGAATGCGGCGGCAGCGGGGGACAGATCGCCGGGTCGCATCACCAACCCGACGGGACGTCGGAACGGCGGGTCCAGCGGCCGGACGACCGCACCGGGGATCTGTTTCTCGGCGACGCGACGCGGCACGATCGTCCCGGCGGTGCCACGCTCGACGAACTGCCAAAGGGCTGCCTGGTTGGCGCAGTCGACGACGACGTTCTGATCGCCGAGCAGTTCACCGGTGCGTGCGGCGCTCGCGCGGGAGCCGAGGTCGAGGACCAGCGGGAAGTCGCGGACCTGGGCCCGGGTGACGGGGTCGGGCACGTCGGCGGCGAGGTCGGGGTGCACGGCGAGCACCATCTCCTGCTCGAGGACCGGAACGGTGATCATGCCGGCGTGCTCGACGGACAGGTCGGTGATGCCGATCTCCGCTTCGCCGCGACGCAGCGCCGCGTGGACTCCGGGAGGGCCTTCGGCGTCGTTCACCCGCACGGTCAGGTTGGGGTAGCGCCGACGGAAGCGCTGGACGAACTCGATGACGGGGTGGATCGAGAACGTCGCGAAGGTGACGATCTCGACACGACCGGCCTCGAGATCGCGCACCGCCGCGACCTTCTGTTTCGCCCGCTCGACGTCGGCCAGGATGCGGCGTGCGGCGACCTCGAGGACACGACCGTCCTCGGTGAGGGTGAGCCGTCGGCCGGTGCGATCGAACAGGGTCGTGTCGAGGCGGCGTTCGAGGGTGCGGATGGCCTGCGACAACGACGGCTGCGAAATATAAAGTGCCTGAGCAGCTTTCGTGATCCCGCCGTGGTCGACGACGGCCACGAAATAGGTCACGAGGTGCAAGTCCACCCGATTATCGTAGGTGACGCCCCGAACCGTCCCGCACGTAACCGTCAGGAAGAGGTGTCTACCGGGCGCGGTACCCGCCATCCGCCGGTGAACGACGGCTCGCATTTCTCGACGAATGCACGCATCGCATCGGGGGCGTCGGTGGCGTGGTTGACCGCCTGCGAGCGGGCCTCGTTCTCGAGTGCTTCGCGGAGCGTGAGCGACGAACCCTGCTCGAGCATGCGCGCCGACATGCTCACCGCGACCGGCGGGGCGGCGGCCAGCTGCGCGGCCAGTTCGGCGGCGCGACCGGCGAGGGCGTCGGGCTCGACGAGCTCGGTCACCAGGCCCAGGTCGTACGCTTCCTCGGCGCTCACGATGTCGGCGAGCATGACCAGACGCTTCGCCTGGTGCAATCCCACGAGGCGCGGCAGGATCCACGACCCGCCGAAGTCGACCGACAGTCCGCGCCGCGCGAAGATCTGACTGAACTTCGCGGTGCGGGAGGCGACAACCACGTCGCACAGCAGCGCCATGTTCCATCCGGCGCCCACCGCATACCCCTCGACCTGCGCGATCAGCGGCTTCGAGAACTCCGCGACGGCGAGCGCCGTCGCGTTGATCTCCCGCATGCGGTCGAGGGGATGGGTGGAGTCGCGCCGCTCCATGTCGGCACCGGTGCAGAAGTCGCCACCGGCGCCGGTGAGGATCACGGCGCGGACGGAGTCGTCGTGCTGGAGCGCACCGAACGTCTCACGCAACGACCGCCATGCTTCGACCGTCATCGCGTTCTTGCGCTCCGGTCGGCTCAGCGTGATCGTGGCGACCGAGCCGTCCTGCGCGACCAGCACGTCCGACATTCCTACTCGCCCTTCCAGACCGGTGCGCGCTTCTCGGCGAACGCCCGGGCGCCTTCCTTGGCGTCGGCCGACGCGAAGACCGGGTCGATGAACTTGCGCTGCGCGACGAAGGCGTCGGGGTCGGTGTAGTTGGCGGCCATCGCGACGACCTGCTTGGTGGCCTTGACGGCGAGGGGGCCGTTCGCCGCGACGCGGGCAGCGAGTTCCTTTGCCACGGTGAGTGCTTCACCGGGCTCGGTGACGCGGTTGACCAGGCCGTGCTGGTGGGCGACCTCGGCGGTGAGCGGGTCACCGGTGATGGCCAGCTCCATCGCGAGCGGGTAGGGGAGGATCTTCGGCAGGCGCAGCAGGCCGCCGGCCGCCGCGGCGAGTCCGCGCTTGACCTCGGGGATACCGAACTTCGCTTCGCGCGACGCGACGATCAGGTCGGCGGACAGGGCGAGCTCGCATCCACCGGCCAGGGCCCAGCCCTCGACGGCGGCGATGAGCGGCTTGCTCGGCGGTGCCTCGGTGATGCCGCCGAATCCCCGACCGGGGATCGACGGCTTCTCACCGCGCGCGAACGCCTTCAGGTCCATTCCGGCGCAGAATGTTCCGCCGGCGCCGGTGAGGATGCCGATGGTCAGGTCGGGGCGTGCCTCGAACTCGTCGATGGCCGCGGCCAGCGCCTCGGAGACCTCGAGGTTCACGGCGTTCTTCGCCTCGGGGCGGTTGAGGGTGAACACCGCGACGCCGTCGGCGAATTCGGTGAGGACAACGCTCATGTCAGTTTTCCTTCGTATCGGTCGGAGCGGAGAGAGTCCAGCGGGCGGGAGTTCCACCGTCGGAACGGATGTCGCCTCGATCGGCGAGAACGAGGAGATGGGCCTGGGTCTCGCGGACGGCGAGTCGCTGCAGCCGGGGGTCCATCACGTCGATGGGGCGCGACCAGGTGACGCGGGTCGTGATCTCCCACGCCGTCGACTCGGGCCGGGACGCGACGGCATCGCGGATCTCGTCGAGACGGACCTCGTGGTGGTCCATGAGCTGGCGTGCGCGCTCGGTGACTCCGCGGAAGCGGTACTCGTGGGCGGGCAGCACCTCGCAGTCCGGCAGCGCCGTCGTTGCGTGCAGCGACAACAGGTAGCGGTGCAGCGGGTCGCCCAGTTCGCCGGGGCCCGAGGAGATGTTGGGGCTGATCCGTGGGAGCATGTGGTCGCCGCTGAACAGCAGGTCGCGGTCGCGGTCGACGAACGCAAGATGTCCGGGTGTGTGGCCGGGTGTCCACACCGCTTCGATGTTCCAGCCGGGAAGGTCCAGTCGATCACCGTGGGCGAGAACGACATCGGCGCTCTCGCCTTCGGGGAAGCGCACGAGTTCGAAGCGGGCGGCCTCGACGACCTCGGGCGGTGCGCCGAGTCCGGTGAGGTCTACGCGCCATGCTTCCTTGTCGGCGGCGGTGTCCTCCGGGGTGAAGCGCCCGAGGGCGGTGGCGTCGGCGGCGTGCATCGCGATGACGGCGCCGGTCGTCTCCTTCAGGCGGGGTGCCAGACCGAAATGGTCGGGATGCAGGTGAGTGATCGCCGCGTAGCGCACCTCGGTGATGTGATGGCCGGTCGCGGCGACACCGGCGACGAGGGTGTCCCACGACTCCTCGGTGTCCATGCCGAGGTCGATCAGGGCGAGGCCGTCGTCGAGTGCGAGTGCGTACGAGAGTACGTACCGCAGTGGGTTCTTCGGCATCGGGACCGGGATCGACCACAGTCCCGGACGCACTTCTTCGACGGGCGGCAGTACTCCGGCGGCCCATGCTTCGCGCTGGACGGTACCGAGGTCCTCGGTGACGATCATGGTGTCGTTCCCTCCTGCACGGGAGCGAACTCGTTGCGCAGGGTGCGCTTGAGGATCTTTCCGCTCGCGTTGCGGGGCAGTTCGTCGACGAAGTGGATGTGGCGGGGTTTCTTGTAGGACGCGAGTCGCTCCACCGTGAACTGCAGGAGTTCGTCCTCGGTCGGGCGGGATGCGCCCGGTGCGACCCGCACGACGGCGGTGACGGCCTCGCCCCAACGGTCGTCGGGCACACCGACCACGGCGACCTCGGCGACGGCCGGATGTTCGGACAGAACGGATTCGACCTCGATCGGGTAGACGTTCTCGCCACCCGAGATGATCATGTCCTTCACGCGGTCGGTGACGAACAGGTAACCGTCGGAGTCGATGTGCCCGGCGTCGCCGGTGCGCAGGAAACCGTCGGCCGTGAACAGGGCGGCGTTCTCGGCGTCGCGTCGCCAGTAACCCGACGTGTTGTTGCGCGACCGGCAGACGATCTCACCGGTCTGCCCACCGGGAAGCGGTTCGCCCGTGGCGATGTCGCGGATGTCGACCTCGACACCGGGGAGCGGGCTGCCGGCCGAACGCAACAGATAGGAGCGGGACCCGTGCGGGTCGTGGTCGTCGGCACGCAGAGCCGTGAGGGCGCCCATCGTCTCGGTCATGCCGTAGCGCTGCACGAAACGGCAGCCGAGCGTGTCCATGGCGCGGGCGAGCTGGGTGGGCGTGATGGGGGAGGCGCCGTAGGCGACCAGACGCAGCGTCGACAGGTCGTAGTCCGACAGGTCGGGCATCTCCACGAGCATGTTGATCACCGACGGCACGAGGAATGCGTGGGTGATGCCGTGCTCGGAGATGGCTGCCGCCACGAGGTTCGGGCGCATCTCGCCGAGCAGCACCAGGTGCAGACCCGCCGACAGGGTCGTGCTCATCCAGCCGGCACCGGCGATGTGGAACAGGGGCAGCGCGTCGAGGGACACCGAGTCCTCGGTGAACTCGTACAGCGCGAAGTTCCGCGGCTCGTTGAACAGGTTGTGATGCGTGGCCACAACACCTTTGGGACGACCGGTGGTGCCCGAGGTGTAGAGCTGCAGCACCTCGGTCCGCGGGTCGTCGCCGAAGCCGGGGTCGATGTCGTCACCGGAGGCGACGAAGTC
>JACYYJ010043818.1_pt1 | contig 12964 bp, 10 predicted proteins | sample 8236861 | NCBI WGS metagenome assembly JACYYJ01 (sample SAMN14103086, study PRJNA606662) | landfill metagenome | isolation source: landfill solid waste | place: India:New Delhi, Okhla landfill site | collected 2017-11-05
CGGGCAGGAAAGCCCGTATTCTTGGTGACGCGGGGTGGAGCAGCCCGGTAGCTCGTCAGGCCCATAACCTGAAGGCCGCAGGTTCAAATCCTGCCCCCGCAATTAATTTGTATTATTAATGTGGAGCCGTGGTGTAGTTGGCCTAACATGCCTGCCTGTCACGCAGGAGACCGCGGGTTCGAATCCCGAACGTCTTAACAAAAGTCATGTGGTTCGGTAGCTCAGTTGGTAGAGCAGAGGACTGAAAATCCTCGTGTCGGCGGTTCGATTCCGCCCCGAACCACCACGTGCCGGATTAGCTCAGCTGGTAGAGCACTCGCCTTGTAAGCGAAAGGTCACCGGTTCGAGTCCGGTCGCCGGCTCTCGGGCGCTCCGACCGGCACGGGACGCGGGAGCCCCGTCGCCCTCTACGGTGAGTCGGTGCACGCACCCGGAACGTCGCCCGCGGCCGTCCATCCGCTGCTCCGCCTCTGGCGGCGCATGACCGCGTTGCGGCCCCGCGTGATCGCGGCGGTCGTCACGACGATCCTCAACAAGCTGTTCGACATCGCGCCGGAGCTGCTGATCGGCGTGGCGATCGACGTCGTGGTCCGTTCCGACGACAGCTTCGTCGCCCAGGCCTTCGCGCTCGACGACCGCCACGACCAGCTGCTCGTGCTCGCGGCGATCACCGTGGTCGTCTGGGTCCTCGAGTCGGCGACCCAGTACGTCGCCGACTGGCTCTGGCGCGGGCTCTCGCAGGACATCCAGCACGACCTGCGCGTGGACGCGTACGCCCACGTCCAAGACCTCGACATGGGCTGGTTCGAGGACCGCCAGTCGGGACGCCTGGTGACGATCCTCAACGACGACGTCAACCAGCTCGAGCGGTTCCTCGACATCGGCGCCAGCAAGATCATCCTGACCGTGACCAACGTGATCGCGGTCGGGGCGGTCTTCGTCGTGATCTCGCCGCTGCTGACGGTCGTCGCGTTCCTGCCGATCCCGGTGATCGTCGGCGGCTCCCTGCTCTTCCAGCGCCGGCTCGGTCCGCGCTACGCGACGGTCCGCGAGCAGGCGGGCCGGCTCGGCGGCCTGATCGGCGGCAACCTCGGCGGGATCGCGACCGTCAAGGCGTTCGGCGCCGAGGCCCGCGAGACGGCCCGGGTCGAGCAGGCATCGGACGCCTACGCGGACGCCAACCGCCGCGCGATCGTGCTCAGCTCGGCGTTCGTGCCGCTGATCCGGATGGCGATCCTGGTCGGCTTCATCCTGACCCTGGTGATCGGCGGCAACGCGGCGCTGAACGGGACGCTGGAGATCGGGCTCTACTCCGTGCTGGTGTTCATGACCCAGCGGCTGCTGTGGCCGCTGACCGAGCTCGGCGAGACGCTCGACCTGTACCAGCGCGGCGTCGCCTCGCTGCGGCGGATCCTCGACCTGCTCGACCGCCCGATCGAGATCCGCTCGGGCGACGTCGCGCTGCCCGCCGCGACCCCGGGCGCGGTCCGCTTCCGCGACGTCCACTTCGCCTACGGCGAGGCGCCGGTGCTGCGCGGCCTCGACCTCGACGTGCCGGCGGGCGAGACCCACGCGATCGTCGGCGCGACCGGCGCGGGCAAGTCGACGGTGGTCAAGCTGCTGCTGCGGCTCTACGAGGCGGGCGCCGGCGAGATCGCGATCGACGGGACGCCGGTCCGCGAGATCACGCTGCCGAGCCTGCGCGGCGCGCTCGGCTACGTCGGCCAGGACGCCTTCCTGTTCGACGGCACCGTCGCCGACAACCTGCGCTACGGCGCGCCGGACGCGTCGGACGCGGCGCTGCGCGAGGCGGCGGAGCTGGCCGAGGCCGACGACTTCGTGCTGGCGCTGCCCCAGGGCTTCGACACCCCCGTCGGCGAGCGCGGGGTCAAGCTCTCGGGCGGCCAGCGGCAACGGCTGACGATCGCCCGCGCGCTGGTCCGCGACCCCGCGATCCTCGTCCTCGACGAGGCGACCAGCGCCGTCGACAACGAGACCGAGGCCGCGATCCAGCGCTCGCTGCTGCGCGCCAGCGAAGGCCGTACGACGATCGTGATCGCGCACCGGCTGTCGACGATCCGCCACGCCGACCGGATCCACGTGATCGAGCAGGGGGTCGTCACCGAGTCCGGCACGCACGACGAGCTGCTGCGGAACGGCGGCCGCTACGCGGCGCTGTGGGCGGTCCAGACCGGCGAGCTGGCCGCGGACTGAGACCGAGCGCGAGCCGGCGCGGCCCGGCGACGTCGGGGGAACGATCGACGTCGGCGCGGGCGGCGCGGGCGATGCTCCGGCGCATCCAGCGGGGGCGGGCGCGGCGGGCGGGGTCTCCCGATCACGGCGAGTGGCACGTCGCCGTGATCGAGGACGGGGCCCGCTGAGGCGCGCTCCCCGTGGAACGTCACGCCCGCGGGCGGACGCTCAGCGTCGCAACGTCAGCCGGCGACGATCCGCAGCGCCGGACGCTCGCGCTCGCGCAGGAAGTCGCCGATCTTGCGCTTGACCCGCTGCAGCGCGTTGTCGACGCGCTTGGTGTCGGAGCCGAGCTTCTCGGCGATCTCCTCGTAGGTGCGGCCGCGCAGGTAGAGCGCGAGGACCCGCGACTCGAGGTCGCTGAGCAGCTCGGGGACGGACGACACCAGCGCGCGCAGCTCGTCGCGGTCGACGGCCAGGCGCGCGGGGTCGTGCTTCTGCGGTCCGGCGATCACGTCGTGCATCGTGCTCTCGCCCTCCGACGCGCCGGGCGGCGGCGCCGACAGCGACACGGCGTCGTTGAGCAGCTTGGCCTTGTGCCGGTTGTCCGCCTTGATCGCGGTGATCATCCGGCGGGTGATGCAGAGCTCCGCGAAGTTGCGGAAGCTCGACTCACGGTCGGTCCGGAAGTCGCGGATCGCCTCGTACAGGCCCATCAGGCCGTACTGGACCAGGTCGTCGCGGTCGCCGCCGTTCAGGAAGAAGGAGGACGCCTTCATCCGCACAAAGCCCTGGTACCGCTGGATCAGTCGCGCGGTGGCGACGTCGTCTCCTCGCTTCGCACGGGCGAGAAGGAACCCATCCTCAACCTGACGTTGAGCGTTAGGGGCAATCTTGAGTTGTGCCACGAGATGCCTTTCTTTCGCCCGCCTCCCAGCGGACGAACCAGCCCCGTAGCGCGCGCCTCCCTCGGCGCTATGAGAAAAACAGTGCTCCCTGTCGCTGCCGCCTGGCCAAGGGCCCGGTCTAGACCTCAGGTCGACGGTGACGACGCGGGTGAGAATGCCAAAGTTATGTCGCGCTGTCAAGGCGATCTCGCTGCTGCAAGATCGCGTACAGCAGCGCGGCGCCGGCCGCGCCCACGTTGAGGCTGTCGATCGCCCCGCGCAGCGGCAGCGCGACCAGCGCGTCGCAGGTTGCCGTAACCCGCTCGCGCAACCCGCCGCCCTCCGCCCCCATCACGAGCACGACGCCACCGTCGTAGTCCGGCTGGTCGTAGGGCACGGCGTCGTCGGTGCCGGCGGCACCGTAGACCCAGCAGCCGGCGTCCTTCGCGTCCGCCAACGCGTCGGCGAGGTTGCGGACCTGCGCGATCGGCAGGTGCTCGACGGCCCCGGCCGACGCCTTCGCGGCCGACGGGGTGACCTCGGCCGCGCGGTGGCGGCAGATCACCAGACCGGTCGCTCCGACGCACTCGGCGGTGCGGGCGAGCGATCCGAGGTTCTGCGGGTCCTGGACCTCGTCGAGGGCCACGATCAACGGGTTCGGCCGGGCCAGCAGCTGCTCGAGCTCGACGTACGGGTAGGCGTCGACCGCCGCGACCACGCCCTGGTGGTCGCCGCTGCCGGCCAGCGCGGTCAGCTCGTCGCCGGAGGCCCGCCGCGGATCGACGTCGGCGAGCCACTGCTCCGCCTCGACGGCCGGAGCCGTCGCCCAGACCCCGCGCACCTGGCGACGCTCCGCCCGCAGCGCCTCGTGGACCGCGTTGCGCCCGTAGAGCAGCTGCCCGTCGCGGCGGAAGTCCTTCGGCAGCGCTGGCGCGGCCGCCGCGAACCGGTCGACGCGGGAGCCCTCGCGGGGCGTCCGCTCAGGGGGCCCGGAGGGGCCACGTCCCCGCGGCGCGCCCTTGCGACCGCCTGGCGCCGGCCGGCCACCCGGTCGCCCACCGCTGCGGGCGTCCCGCGGCCCGGCGTCGGGATCGGGGCCCTTGCCCTTGGCGGCGAGCTTCTTCGCCTTCCAGTACTCCGGGCCCCGACGGTCGCCCCACCAGCCCTCGCCGCGCGGGTCGTTGCGCATGTCAGGCGGCTTGTTGCCCTTGCGCCCGCCCTCGGCGCGACGGGCATCCCGCGCGGACTTGCCGCCCTGGACGTTCTCGGCGCGCCGCTGGTCGCGGGCGCGGACGTCGTCGAGCTCGTTGGAGCGCGAACGACGCTTGCCGCCCTTCGCTCCCTGCGCTCCGGCGGGTCGGTCCTGACGCGGGCGGCGATCGCCACCGCCGCTCGGCTTCGGGCTCATGTGGTCGGACTTTCGGTCGGTACGAGCTCGGCCCCGTCGGCACCGTCGCGGACGGTCCAGCCGGCGGCGGCGAGCGCGTCGCGCAGCTCGTCGGCACGGGACCAGTCCTTGGCCGCGCGCGCGGCCTGGCGCTGGGCGAGCAGATCGAGGGCCGCGGCGTCGGGAGCGCCGGAGGCGTCGCCGTCCAGCAGGTTCGCCAGACCCAGGACGTCGAGCATCGTGCGCAGCTGGTCGTCGCGAAGCGCACCGCCCCGGTCGAGCACGGAGTTCGCGCCGCGCACCCACTGCCAGAGCCGGCTCAGCGCCGCCGCGGTGTTGAAGTCGTCGGCGAGCGCGTCGAAGAACGCGCCGAAGTAGCCGTCGAGTCCCGGGTCACCCGACGCGGACGCCGGCCGCCGGTCGTCCGGGGAGGTCGCCGACGGGAGGACGACGCCCGGCGCCAGCCGCCGGCCGATCTCGCGGAGTCGCCGCACCCCGGCCCGCGCCTGCTCGATCGAGTCGTCGGCCCAGTTCAGCGGCTGGCGGTAGTGCGCGGACGCGAACAGCAGCAGCAGGGCGTCGCGCCCGAGCGCGTCGAGCGCCTCGTGCAGCGGCGTGATGTTGCCGACCGACTTGGACATCTTGGCGCCGCGCAGCTCGATCATCCCGCTGTGCATCCAGATCGCGGCCAGCTCGCGGCCGCGGGCGCAGCGGGTCTGGGCGGCCTCGTTCTCGTGGTGCGGGAAGACCAGGTCGTTGCCGCCGCCGTGGATCTCGAAGCCGACGCCGAGCGCCTCCTCGGCCATCGCCGAGCACTCGATGTGCCAGCCGGGCCGGCCCCGGCCCCACGGGCTGTCCCAGGCGACGTCCTCCCCCGGCTTGGTCGCCTTCCAGAGCGCGAAGTCGAGCGGGTCCTGCTTGCGGGAGAGCAGCGCGTCGTCCCCCTCGCCCTGGTCCATCTGCGCGACGTCGCGGCGCGAGAGCGAGCCGTAGCGGTCGTCGGCGCGCACGCGGAAGTAGACGTCGCCCTCCGCCGCGTAGGCCGCGCCGGCCGCGACCAGGTCCTCGATCAGCGCGATGATCGCCGGCATCGAGGTGGTGGCCAGCGGCTCGAGGTCGGGGCGGCCGAGGCCGAGCCGGTCGGTGTCGGCCCGGTAGTGGTCCCCCATCGCGACCGCGAGGTCGCTCGACGCGACCCCGGCCGCGGCGGCCGCGGCGTAGATCTTGTCGTTGACGTCGGTCAGGTTGCTGACCAGCGTGACCGCGTAGCCCGCGCCGACCAGGAACCGCTTGAGCAGCGCGTAGACGATGAACGGCCGCGCGTTGCCGACGTGGATCCGGTTGTAGACCGTCGGCCCGCAGGCGTAGATCCGGACGTGGCCGGGCCGCTCCGGCCGCAGCGGCCGGAGGCCGCCGGACGCGGTGTCGTGGATCTGGATCTCGCGGGGCGGCACGGCCAGTCAGCGTACCGCCCGCAGCGGCGTCCCGCCCGCGGAGAATCGGCCCCGGGACTACCGCGGGCCGACGCCGTCGCTGGTCTTGACCGCGACGTCGTCGTGCTGGCCGACCTCGCCGCTCGGCGTGGCGCCGGCGCGGTACGGGTACGGGCTCTGCTTGGTCTCGCCCTCTTCCAGGTACTCGTCCTCGGCGTTGACCACCCAGAGGTCGTGATCCTGGCCGAAGAGGTTGTCGACCGCGCGCATCGACGTCAGCATCGAGTGGTCGGAGTTGTTGTAGCGGTGCAGCCCGTTGCGGCCGACCTGCTGGAAGTTCTCGATCCCGGCGATCCAGTCCTTGATGATCTGGACGTTCTCGGCGTAGCCGTCGACGTAGTCCGGGTAGGCCTTCGGCACGCGCACGACGTAGCCCTTGACGACCTGACCGGGCTTCGACAGCCCGATCTCCTCGAGCTCCTTGGTCGCCAGCGCGACCAGATCCTCGTCCTTCGACGTCCAGAGGTCGTCGCCCTCGAAGCAGAAGTACTCCATGCCGACGCAGGCCTTGGTCTCGTCGGGCACCATCCACGGGCTCCACGAGCGGAAGTTCTGGATCCGGCCGACGATCACGCCCGGCTCGTGGATGTAGATCCAGTTGTCCGGGAACAGGTCCTCGCCGTCGATGATCAGCGAGACCGTCAAGAAGTCGCGGTAGCGCAGCGCCTCGGCGGCGTCGACGACGTGCTGCGGGGCGCCTTCGGTCATCCGCAGCAGGTTGCGCAGCGGCAGCGACGAGATCACGTTGCCGAAGTCGGTCCGCGTCTCGCCGTTGACCGTGACCTCGGTGATCCGGTTGCCCTCGAGCTTCATCCGCTCGATCGGGGCCTCCATCTCGATCACGCCGCCGCGTTCCGCGATCGCGTCGGTCATCTTCTCCCACATCTGACCCGGGCCGTAGCGGGGGTAGTCGAACTCGGTGATCAGCGTCTTGATGTCGCCGTTCTTCGACGGGAAGAAGGCGTCCTTGGCCGCCGTCAGGAAGGACAGGCCCTTGATCCGCTGGGCGGCCCAGTCGGCGGTCATCTCGCTGGCGGGACGGCCCCAGACCTTCTCGGTGTAGGTCTTGAAGAAGTGCTCGTAGAGGCGCTTGCCGAAGCGGTTGGAGACCCACTCCTCCAGCGACGTCTCGGGCTTGCGCCGGAACGGCTTCTTGGCGACCGCCCAGAGGTACGACATCCCCGAGCGGAAGAGCTCGACCGGGCCGAGCTTCTTGATCACGTCCATCCCGTTGAGGGGATAGTCGAGGAACTTCTTGTTCCAGTAGATCCGCGACATCCGCGGGCGGCGGAGGAACTCGTCGCCCATGATCTCGTACCAGAGCTCCTCGACCTCACGGACCTTCGTGAAGAAGCGGTGCCCGCCGAGGTCGAACCGGTACCCGTCGCGCTCCACCGTCATCGCGATCCCGCCGACCTGGTCGGCGGCCTCGAAGACGGTGACGTCGGCATCGCGCTTGGCCAGCAGGTAGCCGGCGGTCAGGCCCGCGGGGCCGCCACCGATCACGAGCGTACGGCCTTCCGGGGGCGATGTGGGGGACGAAGGCGACGGGGTGCCGTGCATCGGGACTCCTACGGTCGGGGTGCAGGTGAGCTCAGCCGGACGGGCAGACGGGCGACGAACTTCCTACCCGAAGTATCGTCCGCGCTCACCGCTGAACCTCGAAGAGTACGCCAAAGACGCCACGTCCCGGTCCGGACACGGGTCTGCGGCCGATCAGGCGCAGCCGGGGGTCGGCCTGCATGATCGTGCGCCAGGCGCGCGTGCGGTCCGCGATCAGGCTCGTCCATGGAGCTTGCCAGTTGCCACTCGAGGTTACGGGAAGCACCAGCAGAACGCGCGAGCCCGGCGCCTGGCCGGAGAGCAGCCGGTCGATCACCGTCCGCGGCGCGGCGGCCCGGAAGCGGTCGAGCACGCCGCGCCAGTCGAGCAGCCGGGTGTCCTGCTGCGCGCCGATCGCGGTCGCGTAGCGGACCCCGTCGACCACGCCCGCGCGCCGCAGGCTGTAGGCGATCACCGGCAGCTGCTCGGGCTGCACGCTGACCACCAGATCCCCCGCCCGCAGGTCCGGGACGGCGCTGGTCGCCATCGTCTGGGCGGTGCCCTTGTTGTGGAGCCGCGCGCCCTGGGTGCTGATCCCCCAGGCCCCGACCAGGATCACCAGCACGACCAGGCCGATCCGGCCCGACCGGGTCAGCAGCACGCCGCCGAGCAGCACCGCCGGACCGACCAGCACGCCCATGTAGCGGCTCGCCCAGGCGGGGTTGATCAGCGACGTGATCCAGGCGAACAGCAGCGTGACCACCAGCATCAGCGCCAGCACCGCGACGTGGTCGCGGATCCGCGCGGCCTCGGCCGGGGCCGGCACGCCGGGGACCTGGATCCGGCCGCGCGCCGCCGACGCGACGATCGCCGCCCCGAACAGCAGCGCCACGGTGAACGCCGCCGCCGCGATCTGCGAGACCGCCAGCGAGCCGAGGCCGGTCAGCATCATCTCGAAGGTCGGGCGGACCGACCACGGCGCGCCCGTCTCGCGGGCCTGCTGGAGCAGCGTCGGGATCCACGGCAGCCAGCAGACCGCCGCGAACAGGTGGATCAGGAAGCCGATCCGGAAGACCCGCAGCCGCTCGACCCGGTCGGGTTGGAGCAGCACCCGCAGGGCGACGGCGAAGACGCTGCCGCCGACCAGGAACACGCCCCAGCTGTGGGTGTAGAGCAGCACCGCCAGGGTCACGGCCAGGCCGATCCGCGCCGCCACCGCACCGCGGTCGAAGACCCGCAGGTGCAGCCCGGCCACCAGCACCGAGAGGAAGGCGACCATCGCGTACATCCGGGTCTCCTGCCCGAAGTACGTCAGGTACGGCAGGGTCGCCGCGATCGCCGCCGTGCCGAGCGCCGCGCGCGACCCGAACGGCCGCCGGGCCAGCACGAAGCCGACGGGGACCGTCGCCACCGCGAACAGCGTCGAGAGCGTGTGGACGGCGGACTCGGAGTCGCCGAACCAGCCGATCCAGAGGTGCAGCAGCAGGTAGTAGACCGGCGGGTTGCCGTCCAGTTGCAGCGCGCCCGGGATGTCGAGGAACGGGCGGTCGGCCACCCCGACGCTGATCCCCTCGTCGATCCAGAACGGCGCGTCGAGGTTGCGGGTGCGCAGGAAGACCGACCACAGCAGCAGCAGGCCGACGACGACCCACGCCCCGGGACCGAGCAGCCAGGCGCCGATCCGGTGGAGGGTCGTGGCGACGACCGTGCCGTCGTGCTCGGGGGCGGGGGCCGGCGTCTCGACCGGCGGGTACGGCGTGGTCATCGCGCGGCCTCCGCCGTGGCGCAGCGGGCCACGATCGTCCAGTACGGGGTGGTCGTCCACGTCTCCAGGCCCGGGATGTGGCGGACGGTCGGCGTCCAGCCGCCGTTCTCCTGCAGACGCAGCCGCAGCACGACCTGGGTCGGACCCTGCGGGATCATGCCGACCTGCGCCAGGTGGCGGCGGAGGTACCACGCGGCCTGCGGCACCATGAACTTGTGGGTCGAGACGTCGGCGCAGCCGTTGACCCGGTCGACGCCGCCGGCCGCGTCGATCGCCCGGGGCAGATCGTCGATCAGCCGCGACTCGTAGGTGGCGCTGCGCAGCTGACGCGGCACGTCGTCGATCGCGGCCACCGCGATCGCCAGCCCGAGCACCGCGAGCAGCGCGCTGCCGGCGGGCAGCGGGATCCGCATCAGCAGTCGGCCGAAGCCGGCGCTCGCGGCGACCAGGACCAGCGCGACCGGCGGGATCAGGTAGCGCTCGTTGCCGGAGAAGCCGCGGGTGGTCAGCACGACGACGATGATCAGCCAGGCGACGCCGAAGGCGGCGATCGCGACGATCACCGGCCACGCGCGGCGCGGCGTCCCGGGTGGGGCCACGGCGACGGGGAACGACCCGTTGCGGCGGCGGGCGGCGTACAGCGCGACGCCGGCGATCAGCGCGGCGGCGACCACGCCCCACGTCGCCGTCGGCAGCATCGTGAAGAAGTCCTTGGTCACCGTCCAGGCGGGGAAGTCGGTCAGCGACGCCGCGCCCGGGTCCGGGTTCTGCGCCCGGGATGCGGCGCGCCAGAAGTCACCCGAGCCCCACTTCTCCGGCAGCAGCCACGCCAGCGGCAGGATCACCAGGCCGGAGACCACGACCAGCCGCTCGCGGAGCCCGCCCCGCCAGCCCAGCCAGCCCGCATAGAGCAGCACGAACGGCCACGCCTCGGGACGCAGCAGGCCCGCCGCGATCGCGCAGGCGAACGCGAGCCGGCGGCGACCGTCGAGCTCGGCGAGGATCGCACCGAGCACCACCGCGACCAGCACGCCCTCGCTGTTGGCCAGCCAGCCGTTCCAGATCCACCACGGGGCCGCCGCCAGGCCGACCGCGGCGAGCAGGCCGGCGGCGACCCCGCCGAGCCGACGCGCCAGCGAGAACGCGAGCACGACCGCCGCGATCGCGCCGATCCGCGCGGCGAGCACCCAGACGTCCGGGGCGATCGAGCCGAGCGGCGCCGCGAGGGTGGTGACGACCACCGGCAGCGGCTTCCACGACGGGCCGCTGATCGTGTTCAGCTCGCCGTGGACGATCTCGCGCCCCCAGACGATCCACGACCAGGCGTCGTAGGTCGCCGAGGACGGCAGCAGGAAGCTGGCCAGCGCCAGCGCGACGATCGCCGCGCCGACGACGAGCACGGAGGTGCGCGCTCGGTCCTCGCTGTCCGCGCCGCTCATGCGGGCGCCATCGTACTCGGGCGGGGCGGCCGCGGGAGACGGCCCCGGGCCGACGCGCGGCTCGACGCTCACGCGGGGCGGACGATCGTGGCCACGGCCTGTCCGACGGCGCCCTCGCCGCGCCCCACGGCGCCCATCCGCTCGGCGGTGGTGGCCTTGACGTTGACCCGCTCGACGTCGATCCCGAGGGTCGCCGCCAGCCGCGCGGCCATCGCGGCCTTGTACGGGCTGAGCTTCGGGCGCTCGAGCACCACCGTGCTGTCGACCGCCGTGATCCGCCACCCGGCGTCGGCGACCAGCCCGACCACGTGGGCGAGCAGCGCGATCGAGTCGGCGCCCTTCCAGCGCTCGTCGGTGTCGGGGAAGTGCTCGCCGATGTCGCCGAGCCCCGCCGCGCCGAGCAGCGCGTCGATCACGGCGTGGGTCAGGACGTCGGCGTCGCTGTGCCCGTCGAGCGCGAGCGGGCTGTCGATCGTCACGCCACCGAGGATCAGCGGACGCTCGGGCCGGTCGTCGACCAGCCGGTGGCTGTCCCAGCCGATCCCCGTGCGGACGTCGGAGATCATCACGACCCGGGCCGGCCGGTCGCGGGGTCGATCGTCGGCGGCGGCGTGTCGCCGTGCCGATGCGCGAGCTCGCGGTCGGTGTCCTCGATCGGCACGCGCTGCGGGATGCGCCCGGCGAACGTCGTCAGCTCCGTGACGCCGACGTCGGCCAGCAGGTCGAGCGCCTCGCCGTAGCCGTAGCCGAGGTGGGCCGGGCGGTGCGCGTCGCTCGACAGGACGATCGGGTTGCCGGCGTCGACGACCATCTCGAGGAACGCCTGGGCCGGGTAGATCTCGCCGACCGGCTTGCGCAGCCCCGCGGTCGAGATCTCGACCGCGATCCCGGACTCGGCGATCGCCTCGATCGCCGGCTCGTAGAAGAACCGCACGTCGCGCTCGGGCGTCGGCCGGGCCGGGCCCCAGACCTTGACCAGGTCCGGGTGCGAGAGGATGTCGTAGAGCCCGCTGCGCGCGCACTCGGCGAGCGTCTCGAAGTATCGGCGCCAGACGTCGTCGGCGCTGTCGGTGGCGGCCCAGACGTCCCAGTTGGTTCCGGTCTCGGAGTACTCGGCGTCGACGCCGCGGTCGCGCAGGAAGTGCACCGATCCGAGCACGTAGTCCCACTCGCGCGCGTCGAGCAGCGCCGCCATCCGGTCCTCGCGGCCGGGGACGAAGTCCGCCTCGATCCCGAGCTTGAGGTCGGTCTGCTCACGCACGAAGCCGCAGTAGGCGTCGAGGTCGTCGACCGCCGAGAACCGCCAGAACGGGTGCTGCCAGACGTCGAGCGCCTGCGCGAAGCGGTGGATGTGCTCGCTGGCGCCGAGCTCGGTGATCCCGCGCGCGCGGGCTGCGGCGCGGTACTCGTCGGCGTTGGCCGTCGTGAAGTACTGGTCCGGCGTCGAGGGATGCTCGTCCGGCCGCAGGTGCACGTGGTAGTCGGTCAGCACGGGACGTCATTCTGTCGCAGACGCGGCAGCAGCAGCTCGGCGAGCTCGAGATCGACGGGCACGGTCACCTTGAGGTTGGTGCTCGGAGCCGGCACGATCCGCACGTCTCCCCCGGCCGCCTCGACCAGCGACGCGTCGTCGGTCGCCGCCGCGAGCACCGCGTCCGGCTGGGCGAGCGCCTCGACCAGCACCGCGCGACGGAAGACCTGCGGGGTCTGGACCGCCCACAGCCGCGAGCGGTCGAGGGTCCGCTCGACGCGGGGCAGTGCCGCGCCGTCGACGATCGGCGCGGCCTGCTTGACCGTGTCGGTCATCGGGGCGGCGGCCACCGCCGCGTCGGCCCCGTCCGCGATTGCCGCCAGGCAGGCGTCGATCAGCACCGTCGTGACCAGCGGCCGGGCCCCGTCGTGGACGAGCACCGGCTCGTCGTCCGGCCCGTCGCCGCAGGCGGCCAGGCCGGCCATGAGCGAGACGGAAACAGCGAACACGACAACCTTGCGCATTACGGACTCCTGATGGGGAAAGCGGGCCCTGCCTGGGCCGTCAGGAGCCAAGACGGAGTCGGGGGCCACAAGCGGCCATCACCCCAGCAGCGCGCGCAGCGCCGCCTTGGTCCGGCGGCCGTGGTCGTGGAACCAGTCGCGCTCGTCGCGCCAGGCCGGGAAGCGGCTTTCGACCTCGCGCCAGAACGCGCGCGAATGGTCGGCGCGGGCGAGGTGGCAGAGCTCGTGGACCAATACGTATTCGAAGGCCGAGGGCCGCGCCA
>JACYYJ010082686.1_pt1 | contig 12963 bp, 12 predicted proteins | sample 8236861 | NCBI WGS metagenome assembly JACYYJ01 (sample SAMN14103086, study PRJNA606662) | landfill metagenome | isolation source: landfill solid waste | place: India:New Delhi, Okhla landfill site | collected 2017-11-05
CGGCCTGGGCTGGATCAACATCGCAGCGGACTGGTCGCGCTATCAGAAGCGCACGGCATCCGACGGCGCAATCGTCTTCTGGAACACGTTCGGTGGCGCGATCGCCCCGGTGCTGCTGGTGGTCTTCGGTCTGCTGCTGGCAGGGTCCGACGACGCACTGATGGATGCCGTCGGCGCAGACCCGATCGGCGCCCTCGCGACGCTCCTGCCGATCTGGGTGCTCGTGCCGTTCCTGCTCACCGCCGTGCTCGCCCTGGTGTCCGGCGCCGTACTCGGGATCTACTCCTCCGGGCTGACGCTGATCAGCCTCGGCATCCGCATCCCGCGGCCGTCGGCGGCAGCGATCGACGGCGTGATCCTCACGCTGGGCACGATCTGGGTGGTCTTCTTCGCGACGGACTTCCTCGGCCCGTTCCAGTCGTTCCTCATCACACTCGGCGTGCCGCTGGCGGCATGGGCGGGCATTCTCATCGCCGACATCCTGCGGCGACGCGCCGATTACGACGAGGACGCGCTGTTCGACGCACGCGGACGCTATGGCGCCTGGGACTGGACCTCGATCGTCACCATGATCGTCGCCTCGGTCATTGGGTGGGGGCTGGTCGTCAACAACTTCGCGGATGCCGCGCCCTGGAACAACTGGCAGGGATACCTTCTCTTCCTCATCGGCGGTCGTGAGGGCGAATGGGCGTACGCGAACCTCGGCGTCTTCTTCGCGCTGGTGCTGTCGTTCATCGTGACCTGGTTCGCGCGGGCGGGGAAGATCGTGCGGCAGGAAGCATGAGCTCGCCCGATTCGTGGCTGGTCGTCATCGATCCGCAGAACATCTTCGCCACTCCCGACTCGGAGTGGGGTTCGCCGTTCTTCGCCGAGACCATGCCGCGGATCCGGTCGCTGGCCGACGCTTTCGGTGAGCGCGTGATCGTGACCAGATGGATGCCGACGGCAGACCGCTCCACGTCGTGGGGCGAGTACTTCGCCGCCTGGCCGTTCGCGGATCAGCCGTCGAGCGACCCGCTGTTCGACCTGGTGCCGGATGCTGCGGTGCTGACCGCGCGACCGACGCTTGATCTGCCGACGTTCGGCAAGTGGGGGCCGGAGCTGGAGTCCCTCGTGGGTCGCGGCGGCCGGCTCGTGCTGGCCGGGGTATCGACGGACTGCTGCGTGATCTCGACCGCGCTGGCCGCGGCGGATGCAGGAGCACGCGTGACCTTGGCGACGGACGCCTGCGCGGGTTCGACGGCCGAGAACCACGCCGCCGCCCTGCACGTGATGGGCCTGTATCCGCCGCAGATCACCCTCGCGACGACGGCCGAGGTGCTCGCGGGGCACTGAGCTCCGCATCCCGGGTCGTTGATACCCCGGGTTGTTGAGCGAAGATACCGGAGGCCGCGCAGTCGAAACGGGTTGAGCGCAGGCGCGAAGCGCCGGAGTCGAAACCTCCAAGCAGCCACTTGAAGGCTTCGACTCGCCTTCGGCTCGCTCACCCCGTTTCGACTCGCCTTCGGCTCGCTCAACGCCCCGCGTGAATTGCCCCGCGTGGATTGTCCCGCGCCGGAGCACCCTGTCAGGCGAAGCGGACGGCCGCGGCGATGTCCGCCGGCGATCCGCGCCACGGCGCACCATGGCCGGGTAGAACCCAGGATGCCGAGACGGCGGCGAGACGGTCGAGGGATGCCAGCGCCTCTGCCGGCTCGTCGGTGAACGGCGCCGGTTGGGCGCCGTTGCGACCGGTCAAGACGTGGCGGGTGGTGAGAGCATCTCCGACGAACACGGCATCCGCCATCGGAACGTGGACGGCAACGCTTCCCGGCGAATGCCCCGGCATCCCGATGATCACCGGCGCGCCGGGGAGGTCGAGCACGTCGCCGTCGGTGACCTCAGTCACCTCCTTGACGAAGATGGGGCGCAGGGCCTTCTTGCGGATTCCGTAGGCGAAGAAGCCCAGCAGCGGGCCGAGCCTCGACGGCCCCATCGGCGTCTTCGGCTTCGCGCCGGTGCGCGCCCGCTCAGCGTCTGCGGCATGCACGAATACGGGCACACCGGCTTCTCGGCGCAGGCGCTCGGCGAAGCCGATGTGGTCACTGTCACCGTGCGTGAGGATGACGCCCTTTACATCGGAGAGCGGCCGCCCGAGACTCTCCATCTCCTGGAGCAGATCACGCCAATGCCCGGGCATGCCCGCATCGATCAGCGTGATTCCGGCCGGCGTCTCGACGAGGTAGGACGCCACGATGTCGTTGCCCAGCCGGTGCAGGTGCGGTGCGAGCTTCATTTCGCTTCCTCTCAGATTGTCATGGCTACGGTGCATAGCTATCATAGCTAACATCAATAGCCATTGGGTCATCGGAGGATTCACCATGCCGACACCGGACCGCACCTCTCACGCTGCGATCGTCGCTGCAGGGCGGGAGATCCTCGAGCACGCGGGCCAGTCCGGCTTGACGATGCAGTCCGTCGCCACGAAGGTCGGTGTTCGCGCACCCTCGCTGTACAAGCGGGTGAAGGATCGCGATGCCCTCCTCGCCGCCGTCGCCGAAGCGACCATCGACGAGCTCGCCGAGCACCTGACCGCCGCCGCGACCGCGAGCACCACCACGAGCCGGACACTGGTCGCCCTCGCCAGCGCCTACCGCGACTATGCCAACGCGCAGCCGGAGGCGTTTCGGCTGATGTTTACGGCATCCGCTCCGATCGACGCCCTCGAACGCGCTGCGGCACCGGTGCTGAGCGCGGCGCGCGCCCTCGTCGGCGAAGACGAAGCACTGAATGCCGCGCGCTTGCTCACAGCATGGATGACCGGCTTTCTGCAGATGGAGCTCGCCGGCGCCTTCCGCCTCGGCGGCGACGTCGACCAGGCATTCGACTACGGCCTCCGGCGCCTCGTCGCCGGACTCGGTGACACGATCCGCTGACCTTGTCACGATCTGCTGACGAAATGCGCCAAAACGTCAGCGAATCGGGACACCGTCCGCGAATCGGGTGCGGCTTCCTGCCACACTGATCGGTGGAGGGGATTCCATGACCACGCACGCGCTCGACAACGACGCCCACGACGGCGACGACCACCCGAAGAAGACGCACCACCGCTGGTTCAAGACCCGAGTCACGCTCGGCATCATCATCGCGGTCGTCCTCGTCGTCGCGACCATCGGCGCGATCACGCCTTGGCCGTCGGCCATGGTGATCCGCGCGGTCTTCACGCAAGGCGGCGACGCCACTGCAGCCGAGATGGACAAACATGTCCCCGACGCGAAACTCACCGAGACCCTCGACGTCGCCTACGGCGATGACGGCCCCGACACGACCATGGACGTGTTCACACCGGCATCCGCCACTGACCCGCTCCCCACCGTCGTGTGGATCCACGGCGGTGCCTGGATCTCCGGATCGAAGGAGAACGTCGACCCGTACATGAAGATCCTCGCCGCCGAGGGATACACCACCATCGCGGTGAACTACACGATCGGGCCGGAGGCCACGTATCCGACCGCGGTGCATCAGATCAACCGGGCACTCGAGCACATCGACGCCAACGCCGACGAACTGAATGTCGACGCCACCCAGATCGTGCTCGCCGGCGACTCCGCCGGAGGCCAGCTGGCCAGCCAGATGGCGACGATCATGACCAGCCCCGACTATGCCGAGATCCTCTCGATCGACCCTGCGCTGGAGGCGGACCAGGTGATCGCGACCGTGCTGAACTGCGGCGTCTACGACCTCGCGGCGCTGGCTGCGCTCGAGGGAATCGAGGGATGGGGTCTCAAGTCGGCGATGTGGGCGTACGCCGGCGACAAGACCTGGGCCGAGGGCGCGACGGGCTCGACCATGTCGACGATCAACTGGGTCACCGAGGACTTCCCGACCACGTACATCTCCGGCGGCAACGGCGACGGCCTGACCTGGCTGCAGTCCATCCCGATGGCGAAACGGCTCGACGCACTCGGTGTCGACGTGACGACGCAGTTCTGGCCCGCCGATCACGAACCCGCGCTGCCGCACGAGTACCAGTTCCACCTCGACATGCCCGACGCGCAGACCGCCCTGCAGAAGACGATCGACTTCCTGGGCGCGCACACGACGCAGCCCTGAGACGCGTCGGGTCTGACGCCTGACCGATCGTTCGGGATATCCTCGGGAATCATGGGCACCGACTCCGCTGGCTCCGCCGAGGGCACCCCGAACGAGCGCATCCTCGAAGACGGCATCGTCACCGATCTCGCCGGGCGCATGACCTACGGGTCGTATCTGGGGCTCGACCAGCTGCTGAACGCCCAGCATCCGGTCAGCGACCCCGAGCATCACGACGAGATGCTGTTCATCATCCAGCACCAGACCACCGAACTGTGGCTGAAGCAGCTGCTGCACGAGCTGTCCTCCGCCCGCACACTGCTCGCCAGCGACGATCTGCGCGAGGCGCTCAAGCGGGTCGCCAGGATCAAGCGGATTCAGGACGTCATGACCCAGCAGTGGTCGGTGCTCGCGACCCTCACTCCGACCGAGTACGCGCAGTTCCGGGGTGCGCTGGGAAACTCGTCCGGCTTCCAGTCGGTGCAGTATCGCGCGGTCGAGTTCGCGCTGGGCAACAAGAACGAGCGGATGCTGTCGGTGTTCCGCGACCATCCGGCAAACCTCGCGCTGCTGACGGCCGAGTTCGAGCGGCCGACACTGTACGACGAGTTCTTGCGGTATGCGTCGCGGCGCGGCATCCCGATTCCGGCCGAGATCCTCGAACGCGACGTGCGTGAGCCGTACCGGCCGCACGCTTCGCTCGTGCCGGCGATCCGCGAGATCTACGAGGATCCCCACACGCACTGGGATCTCTACGAAGCGTGCGAAGACCTGGTTGACCTTGAGGACAACTTCCAGTTCTGGCGGTTCCGGCACCTGAAGACCGTGACGCGCACGATCGGGATGAAGCCCGGCACGGGCGGGTCCAGCGGCGTCGGTTTCCTGCAGCGGGCGCTCGAGCTGACGTTCTTCCCCGAGTTGTACACCGTGCGCACCGAGATCGGAGCCTGATGCGGGCGGCGGTCACCTTCTTCGACGGCGTCGCGGTGGGCGAAGGCACACTGGTTGGGGATGCTGCGGGTGTCCGGCTTCTGCGCGAACCCGCACCCGACGACGCGTCGCGCGTCGACGGCATCGTCACCGGCCTGTTCACCGACCATCACGTGCACCTGCAGCTGGTGGATCCGACGCCGCTGGCCACGAGCCGCCTGGGACGCGTCGTCGATCTCGGCGGCAATCCCGAGGTTCTCCGTGACCGCCGGCATCCCTCCGGAGGGTCGTCGCAGCTCGGTGCCAGCGGTGCGCCGCAAGCAATCGGAGCGGATGCTCCCGCGGAGGGGGACGCGATCCAGGCCGTCCGTGAACATGTCGAGGTCGACTACGCAGGCCCCTTCCTGACCGCCGTCGGCGGATATCCATCCGACCGCGAGTGGGCGCCGGCCGGCGCCGTGCGCCAGGTGCGGGATGCCGTCGACGCCGCTGCGCTGATCGATTCCTTGGCCGCCACCGGCGTCAGCTGCATCAAGGTCGTCGGCAACAGCGACGCCGGTCCGGTGCTCGGCGATGATCTGTTCCGTGCGGTCGTGGGTGCCGCAGCGAAGCACGGTCTTTCCGTCGTCGCGCATGCCGAGGGCGTCGGCCAGGCACAGCGCGTGGCCCGCCTGGGGGCCGCGCGCCTGGCGCACTCTCCTTTCACCGAACGGCTGAGCGATGACGAGATCGAACAGCAGGCGGAATCGGTCTCGTGGATCTCGACGATGGCGATCCACGAGGGCGATGCCTACGCGAACGTCGTCGACAACGTGCGGCGCTTCTCGGCCCTCGGCGGAGAGCTCGTTTACGGCAGTGACATGGGAAACGGACCGACACTCGTCGATCTGCGCGACAGCGAGCTGGCGGCGCTGCGGGAGGCCGGCGTCGAAGGCACCGCTCTTCTCCGGACGCTCGCGCCGCTGGACCCTTTCCGCACCGGTGCCGTGCTGCTTCTGCTGCCCGACGGTGATCCCGCCCGCGCGCGCCGGCTGACCTTCGAAGATCTGGAGGAGTGACGTGTCCGACCTCGTGACCGAAGCTCGTGACCTCGACGCCCGCGATCCGCTCGCCGTTCACCGTGATGCGTTCGTTCCGGCGCCGGGCGTCAGCGCTTACCTCGACGGCAACTCCCTCGGCCGCCCGCTGCGCTCGCTGCCGGACCGGCTGGCGGCCTTCGTGCGCGACGACTGGGGCACCCGCCTGATCCGCTCCTGGGACGAGCAGTGGATGGACCTCCCGACGGCGCTGGGCGACCGCATCGGTCAGGTCGCGATCGGAGCCGCGGAAGGCCAGACGGTCGTCGCCGACTCGACCACGGTGCTGCTGTACAAGCTCATGCGGGCCGCTGTCGATGCACGCCCGGGCCGCAACGAGATCGTCATCGAGCAGGGCAACTTCCCCACCGACCGCTTCGTCGCCGAGGGCATCGCCGCCGAACGCGGTCTCACGCTGCGCTGGATCAGCCCCGACCCGGTCGCCGGGGTACAGGTCGGCGACATCGCGAACGCGATGAACGAGCGCACCGCTCTGGTCGTGCTCAGCCATGTCGACTACCGCTCGGGTGCGCTGGCCGACATGAGGGCGATCACGGATGCCGCGCATGAGGCCGGTGCCCTCATCCTGTGGGACCTCTGCCACTCCGTCGGCGTGATCCCGATCGACCTCGACGCGTGCGGGGTGGATCTCGCCGTCGGGTGCACGTACAAGTATCTGAACGGTGGACCGGGCTCCCCCGCCTTCGCGTACGTGAACGCGCGCCATCACGGCGTGCTGCGCCAGCCCATCCAGGGCTGGATGGGCGCGGCGGATGTGTTCGCCATGGCCTCCGAGTACGCGCCGGCCGGCGGCATCCGCCAATTCATCAGCGGCACGCCACCGGTGCTCGGGATGCTGGCGATGCAGGGCATGCTCGATCTGATCGAGGAGGCGACCATCGCCGCGGTGCGCGAGAAGTCGAAGACCCTCACCGACCTCGTGATGCGCGCTGTCGACATCGAACTCGCTCCCCTCGGGGTGCGTCTGCTCAGCCCGAGGGATGCCGCACAGCGCGGCGGGCACGTCACGATCGGCCACGCGGACTTCGGTGAGGTCACGAAGCGACTGTGGACCGACGGCGTGATCCCGGACTTCCGGTTCCCCGACGGCATCCGTCTCGGGCTGTCGCCGCTGAGCACCTCGCATGCGGAGGCGCTCAGCGGCGTGCTGGCCGTGCGGGACCTGCTGCGGGCCTGAGAACGGCTCCGCTCAACGACCCGCAAGAAGTTCTCGGACGTTCCTGCGGGTCGAAGCCCGATCAGGCGGTGACGGCGCGCAGGAACGACACCACGTTCTCCTGCAGCCGCAGGATGCGCAGCTCCCGGGCGGTCTCACGGTCATACCCCTCATACGCGAGTGGCGGGAGCCGTCGGACGTTGCGCGAGCAGCCGAACTCGGCGCAGACCAGCGTGCCGACCGCATCGCCCTTGCGGCCGGCGGCGCCGGATTTGCGGGCAGTGAAGGACTGCACGTCGTTTCGCAGTGTGACGTCTTCGCACCAGGAGCACTGAGCGCGGGCGAGCACCCGCTGCTCCGCGCGCTGCAGAAGGATGCCGGTGAGTACACCGTCCACCTCCGCGACGACGTATGCGCGCCGAGCGAACTTCGCGTCGGACCAGCCGAGATAGTCGAGCCGGTCGAAGTCGATCTCGGTGAAGTCGGGCGGAAGGGTCAGCGATGAGACCTCCTTGCGGGAGGCGTTGATGAAGGAGGCGCGGATGGCGCGCTCGTCGATGGGACGCATGAGAAGAGCTGCTTTCTGAAAGAAGGGGTGAGGGGTCGCAGCATCCGTCAGAGGGATGCCGGGTATGACGATCTGCCGGTGACGGGAGTTCCGCCTCCGGCTGATGCTCAGCCTCTGCCGCCGGCGCTGGACGCGCCTGCAACCGCCTTCCGCGCCCGAGGGGCGCTCATCGAGAACAGCACCCGGCGAGTTTACACCCACACCAGAGGGGCGTGGGTGAGGCAACGGACGTGCGCGTCACTCCGCCCGCTGCGCGGCGCGCAGCCGGTGCCACGCCAGTTCTGCGAGCACGGATGCCTGCATGCCGAGCACGCTGTCGTCGAACACCGCAGTTTCCGAGTGCAGCGGACCGGAGCCCCCATCGGGTGCGGCGCCGAGGAACACCAACGTGCCCGGCACCTCGTCGAGCACGTAGGCGAAATCCTCGGATGCCATCGACGGCTCTTCGAGCCGTACGACGTTCTCGGCACCGACGAGCTCGTCGAGCACGTCGAACACGAACGCGGTCTCCGTCGGGTCGTTGTAGGTCACCGGATACGAGGCGATGAACTCGCTCTCCAGTGCGCACCCGTTCGCTTCCGCGATTCCTGCGAGCATCGGGGCCAGTTGCTCGCGCACCGTCTCGAGCGTCGCCTTCGACAGCGTTCGGATGTTCGCCTCGAGCTGCACCTCGGCGGCGAGCACGTTGCTGGCTGCGGAGTCGCTGCTCAGCCGAGTGATCGAGAGCACCGCCTGGTCGGTGGCAGGCAGACGGCGAGCAGCGAAGGTCTGCACGGCAAGGATCAACTGGGCGGCGACCGGCACCGGATCGATGGCGTTCTGCGGGAAGGCGGCGTGGCCGCCCGTGCCGCGCAGTGTCATGCGCAGCGCGCTGGCACTGGCCATCATCGATCCCGGCCGCGTGATCAGCTGTCCGCGCGGGACCGTGCACTCCACGTGGACGGCGTAGGTGGCGACGGGGCGTTCGCCACCGGCATCCAGCACGCCCTCCTCGAGCATGATCCGGCCACCGGCCTGCCCCTCCTCGCCGGGCTGGAACATGAACACCACCGAGCCCGCCAGCTCGTCGACGTGGTCGGCCAGCAGCCGGGCGGCTCCCACCAGCATCGCCACGTGGGTGTCGTGGCCGCACGCGTGCATGGCGTCCGGCACCTCGGAGGCGAACTCCAGGCCGGTGTCCTCGGACATCGGCAGCGCGTCCATGTCGGCTCGCAGCAGCACGGCAGGCCCGGGCTCGGCGCCTCGCAGCACCCCGGTGACGGACGTGGTCGTGGTACCCAGCGTGGTCTCGATCGGAAGCCCGTCGAGCGCGTCGAGCACCGCCTGCTGGGTCACGGGCAACCGCAGCCCCACCTCGGGGTGGCGGTGGATGGCGCGCCGCAGTGCGACGGTGCTCGGCTGGAGGGCCTTCGCCTCGTCGAGCAGCCCGGCGAACCGGGCGTCGGGCAGCGAGGGCAGGTCGGTCGGTCCAGTCATGGCACGATCCTGGCATGGCGGGTCGTTCCCGTTCGCCGGTCGTCTCGTCGGTCCGGAAGGCCCCGCTCGGTATACGGTGGACCTATGGCGGTGAAAGAGCAGGTCACGGGGTTCGCGGTGGCCGTCGTCAGNNGAGGACGGCCGGTGGCGTTGCGGTCGGCTGGCCGATGCGGCACTGACCGAGCTGGACACCGCCATCACCGAACTGCGCAAGCTCCGGTCGACCGGCGCGGTGTTCGGGTTGCTCGCGGTGGACGACGAGTTCTTCGTCATCATCCGGCCGACACCGGGCGGTGCGTCGCTCCTGCTCTCCGACGCGGCGGCCGCACTGGACTACGACATCGCCGCCGACGTGCTCGACCTGCTGCGGGCCGACGCGCCCGATGACGACGACGACGTGGTGTGGCCCGCCGGGGACCTGGAGATCCTGGCCGACCTCGGTATGCCGGAGGCGGAACTCGAGGTCATCGTCAACGAGATCGAGCTCTACCCCGACGAGCAGTTGCAGATGATCGCGCAGCGTTGCGGGTTCTCGGAGCAGTACACGGCGGTGCTCGACGAGCTGTGATCCCCGACCGCACAGACCTCGACGCCGTGCGTGTGGCCCTCGGATTCGCCGAGCGCGCGCGGGGCACGGCCGACGTTCCCATCGGCGCCGCGGTGTTCGCACCCGACGGGCGGTTGCTGGCCGGGGCGCACAACGCGCGAGAGGAGCTGGCCGACCCCACCGCGCACGCGGAGGTGCTGGCGCTGCGGGAGGCGGCGCGGGTCCACGGTGACGGCTGGCGGCTGGAAGGCTGCACGCTCGCCGTCACGGTGGAGCCCTGCACGATGTGCGCGGGGGCGCTCGTCCTGGCCCGGGTGGCCAGAGTCGTGTTCGGTGCGTGGGAGCCGAGGACGGGAGCGGTGGGCTCGCTGTGGGACGTCGTGCGTGATCGCAGGCTCAACCACCGGCCCGAGGTGCTCGGCGGCGTGCTGGAGGCCGAGTGCTCGGTGTTGCTGAACGACTTCTTCTCCGGCCACCGGGGGCGGGCCGACCTGGGCCGAGATCCTTGTGCGGACCCGTCGGAGATCGGTTGACGGCCATGCGGTACCGTATTCGGCGGTAGCGTGTCCGAGCGGCCGAAGGAGCACGACTCGAAATCGTGTGACGGGCAACCGTCCGTGGGTTCAAATCCCACCGCTACCGCCACGGGAAGCCGGGCGATCCACATCGGGTCGTCCGGCTTCTTCTTTTTCATCCGACTGCCGCGACGGTCCCCTCGAACGGGTGGGCGTGTTCACCCGAACCGGGGGCTGAATAACACGATCGGCGTGTCGACGGAAACACCTGCGCCGTCGCCGTCGAAGGTGACGGTATGTGCTCTGATGGGAACCGTCTGTTCGCGCGTCTGGCCGCCGTCGTCACCACGATGCTGCTGACGGCCGGCCTCACCACCGTGATCGGACTGACTGGGGGTGACAGTGCGCAGGCGGAAGAGCCGCACCTGCCCGAAGGTTTCTCGCTGAAGGAGTTGCCGAGTGGTCAGTCGCCGGGAAACCTGACCGACTTCGCCTACCTGCCCGACGGGAGCGCGCTCACCACGGGCAAGACGGGCACGGTCGCGTGGGTGTCGACCGACGGTCGTTCTCGGACACTCCGCAACCTCGCCGTCGAGTCGCAGCAGGACATGGGACTCGTGGGGCTCGCGGTCGCGTCCGACTACGAGACCACCCGCCACGTCTACCTCGCCCGGTCGGTCCCCACCGGCGGCGGTTCCTACGACCTGACGCTCGCGCGGTGGGAGGTCACGGGAGCGGACGAACCGACGGGCCTGACCGGTGAGACGGAACTGCTGCGCCTGCCCGGTGACTCCAACGTGCACGGCATCACCGGCATCGTGCCCGACGACGACGGCACCCTCTGGGTGTCGGTCGGCGACGTCGCGAGCTACACCGAGACCGACCGTCTGGCCCTGCGGGCCCAGAAGCCGCACGCGTTGCAGGGCAAGATCCTGCACCTCACCGCCGACGGGCAGGGCGTCGGAAGCAATCCCTTCTACGACCCCGCCGACCCCGACTCCGCACGCAGCAAGATCTTCGCCAGCGGGTTCCGCAGCCCCTTCCGGCTCTCCCTCGACCCACGCACCGGGCTGCCCGTCGTGGGCGACGTCGGGTGGAACCGGTGGGAGGAGATCAACCTCGTGCAGCCGGGCCGTGACTACGGCTGGCCGTGCTGGGAGGGCACCGAACCCACGCCCGGCTACCGTGAACTGCCCGAGTGCGATCACGCGCCCAACACTCCGCCGCTGGTGAAGTTCCGCCACGGCAAGGGCGTGGACAACGGAAACAGCGTCACCGGCGGAGTGGTCTACACGGGATCGACCTATCCGGAGAAGTACCGGGGCGCGTACTTCTTCGGCGACTACACCCACCAGAAGCTGTGGTCGATCCGCTACGACCACCAGGGCAGGCTGACCCAGGCACCGCAGAGTCCGCCGCTGGGCACGCATGTGGGCCGTCCCGTGAAGTTCGGTACGGCCTCGGGCGGCGACATCGTGTTCGCCGACATCGCGTCGGGGAAGCTGAAGCGCCTCGTGTACACGGCGGGCAACCAGGAGCCCGTCGCGCGCATCTCCCTGGAGACCGACCCGGACACCCGCACGGTCTCGTTCGACGGCTCGGAGTCGTTCGACTTCGACGGCGACCACCTGACGTACGAGTGGGACTTCGGTGACGGCGACACCGCCACCGGCGCGCACGTGGAGCACACCTACGGCGAGGCCGAGGAGCGGTTCATCGCGAAACTCACGGTCACCGACGCCGCGGGAGCCGAGGGAACGACGGAGGTCACGGTGGTGCCCGGCAACCACACGCCGGTGCTGCGTGCGAAGGCGCCGGAGGACCAGACGTACGCGGTGGGCGAGCGGGTGTCGGTGAGCGTGATGGCCTCCGATGCCGAGGACGGGCTGGTCGACGTGCGGTGGCAGGCCACGGTGGTGCACTGCCCGGAGCAGGAGACGTGTCACGCGCATCCGACGGAGTCGGGCGAGGGGATGATGTTCTCCGTCCCGTTCACCGATCACCCCGACTCCCACATGGAGCTGACGGCGACGGCCACCGACAGTGAAGGGGTTTCGAGCTCCTACACCTACGAGGCGATGCCGAGGGAGCACCGCCTTTCGCTGTCGAGCAACGTGCCCGCCGCCGTGGAGATCACCAGCGAGGGAGACGACGACACGTCGAACGGCACGGCCGGAACGGCCATGGTGACCGCGGGCGCCACCGTGGGCATCGCGGCGGCACGGACGGCGGCCGACGGCGTCTCGGTGTTCTCGCAGTGGGACGACGGTGTCTCCGAGCGCACGCGCACGATCACGATGCCCGACGAGGACCTCACGGTCAGCGCGGTGTACGCCACCCCCGTCGAGCAACGCTACGACGCGGAACCGGAGCTGAGGGAGGTGCTGGGCGAGCCGACCGGCCCGGTGGTGATCGACGGCGGCATGTACTACCGCCAGCACGCCGAAGGGCGGCTGTACTGGTCGGCCCGTTCGGGGACGCACGAGGTGCACGGTCCGATCGCGGAGAAGTACGTCGAGCTGGGCGGGCACGAGCGGTTCGGGCCGCCCATCACCGACCAGACCAGCACCCCCGATGGCAAGGGCCGGTTCAACCACTTCCTC
>JACYYJ010134074.1_pt1 | contig 12953 bp, 15 predicted proteins | sample 8236861 | NCBI WGS metagenome assembly JACYYJ01 (sample SAMN14103086, study PRJNA606662) | landfill metagenome | isolation source: landfill solid waste | place: India:New Delhi, Okhla landfill site | collected 2017-11-05
AGCGCGCGTCGGCGCCCTCCACATCGACCGGCACCAGCAGCATCACGCCGTCGAAGCGGAGTTGCCCGGTCGCGCCAGCGGGCCGCTGCAACTGGATGCGCATGTACGACGACCGCGACAGCGTGGCGCGCTCATCGCCGTGCCCGACCGGCAGCGTGATCTCGCCCAGGTCGCGCCAGCCGCGCAACCCGAACACGCCGCGGAGGATCGTGGTCTGCGGAGACGTGAGGGTCGCCGCCGGGTCGAAGTCGGACGACGCCGACACCTGCACCCGCGCCGGCCACGACGCCACCTCCGAGGTGGAGTCCTCCCCGACCCGCACCAGCACCTTGTACCGGCCGCGCGCCGCCGGAGTGATCAGCATCGGGTCGGTGATCGCCGTCCACGACGACGTGACCGCCGAGGTCGTCTGGTGGTACTCGCCCGACAGGAACGCCGAGTCGGCGACCGCCGACCCCATCGCCGACGAGAACGCCAGCGGCTCAGTCCACGGCACGATGACGTCGCCATCGGCCACCGACGCCACGGCCAGGCCGCGCATCGTGTTGCTCGCCGAGGACACCAGCACGTTCAGCGGTGCCGGGGCGTCGCCCTTGATCTCCGGCAGCTCGATCACCGAGCCGCCGCTGGCCAGGGTCGGGTTGTTCAGGACCGTGCCGAGGTCGAGGGTGACCTCCGAACCCACCGCGAACGGCTCGGCGTCCAGCGTCAACGGGATACGCCAGTGGTCCTCGCGCACATCGTTGTAGCCCTCGACGAACACCAGGTCGAAGTTAAGCGGGTTGGGCTGGGACTGGAAGGTCCGCAGCCACACCGGCTCGGTGTCGGCGCTCAACTGCACCATCAGCCAGTTGTCGGGCCGCAGCACCTCGCGGGCGAGCCGCTGCTGCACCTTCAACGCCAGCACCTTCGAGCCGTGCACCTGCACCGGGAGGCTCATCTGCCGCGGGTCGTAGAACCGGCCCGACTCGCCGGGTTCGCCGCGCAATGTCGGCGCACCGAGGGAGAAGTCGTCGGCGAGCACCGCCGTGGCAGCATCCGCGCCTGGGTCGTCGGCGTTGAAGTCGAACCGGACCACTGCGTTCGCCTCCGGGGCATCGACGAACCGGATCTTCGGGTACCGGATCATCCGCGCCGCCCGCGCTTCACGGCACGCCGGATCTCCCGCGCCGTCGCGAAGGGCATGCGGCTGGCGGCGGCCTCCCATTCGGCAAGGTGCCGCTCGAGCCGCCGCCGCTCCGCACTGGCTCGGCGCAGCTCGCGGAGGATCTCTTCGTCGCGCTCTTTCACTTCGACCTCTTTCCGGCGGGTAGCGCCTGCCGATTCACCGCGCGCCGGATCTCGCGCGCCGTCGCGTTCGGCATCCGCTCCGCCGCGCGCTCCCACTGGTTCAGCGACCGCGCCAACCGCCGCCGCTCCTGCCGCGACTCCCGCAACTCGACCGTCATCTCGCGGATCTGCCGGCCATAGAGCTCATCGCCGGCATACCGCCCGAGCGCGGCCTGCGCGTTCCCGCGCTGGTTGTACAGCCGCGAAAGCTGCCGCACCTCACGCCGCGACATGCCCGCCAGTTGCTGGGCGGTCATCAGGTCGCCCGAGGACGCCAGCGCCTCCATCAAGCCCTTGCCGAGGCCCTTCGTGCCGGCGAGCGCCCGCCGCATCGCGCGCGCATCGTTCCGGTCCGCCTCAAGTTGCAGCCGCAGCCCAGCCACGCCGTTGCCGAAGATGTCGTTATCGAACGAACCCGCCGCGGCCGACACCAGCGAATCCCGGTCGGCGCGCAGGTTCGACAGTCGATCGGCTCGACGCTCAACCTGCTTGTCCAGCTTGTTCCATGACGCCGCCAGCCGCAGCGACTGCTTGCGGGCCACCTCGAACGAGTCGCCGACCTTCTTCTCCGCACGCTTCAGCGCATCCAGGAAGGCATCGAACTCGTTGTTGATCTGCTTGGCGGTCATGCCCGCCCGCAGGTCGAACGACCGGTAGGCAGAGCCCGGAACCGACTTCGCTGTGCCACCCGACGCCAGCCCGCCGACCGTGCCGCCATCCGCGAGGCGACCCGCGTTGATCGCCTTCAGCAGCGAACGGTGCCGGTCGGCCTGGCCGAAGCGGTTCGAGATGACCTCCTCGCCGGGGGCGAGGAGATAGGGGTAGCGGTCGGCGTAGGGGCCGCCGTGCGGGACCGTGGAGCCGTCAGCGGAGCCGCTGAAGTTCCGCAGCGGGTTGAGGTTCCCCAGCGACGACATGGCGTTGCTGAGGCCAGACAGCGACACGTTGATCTGCGTCTGAATGTTGCGCGGGACGCGGTTTAGCGACGTGTTCAGGTCGTCGACCTTGGCCTTGGCCTCGGGCGCGTTGTTCGAGATCAGCGTGTTGATCTGCTTCGGGGTGAGGCCGAGCTGGCGCAAATAGCCGCGCATCTCCCGCTCGCCGATCCCGGCAGCGGTCGCGGCCTCCATGATCGCCTCGGCGCCGCGCAGCATCTTGCGCTGCATGACCTCAGCGCTGACGCCGGCTTCCTCGTCGGCGGCGATCATCGCGGCCAGCGCCGACACGCGGTCACGGATCGCGTCCCGGTTGTCCTGGCCGCGCTCGGTGTTGACGTTCAGCGCGTCGCTGCCGCCCTCGAGCTCGTCGGTCAGCGACTGGATGGACCGCTTCCATGCCACCGTTGCGGCGTCCTGGTCCATCGTCGGGCCGAGCAGCCCGTCGAGCGCATCCCGCAGCGAGTTGACCTCGGCCGAGGCGTCGCCGGCGGCGTCGCCGACGCCCCCGATCCCCCCGGCAGCCTCCTCCGCGCGCGGTCCGATGAGCCCGAGCGGGTCCGCCAGCGACTCAAGGATGCCGCCGACCGACAGGCTCTCCCCAGCGTTCCGCAGCGCCAGGAACAGCGCGTCGAAGTGCTGGGCGCTCTCGCCGGCCGACATGCCGGTCTCGTCGACGATGGCGCGCAGGTACTCGAGCGCCTGCGCCGACTCGCCCGTCTCGACCAGCTGCGCGAGCTTCTGGTCGAGCTGGTCGATGTTGTTGGCCATCTTGTCCATCGTGGAGTCGCCGAAGACTCCGCCGAGGGTGACGAGCTCGCCGAGGTCGACCGAGCCCTGCCACGAGTCGAGGTAGCGAATGTCGTCGATGATGGTCTTGATCTCGTCGGCGACCTCACCGCGGCCGAGCGCGCTCAGGGCGCGGTCGAGGTTCTGCGCGTCGATGCGGCTCATGCTGTCGGCAAGCTGCCCGACGGCAGTGCCGACCGCGAGGACGCCGACGGCGTAGCGGCCGAACCGGGCCAACTTCGAGCCGGTCGCCGCGACCCCATCGACCCCGGTCTTCGCGCGCCCAGCGGTCACGCCGAGCGTCTGCAGCGCCTCGCGCATGTTCGCGACGCCGCTGATGGCCTTCGAGGTGAACCAGAGCCCGCCGCCGAGTACGGCGGTGATCCCGAGCAGGCCGCCAGTGGCGGACTTGATGGGACCGGGCAGCGCAGCGAACCCGCCAGCGAGCCCGGCGACCACATCGGCCACGCCCTCGACCACCGGCAGCACCGCGGCGCCGGCGTCGATCGCCGAGTCCTTGATCGACGCCCACGCCTGCTTCACCTGCTGCGCGCTGGTGCCGTAGAACTTCCCGGCCTCTTCGGCCAGGTCGGAGTTCTTGCGGAACCCGTCGGCGGACAACTCAAGCGCGGCAGCCAGGCCCTCGGCGTTGCCGGACAGGCGCAGCAGCGCGTCCGCCTCGCGGATGCCCGTGACGCCCAACTCGCGCAGCACGGCGTTGGTCGACATGCCCATCTGCTCGGCGTTGCCCAGGCCCTCGACAAATCGGGTCAGGGTGCCGGCGGCGTCCTCGCCCCAGGCGCGCGTGAACTCCTCGACGGACATGCCCGCGGTGCGTGCGAAGAGGTCGATCTTGTCGCCGCCGGTCTCGACTTCCTTGCCGATCCGCTTCATGGTGAGCGACATCGCCGTGCCACCGGCCTCGGCCTCGATGCCGACCGACGACATGGCGGTTGCGAGGCCGAGAACATCGGAGGTCGACAAGCCCGCTTGACGACCGGCGCCGGCGAGCCGCTGCGACATCGCCAGGATCTCGGACTCGGTGGTCGCGAAGTTGTTACCCAGGGCGACCATCGCGGAGCCCGTGTTCGCGATCTCCGCCTCGGTCGAGCCCATGATGTTCCGCAGTCGGGCGAGGCCGGTCGCGGCCTCCTCTGACGACATGGACGTCGAGACGCCCATGTCGAGCATGACCCGGGTGAAGTCCTCGACGCCGCCCGTGGAGATCCCGAGCTGGCCAGCCGCCTCGGCGACCGCGGCGACCTCGGCATGTGCGAACCCGGTCTCCTTCGCCAGGTTCCGCAGGCCGCCCTCGAGCTTCGCCAGCTCCGCCGGGGAGCCGTCGACGGTCTTGAGGACCCCGGTCCAGGCGGTCTCCCAATCCATCGCGGCCTTGGTCATGAACGCCAACCCGCCGGCAGCAGCAACGCCCATGCGCCCAGCCGCTGACCCGACCGTGCCGAACGCCTGCCGCATCTCGGCGCCCTGCTTGTCCAGCGCCGTCAGCTTCTTGCCGAAGTCCTGCGCCGACGAGCCAGCAGCCGACATCCCGGCCTTGAAGCCGTCCACCTTCGCGACGAACTGGTACACCACGGAGCGATCGGCCACAGCACACCGCCTCTCGGGTTACGGTTCGGGGATGGCGAAGAAGAGCGAGACGATGTCCGACGACCTGATCCGCGGGCTCTGGATGCTCGGCTGCGCCGGCGTCGCCCTCGTCCTGCTTGGCCTCGGGGTCGCGAACGGCGGCGAGCCTGAGGCGCTCATGTCCGGCGCCAAGGCCGTCCTGCTATTCGGCGTGATCGGCGGCGTCTGGTTCGTGATCCGAGACCGCCGCCGATGACGGCGTGAGGAACTGATCGTCGGGGTTCACGTCGAACTCCGCGACGTAGATCTTCACGCCCTCGGAGAAGTGGTACGGCGTGGCCCGGCTGCGCTCGGAGGCCCACACGGTCTCCGTGCCGTCGTGGAACGGGCGCTCCTCGTGCATCGCGGCGTACAGCGCCGCCGCCGCCTCCCGCTCACGGGTCGCGTAACAGATCTCGCGCTGCGGATACCAATCCCGGTCAGGGTCCGAGCACTCGTCCAGCGGCCGACCGCAGTCGCGGCACTGCGCCTGGTCGAGATCGTCCTCGGCGTACCACAGGGCACGCTCGACCGCCGGGAGACGGTCGAAGCCGGCCAGCGACGTGCCTGCCAGCCGGGCGACCCTCAGGTCTCGTCGGAGGTCCGGGTGAGCCGCGAGGTCAAGTCCGCTTTTGGGGCGTCGGCCTGAAAGCGGTTGAGTGCGAACGCGGCGTGGTAGAGCTGGTCGAAGTCAGCCGACCGCAGCGAGTCGAGGAACTCCTCAGCGTCGCCAGTGCTGGCGAACTCCGGCTCCTCCAGGGAGGCCAGCACCAGCGCGTCGCCGAACGTCTCGTCGTTCACGCCGAGCGCCTTGTCGGACTCGACGCCCTTGCGGGGCGGGTGGTCGGCAACCAGGTTGCGCCACTGCTTGCGGCCCAGCGCCTTGAGGACCACGCGGACCGCGCGGGCCTCGGCTTCCTTCACGAACTCGTCGTGCTCCTGCGCCGCGCTCAGCTCGCCCATGAGGCGCGTCTCGTCCTGCTCGGCCTCGGCGGCCTTCCGCAGTTCGGCGATCTTGGCGAGGTCGTCGCCCTGGAACAGCAGCACCGTGGTGGTGCGGGGCATGAGAACTGTGGACATGCTGACTCCTGCCGGGATACCGGGATGAAGGACCCGCCGCCGACTCCCGGTGAATCGACGGCGGGTCCGGTCGTGCGTCAGGCGACCTCGACGTTCCGCTGGATGTACGGCGCCTTCACGGCCACCGACGTCTGGAACATCGCGATGCCGTCCTCGCCGGTGGACGACGGCTCCTCCGACATCACCCGGATGTCGGCGGGAACGACGGTCACGAAGTCGCCGGTGCCGACCTGGTCGTCGAGGTTGGCGTCCTCGCCGAGCTGCCAGACGATGAAGCCGGAGAACCCGTCCTTGACGAGGTCCCACGCCTTCTTGCCCGGGGAGCCGGTCGCGGCCTGCGGGTCGTAGGCGAACGCGATGTCGGCGTGCGCGTGCGTGGTCTGCCCGAACACCTCTTCGGTGTCGGTCTCGCACAGCAGGTTCGGCAGGGTGATCTTGTTCGGCGTCGACGTGCCGCCTGCCTGGTCGGCGAGCGGGTAGCACGCCAGGTAGTCGCCGGCGTTGATCTCGACCGCGGTCGGGTTCGCCGGGTCGGCGATCGTGTCGACCAGCCAGAGACGGCGGCGGCCGTAGGTCTGGATCTTCTGCGGCTTCACGGGTGCGGCCATGTTCAGGACTCCTTCTTGTCGTCGGTGGCCTCGCTGGCCGTACCGGCCTTGCTTTCCGACGCCGCCTCGGCGACGGAGGTCTTGTACTTCGGCGGCAGGGGCACGCCGTTGCGGTCCACGGCGTCCGACTTGAGCTTCGTGTGGCGCTCGGAGTCGAAGCGGTGGGCGGGGATCGTGGAGTGGTGGCCGGTGGCGTTCCAGCGCACCCGCACGTACTCGGTCATGGGGTCTCCTTGGTGGCGGTGAAGGCGAGGGCGGTGGTGACGCCGATGACGCCGGTGTTCTCGGGGTCGGACTGGCGGACGATGGTCGGCTCGAGCTGCACCCGGACCGGGGTGGTGGACCAGCCGGGGACCGTCAGGCGGCGGTCGAGAAGGAGGTCGACGACCTGCTCGGTGAGCGACAGCGCGGCGTCGGCGGTGCGACCGAACGCCTGGAGCGTCACCCGGCCGCGGCGCACGCCGTGGGCGGCCTCCAGCGTGTAGGTGGCGCCGGTGCCCAGCGCGACCGCATACACGCCGTAGGGGTACGGCGGGATGTCGGGAACCTCGCCCTGGGCGTAGAGGCGCGGCACTGTGGCCGTAGCGGTTGCCACGGCGTCCATGAACGCGGTCACGGGATGATCCGCCCCAGTCGGTCCGCGACGTCGCGCTCGAGGCGCGGCTCCTCGGCGGTGTGCGCGGTCAGGCCGGACAGGTGCGGCGGCTGATTGACCGAGCCCAGCTCCTCGCCGCGACCGAGCCGACCCTGCTTCTTGCCGGACTCCGGCCCAATCTCGACGGCCACGCCGCCGAAGGTGTAGCGAGTCTCATGGGTGATCGCCGCGGGAAGGTGCGGCAGGTGTCGGGGCGCCTTCGCGCGCACGCCCTCGCGCCAGCCGTCGCGGACATTGCGCCCGGCCTCGTCCATCGCGTCGCGGACGGCGCCGACCGCCTCGCCAGCGGAGCGCTTGAGGTCGTCGCCGAGGCGCATCACCTCGTCGGCGCCACTCACGTCTGCACCTCGCGGACAAGCAGCCGGCGTGCGGTCTGTGCGTCGCCGATGAGCGGGCCGACAAGCATCAGCTCTTGCCCGATCAGCGACTCGGGCGACTGTGGGCCGACCGCAATCACGCGCGCGATCTGGCCCTCCTTGGTCGCAGGGGCATCCCAGGGGATGTGCAGCTCGCGGTCCACGGTGACAACGGAGCGCTCGCCGAGCTCGGTCTCGCGGACCTGCTGAGCCGAGCGGACGCGGATGCGGGCCTTGGTGATGAACGAATCGACCAGGGCGCGCACCTCGCGGCCGAGGCCGTCGTCGTAGCGCCACGGGCCGTAGGTGCCGATCTCGACCGTGGTGGTCATGCGTGCCTCGGCTTCGGCGCGCAGTGCCGGCAGTTCGCGCTCGACGGCGCCCTGGAGGGTCACGGCGCGACCTGCGGGTCGTAGAAGCCGACCGGCATGACACCGCAGGTGCACACGCCCTGGCCGGACGCGAGCCCGCACCACACGTAGTGCTGGAACGGCAGGCGGCCGCACTCGCCCCACGGCCGGATCGAGAACGCGCCGTCGGCGTTCTTCGGCGAGAGCAAGTCCCACCACTCGTCGAGGATCGTCACGCGGCCCTTCGACGAGCGGTACGTGCGGGACGAGCTGGCGTCGTCGACGCTGACCGTGACCTGGGTGGCGTCATCCGGCTTGCGGACATGCGCGACCACGGCCTCGCGGATGACGTAGTTCAACTTCGCCTGGTCGAGGTCGTCCAGGTCGCCCAGGCGGGCCTCGATGAGCATCGCGGCGTCGTCGATCCACATCACCCACTGCGCCCACTCGGGCGAGTCGGGCTCGGGGGCGGTGCGGCCAAGAGCGACCGCGATGGTCTCTGGGGTCACGTCCATGACCGCACCGCCTTCCGATCAGTCGTCCGACTCGGCGGACTTCTTCGCCGACTTCTTCGCCGGCGCCTTCTTGGGCTGCTCGGGCGCCTTCTTGGCCTCGAGGGAGCGCCACCCGAGTGACTTCATCCGCTCCACCTGCCGGGCGGGCACCTTGGCGGTGCCCGCGCCGGCAGGCGAACGCATCTCGACGCGATCGGTCACGCCGACGGGGTCTCGCCGGTCAGCCGGACGAACTGCGAGTCGTCCGCGATGAACCCGACGTGGATCTCGGCCCGGACCCCGATCATGTTGTCCTGCCAGCCGGCGGTAACGAGCTGACCGTCGCTGTCGAACACGGGGTTGTCGGAGATGTCGATGCTGATCGCCTCGACCTGGCCCCACACGGCCTTGGTCCAGTCGCCAGCGACACCGAGGGTGGCGGCGGTGCCGGGGCTGCCAGCAGAGCCCGCCTGGTAGGCGTTCTCCGACATGAACACCGGCTTGCCGAGGATCGACCCGACCGAGCCGTTCGTCAGAACGTTGGCGTTCAGGATCGACCCGCCGTTGGTGTCGCGGTTCGACAGGGCCGTCACCTGGCCGAGAGCAGAGAGCGCCCAGGCGTCGAGGTTCGGCACCGCGGCGAGCGCGTTGAGGAACCCGGCGTAGGCGTCGACCGAGCCCGGCGTGGTGTTGAGGATGGACACCTCGGTCGAACCCGACAGGTCGTCGAAGTCCGCAGCCGGGGCGCCGATGCCGTGCAGCGCGGCCAGGTCGAACGTCTTGGCGAGCGCGCCCGGAAGGCGGCCCACGAGGGCGTTGAACAGGCCGGGCAGGTCGCGGCGGAACTCGTCCGAGTAGGTCTGGACGACCGCGATCTTGTGCGGCTTGAGCGTCTTGTTGCCGACCGTCGGGTTCGACACGGGCTTGCGCTCGGTCTCGCCGACGAACTCGGGCACCGAGTCGGTCAGGATCTCGTGGTACACGGTGCCGGCGCCGGAGAGCTCGACGCGACGCGCCAGGCCCATGACGACGGAGGCGGCCTGGATCTTCTGCCAGACCTCCTGGGACACCTCGGGCGGCAGCTCGATGCCCGTGGTCCCGCGGTTGATGTCAACCATGATCTTCTCCTTGGGAGTTAGGTGCGGCTCTCGAACGCCGCGGCGAACTTCTCAGCGACCGACTGCTTCGCGGTGGGCGTGCTGCCTTCGCGCGGTACGTGGTTGCCGTTCTTCATCTGGCCGTCCATCCGGGCCGCGAGTCGCTCGGCCTGCTTCGTCAACGTCNNCTTGGTCGCGACCTTGAAGCGGAGCGCTTCTCGGCGTGCGGCCTCGGTCTCGGCTTCGAGCTGGCGGATGCGGTCGGCGGCCTTCTCGGCCTCCGACTTCTGCGACTCCTCGATCTCAGCGAGGCGCTTGGCGGCGTCAGCGTTCGCCTTCGCCTGCGCTTCCCACTTGCGCGCCTCGGCCTTCCATGCGGCCAGGTCGTCGCCTTCGGTTCGCGCCTTCTCGGCGTCGGCCTTCGCGGCGGCCACCTGTGCAGGGGTCGCCTTGTTGGCGTCAGTCGCCTCGGGTTCCGTCGATGCGGTCGGATCGGACATGCGTTTCTCCCATGCGGGACAGTCGCCGCCGTGCGGCAGCGGGGGCCTTGAGGGACGCTCAGCCGGGAGCGTCGGGGTAGTGCTGGTTCAGGTAGCGGCGCAAGCGGCGCTTCTCGGCCGGCGTGCGCTCACGCTCGGAGGCGAGGTACTGCATCGGGGTGGCCTCTGCCCACTCCTCTTGGCCGCCGATGGCGGGGCCGGCGATGCAGTAGCAGTTCGGGTGGGCAGCGAACCGGGCGGTGGCTTTCTTGTAGACCGCGCCCTTCGCGGCGAGCATCTGGCAGAACTTGCAGGCGCCCGGGTTGGCGTGGCGCTTCCACCCGGCCGCCTCCGGGTCTTCGCGGGTGTTGCCGGCGATCGTCTCGCGGAAGCCGTCCGCGACCAGCAGCTCGACCTCGCCGTCCAGCTTGCTCAGCATGTCGGCGACCGCGGAGTCGAAGCTCGTCGTGAGCGTCACCCGACCGCCTGGGTACAGGATCTCCGTGGTCCGGGCGACCACCGCCCGGATGTCCGCATCGGTGACGGTCTTCATCGGCCGGGGGCGGTAGGTGCGGCGCACTCGGGCCTCGGCCCGAGTCTCGTCGTACCAGTCGAGGGCCAGCACCGCGGCGGCGTCGCTGTAGTCCGGCACGAGCAGCGGAACGGCGGTCAGCAGGGCCGAGCGAAGTCGCCCCGGATCGTTGCCGGCAGCGCGAGCCACCTCGCGGGTGTCAGCGACCGCTGCGCCCGTGACGAGCCCCAGGCCGCGCCGGACAGCGTCAGGCGACGTCGCCACTGCTGCCGCCGCGCTCGATCAGGCGCTGGAGCACGTCGCGCCCGTTCGCGCGGGTGCGCTCGGCGACAGCGCGTCGCGCCTGGTCCGGCGACAGGCCCAGCAGCTCGAGCCCGACCTCGGTCTCGGCCAGCCACGGCACCTTGTCGATGATCTTCGACCCGGAGTCCGCAGCCTGCGCAGCCGACACGTGGATCGGCTTGCGCCAGTGCGACCGAACGTCCAGGTCGTCGGGCACGTCGCCCTTGTTGAGCATCACCAGCGCCCGGCTTGCCGCCGACTCGACGTCTGGGGACCATCCCTCGGTCGTCTGGCCAGCCTCGGCGACCAGGTCGTCGCGGGAAGTCTCCAGCGCCTCAGCGCTCGTCGGGTTCGCGTCCCCGATGATCCCGAGCTCGCCGATCGGGATCGAGGTCTCGCCAGAGAACTGCTGAGCCAGCATCCGAAGGTGCGCGTTCTGCGGCTCCGGCGACTGGCCGTGGAACTGCTTGATGTCCGCTCGGGCAAGCCGCGGGTCGAGATCGTCGTCCTCGAGGTCGCCGATCGCCCACACGGCATCCCAGGCGGCCTGCCAGGCGGGCTTCGGGGAGCCGTCGGCGTTCTGGAACGCCGACTCAGTGGCGCCGAGCAGCACGTACCGCGGCAGCGAGTACGCCTCGCCGTTCACGTCCGCCCGGATCATCGCCGCGAGCGCCTGCACGTGCAGCGACATGACCGCCCGCGAGATCCGCGAGGCGCCCATCGGGCGCCCCAGCCGCGGCTTGTAGCGCATCGGGTCCACCGGGACGCCGTAGACGTGCGGGCGGCGGTCCACTGACCACTTGCCGGCCGCGCGGCTCATGATCAGGTTGAGGTTCGGCAGGTAGAGCGTCATCTCGACCGGCTCGCCGGCGTCGTCGACCTCGGTGATGGACAGGTAGTCCTTCATCGCGCGTCGGCGGACATCCCACGTTCCTGTCGAGGTCGCGGCGTCGCGCGCGTTGATCAGCACCGGAGGCTCGCCGGCCTCCGTGTCGCCCTGCGTGGTGACGAGGAACGACACGGCGTGGATCAGAGACGAGACACCGGCCTGCGAGACCTCCTGCACCAGCCGGTTGCTGCGCACGATCTCCGACAAGCCGAGCGAGTCGAGGTCGTAGCCGCCGGCGTCGTAGAAGTCCTCGAGGTTGCAGCGACGGTTGAGTTTGTCCACCGCCAGGGCCGACCAGCCGAGGACGAACCGGCGGCGCTTGATGACCTCCGGCACGTTGCGCGACATCAGGTCCCGCTCGGAGTTCTTCATGTCGTAGAACGCCGCGCGCAGGTTGTTGCGGGGACGCTTCGCGCGCCACCGCGCGATCAGGACGTCGAGGGTGTCCTGCTCGTCCGGCGCCAGGTCGGGCACGTAGATCCGTCCGCTCACGCCGTCACCACCCTTCGCCCGCCGGTCTTCTTCTTGCGCGTCGGTCGCTTCACGTTGGAGTTCTGAGCGCCCCAGAGGGCGAGGGTCACTGCCTGCGTCGGCGTGATGTCGAGCGCGGAGTGCTTGCCGGTCCAGACCCACGCCTCGCCGTTGAACACCGCCCGCTTCCCGGCGGCACCGTTCGAGGCGTTCAGGAGAGGCTGGTCGATGTGGCGGACGGTGTCGTCGACGACTGCGTCGAACAGGCCGCCGCAGGCCGTGGCGAGGTCGCGCAGGCCCGTCACCGTGACCTTGATGCGGCGCTTCTCCAGGTCGTCCACCAGCGAGATCGCCTGAGAGGCGCCGTCGATGACCACCGCGCGGATCTCGTTGCGCTCACACCGCTTCGCGACATGCTCGACGATCCACGCCGTGCCGGATCGCTGCTCGTCGACCTCGACGTGCCACAGGCCGTCCGCGCGCTGACCGCCGAGGGCCACGGTCGAGACCGTCCGGTCGGGAGAGACCGCGATGGACAACGCCAGCCGCTCCACGGCCATCGACGCCTCGTCTGCGCGGGCGTGCCAGGTGATCGGGTCGATGACCGACGACGAGCCGACGACATCCCAGATGCCCATCGCCTCGCGGCGCCACGAGTCGTCGTCGGGGATGTTCTCGCGCATCCGCAGCATCGACTCGACCGGCGTGCGGTGCGGATAGGAAGGGTTCATCTGCGCCCAGACCTCGCGGTCGTCCAGGTCCGCATCTGGGTCGGCGCCGATCTCGACGTACATCATGTCCTCGGCGTCGCCAGCCAGCGCCCGAGTGCGCTTCGCGGTGAACGCCTCGCCGTCATCCGTGGGGCGCGGCGGGGTGCCGATGAAGAACACCAACGCGCCGTGCGGATTCCGTGCCTGGTTCGTCGACGGCACCATGTCCTCGAGCGCCTTGAGCGAGAGGATCTGCGCCTCGTCGAACACC
>JACYYJ010125801.1_pt1 | contig 12949 bp, 10 predicted proteins | sample 8236861 | NCBI WGS metagenome assembly JACYYJ01 (sample SAMN14103086, study PRJNA606662) | landfill metagenome | isolation source: landfill solid waste | place: India:New Delhi, Okhla landfill site | collected 2017-11-05
GCGCGGACACGCGTGCGGTGGGGTGGTGGACGGGACGGGTTACGATGACGCCGTGCGTTTGGCTCGTATCGCTCACCCAGAAGGCGTCGCGTTCGGCTCGATCGAGGCCGACGGCGACAACGACGACGCGGCGCAGGTCCTGGAGATCGCGGACCATCCGTTCGGCAAGCCGAACTACACGGGGCGGCGCTGGCCCCTCGCGGACGTGCGGTTGCTGGCTCCCATCCTGCCGACGAAGGTGATCGCGGTGGGGCGCAACTACGCCAAGCACGCCCAGGAGTTCGGCAACGAGGTCCCCGCCGAACCGATGATCTTCCTCAAGCCCTCCACGAGCGTCATCGGCCCCCACTCGCCGATCAAGCTGCCGCCCTCCTCCTCGCAGGTCGACTTCGAGGGTGAGCTGGCGGTGGTCATCGGCCAGCCGGTCAAGAACGTCCGCCCGGAGCAGGCGCGGGCCGCGATCCTCGGCTACACCGTCGCCAACGACGTCAGCGCGCGCGACCACCAGGCCGCCGACGGGCAGTGGGGTCGCGCCAAGGGGTTCGACACGTTCTGCCCGATCGGCCCGTGGATCGAGACGGCCGTGGATCCGGCGGATCTGCGGCTCACCACGGAGGTCGACGGTGTGGTGAAGCAGGACGCGCGCACGTCGGACATGGTGCACAAGGTCGACGACCTCGTCGCGTTCGTGTCGTCGGTGATGACGTTGCTGCCCGGCGACATGATCATCACCGGCACGCCGGAGGGCGTGGGCCGCATCGAGGAGGGCCAGCAGGTGTCGATCACCATCGAGGGCATCGGCACGCTGACCAACCCCGTGCAGTCGGCCTGAGTCGCCTGGTCACCGCCGCGCGAACACCGGCGCGCGCTCGGGTCGTGGTCCGATCCCGACGATGAGCGCGGGCACGGTCGACAACCACGGCGCCCGGCGCATGAGTGCCGTGAACAATCGCGGCGGGCCCGGCCGACGGCCGTCCACGACCGGTGACACGATCATCCGGTGCAGGAGGCGCTGCAGGCCCTGCACGATGACGGTGGGCATGATGCGTCGTCTCCGTACCGCCGCGAGGACCCGGTCGTCGACCCGGCCGCGCCGCAGCGGGCCCGCGAGCACCCGCGCGGCGGCGACGGCGTCCTGCACGGCCAGGTTGATCCCGACGCCGCCGACGGGTGACATCGCGTGGGCCGCGTCGCCGATGCACAGCAGGCCGTCGGTGTGCCACCGTTCGAGCCGGTTCAGCCGGACGTCGAGGTGCTTGACGTCGTCCATCGTGGTCAGTTCGTGGACCCGGTCGGCGAGGTCGGGCATGAGGTCGGCGACGTCGTGCCGGAACGCGTCGATGCCGCGCCTGCGCAGCTCCGCGTCCGTGCCCTTCCTGCCGAGGTAGGCGACCTGGTAGAAGTCGCGCCGCGGGATGGTGATGCCGAACTTCGTGCCCCGCATGTGCGGCTGGAGCCGGTTGGGTCCCTCACCGGGCGTGCGGCCGAGCCGGAACCACCACACGTCCATCGGTACCGACGCTTCCTTCGGGCGTAGACCTGCCTGAGCTCGGGCCAGTGACCAGCGGCCGTCGCAGGCGACCGTGAGGTCGGCCCGCAGCGTGTGGGTGCTGCCGTCCTCGGTGCGGTACCGCACGCCCTGCACGCGTCCGCGGTCCTTGACGAGCTCGGTGACCTCCGCGCGCATCACCAGGCGGAAGGACGGTTCCTCGGCCGCGGCGTCGGCCAGCAGGCTCAGGAAGTCCCACTGCGGCGTGATGGCGATGTACGGGTGGGGATGGCCGAACTTCGCGAGCCGCTTGAGGTCGCCCACGACCACCCGGCCGCCGTCGGCCGAGGGGAAGGCGATCTCGGTCAGCCGGGTCTGGGGCAGGTGGGCGAACCGCTCGCCGAGGCCGAGGTCGTCGAGAAGTCGCAGCGTGGAGGGGTGCACGGTGTCGCCCCGGAAGTCGCGCAGGAAGTCGCCGTGCTTCTCCAGCACGGTCACCTCGACGCCCGCTCTGGCGAGGAGCAGGCCGAGAACCAGCCCTGCCGGGCCGCCGCCGATGACGGCACAGGTCGTCCGCTCGTCCATCCCGACTCCCTTATTCAATGGATGTTGAATAAATTGACGATGCACGAAGTCGCGGCGCCCGTCAAGGGCGATACGCTGACAGGGCTATGAGTGAGACGAAGGCTGTACGTGCCCGCTTCTGTCCGTCGCCCACCGGAACCCCGCACGTCGGGTTGATCCGAACGGCGCTGTTCAACTGGGCGTTCGCGCGCCACCACGGCGGCTCGCTCGTGTTCCGGATCGAGGACACCGACGCCGCTCGCGACAGTGAGGAGTCCTACGAGGCTCTGCTCGACGCGCTGCGGTGGCTGGGGCTCGACTGGGACGAGGGGCCCGAGGTCGGCGGCGAGTACGGGCCGTACCGCCAGAGCGAGCGCGGCCACCTGTACTCGGAGATCGCGCAGAAGCTGCTCGACGCGGGCGAGCTGTACGAGGCGTTCTCGACCAACGAGGAGGTCGAGCAGCGTCGCCGTGACGCGGGGCAGGACCCGAAGCTCGGGTACGACAACTTCGACCGCGACCTCACCGAGGAGCAGAAGCAGCGCTTCCGCGACGAGGGGCGCTCTCCGGTGCTGCGGTTGCGGATGCCGGACGAGGACCTGACGTGGAACGACCTCGTGCGCGGCGAGATCACGTTCAAGGCGGGCACGATTCCCGACCCAGTGCTCGTGCGGGCCAACGGGCAGCCGCTCTACACGCTCACCAACCCGGTCGACGACGCGCTCATGCGGATCACCCACGTGCTGCGTGGCGAGGACCTGCTGCCGTCGACGCCGCGACAGATCGCGCTGTACGCCGCGCTGCGCCGGATCGGCGTCACCGACTTCACGCCCGAGTTCGGGCACCTGCCCTACGTCATGGGCGAGGGCAACAAGAAGCTGTCCAAACGCGACCCGAAGTCGAACCTGTTCAACTACCGGGACGAGGGCTTCATCCCCGAGGGGCTGCTGAACTACCTCGCCCTGCTCGGGTGGTCGATCGCCGACGACCGCGACGTGTTCACGGTCGACGAGCTCGTCGAGGCTTTCGAGATCACGAAGGTCAGTGCCAACCCGGCGCGCTTCGACGCCAAGAAGGCCGAAGCCATCAACGGCACGCACGTGCGTGCGTTGCCGGCGGAGGAGTTCGTCCGCCGCACCGTGCCGTACCTGGTCCGCGCCGGGGTGCTGCCGGACGAGCCGAGCGACGACCAGCTCGACAAGCTGCGCACCATCGGACCGCTCGTGCAGGAGCGCGTCACCGTCCTGTCCGACGCCGTGAACCTCGTGCGCTTCCTGTTCGTCGACGAGGACACCTTCGCCCCGGAGGAGGCGGCGGCCACCAAGGCGCTCGGCCCCGACTCCGAACCGGTGCTGCGGGCTTCCTTGGACGCACTGGAAAAACTCGACGAATGGCGCAGCGACGCGATCGAGGCCGCCCTCAAGGAGGCACTCGTCGACGGGCTGGGGCTCAAGCCCCGCAAGGCATTCGCGCCCGTGCGAGTGGCTGTGACCGGGCGCACTGTGTCACCGCCCCTGTACGAGTCCATGGAGCTGCTCGGCCGAGAGAATTCACTCGGGCGGTTGCGTCGCGCGCTGCCAGGCCACTGAGCGTAGACCTCCTGGACCGAAACAGAAGCGCTTTATCACCTACTCAGCAGAGTTGGTAACGCGAAATCTGCCCTAGCCTCGCGGAGTGGCTTCCGCGCTTGGCTTTCCTTCGGCATCGCACTCTGCCTCCGATCTCGACGGTGCTCCTTCCTGGACGCCGCCCGAGCTTCGGTTGGTGTGCCTGGACATCGACGACACGCTGATCGACTTCACGGCGGCGGGTCGGCACTCGCTGGCGACCCTGATCGGCAGGGCCGACGTCTGGCCGCTGTGGGAGCGCATCACCGACGAGCACGTCGCCCGGGTCGTGGCGGGTGAGTTGGCCTACGCCGACATGCACACCGCGCGCACCCGGGCGTTCCTCGCCGAACTCGGCATCGTGGTCGACTTCGTCCAGGCCTCCGAATTCGAGTTGCGTCGCAAGGAACTTCTCCGCCGCTCCTGGCGGCTCTTCGACGACGTTCTTCCCTGTCTGGAATGGCTCACCGCCGCGGGCGTGACGCTCGCGGCCGTCACCAATGCCTCGGGTGCGCACCAGAGAGACAAACTCGGCAGACTCGGCCTCGCCCGCTTTTTCGACCACGTGGCCATCGCGGGCGAGATGGGAGTGGCCAAACCGGACCCTGTGATGTTCCACAAAGTCTGTGCCGCCGTGGGTTGTGACCCGGCTCATGCCGTCCATATCGGCGACAAACTCACCACCGACGCCCTCGGTGCCCGCGACGCCGGGCTGGTGGGCGTGTGGCTCGACCGCCACGGCCTCGACACCGACGTCCCGGCGGGCGTGCACGTGCTCGACACCCTCAGCGAGCTCCCTGAGCTGCTGGTTTCCGAGTTCGCCCGGGTGGGTGTGCCGACCCAGCGCTGACAGGGGGACCCCCCGTGTGAACCCGATTTTCGGCATGCTCTAGTATTTCTTTCCAGCGGCGCCGATCCGGAGAGATTCGGCGAGGGGCCGCGATGGGGTATGGTGTAATTGGCAGCACGACTGATTCTGGTTCAGTTAGTCTAGGTTCGAGTCCTGGTACCCCAGCGCGAAGCGAGAAAACCGGTCTGGTACGATCACTTCGCACGACGACAAGCCCCCGTCGTCTAGCGGCCTAGGACGCCGGCCTCTCACGCCGGTAGCGTGGGTTCGAATCCCATCGGGGGTACGGAAGAAAGAGCGGGAGAGCCCTCTCTGCGGAAAGCGCAGAGGGGGCTCTTTCTTTTATGTCCTGTGGGGGCCCAGCCCCCACACCCCAGCCGGGGGCACGCCCCCGGACCCCCGGCCGGGCACGTTCGGTGGTTCGGCTCACCTTCCGTGCCGTTCCGGCTGGGGCGGGGACGGGCCATTGGCTTCGCTTCGCTCGCCTCGGCCCGCAGGGCTTCGCTTCGCTCGCCTCCGGTGGCGTTAGTGCGTCCGCGGGCGCTCCGGGCTTACAGGCGGTCTTGCAGGGCTTGCGCGGCTTGGAGTAGGTCGCTCGCCCACTTCGCGCCCGGGCGGCGGCCGATGCGGTCCACAGGGCCCGACACCGACACCGCGGCGACCACGTTGCCCGCGCTGTCCCGCACCGGCGCGGACACACTCGCCACACCCGGCTCCCGCTCGGCCACACTCTGAGCCCAACCGCGGCGGCGCACCTCCAGCAACGTGCGCTCCCCGAACACCGCGTCCGCCAACACCGCCTGCCGCGTGTGCGCATCCGCCCACGCCGCCAACACCTTCGCGCCCGAACCCGCCGTCATCGGCAACCGCGCACCCACCGGCACCGTGTCCCGCAGACCACTCGGCGGCTCCGCCACCGCGACGCACACCCGCACCACGCCGTCACGGCGGTACAACTGCACACTCTCGCCCGTCAGGTCCCGCAACTTCGGCAACACGACACCGGCCGCGTCGAGCAACGGATCCACCGTCCCGCCCGCCAACTCGGCGAGCGCCGGCCCCGGCCGCCACCGGCCGTCCGGGCCCCGCCGCAACAGGCGGTGCACCTCCAGGCCGACCGCCAACCGGTGAGCCGTCGCCCGCGGAAGACCGGTGCGCGAACACAACTCCGCCAGCCCGCACGGCTGTTCCGCCACGGCGTGCAACACGGAAACGGCTTTGTCGAGAACGCCGATCCCGCTCTGCTGAACCTGCGGCGCCTCGTTGTTGCTAACATCGGGTTGTCCCACGACGCGATACTACAATCTCGCGATATGGGAAGTCCATGATCGGCGAAGTGAGTCCGCTCGCTTTTCCAGACACACGCTCAACGGAGGAGCCCTGATGACCGAACGGCGGGGCCGCACACTGGCGGAAAAGGTGTGGGACGCACACACGGTGCGTCGAGGCGAGGGTGCCGAACCCGACCTGCTCTACATCGACCTGCACCTCGTCCACGAGGTCACCAGCCCACAGGCATTCGACGGGCTGCGCCTCGCCGGGCGGCAGGTGCGGCGCCCCGACCTCACCATCGCGACCGAGGACCACAACGTGCCGACCGTCGGCATCGGCCTGCCCATCGCCGACCCGGTGTCGCGGACGCAGGTCGAGACACTGCGCCGCAACTGCGAGGAGTTCGGTATCCGGCTGCATCCGATGGGTGACGACGAGCAGGGCATCGTCCACGTCATCGGGCCGCAGCTGGGCCTCACGCAACCCGGCATGACCGTGGTCTGCGGCGACAGCCACACCTCGACCCACGGCGCGTTCGGCGCGATGGCGTTCGGCATCGGCACGTCCGAGGTGGAACACGTGCTGGCCACGCAGACGCTGCCGCTGCGGCCCTTCAAGACCATGGCCGTCAACGTGGACGGGGAGCTGCGCCCCGGCGTGACGGCGAAGGACATCATCCTCGCCGTCATCGCCAAGATCGGCACCGGTGGCGGCCAGGGTTACGTGCTGGAGTACCGCGGCAGCGCCATCGAGTCGCTGTCGATGGAAGCGCGCATGACCATCTGCAACATGTCCATCGAGGCGGGCGCCAGGGCGGGCATGATCGCCCCGGACGAGACGACCTTCGCGTACCTGAAGGACCGGCCGCACGCGCCGAAGGGCGCAGACTGGGACGCCGCGCTCGCCGAATGGCGCGAGCTGCGCACCGACGACGACGCGGTGTTCGACGCCGAGGTGCACCTGGACGCCTCGTCGCTCACCCCGTTCGTCACCTGGGGAACGAACCCCGGCCAGGGTCTCCCGCTGGCCGAATCGGTGCCCGACCCGGCGCGGATGGGGGACGAGAACGAGCGGCTGGCCGCCGAGAAGGCCCTGTCCTATATGGATCTGGAGCCCGGTACGCCGCTGCGTGACATCTCCGTGGACACCGTCTTCCTGGGTTCGTGCACCAACGGCCGCCTGGAGGACCTGCGGACCGCCGCCGAGGTGTTGCGCGGCCGGAAGGTCGCCGAGGGCGTACGGATGCTCGTGGTGCCCGGCTCGATGCGGGTCCGGCAGGCCGCCGAGGAGGAGGGCCTGCACGAGGTGTTCCTCGAGGCCGGCGCCGAATGGCGGGCCGCGGGCTGCTCGATGTGCCTCGGCATGAACCCGGACCAGCTGAAGCCGGGCGAGCGCAGCGCCTCGACCTCCAACCGCAACTTCGAGGGCCGGCAGGGCAAGGGCGGGCGCACCCACCTGGTGTCGCCGCTCGTGGCCGCCGCCACGGCCGTCCGCGGGACGCTGTCCTCACCCGAGGACCTCTCCTAGCCGCCCGCCCACCCGAACCACCGACGAGGAGCACACGTCATGGAAGCCTTCACCACGCACACCGGCGTCGGGGTGCCCCTGCGCAGGTCTAACGTGGACACTGACCAGATCATCCCGGCCGTCTACCTCAAGCGGGTGTCCCGAACCGGGTTCGAGGACGGTCTGTTCGCGGCCTGGCGCGCCGACGAGCAGTTCGTCCTGAACCAGGAGCCCTACAAGCGGGGATCCGTCCTCGTGGCGGGCCCCGACTTCGGCACCGGGTCGTCACGCGAGCACGCGGTGTGGGCGTTGATGGACTACGGATTCCGCGTCGTCATCTCGTCCCGCTTCGCCGACATCTTCCGCGGCAACTCCGGCAAGCAGGGCCTGCTCGCCGCCGAGTGCGAGCAGTCGGACGTCGAGCAATTGTGGAAGCTGCTGGAGGAGGAACCGGGCACCGAGGTGACGGTCGATCTCAACGAGAAGACCGTGAGGGCAAAGGACTTCGTGGCCCGCTTCGCCATCGACGACTACACCCGCTGGCGCTTGCTGGAGGGGTTGGACGACATCGCGCTGACGCTGCGGAACGCCGACGCGATCGAGGAGTTCGAGAAGCGGCGCCCGGCGCACAAACCCGTCACCACTCCGAGGTAGCCCCGTGTGACGCCGGCTCCGGGAATCCCTCGCTCCCGCAACGGATATCCGGGGCCGGCACCCGGTCTCGACGAACCGGTCCGACACCACACCGAACGGCACGCGAAACGAGCCCTGAAGGGCTTGTAGAGACGTAACCGCGCACACGATAAGGAAAAAATCCGCGTGCCGTTTGGAATTTGCGCTGTGATGGTAATACCGTGTGCGCATGTCGGCCGGTGTGGCCGGGTAACACGTAGTTCTTCTTGGAGGGACTGTAATGGCCAACAAGGCCCAACTCATCGAAGCGCTCTCAGAGCGCTTGGGCGACAAGAAGGTCGCGGCTGCGGCCGTCGACAACCTCGTCGACATCATCATCCGCACGGTCAACAAGGGCGAGAAGGTGAACATCACCGGCTTCGGTGTGTTCGAGAAGCGCGCCCGGGCCGCCCGTACCGCCCGCAACCCGCGTACCGGCGAGACCGTCCGGGTGAAGAAGACCAACGTTCCTGCCTTCCGCGCGGGCACGACGTTCAAGGACGTGGTGAGCGGCGCCAAGAAGCTGCCGAAGGCCACGACCACCAAGCGCGGCACGACGTCGACCTCGCGGACCACCGCCCGCACGGCGAAGACGGCCGCGACGCGTCCGACGTCGACACGCAGCACCACCAGCCGGACGCGCGCCACCACGGGCACCAGCACGCGTTCCACGGCGACGCGCGCGACGAAGACGACGCCGACCCGCAGCACCGCGACGAAGAGCACGGCGACCAAGTCGACGCCGACGAAGTCCACTGCGGCCAAGAGCACGGCGAGCAAGAGCACGACGAGCAAGGCCACGCCGAAGAGCACGGCGACGAGGACCGCGAAGTCGAGCACCACGAAGTCGGCCCCGAAGACGGCTGCCAAGTCGACGACCAAGGCTGCCTCCACGCGTTCCACCGCGAAGTCCAGCACCGCGAAGACGAGCACCGCGAAGGCCGCTCCGAAGACGGCCGCCAAGACCACCGCCACGCGGTCGACCGCCGCGAAGTCCACGCCCAAGTCGACGACCAAGTCGACCGCGAGCAAGTCGACCCCGAAGACCACCGCCAAGACCACCGCCACGCGGTCCACCGCGAAGAAGGCTCCGGCCAAGACCACGAAGGCGGCCGCGAAGAGCACGACGAGGACCACCGCGAGGGCGACCGCGCGCACCACCTCGCCGGCGAAGAAGACCACGACGAAGAAGGCGAAGTAGCCACTCAGGCGCCGCGCTCGCGGCATTCAGTCGTCTCGGCAGGGCTCCCGTAGTCGATACGGGAGCCCTGCCGCGTTTCAGGCCGGGGTGGGCAGCGCGCTGGGCAGGTAGTGCGCTGCGACGAGGCGGGGTTCCTCCGCGGAGTGCCGGTCGAAGGACAACACCCACACCGAACCCTTCTTGCTCGGCACCTCGCCGGTGAGTTTCCGGGTGAGTGACACACCGTCGCGTTCCGCGAGCGTGTCCAGCAGAGGCGGGATGACACCGCCCTGGCTGCACACGACGGCGGTGTCGTGCGACGCGGCGATCGACAGCAGCGACCGCAGTCCGGCGTCGGGATCGCTCGCGTACGTCTGTTCCGACAGGGGCGCTTCGAGCCGCACGTCACAGCCGATGTCGGAGGCCACCGCGCGCACCGTCTGGACGCATCGCAGCCGCGGTGCCGAGTACACCGCCTCGGGGCGGAAGGCGCGGAGGAGCGGCCGCAACGCCGTCGCCTGCCGCTGTCCGGCGTCCGACAGGGGACGCAGGTCGTCGTCGCCCGTCCACTCGTCGCGGTTGCCCGCCTTGGCGTGGCGGACCAGCAGCACCGTCGCGGTGTCGACGGGAAGCTGCTGGGCGCGCGAACACACGTCCCGATCGCTGTCGTACGTGAGCAGCGACTGCGCTTCCTCCAGCGGCACCCAGCGAAGCTCGTCCACTTCCGCATTGGGTGTGAACTCGCCCGAAACCGGTCTCGCCGTGAAGTAGTCCACGGTTTTCGCGGACCCGTTCACGCTGTATTCGACGGTGGTGAGAAAGCGTTCGAGAACGGCGTCGTACCCCGTTTCCTCGGTGAGTTCCCGCACAGCGGCGATCGGAGAGGTCTCTCCGGGATCCAGTTTGCCCTTCGGCAGTGACCAGTCGTCGTAGTGCGGCCGGTGCACGACCGCTATCTCACTGCCCGCGGGGCTGCGGCGCCACAGCACCGCCCCCGCGGCTTTCACGATGTTGCTCACCCTGTGGCTCCGTGCCTGCGCAGCATTTCCATCTGGTGGTCGCGGACCTGGCCGCTGCCCGTCGGAGAGGGTACCCATTCGCCGGTGGGGTGCAGGACCCAGCACCGGGTCATCGGATCGAGTGCGGAGTCCATCACTTCGTCGAGCTGTGCGGTGAGCCGAGGGTCCGAGACCCGCACGAGTGCCTCGATGCGACGGTCGAGGTTGCGGTGCATGATGTCGGCGCTGCCGATCCAGTGGGTGTCGGCGCCGCGGAAGTGGAAGACGCGTGAGTGCTCCAGGAACCGGCCGAGGATCGAGCGCACGCGGATGTTGTCGCTCAGTCCCGGCACACCGGGCTTGAGCGAGCAGATGCCCCGCACCACCACGTCGACGTCCACCCCGGCCTGGGACGCGCGGTAGAGCCCGTCGATGACCTGTTCGTCGACGAGGGAGTTGCACTTGATGCGGATACCCGCGGGCTTGCCCGCCCTGGCCAACGAGATCTCCTCGTCGATGAACTTCAGCAGACCGCGCCGGATGCCGTTGGGGGAGGTCAGGATGTTGCGGTAGGTCTGCTGGCGCGAGTAGCCGGTGAGGACGTTGAACAGGTCGGTCAGGTCGGAGCCGACGGAGGCGTCGGCGGTGAACAGTCCGAGGTCCTCGTACAGCCGCGCCGTCTTCGGGTTGTAGTTGCCCGTGCCGACGTGGCAGTACCGCCGGATCGTGCCGCCCTCCTCACGCACGACGAGAGCGATCTTGCAGTGGGTCTTCAGGCCGACGAGACCGTAGACGACGTGCACGCCCGCGCGTTCCAGCGTGCGCGCCCAGGTGATGTTGGCCTGCTCGTCGAACCGCGCCTTGATCTCGACCAGCGCCACGACCTGCTTGCCGCGCTCGGCGGCGTCGATGAGCGCGTCCACGATGGGCGACTCGCCGGACGTGCCCGAGGTGCGGTACAGCGTCTGCTTGATGGCGAGCACCTTGTCGTCGGCGGCGGCCTGCTCGATGAACCGCTGCACGCTCGTGGAGAACGAGTGGTACGGGTGCTGCACCAGGACGTCGCCCTCGCGCAGGGTCGCGAACACGCTCTTGGGGGTCTCGCGTTCCCCGAACGCCGGATGGGTGGCGGGAACGAACGGCGGGTCCTTGAGTTCCTTGCGGTGCAGCGAGTGGAGCTGGTGCAGACAGCTGAGGTCGAGCAGGCCGGGAATCTCCACGACGTCCTGCGGGTCGACCTCCAGCTCGCGCAGGAGGAGTTCCAGCACGTGCTCGCTCATGTCGCTGGCGACCTCCAGCCGCACCGGAGGGCCGAACCGGCGTTGCGCGAGTTCGCGCTCCAGTGCCTGCAGCAGGTCCTCGTCGCGGTCCTCCTCGACCTCGAAGTCGGCGTTGCGGGTGACCCGGAACACGTGATGTTCGCTCACCTGCATGCCGCTGAACAGCTCGTCGAGATGGGCGGCGATCAGTTCCTCCAGCGGGAGGAACGTCGCGGTGCGGCTGTCCCGGCTCGGCTCGATGCGCACGAGCCGCGGCACGTTGTTCGGCACCTTCACCCTGGCGAAGCGTTCGGTGCCGTCGCCGGGGTCGCGCACGGTCACGGCGAGGTTCAGGGAAAGCCCCGAGATGTACGGGAAGGGGTGGGCCGGGTCCACGGCGAGCGGCGTGAGCACCGGGAAGATGTGCTTGGTGAAGTACTCCGACATCCGCGAGCGGTCGTCGGCGTCGAGCTCCGACCAGGAGACGATGCGGATGCCCTCGTCGGCGAGCGCGGGCCGCAGATCGTTCTCGAAGACCATGGCGTGCCGCTCGACCAGCTCCGCGTTGCGTGCCGCGACATAGGTGAGCTGCTCGCTCGGGGTGAGTCCGTCGGCGCTGCGCACCGAGAGTCCGGTCTGTTCGCGCCGCTTCAGGCCCGCGACCCGCACCATGTAGAACTCGTCCAGGTTGGACGCGAAGATGGCCAGGAACTTGGCCCGCTCCAGCAGCGGCTGCGACTCGTCCTCGGCGAGCGCGAGGACGCGCGCGTTGAAGTCCTGCCAGGAGAGCTCCCGGTTGAAGTACCGGTCGTCGGGGAGCTCGTCGGGGACGCCGTCGCCTCGGGTCGCGGCGGGCGGCGGGGACACGGAGCTGAAGTCGCGTCCCCAGCTGTCGGGAACCCGCGGCGGGGGAGCGGTCCCGGCAGGGCGGCGTCCCGGATCACCGGTCCCGTCCCGTTCGTCGGCGCGAACGCCGCCGGGTACGTCGGACGTGCTGGCCGCAGAGGGTCGGGTTTCGTCGCTCACGCTGCCATTGTCCCCCATTCGAGGAGGTTGTGACGGGTGCGAGAAGGGGCTTCGCCGCCGTTCCCGCCGCCGTCCGGGCAGGTCGGCGGGCTCAGGACAGCAGGCAGGCGCGGTCGAGCACGGCGCGCGTGCGCTCGCCCAGTCCCAGCAGCCGGGCGTGGTCGAGATCACCGGGGGTGTCGACGTCGCCGCGCAGTGACGGCACTGGGGCGGTGATCGGCCGGGCGCCGGAGAGTGTGTGCGCGTGAGCCGAACCCGGGCCGAACCGGGGACGCAGCCGAGCCCCGGGCGCGGACAGCAGGAGAGTGGTCCCGGTGCCCTGCCGGTCGGCCACGAACGCCCGCGTGCCGCGCGCCTCCGTCAGCGCCGCGGAGAGCTCCTCGGGGCGCAACGCCGGCAGGTCCGCCTGGAGGGCGCCGACCACGGCGTCCGGGGCCGTCGCCCGCAGCAGTCGCTCACCGGCGCGCAGCGCCGCGTTCAGGCCGTCGGCGCCGCCCGTTCCGGAGGGCTCGCCGACGACGTCCAC
>JACYYJ010034998.1_pt1 | contig 12945 bp, 11 predicted proteins | sample 8236861 | NCBI WGS metagenome assembly JACYYJ01 (sample SAMN14103086, study PRJNA606662) | landfill metagenome | isolation source: landfill solid waste | place: India:New Delhi, Okhla landfill site | collected 2017-11-05
CGGCGATGCCGTCGACGACGGCGACGGGTCGGGGTGGTGATCGCGATGTCGGCGAGAAGGCTCAAGCCCGGCGAGCACGGGGAGATCTTCGTCTATCGGACCGGCGCCAAGTGGCGCGCCAAGGTGCGGGTGCGGCTGCTGGACGGCGACGACACGCAGGTGTCGCGCACGCGCGACTCCGCGGTCGAGGCGAGGTTGGCGGTGCAGGCCGGGATCGTCGAACGGCTCGGCGCGGCACGGGGTTCGGCGGAGCTGCGTCCGGACTCCAAGGTGGGGCTGGCGTGCCGGCAGTGGGTGAACGAGATGCGGGCGCGCACGGCGTGGCCGAACCCGCCGGTGCTGCCCCAGACCGTCGACGCGTACGAGCGGGTCCTGGGGAACCACGTCGTGCCGCACCTGGGCAAGCGGCGGCTGAACGAGCTGACCCCGGCGGCGTGCCAGCAGTGGCTGGACGGGGTCCTGGCGCGGGGCAGGGCCGGCGGGAAGCACGACATGCTCGCCACGGCTATCCAGGCGCGGGCCGCGCTGGTCGCCGTGCTCGACCGTGCGGTGATCCATGACGCGCTCCGGGACAATCCGGCCCGCAAGACGATCGCGCCGGCGAAGAAGAGGCCGGAGCCGGTGGCCATGTCCGCGCTCGACGTGGCGCGGCTGCGCAGAGCGACGCGCGACTGGCAGGCCTCGAGGCAGAGCCAGCCGGGCCCGAAGCCGACAGGGCACCTTCCGGCCGTGGTCGACGTCATGCTCGGCACCGGCCTACGGATCGGCGAGGTGATGGCGCTGCGATGGGGCGAGGTGAACCTGTCGCCGGACGGGCTGCCGACGATCGCGGTCACGGCCACGATGGTCGACATCAAGGGGCAGGGCACCGTGCGTCAGGAACGACCGAAGACCGACGCCGGTCAGCGTTCGATGATCGTGCCGCGGTTCACCGCCGAGGCGCTGGAGTCGATCCGCCCGGCGGTCACCAGCGCGGACATGCCGGTGTTCCCCTCACGGACGTTCCGCGACGGCCGCAACGTCGGCAGGCCGCAGACCCCGGCGAACCTGCGCCGGTCGCTGCGCGCCGCTCTGGCGGCGGCGCAGCTCAGCGGGGTGTACCCGCACCTGCTGCGCAAAACGGTGGCCACTGTCGTGGCCCGCAGGATGGGCGTCGCGGAGGCCGCGGCCCTGCTGGGTCACAAGATCGACGCCGGGGTGACCGGGCGCCACTACATCGAGCGACTCCGTCTGGCGCCAGACACCTCCGCCGTGCTGCAGGAGATGGTGGAGATCGGCGAGGCGGAGCTGATGCGCCAGGAAGCCGGGGATGCGAGCGGCGTCGGTGGGGGACCTGTCGACGAGGTGCGGCGTCCCGTCGTCACCGCGCCAGGGGCGCCCGTGTCCGCACCGGCCGGATGGGTCCAGCCGACGCTGCCTGACGACCCGCGTGGAGGCTGGTAGGCACGCGACGTGCGGATGCGCGACCAGGCTCGAACCCCCCGTGATCAGGCGCTCTTCGGCGCCGTTCCGCGACGCGTCTCGGCGGCGACCTCGAGGAAGACTCGGAGTGACTCGACCGTGCGATGGAGCGTCACCCACGTGTCCTCGTCGAGGTGCGGGCCGACGACGGCGGGATCGAACCGGAGGATCGCCGAGGCGCCATCCAGCACCGACGAGAACTCGAGCGCGGACCGGCGTCCCTGGGCTGCTGTGACTGCTGGGTGGTTGGAGCCGCGGGTTGGGTTCTGTGCGTCCTCCAGCCCGCCGTGGTCCCTCTCGACGAGGGTCAGGTGCTCCGCCTCGTCGACGTCCGCGGGAGCGGCGTCGACGAGTGTGGAGGCCCACGACCGGTGCTTGCGCTCCGCGTCCTCCTCTGCCTGGCGGATCGCTGCCCTGACCCGGTTGACGGCCGGCGCGACCCCCGCGCCCTGTCGCAGCTCCTCGACCTCGGAGGAAGCGAGCTCGCGCACCGGCTTGGGGAGGTCGAAGTCCTTGGAGACGGCAAGCATCCAGTTGATCCGTTCCAGGCGGGTGTAGGACGCCGCGCCGGTGACCGTGCGTGCCGCGATGCGGCGTACATCTCCGACGCCGCGCGGTGCCGCCGCGTGGGCGGCACCGTCCGACCCGCCGAACCGCGACGACTCCTGCCGCGCCCGGGCCTCTTCCGTGAGGACCTCCTTCAGTTCTGCGTAGAGGGCTGCCGCCTCGACCTGATTCAGCGGCTCGCGCAGCGCGTTCTCGTCGCGCTCGGCCATCAGGATCGTCAGCCGGTCGGACAGTCCCGTGCGGATCCAGACCGGCACTGAACGCCACTTCAGCTGCCTCGCGGCCATGAGTCGCCGGTACCCGCACAGGAGCACGTTGCCGTCGGTGATCGTGATCGGCTGCAGCATCCCCACCTCGGAGATCGATGCTGCGAGCGCGTCCAGGTCGCCGAGGTCCTTGCGCTGCCGGTGCCCGACGACGATCCCGTGAATCGCGCACTTGGAGTGGAGATAGTTGTCGGACGGCCGGTTCATGGCGACGCCCCCGTGGTGGATCGGGACTGACGAACCTGAGGCTGCCCGCGCCCCGGCCGGGCCGAACAGCAGATCCCGCACCAGCGGCGGGTGAGTCACAGCGTTGTGCTTTCCCACGATCGTGCGCCCGGCTCGTCCGCAACGTCAAGGGCCGGATGTCGCACCGCGGCGACGGCACGCCCGCTCCGCGAGCACCTCGGGTACAGGCGATCACACCTGTCCCTCGGAGGTGATCGTCGTGTCCACCCATCGCAGAGATCTCACACCTCAGGCAGTTGTGGCGCTGGGCCGCCGGACCGCTTCTGATTCGCGCGCCACGCTCGGACGTGTCCCCGGCGGTGCTCGATGACGGTGTCGGTACGCAAGATGAGCGCGGGCAACGGGTATGAGTACCTGACGCGCTCGATCCGCAACGCCGACCTGGACGCCGCGCCGGCGGAGTGTGCCGCGGTGGGGTCGTGGGTGGATCCGGTGGCGGCGTACTACGCCGAGGCGGGCACGCCGCCGGGCTTCTGGCTCGGGGAGGGGGTGCGGGATCTGGGCGGTGGCCGCGCGTTGCGCCCGGACGATCCGGTCACGACGACGCACCTGCGGCGGCTGTTGGGTGAGGGCCTCGATCCCGTGATCGGTGAGCCGTTGGGGCGCCGGTATCCGAGATACGTCCCGGTGCGGGAGCGGATCGCGGCCCGCGTCGCGCTGCTCGACGTGGATCTGTCGGTCGAGGCCCGGCAGGCTGCGGTGGGGGCGATCACGGCCGAGGAGGTGAGGGCGGGGAACCGGACCGCGACGGCGGGGTTCGACCTGACGTTCTCGGTGCCGAAGTCGGTGTCGGTGGTGTGGGGGCTGGCCGACCGCCGGACCCAGGGCCTGATCCTGGCGGCGCACCATCGGGCGGTGGCCGAGACGGTCAGGTTCATCGAGCGGCAGGTGGCGGCGACGCGGGTGGGTGCGGATGCGGGGGACGGGTCGGTCGCGCAGGTGGACGTGACCGGGTTGGTGGCGATGGGCTTCGATCACTGGGACTCGCGTGCCCATGACCCGCAGCTGCACACGCATGTGGTGGTGGCGAACAAGGTCCGTGCCGTCGTGGACGGGAAGTGGCGCACGCTGGACTCCCGAGCGCTGTTCAACGCGAACGTGGCGTTCTCGGAGTTCTACAACGCGGTCCTGGCCGACAGGCTCACCGGCACTCTCGGGGTGACGTGGTCGCGGCGGGCGCGTGGCCGTGACCGCAGCCCGGCGTTGGAGATCGACGGGGTCCCGGACGGCCTGATCCGGGAGTTCTCCTCGCGGTCCGTGGAGATCGAGCACTGCGCCGACGACCTGATCCGCGAGTATCGGCAGGTGCATGGCCGGCACCCGTCGCGGCGGACGATCGTGCGGCTACGCGCACAGGCGACGCTGGCGACACGGCCACCGAAGACACTCAAGTCCCTGGGCGAGCTGACCGAGAGATGGCACGAACGGGCGTCGCACGTTCTGGGGCGGAACTCGAGGGAGTGGTCGCAGGCGCTGATCTCCCGGGCCGCCAACGGCCGTGGAGCGGTCCGGTCCTCCACCGCCTGCGAGGTGCCGGACGACGCCGTCTCTTCCGCGGCGGGCGTGGTGCTGTCTGTCGTTGGCGAGAAGCGTGCGACGTGGCGGCACTGGAACCTGTGGGCCGAGGCCGAGCGGCAGACGAACACGTGGCGCTTCCAGACCGCGCAGGATCGGATCAAGGTCGTGGACCGGATCGTCGCGGCCGCGGAGGCCGGGTCGGTGCGGTTGACATCGGCCGAGCTGGCGCCGACACCGGCGTTCCTGCGCCGCGCCGACGGCACATCCAGCCTGCGGCCCCGGCACGCCACCGTCTACACCTCCGAAGCCGTGATCGCCGCCGAGGAGAGGCTGCTTGCCTCGAGTGCCGACACCATCGGTCCCGGCGTCACGGGAGCGTTCTCGCGCGTGGTGGCGGACGACGCCGTCGCCCAGGGCGTGGTGTCCAGGTCCCAAGCCGATGTCGCGGTGTCCGTCGCGACGTCGGGGCGGGTGCTCGATGTGCTGGTCGGCCCGGCGGGCACCGGAAAGACCACGACAATGCGTCTCCTGCGCAACCTGTGGGAGACCACCCACGGCACCGGGTCCGTCGTCGGGCTCGCACCGTCCGCGGCCGCGGCACAAGTCCTTGCCGGAGACCTGCGGATCGGGTGCGAGAACACCGCCAAGTGGCTCTACGACCACGCGGCCGGTACGACGGCCTTCCGGTCGGGGCAGCTCGTCATCGTCGACGAGGCCTCCCTCGCGGGCACTCAGACCCTCGATCGACTTGCCCGGCATACCGCCGCCGTCGGAGCGAAGGTGCTGCTCGTCGGAGACCCCGCCCAGCTCTCCCCGGTCGAGACCGGCGGCGCCTTCAACCTCCTCGTCGGAGAACGACGGCGCACCAACGGCGACGTGCCCGAGCTCGTCGAGATCCACAGGTTCACCCACGACTGGGAGAAGGCCGCGAGCCTGCGCCTGCGCGACGGCGACGCGGACGTCCTGCCCGTCTACGAGCGCCACGACCGCATCCGCGCCGGGACCACGGACGAGATCACCGAGGCCGCCTACGCCGCCTGGCGGGCCGACCAAGCCTCCGGGAAGACCTCCATCCTGATCGCCCCCGACAACACCACGGTCACCGAGCTCAACCGCCGCGCCCGCGCCGAACGCCTCCTCGCCGGGACCGCCGATGACCGACGCGCCGTCATGCTGGCCGGGGACGTCGAAGCCTCAGCCGGCGACACGATCCTCACCCGGCGAAACGACCGTCACCTGCGCTACGGCCGCGACGCATGGGTGCGCAACGGCACCCGGTGGCAGGTACTCCACGTGCACCGCGACGGCTCCATCACCGCACGACGCGTTGACGCTGGACAGGGGACCGACGCGGTTAGTCTGCGAAGCGCGTCGCCGGGGCTTCCGATCGTGCGTTTGCCTGCTACCTATGTCGCCGAGCATGTCGACCTCGGCTACGCCACCACCGTCCAGCGCGCCGAGGGCATCACCACCGACACCGCTCACCTGATCGCCACCCCGAGCATGACTCGCGAGCTGGCGTACGTCGGGATGACGCGAGGTCGAGACACCAACACGGTCTTCGTCCCGCTCGACCACCCCGACCGCGAGGACAACCACAGCAGCCTCACCGAGCAGGCAACAGACGACGGACTCTCGGAGCGGGCGCATGCCCGAGCGATCTTCGCCAGGATCCTTTCAAGGACTGGTGCCGAGCTCTCCGCCCACGAGTCGATGCAGGCCGAGCACGACCAACACCTGTCGATCGCCAGGCTTGCCGCCGAGTACGACACCATCGCCAACCACGCCCAACGCCCCCGCTGGACGCACCTGGCCACGCGCAGCCTCCGCGATCAAGGACTCGACGAGAACGCGATCACTCGGGCGGTCGCGTCCGAAACGTTCGGACCGCTGTGCGCCGAGCTACGTCGCGCCGAGGCCGATGGACACGACGTCGACCGGCTCCTGCCCCGCCTCACCGCGAACCGGTCGCTGCGCGACGCTGACGACGTCGTGGCCGTCCTGCATCACCGCCTCGCGACCGCCACGGCCGGTCGCAGGACCCGCCGGCCCGCTCGAATCGCGGGCCTCATCCCCGAAGCCCGCGGACCGCTCCCCGACGACGTCGCCGAAGCACTGGCTGTCCGAGCAGAACTCATCGAACGTCGTGCGAGAGCCGTCGCGACCGGGGCATTGCGCAGCCGGGAACCATGGACGCGTCGACTGCCCCGGCCGGCACTCGCGAACGACGCTGACCTGCGTCGCCTGGTCGTTGCCGTTGCTGCCTACCGGGATCGATACGGCGTCACCGGCGATCAGCCTCTGGGAAGCCCGTCGAGCAGTCTGGACCAGCGCGATGATGCTCGGTGTCTGACCGCCCAGCTGAGACTCGTCGTCAGCCGACTCCAACGCGGGTCTCACCCTGAGGCTCGAGAGCGCGGCCGGCGCAGACCCATGCTCCAGGGGCTGAAATCCCCGCGACACGATTCAGCATCTCAGGCTGACGTGTCGAGGAGCGTGTGAAACGCATCTGCCAAGCGGTGCACGTCCTCACCGGCTCCGTGGTGCGTCGTCGTCGAGAAGGTCCACGAGTCATCATCGTGCGGTCTGTTGGTCACCTCCCAGCGGAGGTGGACGTGACCGTCGTGACGCGCAGCAACACGCAGTTCGTCCTCGAGCGACTGCCAGGTCCGGGCGCCCGACCACCCGCGATACTCGTCGTAGAGGCCATACAGAAAGGCCGAGAGCCCGCCCGTGCCAAGAAGAAGGACCTCCTGCTCGACCCGCAGGTGGTTCCCGACTGCTCGGACGAGGATCCCAGACACGTGCGGGTCCTCGGGGCCGTATGGAAACGACCGTTCAAACTCCAACGTCAAGCCGGTCGAAGCGGGAATGCGCACCACAGCCTGTTCGAGCACGCCGCCAACCTACGGGATCGCAACCCGCCGAAGATGGCTGTCCGCAACGTCGTTGGGCTGCGGAGCTGTCTCGTCGGATCGGCCTCACCGCCACTCTTCCCACTTCTCGATTGCCTCAGAGGCCGCCGCCGCGTCTCCGAGACGGATCGACTCCGGGCACGGGGTTCGCTCAGCGCGGCTCGTCCACGTGGGATGCACCAAGGCAAACGTGCCGTCAACCAAGCTGACGACGACGTCATCAGAGGGCCAGTATCGCGCCTCCACACGCACGATCTTGCCCGCCAACTCGTGATCGGGACTCAGTTCCAGCTCGATCTCGTCGAGCACTGCAGCGAAGTTGCTCTCAGCGGGCGGGCCGGAGCCTTCACGACTCCACCACTCGCCCGAGAGCCTCAGCACAGTCACGCGCCGATCGTGCCACCGCCGCCGTTGGGAGTCACGCCGTAGGGCGACGCGAGCGACGGGCGCATGATGCGGAGCGGCGAGTCGCTGACGAGCGCGATTGCGACGCGGTGCTTCCGGCCGAGCAGTTCCCAGGTGTCGACGAGCTCACGGGCGGCGATCCAGGATCCGGCGCCATAGACCAGCTGGTATCCGAAGCTGTAGTCCGTCAATCGCTCGTGAGTCTCCACCGCTTCGGGGTCCGACACGACCAGCTCCCGGAGGGGTGGAAACGCCAGGGCAAGATCGCGATAGAAGCCCTGGAGCGCAGCCGTCGACACGCTCGGGTCGTCGTAGGGGTGGGGCTCGGCCCAGCGCCCTTGTTCCTTCCACCAGACATCGAAGAGTTCGTCGCTCGTCGCTTCGGGTTCGAAGGCGAGGATGTCGTAGCTCACGCGCCGTGTGTAGCACCCACGGAGTACGCGCGGCTAGGGCGTGTCTCCCAAGTCGATCCGTGCCACGGCTGATCCGTCGCTGGCGCCGCTGAGGCCCACTCGCATCTGGCCCAACATGGACCAGTACACGTCGAGGTCGATCACCTCGAGGTTCGTGATGTCGTCCTCGCCGCCCAGGAAGAGGGGAACGCGATACCCAATGCACTGGTCAGGCGAGGGAGACGGCTGCCCTGACTCCAGCCACGTGTCGAAGAAGTCCGCGGCGAGTGCTGCGTCTGGGTAGTCCACCAGTTCGATGTCATGGAACTCCGAGAACGGCACGGGGATCTCGAGCGCTTCTCCTGTGCCGACCTCGAACATGAGGACGGTCGGTTCGTGCGCTGGCCCGCCTCTTGCATCGAGGGAGAACTGTCGCCCGAGCCAGTCGTGCCCGAAGCACGAGACGTCGGCCGTGAACTCCGGGTAGGCCGCGCGCACCAGCGCGTCGGCGCGTGCGGCCGAGGTAGATGTATGGATCCGGTAGAGCCCTCCACGGATCGTCGTGCCACCTGACCTGCGCAGGAGCTCGGTGGCGCTGGCCATTGGCACTGGCGAGACGTCGACCTGGAAGTGTTCGGCGAACCTCTCAAGCACCCTGGCTCCCTTCGTGGAATCCGAAGCGTCCCACAGGGTGCACGCAGTTGTCGTGGTGAAGGGTCTGCTGCACGAATAGGTGACACCTGACCTGTGGTGCCTGCGGGCGCTGCTGGAAGGATGTGTCCCGTGCCCAGACCCCACCCCAAGGAGTTCCGCGACGACGTCGTGGCGATCGCCCGCCAGGGCGAGGCCCCGATCAAGCAGGTCGCGAAGGACTTCGGCATCTCCGAGTCGTGCCTGCGTAACTGGCTGCACCAGGCTGATGTCGAGGACGGCGCGAAGCCCGGCGTGACGAAGAGCGAGTCGGCCGAGCTGCGCGAGGCCCGCAAGCGGGTCCGCGTGTTGGAGCAGGAGAACGAGGTGCTGCGGCGCGCGGCGGCGTACTTCGCCCAGGCGCATCTGCCGGGAAAATGAGCTACCCGCTCGTCCGTGAACTTGCTGCTGACGGTGTCCCCGTCGCGGTGACGTGCCGGGTCCTCAAGCTCGCCCGCCAGCCCTACTACCGGTGGCTCGCCGCACCTGTGACGGCCCGAGAGCTCGGGCAGGCGCACCTCGCGAACGCGCTGTTCGACGCCCACACGGATGACCCGGAGTACGGGTACCGGCTCTTGGCCGACGAGGCCCGCGACGCCGGCCACCAGGCGTGCGACCGCACGATGTGGCGACTGTGTCGCGACGGGCGCTGGTGGTCCGTGTTCGGCAAGAAGCGCGGCAAGAACGGGAAGAAGCCCGGCCCCCCGGCGCACGACGACCTCGTCAACCGGGACTTCACTGCCAGTGAGCCCAACGAGCTGTGGTTGACGGACATCACCGAGCACCCCACGGCCGAGGGCAAGGTCTACCTGTGCGCGATCAAGGACGTGTACTCGAACCGGATTGTGGGCTACTCCATCAGCGACCGCATGAAGTCGAGGCTGGCCGTCCAGGCGCTCGAGAACGCCGTCGCCAGGCGCCGGGTCGAGGGCGCCGACGTGGCCGGCTGCATCGTGCACAGCGATAGAGGCAGTCAGTTTAGAAGCAGGAAATTCCTCGCCGCGCTGCGTCGTCACGGCCTGGTCGGCTCCATGGGGCAAGTCGCCTCCGCGGGCGACAACGCGGCCATGGAGTCCTTCTTCTCGCTGCTGCAGAAGAACGTCCTGGACCGTCGCCGCTGGGCCACCCGCGAGCAGCTGCGCATCCGGATCATCACCTGGATCGAATGCACCTACCACCGACGCCGCCGCCAGCAGCGCCTCGGACGATTGACCCCCATCGAGTACGAAGCCATCATGACCACTCAGGTCGCACTCGCCGCCTGACAACCGCTGTCACCTATTCGTGCAGCAGACCCCTGGACGGCACGATAGGCCCATCGCGCCCCCGTCAGGAACGATCAGCCGAGCACCGGACAGAATGTGAGAGCGTGCGGTACCGCGTCGCCCATTGCCATCCGCGTACTGATGGCTCAGGCTGCCGTGCTGCCGTGGCGGGCCCGTTGCTGGATCGGAGTCCGCGGGGAGCGGGGCGTTCGTGGTGTCGGTGCTGTCCCGGCGTTCTGCATGCGTTCGACCTCGCGGAGGACGATGACGCACGACTTGAGGACCGTTCGGCCTGCGTCGGTGGCGTCGTAGCCGCCGTCATCGGTGCGGCGCAGGAGTGGAAAGCCGAGGTCGTCGGTGAGGGTGCGCACCTGGGTGCTGACGGAGCTCACGGCGATGCCGAGGGCGCGCGCAGCGCGTGTCGTCGACCGGTGCTCGACGACGGCCTGGAAGGTCCTGAGCTGAGCAAGTGACACCACTGAAGCCTCCCTGGGGCCGCACTGCCTGGCGGCGAGAAGGTACATGCGACCGTTGCGGACGTCAACAGTGCATGGAAGCGCTCTCTGGGACTTTCGGGTTTTCTGAAGATCGCTACGCCGGTCCGGATTTCACCCGCTACGTTCAGCGCGCCCCGATCGGCGCGTGCTATGCGAGCGACCTGGGCGACAAGTTCAGATCCGGAGCGCCGCACGGTGGCGGACGCCCGAGACCGGGAGTGCTACGTGAGTTCATCGGTTCGTCGTCGTCACCTCATGAGGACGCTGGTCGCCTCCGGGCTGAGCGCGTCCCTGGTCACGACGATCGTGGTGGGTGGACCAGGCTCCGCGATCGCCGCGGGCAAGCCGGATGCGACCTCGCCGGGCGAGGAGCACGCGCAGGAGTCCGGCGACGTCGGATTCTGGGGACGGCTGCTGGGCGGCGGCGAGAAGGAGCCGGCCAAGGCTCCGACTTCGTCCGAGGGCGTGCCGAGCCGTGAGCACCTGCCGAAGGGTGAGGTGGCTCCGAAGGCGGAGCGGGTGCGGGAGCTGAAGGACCGCCGCACGACGAACTCGCGGTCGTTCCTGATGAGCAATGGCCAGGTGCAGGTCGAGGTGTCGGCGGAGCCGGTCGCGTTCGAGGCTGCGGACGGGTCGTTCGAGGAGATCGACACCACGGTCGAGCCGACGGCGAAGGGGTCGAAGGCGCGCGGCAAGGGGTGGGCGGCGTCGAACCGGCGCAACGTGGCGAAGTCGTTCTTCGGGACGTCGCCGGAGTCGTTGCTGCGCGTCGAGGCCGATGGCGGCAACGGGGTGACCCTGGGGCTGGCCTCGACCGAGGACGCCGAGCTGAAGCCGGTCATCGACGGGTCTCGCGTGACCTATGCGGACGTCGAGGCGTTGGCCGGCGGGGACCTGGTGTACGACGCGGAGCCGGGCCGGGTGAAGGAGTCGATCGTCCTGGACGAGGCTCCGACGGACCCGGTGAGCTTCGAGTTCACGCTGGACGGCCTGGACGGTCTGGTTCCGCAGGTGGAGGACGACGGGTCGATCGGGTTCTACGGCGAGGGTGCCGGCCCGGTGCTGACGATGCCGGCGGGCGTGATGTTCGACTCGGCCGAGGGTGAGTCGAGCGAGGGCGGCAAGGTTGCCCCGGCGGACGACCAGGGGCGCGCGGTCTCGACGGATGTGTCCTACGACCTGGCGGAGGCCGAGGACGGGGCGTGGTCGCTCACGGTCACCCCGGACGCGAAGTGGCTGGCGGCGAAGGAGCGGGTCTTCCCGGTGACGGTGGACCCGACGATCATCGTCGCTCCGACGCCGACGACCAGCAAGGACACGTTCGTCCACTCGCTGAACCCGGACACGAACTACGGCACGTCGGAGCGGCTGTCGGTGGGCCGGACCGATGGCGGCGGTGTGGTGCGTGGCCTGGTGACGTTCCCGCTGCCGCAGGTGCCCGCCGGCACGCAGCTGACGTCGGCCGCGCTGCAGATGTACTACTCCCAGACGCACACCAGCTACACCACGGACGTGGCGCTGGAGGCGCACCGTGCGACGGCGGCGTGGGACTCGCTGTCGGCGACGTGGAACTCCTCGAAGAGCCTGGTCGGTGAGCTTTCGGGCACGCAGATCGTGCTGGACAACGGGGACGCGGGCACGGCGGCGACGGGGTCGTGGCCGGCGTCGGGCAACGCGGACCTGACGAAGTACGCGGTCGGTGGGGACTACCAGTTCGCGACCGGGACGCCTGCGGGCGACGCGTACACGTGGCGTCCCACGCTGCCGGCCGCGGGGACCTGGCGGGTGGACGTGCATCACGTGCCCGCGAACGACCGGCTGACGAACGTGCCGTACACGGTGGCGTACTCGGGCGGTTCCAAGACGTACACGGTGGACCAGACACGTGGCACCGGCGGGGTGTGGACCACGCTGGGCGCGCACCCGTTCAAGGCGGGCACGACGGGCACGGTGGTGGTCAAGGACACGCCGTCGACGACGTCGACGTCCGTGATCGCGGACGCGGTGCGCTTCACCAAGGGCTCCACGGTGGTCAAGCCGTCCGGTGAGCTGCAGAAGTGGCACTCCTACGACGTGACGGACACGGTGCAGGGCTGGCTGGACGGCGAGTTCCCGAACTACGGCTTCGTGCTGAAGGCGGCGGACGAGTCCGCGAACGGTCCGCTGGGCGGGCCGCGGTACGACGCGAGCGAGTACACCTACGGCGGGGAGACGCGTAACCGGCCGAAGCTGGTGCTGACGTACGGGCGCCCGGGCGTGGTGCTGGACATCCCGGAGACGATCCACGCGACGGGTGCCGAGCTGGCGTGGTCGGCGTACGCGGACCCGTCGACGTCGACGGCGGACGACCTGGTGGAGTACCAGGTGCACCGCAGCATCTACCAGACGTTCACGCCGTCGGCGGCGACGCTGGTGTCGCCGGTCGCGCCGGGGTCGACGACGTTCACGGACACGACCGCGGTTCCGACGCCTGCGGACAGCGAGGACCCGCTGGGCCGGGCGTACTACTACCAGGTCGCGGTGAAGACGAAGGACGGCACGGTGGTGCCGTCCAGCACGCAGCTGGCCCGGCTGCCCAAGGCGGGTCACACGACGAAGGTCGTGGTCGCCACCGGTGACACGTCGCTGTCGTCGGGCAAGCCGACGACGAACCTCAACGTGATCCAGGACGCGGGCCCGCAGAGCTGGGACATGGTCGGCAACGACTCGTCGTACTACGGCGA
>JACYYJ010004714.1_pt2 | contig 12943 bp, 14 predicted proteins | sample 8236861 | NCBI WGS metagenome assembly JACYYJ01 (sample SAMN14103086, study PRJNA606662) | landfill metagenome | isolation source: landfill solid waste | place: India:New Delhi, Okhla landfill site | collected 2017-11-05
TTTGATTTACGACATTTCCACCTTCCATTAGACTAACTTCAAATTCAATCGGACCTTTTTGATCATAAGACCAAGTAAGCGATGCAGTACCTGAGGTCGGATCAAAGGACTGTTGTAATTGCTGTACTTGTGATAGTTCTACCTCATCTGACGGTATCTCGACATTAACGGATGCAGCTTCACTCGTTTGACCATCCTTGATCGCTTGTACGGCAATCGTATAGGTAGTGCCTTTTTCTACTTTATCGATCTCTAGTTTTTTATCAGATGTGGTCGTTAGCTTATTTAATGATCCTCCGGCACCGGCAGAGACCTCGAATTCAACATCAGAGTCATCATGGTCCCATTCAACCAGTATTTTTTCTTCCTTTTCATCATACTCTGCTTTCAAGTCTTTTACAGGGTCTAATTCCTCAAACTTCTCAGAAACTTTCTGTGGTTCGGTACCTTTTACAAATAGCTCTGTCACAATTTGAGAGCTTGGTGTATCTTCGCTTGGAAGTTTTGCAGGGTTAGAGCCTTTTTCTACACCGACTTCTACGACAGATTTTGGTTTGGTAAAGTCTTCCGTTTCTACATCACTCGAAATATGGGACATAAGCTCCCTGAATATATGAAGTGGAATTTGAGTATCATTAATCGGCTTTCTCTCATTGCCATAACCACTCCAAATAGATATCGTATAATTCGTTGTATATCCAGTAAACCAGGAATCAGGACTTCCATCTTGATCCTCTAAATTAGTCGTACCCGTTTTCCCTGCAACTGGTAAACCAGAAATGTTTGCATTTGTTCCTGTCCCATTTTGTACTACTGATTTCAGCATATCTGTGATCATATATGCTGTATAGTCGGACATTGCTTCAACTGATTCGGATTTAAATTCCTCAGTGCGACCATTTGGGTATTCTATCTTGGTTACAGAGTACGGTTCATGATAATTTCCTTCATTTCCGAAGGCTGCATAGGCACCTGCAATTTGAAGAGGGAGAACTCTTGTACTTGTACCACCAATGGCATCTCCAATTGCAATACTATCATCTGCAAATTCAATCCCTAATCCTTCTGCGAATGATTTAGCATCCGTGTATCCGACCTCATCTAAGGTTTTGACAGCCGGTACGTTTAAGGATTCCTTAAGAGCATACCTAGCAGACATCCAGCCTTGATATTCTCGATTCCAGTTACGGATTTCTTGATTTGTGCCTTTAATTGGATAAGGTTTATCATCATTTAATTGATGGTAGGTTGACCATTTTAAATGTTCTATAGCCGGTCCATATGCAACAATAGGCTTCATCGTTGAACCACCTTGAAGACCATCACCATCAATCGCATAGTTCCAACCACCGCTTTCCCTGTTTCTGCCGCCACCAATGGCCTGGATAGCACCTGTTTGAGTATCAACGACAGCTACACCTACCTGGATATCCTCATCAGAGCTGTAATCAATTGGATTATCCTCAGAATTGCTTAGAAGCAACTCCGTTTGCTCCTGTGCATCCGGGTTTAAGGTAGTATATACCTGAAGTCCATCCTTGTATATATCTGCCCCTGTTTTTTCTTTTACTTCACTAGCTACTTGCTGAATAAAGCCTTCATATTTCACATAATCTGTTTTCTTATTTGTAAGCAGTGAAGCAACATCTACTTGTTTTGCTTCATTTGCCTGTGCTTCTGTTATTTTATTATGTTGAACCATTAAATCTAGAACGGTACTCATTCTTTCCTTGGTTAAATCAGGATTGACAAACGGGTCATACGCTGTAGGCCTTTGTGGTAGACCTGCAAGTATCGCTGCTTCTTCTAGTGTTAATTCACTCAAATCAGTTTTTCCAAAATAAACCTCTGCTGCGGTTGCGACACCATACGCGCCAGCACCGTAATAAATTCGGTTTACATACATTTCAAAAATTTCTTCTTTGGAATATTTCCAGTCTAACTGCAAGGCTAACCATTGTTCTTGAACCTTTCTTTTCAGCTTTTTATCATTAGACAAGAAGGAGCCTTTTACTACCTGCTGTGTGATTGTACTTGCCCCTTGAGAACCAAATCCATCAGTAAAGTTAGCAATTACTGCTGCACCTATTCTTCGAAAATCAATCCCAATATGATTCATAAATCGAACATCTTCTGTTGCCAATATCGCATCTTTTAGTACATCTGGTATGTCATTATAGTCGACCTTGGATCTTTTCTCTGAACCTAAATTGGCAAAAGGTTCTCCATTTACATCATATAGCTTTGTAGACGCAGGTACAGATAGTTTCTCTGGATCCAATTCTGGAGCTGTCGCAATATAATAAGTAAATAATGCACCTATCCCTAATCCAATACATAGGATTGCAATCAGAGCATATTTCATAACTCTTTTCCAAGTAGGTTTTTTTCCAGTCTTTTTTTGTTTCTTCTTTTGATTTCTTCTCGCCATTCTTGATTGACTTTGACCATTTTCAGTCATTGGTTGTTCCTCCGTTCTTATATATAATACTGTTCAATGATCTTTAAATAATCCACTCTTGCTTGATATTGAATGGGTATTATATATCCTTCTTTCTCTATGGTTTTTATCGATATAGACTTTCTTCCCCCATTAAATTGGTTCTCCCAGTGATCGAATAACCTCTCTGCTGGATAGAAATAAGTTTTTTGGTATAAGCTAAAACGAATTAAGATAAAACAAATCGCTCCATGTTCGACTACTTGTTTCATATGATCGATTTGATGCTCATGGATATTATGAAAGGGAAAAGATGTTTTATTCTTCGTTTCCTTTGCTTCAAAATCAATATATCTTCCTTTGTAAATTCCATTGTAATCAGTTGTGGAAGCCTGTTTGAAATAAGCTTCCTTAATCACTGCTGCACTTCGTCGCGGGTAATCTACACGAACGATTTGCACAGGGGTTGGTTTCTTATGAATTATGGCTTGGTTTGTCTGTAAATAAAATTGGTTCGTTGCATTTATGTCTGCTTCTAAAGTCATTCCTCGATTACTGTAAATCGTTTCATTAACTGATGTACTAGCAGCATTTACCGATTGTTTTTTCCCATTCGGATAATGCATATTCGCCCTCCTAAAAACAGTTCTATTCATCATGGTGATGATAGATACATCATACGCTAAGGCGCCAAAATGTTCAATTAATAAGGAAAGAAGAAAAGACTCCTAACTTATATATTCGAAAGGAGGAAACATTTAATAAGGGTATTATGATTAAAAAAACTCACATTCGATCGTCCTTGAGCGAATGTATTAGGTTTCTTACACTTTGGACCTTTAAATTTTCGTGCGTTGTATTTACTTCCTTGCTAAAATTATCCTTTCCTAAATTGTAAAAAAATAAACGGTATTGCATCTTAGAGCAATACCGGTTGTGTGCATACTATTAAGTAGACGGTCGATTAGGACCATTCAGCTTTTTGTCGTTTTGTGTAGGAATTGTTCGATCTTCTCTTTTCTTTTTTTGGTTTTCTCTTGATTTTTTAGTTGGTTCCACCTGAAAAACCTCCTTTTTTTAAATAGTATGGCTATTTTTGCAGAAAAAATGCATTTCATTATAACCTTTGTCAATCTTCTTCTAGTTTTGTCACCTAGGCAGGAGTTTATAAGAGAAAAGGGAATTAATACACTATCGATATCCTATAAGAAAAAGGTGATTTAGTGAAAACAAAAGGTCATTACATTCATAAGAACGAAATTATGAAGCAACTAGATATTCTGATTAGTAGGGTTGAACAATTAGAAACCATCACCAAAACTACTCATCCTTTTATAAAACAGGCTTCTCATGATAAAATAACAAAAAAAGCAATTTAATAGGAAAAGGTGAGTAAATTTGTGTTTAGAGGATCACATTAACACTTTAGAAGAAATATTATCAGATTTAAAAGAACATTATTTAGCGAATGAGAAGCCTGAGAATAAAAGGGATCCTGAATTTTTCCAATATGTAAAGGAACAAACAAATCCTGTTTTTAAAGAGATTGAACAATGGTATCAGAAAGCGAAGGCTTTCGTTCAAAATCGGAGCGTTTCCGTTCATCCGCAGCAGATTGAGTCAACTGCAGAAAATTTAAGATTACTACTATTGCATAGCTATTATATTGATGCACGTAAAAAAAGATACATGGAATTATTTCAATCTGTTACTTATGTGTTCGATATGTTAAAAAGAGACCTTTCAACCTATTAAATCTAGGCGAATTGTACAATTAAATATACAAGTAGAAAAAAACTTGTGAATGTAGGTTGGTGCCTTAGACAAACTTCACGACCATGACATACGCTAGTATAGATCATATATAGTGAGGTGATACTAAATGAGGCATAGAAGACATTGTGGTATGCCAACGAAAACAATCGTTTGTCCAACACAGTACAATCAAGCACACACTTGTAGTGAAAGTAATGTAAATATCATTCATCCATCTCATACAACTGTCACCAACCATCACTTGGTGAAAAACACCCATTATTACCCTCATACTACTTCGTACCAAAACACAATGGATGAAATTAACGTTAACGGAGGAGCGAATCCTCCAGGCTTTAATCCAATGGGACCAGGTAACTTCCCGGGAGGCTTCTTCCGTTAAACCATTTATGCTCCAAAGCTGCTAATCATATTAGCAGCTTTTTCCATTTGATTACATCTAGCTAGCATAACTTTGTTAAATAGCTTATACTTTAATAGAGCAATAACGATTTGGAGCATGTGAATATGAGAACTATTACCATAACTGGAAACAAACCAGCAGAACTAAATATTCAAGGGGAAAATGATCCAAGAATCGCCTATATAAAAAAAGCCTTAACCCGAAAAATATTAACATTACTGGACGAAGGGTTAGAATGGGTCATTGTGGCAGGACAAATGGGGGTTGAACTTTGGACCTGTGAAGTAGTCATCGAGTTAAAGAAGTCTTATGAGTTAAAATTAGGGGTTTTTCCACCTTTCCTAGAATATTCTTCACGATGGCCAGAGTCATATCAAGAGAAATTTGAACAAATCAGCTTAGAAGCTGATATTTATAAGCCTCTATACAACAAAAAATATGAAGGACCGTATCAATTTATTAATAAAGATCAATGGATGATTCATAAAACAGATGGTACTGTAATATTAGTAGATGAAGAGTATCCAGGCAGCGTCCAATATTTTCTTGAACGTGCAAAAAAAGCACACATGGAGAGTGATTATCCGATTATTTGGATAACACCAATGGATTTAGAAGATATTGTTCGTGAGGAAATGGATCACCAGGATTTTTATTAGTATCGTTGACAAGTTGTGAAGTTTTTGGAAGAATGAAAAAGGAATGGTATAAAGAGGTGATAAGAATGGCAAATCAATTAAATGGAAAAGATATTTTAGAAAAAAGTTTTAAAACAGCAATGCGTGGATATAACCAAGAAGAGGTGGATGAATTCCTCGATATAATTATTCAGGATTATGAATATTTTCAGCAAGAAATCACAAGATTATCTCAAGAAAACAATCTTTTGAAGAAAAATAGTGAAACACCGACTACGAGATTTCGAGCAACTCCATCCAATCATCAAGTCAATTATGATATCTTAAAAAGGCTTTCTAATCTAGAAAAAGCTGTATTTGGGAAAAAGTTTGATGACGAGTAGAAAGGATACTATTACCATTGACTAATGGGAATAACGTGGTAAAATAGAAATGATGTAAAAAAGTTAACGTGAGAGTGAATGTTGTAGTAATCGCTGCATACGTTCAGTGTGTAGAGGAAAGTCCATGCTCACACAAGCTGCGATGCTTGTAGTGTTCGTGCTTGACGAATGCATAAGTCAAGGTAACCAATATGGTTAACGGCAGAGAAAATACCTGTGTCTGTTATCAGATATGGTATGAGTATCTTGAAAGTGCCACAGTGACGTAGCTAAGTGGGAAACTACTTAGGTGGAACGCGGTAAACCCCTCGAGTGAGCAACCCAAATTTTGGTAGGGGCATCTTCTTAGTAGGGAATTGGAACCGAAGGAAGGACAAGCTTAGTTGCTTGTAGACAGATGATTACACCTTATGTACGAGGCTGACCACCGTTTGGAGTACGAAGGAACAGAACATGGCTTACAGACATTCATTCTGGTCAGATACTATAAGTAAACCCCTTTTAATAAGAAAAGGGGTTTTGTTATATCAACCTATGTGCGGAAAGGATTTCCAGAATGAAAAAAGACTATACATTGATTGCAACAGCAGCAATGGGGCTAGAATCCGTTGTGGCGAAGGAAGTTAAGGACTTAGGCTTCGAAAATGTTAAGGTGGAAAACAGTAGAGTGGTTTTTGATGCAGATGCAGCTGGCATTGCCAGAGCTAATTTGTGGCTAAGAACAGCAGACCGTGTGAAGCTACTTATTGGGGAGTTTGAAGCAAAGACGTATGATGAACTGTTTGAACAAACGAAAGCATTACCTTGGGAGGCATTTATTTCAGAGGATGGAGAATTTCCGGTAATCGGCAAATCGCACAAATCTAAGCTGTATAGCGTACCGGACTGTCAATCCATTGTCAAAAAAGCTATTGTCGAAAGAATGAAACAAAAATACGGAATTGCACAATGGCTAAAAGAATCTGGAGCGCTGTATCGTGTCGAAGTGGCTTTATTAAAGGATCAAGTAACCTTGACATTAGACACATCTGGAAGTGGTCTTCACAAGCGAGGATATCGAATTGGACAAGGAGAGGCCCCATTAAAAGAAACACTTGCAGCAGCTCTTGTTCAATTAACGAATTGGAGAGGCGACCAGCCTTTTTATGATCTATTTTGTGGATCTGGAACCATTCCTATTGAAGCTGCCCTCATTGGACAAAATATTGCACCAGGCTTCAATCGTGAATTTGCAGCAGAGAATTGGAGCTTTTTGTCTGCTGATATTTGGGATAAAGCACTAGAGGAAGCAGAGGATTTGGCAAATTATGATCAAGAGCTACATATTTTCGGAACAGATATTAATCCGAAAATGATCGATATCGCCAAGGCAAACGCTACTGAAGCCGGGCTAGGGGATTTGATAACATGGAAACAAATGAATGCATTAGACTTTCATTCTGATCAATTAGGGGGTTATATTATTAGCAATCCACCATATGGTGAACGAATTGGCCAAAAGGAAGAGGTGGAGAAGCTTTATGAAAAACTTGGGAAGCATCTCGCTCAATACCCTACTTGGAGCATTTATATCATGACTGCTAACGAGAAATTTGAAACACTATTCGGACGTGAAGCATCAAAGAAACGCAAGCTTTTTAATGGATTTATTCGCACAGATTATTATCAGTATTTTGGAAAAAAGAAATAACCTTGTAGACAGAGCGGGGGATAGAAATGAAGGAAAATGAAGTATTGGCATATTTTTTAGAGCATTTATGGTCGAAAGGCTTTAAATTATCAGATGAAGAAGTCCAATTCATCTATTTTGGCAAAAAATACACCAATACTTCCGTACATCATGTCAAGTTAGCGATCTCCTTGACTTTACAGCTGCAGTTATCGTTCGACAGAAGCTTTTATATCAGTTTATTGGAATTGTTCCAGAAGAATGAAGTCCGATCATTGGAAGAAGCAAAGCAGCTTTTAATGCAACATCAATTAATTCATGATTCTATTGATTTTTGATTGCTGCTTTTGCTAATTGATCAGCTGTTCCGTTCTGCTTTTCAGGAATCCATTTAATAAAGATATAAGGAAAAGCGGCAGAAAGATGGTTGACCTTATTTAATAAAATTTGAAAAGCTTGATTTTTCGTATACCTTTTTTCAATGGTTTCGACGACTACTTTGGAGTCAGAGCGAAATGAAAGTATCTCATTAGGATAGCGCTCTTGACAAAATTCTAACGCCTTGATGACAGCGATAAATTCTGCCTCATGGTTCGAATAATGGCCAATATATTCCGAAAGATTATGCTGTTCTTTGCTGCTTTTAATAAAAACTCCGATACCACTTGGTCCTGGATTATTCCTCGTTGCTGCATCTGTATAGATCTCAATCATTGCACATCACCATGGATTCGTTTTGCGAGATAGAGAAACGGTGTATCCAATGTGGCAACGATAAATTTAATCACATAAGTTGTAAATAGGATCATAACCCAATCCCCCCACGAATATAAGCCAAAGAAGGCGATCGAACAAAAAATAAACGTGTCAATAAATTGACTAATCATGGTACTTCCATTATTTCTTAACCATAACCATTTGGTTGAAGGCATTTTTTTCTTCCATTTAGAATAAATCCAAACATCGATATATTGGCTTACTAAGAATGCGGCCATACTGCCAATCGCTATTTGAGGTACTATTTCAAAAATGGTGGCTAACGCATCCTGTGCAATGTCTGATTCATGTGGGATGAAACGAATCGCAAACTGCATTACAATTGTCATAAATAACAAAGAACAAAATCCCATCCAAACCGCTTTTTTGGCCTCTTTCTTTCCATGATTTTCATTAAGAATATCTGTAGCAAGAAAAACCGTTCCATAAGAAATATTCCCTAATGTAGCGATTAATCCAAACATTTCGACTGTTTTCAATACTTGAATATTAGCTATAACGGTAGACATACCTATCCAGACGAATAAGCCTGCCTTACCGAACAAACGATACATAATTAGTAATAAAACAAAGTTGGTTATGGCAAATAACATCCAAAGCCATTCGTTCAACAAAATAATCATCCTTCCGTTTCATCATTATAAAAGGCGGTGAACGAAGTCACCGCCTGTAAGTATAAGATTATTTTTTTACAACATTTGCAGCTTGTGGCCCTCGTTCACCTTCCACGATTTCAAAGGTTACTTCCTGACCTTCTTCTAACGTTTTGAATCCTTCTGCTTGAATAGCGGAATAATGGACAAACACATCATTTCCTTCTTCTAGCTGGATAAAGCCATAGCCTTTCTCTGCATTAAACCATTTTACTACTCCGTTTTCCATGAATATCTTCCTCCCTAGAACCTTTCACGCTTAGACGTGGTAAAATTACAAAAAAGATGATGGATAGTAGAAAAGGCAGCAACCACAGAAGTATAGGATCACCATTCCCATTTACTTCTATAGAAGCTGCCTGATCATAATGAATCCTGTAACATCTCATTTGCTTGTGTTTACTATAGCTTATTTTACCAATAACGTCAAGAAGCGCTTATCCAATTGGTGAGCAATTTATGGCTTGGAATTTTAACTAAATCATGATAATTTAAATACCAGCCATATAAAATGCTGGTAACATAACAATGTTTTGTAAGGGTGAATAGTCCATGACGATCTTAATCGGTTTAACTGGATGGGGTGACCATCCTCGTCTACATCAAAATCATTCGAATACGAAAGATAAACTCATTACCTATAGCTCCCATTTTCCAGTGGTGGAGGTAGATAGTGCATTTTACGCCATTCAATCACCTAGTCAATATGAAAATTGGGTAACGAAAACACCAGATTCCTTTCGTTTTGTTATAAAAGCCTTTCAATCCATTACAGGGCATGACCGTAAAAATCTCACAAATCTTGAAATGAAGCAATTAATCCAAGATTTTAAGGAATCCATAAAACCTGTAGTCGAAGCAAATAAGTTAAATGCATTACTTTTTCAGTTCCCACCATGGTTTTCCTTGCAATCTAAGAATATCAATAAATTAAGAAAGCTTAGAGAATGGATGGGGCCATTACCTGTAGCTCTCGAGTTTCGAAACAGGACTTGGTTGGAAGAGCGACAAGCAGACACCATTTCGTTTTTAAAAAAGGAAGGATGGATTCATGTTATTTGTGATGAACCTCAGGCAGGGGAAGGATCTGTACCTCTAGTACTAGAAACCACACATTCTGAAAATGCGCTTGTTCGCTTTCATGGTAGAAATGTGCATGGTTGGAATAATCATGGCCAAGAAAATTGGCGTGAGGTACGTTTTCTTTATCGATACAATCAAACAGAGCTTTTACAATGGGTAGAGTACATAAAGCAATTAGAAAAGCAGGTGGAAACCGTTACGCTTTTGTTCAATAATAACTCAGGTGGAGACGCCTATGACAATGCTAAGCAATTAATTCAGCTTTTAAACATTGAATATGAGGGTCTCCACCCGAAGCAAATGGATTTTTTTGATTTATTGTAAAGAAATTCGTTTAGCGCCCAAATAGCGTTTAGACCAGTATTCTTGATCAATTGTACTAATTTCTACACCTCTTGATGCACCAGCATGAATAAATTTACCATCTCCTAAATAGATTCCGGCATGAGATGGACCTGGTTTATATGTTTCAAAAAAGACTAAGTCTCCGATAGAAGGCTTTTGAACTTGCATAGTCGCATTCCAAATCTCATGTACCGTTCTTGGAAGTGAAATATCATATTGGTTATAGACATATTGAATATAACCACTGCAATCAAATCCATTTGGTGTAACGCCACCCCATATGTAGGGAGTCCCTTGATATTGTTTAGCGGTTTGAATAATTTGTTGGGTAGTTCCACTTGGACTGGACGTTTTTACTGTTATTTGTTTGGACATCTCTTCCGTAGGTTTAGATCCGGTGGATGCCGCATCCTCCTGCTTCGTTTCCAGTGAGGCAATAAAGGTTTCTGGCGTTTCTTCCATTTCCGTCTGTTCATTTTCAATATGCATGATCTTCATACCACTATCTTGCTTGTAAGCACTGATGCCCTGATCGGTTTTTGGTCCAAAAATACCATCCAGAGGACCATCATAGTAACCAAAGTGTTTTAGAGCTTCCTGAAGCTTTAAAACCTCGTTACCCTTTTGGCCATAATCAAATGCTGTTTCTTGTGTTAATGTTTCCTCATATAATCGCTCTTCTTCTTCAGATATTTTTTGAATGGTTTTTTTATTTACCTGACCATCATCTTTTATTTGATGATCTGATTGAAACTTTTTTAATGCATATTCGGTTAACACACCATACTCTCCGTCAATAGAAGAATCATAGTACGATATTTTGTGTAGTTTTTCCTGCAACACACGTACTGCTTCATGTTGCATGCCATACGTTAATTGGTCTGCTTGTTCGAATAATTCGCTTTGCAGAATTGGATATGCATCTACATAGAAGGAAAATGGGTGGGTAAATGCAAAACTATAGGCTACGGAGTGCTTCGCGACGACTGCTAATTGTTCCTGTCCTAACATAAAAGCCCTCCTATCGTAATTACTTATTCAAAAATGTATGTTAAAATAAATAAAATATTATTATTATCATTGTTTGTTACGAATTTGTAATATAAGTGAATGAGAGGAAGATAAGAATGTCTATGAGTGAACAAGCTTATTTAGATTTATGCAAAAGAGTATTAGAAGAAGGTACAAAAAAAGAAGATAGAACGAATACTGGAACACTCTCCGTATTTGGGCACCAAATGCGTTTTGATTTAGCAGAAGGTTTCCCACTTTTAACTACCAAATTCGTTCCGTTCCGACTTATTGTAAGTGAATTAATTTGGTTTATCCAAGGAGATACGAACATTCGATATTTACTCAAACATAATAATAATATTTGGAATGAATGGGCTTTTAAAAAATGGGTGGAAAGTGATGAATATACAGGTCCAGATATGGACAATTTCGGTCACCGTGCTAATGAGGATCCTTCTTTTAAGGAGCTTTATTTGAAGGAAATGGACAAGTTCAAAAAAAGCATCCTAGAAGATGATGAATTTGCAGCTAAATATGGAGATCTTGGATCTGTTTATGGATCTCAATGGAGGAAATGGAGAACATCAAAAGGAGAAACCATCGATCAATTAAAAGGGGTTATCCAAGCGATAAAACAAAATCCAGATTCTAGAAGACATTTAATCACAGCATGGAATCCAGAGGATGTTCCTTCTAATATGGCATTACCTCCTTGTCATACTATGTTCCAATTTTATGTGGCAGACGGGAAGTTAAGCTGCCAACTATACCAACGAAGTGGAGATATTTTTCTTGGTGTACCGTTTAATATTGCTAGCTATGCTTTATTAACCTATTTGATTGCTAAAGAATGTGGATTAAAGCCTGGTGAATTTATTCATACTTTAGGAGATGCACATATTTATTCTAATCATATAGAACAGATTAAAACACAGTTAAAACGTGAGCCACGAAACCTACCGAACCTTCATATACAGGATTTCCAAACCATTTTTGATCTGGAAGCAGAGGATATCTCGCTCGAAAATTATGATCCTCATCCAGCTATTAAGGCTCCTGTAGCCGTATAAGAAAGGAGTAAGACGAATGATCTCACTTTTGTTTGCAATGAGTAAGAATCGTGTCATCGGGAAGGACAATGATCTTCCGTGGCATCTACCGAACGACTTAAAGTTTTTTAAAGAATTGACTACTTCCCAAACGGTTATTATGGGAAGAAAAACCTTTCTCTCCATGAATGGTGCCCTTCCAAATCGGGAAAACGTCGTCGTAACGAGAGACACTTCCTTCGAGGCACCAAATTGTAAAGTCATGCACAGCATCGATGAAATCAAATCATTAACAGACGCTGAGCCAAATAAAGAGTGGTTTATTATTGGTGGAGAAGAAATCTTTCAACAGGTATTACCTTTTACTGATCGTATTTACATGACTTATATTGATCACGAATTTGAAGGGGATACTTTTTTCCCTAAGCTTAAGGAAGCAGAATGGAAGACTACAAAGAAGACAAAAGGTATCAAGGATGAGCGAAATCGTTATGATTATTATTTCATCCAATATGATCGTATAAAAGACTAATAATTTTGTCATTATTTCAAGACAAGCCTTTTAAAACGTGATAAGATAGAAAAAGAGTGTTATTATCGTGTTAAAAGATACTATAAAGGTGGGGCAAAGATATGTTATCCTCAATTGGAATACCTGGCTTGATTTTAATTTTAATTATTGCATTAGTTATCTTCGGACCAAAAAAACTACC
>JACYYJ010024298.1_pt1 | contig 12943 bp, 13 predicted proteins | sample 8236861 | NCBI WGS metagenome assembly JACYYJ01 (sample SAMN14103086, study PRJNA606662) | landfill metagenome | isolation source: landfill solid waste | place: India:New Delhi, Okhla landfill site | collected 2017-11-05
TGCTGTACACCGACGGCATCACCGAGACCCGCGACCGCACCGGCGCCCTCGGCGACCAGGCGGGGCGTCCAGCCCAGCGCGCTCGCCTCGAACGACTCCTCGCCGGCGGTGAACGCCGACGCCTGGCCCGACAGCGACCAGCTCGCCGACGGGTTCGAGCGGGTGTCGGTGATCTCGATCTCGTTCAGCGCGCCGGTGGCGACGTAGCTGTCGCCGAGCGGAGTCGCCTCACCCAGCGAGACGACGTCCTGCGAGCTGAAACGCCACGTGAACTCGCCGGAGGGCTGCGTCGACTCCGGGATGCTCACGGCGATGTCCTGCTCGTTCTCCGCAGGCTCCTCCGGGTTTTCCGGCCCTTCCGGCGGCGCCTGGTTGTATCGCTGCATCCAGCCGCGGAGAGCATCGGGGCGATCGGTGATGATGCCGTCGACGCCCATCGCCGTCAGGGACGCCCATGCATCGGCGCTGTTCTGGGTCCACACGAAGACGCCGAGACCGGCATCGTGAGCGAGTGCGACGCTCTCTGCGGTCGCGCTGCTCGGGTTGACGGCATCGGCTCCGATCTGTCTGGCCGTGTCGATGATCGCCGTGTCGATGCCGCCGGTGAGATACCCGACCGGAAGATCGGGGGCGACGGCGGCGAAGTTCGCGACGGAGGTGGTGCTGAAACTCTGGGCGAAGACCCTGTTCTGCACTCCGGCCGCCTCGATCATGTCCACCGTCAACTGGGTGTTCTCGACGCTCCAGTCACCCTTGTACTCGATGACAACGTCAGCGCCGCCGTTCGCGACGTACGTGAGCACCTCTTCGAACGTGGGGATCTTCGTACCGACGAATGCCGGTGAGAACCAGGAGCCGGCGTCCAGCGCTCGGATCTGCTCGAGGGTCAGGTCACGCACTGCACCGGTGCCGTCTGTCGTGCGATCGACCGTGTCGTCGTGGATGACGACGGGAACGCCGTCCTGGGTGAGGGTGATGTCGATCTCGAAGTAGTCGGCACCGGCGCGCGTCGTCGAGACGAAGGCGGGCATGGTGTTCTCCGGTGCGACGGACGAGTTGCCGCGGTGGCCGACGATCACACCGGTCTCACCGGGTAGACGGATCGTGATCGGCGGCAGCGGGTCGATCTCCGAAAGCACGATGTTGTCATAGCGGACGACCGAACTGTTCGCGATCAAGCCCTGCACGCCGTCGGCGGTGCGCATCAGCTGGCGCGTCGTCATCAGTTTGTCGCCGTTGACGTACCAGGTGCCGACGTTGCCGTTCACCTCGACGCGGAGGTGCGCCGTGGTGCCGATGCCGATATCGGTGGCTGTGGACGCGGTGTCCGTGACGTTCCAGGTGTTCCCGGCGGTGCGCTGAGCGAACTCCACGCCGTTTGCCGCGCTCGAACCGTTGCGGAGCGCGGCGTGCTGCCACGGGACCGACCCGTCGGCGGGTGCGTCGATCAGCAGGGCGAGCCACCGGGCACTGTTGGCGGCGGACGCGAAGGTGATGTCGGCGTCGATCGCGAAGTTCTCGCGGTTCTCACCGAACGTGATCTTCGCGTCGGCATCGGTGCTCGCTCCCACGAGTTCGCCGTCCTGCACGCTCCAGTCCCCGGCGACGACGTTCCATCCCTCGGGGATCGTGCCGGCGTCGAACGACTCGGAGAGGAAGATCCGGTCGTCGGAGAGATCCTCGGCGGATGCTGGTACCGGGCCGGCGGCCGTCGCCATGCCGGGGGTGAGGACGCCCGCGATCACGAGTGTGGTCGCGATGCAGACGGCCCCGATACGCGCTGTGCGCGTAAGACGAGTTGTCATGATGTGAGTCCTTCCAAGGAGAACGCCGCGGGGCAGTCCCGTGGCGCTTCCACTCAAGAAGGCGCGCGCGTCCGCAGGTCGCACGGACGGCGACGCGCATATCGCGACCCGGCGAAGGTTCTGTGAAGCGCGGTGACGGTCTGCGCGAACGGTCACGCCCGCCCGCGGTGCGCTCCGGATCGAGCCGCGTTCACCAGACTCAGCGTCGTGGCCGTTGCGAGGTAGCGGTCATCGCTGTGCTCGAAAGGTCGCCCGTCGAACGTACGGGCGGACCGTTGGACGCGCAGAAGGGGCGTCGCTCGCGACACTCCCAGCAGCCGGGCATCCTCGGAATCGGGCAGCACAGCGGAGATGAGATGCTCACCGTAGGCGAGCTGGAGGCCGTGCACGCGCTCGACCACTTCCATGATCGAGCGCGCATCCGGAGGAAGCCGTGCGATGGTCGGTATGAGCCATTGCGGGAAGGTGGTGCTTTTGACCATGACGTGTTCGCCATCGAGTGATTGCAGGCGTGTGATTCGCAGCACGGGACTCTGCACGCCGATACCGAGCGCACGAGCCTCGGCGACGGTCGCGCGACCTTCGTCGGAGGCGGTGGTGCGGCCGCCCGGCCGGTGACCGATTGCCTTCGCCCACTGTCCGAAGGAGCGCAACTCGGTGACGTCCTGCGCGAGGGTCTCGTGATGCACGATCCATCTGGTCCCCCTGCGCGAGATCTGGTGCAGGCCGTGCTGGATGTGCTCGAGCGCGCGGCGGACGGTCCCGCGCGCGACGCCGAAGCGGTCAGCGAGGGAGGATTCACTCGGCAGCGCTTCGCCGACGCGGAAGCGTCCGGACCGGATGTCGCCCGCGATCGCTTCCGCCACAGAGAGATGCTTGCCGACTGTATGCGCAGGAGTGCGTGGAGGCACTCCTCGACTCTGGCCGATCCGGGTTAACGGAGTATTCCCGGGTGGCGACGGGTGCATAAAACAGGGGCGGATGCCGCAGCATCCGCCCCTGGATTCGTCTCCGCGAGACGTCAGATGACGCCGAACGCGGCCTCGATCGGTCCGCGTGCGAAGAACAGTACGAATCCTGCTGCAACGACCCAGAGCAGCGGGTGGATCGTCTTCGCCTTGCCTGCCAGCGCCTGCACGAGCACCCAGCTGACGAAGCCCGCGCCGATGCCGTTGGCGATCGAGTAGGTCAGCGGCATCACCGTGACGGTGAGGAACACCGGCAGCAGTACGCCGAAGTCGGTGAGATCGATGTACCTGATCTGCGCCATCATCATCGCGCCGACGATGACCAGAGCGGCAGCGGCGATCTCGGTCGGGACGATCGAGGTGAGCGGGGTGAGGAACATCGCGAGCAGGAACATGACGCCGGTGATCACGTTGGCAAAGCCCGTGCGTGCTCCCTCGCCGATGCCGGAACCGGACTCGATGAACACCGTGTTCGACGACGAAGACGTCGCACCACCGGCCAGCGCGCCGACGCCCTCGACGATCAGCGCAGACTTGATGCGGGGGAAGTCGCCCTTCGCGTCCGAGAGGTTCGCCTCTTTGGCCAGGCCCGTCATCGTGCCCATCGCGTCGAAGAAGTTCGAGAACACCAGGGTGAACACGATCATGACCAGGGCGACGACACTGACCTTGCCGAGGTCGAATCCGAAGTCCACGGCGCCGACGAGGCTCAGGTCGGGCAGGCTCACCGGTGTTCCGGTCAGGGCCGGCACCGTCAGGCTCCAGCCGCCGGGGTTGAAGGAGCCGTCATCCGCGAACTGCGGCCCCAGTTGCCAGATCGCCTCGACGATGACAGCCAGCACGGTTCCCGAGACCAGTCCGATCAGCAGACCGCCCTTGACCTTGCGGGCGACGAGGATCCCGGTGATGATCAGCGTGACCACGAACAGGAGCGAGGGGACAGTCGCGACGGAGCCGCCGATGCCGAGGCCGACCGGCGCGACGGTGTTCGGCCGCACCCCTGCACGGGCATAGGTGACGAAGCCGATGAACGCGATGAACAGGCCGATGCCGACGGTGATCGCGATCTTGAGCTGGAACGGCACCGCGTCGAAGATCATCTTCCGCAGACCCGTGGCCGCCAGCAGCACGATCACGGCGCCGTTGATCATCACCAGAGCCATGGCTTCCGGCCAGGTGACCTGACCGACGACCGAGAAGGCGAGGAATGCGTTGATGCCCAGGCCCGCCGCGAACGCGAACGGCAGGCGGGTGATGACGCCGAACAGGATCGTCATCACACCGGCCGTCAGAGCCGTTGAGGCGCCTACGGCGCTGAAGCTCAGCGTGTTGCCGTCGACGTCGGCGGCGCCGGTAAGGATGATCGGGTTGAGGATCACGATGTACGCCATCGTGACGAAGGTGACGATGCCGCCACGGACCTCGGTGCCGATCGTCGAGCCGCGTTTACTGATCTCGAAGAAGCGGTCGAGCCTGTTCTTCGGTTCGGTGCCGGGCTCGGGATCGGCGGCGGGTGCGGACGAGGGTGCAGTTGTCATCGGGAACCTCCTCGGAGACGATATCGTGTCGGCCGTCCTCGCGCGCGCCCACGCGAGGTGGTCGGGTTCTCGTCGTAGTCTCGATGAGTCATGCAACGCCTCCTCGTCGCGATTCTCGCTGCGGTCGACGCTGCCATCGCGGCGGCCGTCGGCCTGGCCGTGCTGCTCGCACCTCTCACGCTGCTGTGGACGCTCGCGTTCGGTGCGTCGGCCGATTGGGGAGGGCTCTGGCCGGTCACCGGAACGCTGTGGCAGTTCGGTCACGGGGTTCCGGTGGAGATCACCGTGCCCGACGCGGTCATCTCAGCCGTCGGCATCGCCCCGGGTGCCGCGAGCTTCACCCTCTCGCTGACGCCACTGGCGTTCCTGCTGTTCACGCTGCTGTTCGCAGCGCGCTCCGGCGTCCGCGCCGCCCGCACCGGTGCCTGGCTGATCGGCGTCATCGCAGGTGCTCTGGCGTTCGCGCTCATCGCCGCCGCCGTGGCGGGGACGGCACGCACCGACCTCGCCCAGACGCCGATGTGGCTCGCGATTCTGCTGCCATCTGCGGTGTACCTCGCAGGCTCGTTGTCAGGGGCCGTGAGTCACGGGTGGCGCGAGGGCGATGGCGGCCTCATCGACCGCCTGCACGACCGCGTCGACGGCTGGGGGCGATGGAACGTCGTACCCGGAGAAGTGGTCAGGGGCACGTCAGTGGTCGTCGTCGCGCTCGCCGGGGTCGCCGGGCTCGCGATCGCGCTCATGGTCGCCCTGCGCGGGGGAGAGGTAGTCGCGCTGTTCGAGGGCGCGCGTGTCGATGCGACCGGTGCGACCATTCTCACACTCGGTCATCTCGCGTATCTGCCGACACTGTGCGTGTGGGCGATCGCATGGATCGCAGGTCCCGGGTTCGCGGTCGGTGCCGGCAGCGCGGTCTCGCCGGCGGGCACTCAGCTCGGTGTCGTTCCGGGGGTGCCCGTGTTCGGCCTGCTGCCGGAGAACAGCTCGATCTGGATGATGATCGTCGTGCTGCTCCCGGTCGGCGCCGGAGCCTTCGCCGGATGGATAGTCCGTTCGCGACTGGCCTGGCAGGATGCCGGTCATGGCGCGGGACCTCGAGCGACGATCGCCATAGGAATCGCGACCGTGAGCGCCGGACTCGTGGCCATACTCACCGTGCTGGCATCGGGATCGATCGGACCGGGACGTCTGGCAGAGACTGGTCCGCACGTCGGATGGACGGCTCTCGCCATCGGCGCTGAAGTGCTGGTCGGAGCCTCGATCATGCTGCTGTCTCCGCGACACCGCGATGAACTCGCCGAGGAGCGAACGGATCGCTGGGTGGCAGAGATGGGGACGTCGCCGACGAGTGACGACGTCGCTGAGTTCTCGGGGGCGGATGCCAGAACGGATGCGGGATCGGATGCCATGAGCCTGGGTGAGGGCGATCCGGATCGCAATGACACGCAACCGCTGGACGACCACGGCTTCTTCGGCAGTAGCCCGCGGTGAGGGGCGGGGCCGATGCCGTTGTCACCGCCCCGGGACAACCACGCCGGGTATCGCTTCGCTGTTCGCTCGTGCCGCGACCTTCTTGTCGTGGAACGTGACGACCATCAACGCGGCGATGCGGTCGGCTAGAACGACAGCGATCGCGATGCGGTGCTAGTCCGCAAGTACAGCGGAGATGGCGTCTGCGAGCGTGTCAGCATGGGCTGCGGTTTCGTCGGTGAGGTGCATGAACCCTCGGTTGGCTAGCGGGACAAACCATCGCGAGCCAACGCCAGCGATGTTGAGGACACGATGAGTGATGCGTGCGCCTCGGTTGCTGGCCTGGATCCAGTGCTCGCCGCGGTACCACCACCCACCCTCCATGGCGATCATAGAGCGATCCTTATCGAGATCGACGCTTATGGTTGAGGGTGCTCCCCGAACCGTGAAGCGTGCCGGACCGCCTTCGAGCGAAAGTCCGTCGAAGCCGAAACGGTGCCCGACGAGCCAGCCATTCGTTGAAGTGACTTCGCCGGCTGCGACACCTAGCAGCAAGCGTCTGACGTCATCGATCGATGCATCGAGCTCGACGGTGACTTGCGCAAGGGGCGTGCGGTATTGCGGCCTGGAAACGCTCATGTGGATCTTCCAAGTGTCCGTACGCGTGACGAGAGGTCCGTGGTTGCGATTGCTCGCCTTGCGGCCGCTTGGTTGGGGCGACGAAGAGCCAGGGCTTTGTTGCGGCGAGATTCCGGCTGCTTGTGAGGCGAGAGATCGCTCATGCTGCGTTCCCACCGCGCGCTGCGAGCCAAGTCATGAGCTTGCTTTTCTTGCTGTTCTGGAACGCAGTGCAGAGCCAGGTGCCGTCAGCTTCACGCTTGAAGACGAAGGTCTGAATCTTATCGAGCGGGATGCGGTCGCCCTTGCCGACGCCTCCCTCGCTGACGACGATCGCGAGGTCGTTGTCGATGAAGCGCGTGTCAGTGACCCGCACACGCATACGGCTGCCGTTTTGGAAACGAGTGAGCACGGGCTCGTGGTCACGGGCGATGGCGGCGCGCCCGCGGCTCACCGTCCCGATAAATGTCACGTAGGTCGCATCCTCGGTGAACAGGTTCGCGTATGCCGGCGCATCGCCGGCTTCCCACGCCGCGACCATCAGATCGAGGGCATGCTCTATACTTGTTTGCATGGAGGCAATGATTGCATGAACGCAAGTGATGGGCAAGCTCTGAACCTTGATCCCGCCATCTACCGTCGATACCTCGCAGCGCTCACGCTCTTTCATCAGGCAGCCGCTGATTCGGCGGGCTTGTCGGGCACCGATTACCAGGCAAGCAACTTGCTCGATCTTGATGGTCCGATGACCAGCGGCGAGCTCGCCAAACGCCTCGGACTTTCTCTCGCTGCAGGGTCGCGCCTTGTGGACCGATTGATCGAAGCGGGAATCGCTCGTCGCGGCCACGACCCTTCGGATCGCAGACGTGTGCTCGTCGAGCACACGGGCACCCTCCCCGGAGGCCTCGGTCCCACGCTCGAACGAGTCCGCGAACCCATCGCGAGAGCTCTCTCCGTCATGTCAGATGAACAGCTCTCGGGAGTGGCAACATACGTCAAAGCGGCCGCGGACGCTTACTCTGAGTCCGCGCGAACGCTCAGAGACTCTGAATAGCTACAACACCGCATGCGCCAGAAACGATCGTTTCCGGTGCGGTCCAGAACTAAGGCTCGGAAGGCCTGCCACAAACGTTCGTCATAACCACCAAACGGCAAGGGTTTCCGGCTGATCTCGCGGAGACACACGCAGTCCGTTCGCGAACGGCGACGGCAGGTGTCGCGCAACCCATCGTTTCTGACTGATTCGGTTAGAGTCTCACGGCGAGCTGCCGCAGTGGCTCTCCGAAACTCATTCGGTGGTGGGGACTTTCAGCGGACCTCGGTGACTATCTCGTCGCAGACATCTGGGCCACGCCCGGGCGTCGCTACTCGTCGTCGGTGCATTCACGGTCGGCAGCCCGGTCGAAGTCGGGAACGGGCCGGTTCTGCGCGTCCTCGGGTGTCGTGGCGAGTCCGTTGCGTTCAATATCGTCGATCAGCCAGTCCATTTCTAGGATCTCTCGCCGCTGAGCTTCGCTGATCCCGACGGCGAGCTCGCAGACCCGGATGTCCTGAATCTGCGCTCGTTCAGATCTGGTGATCGCAAGGGAGTGGTGGGGAATCATGGCCCGCATGTATGCGGTGTCGTCGACGGTGATCTGGCTACGGTCGAGCGCGACGCCGCCTCCGAGCAGGAGGACGCTGACGATGACGACGGCGATGTTCGCTTTGGTGTTCTTGTACATGTTCAGCATCCAGGCGAGCATGACGAGGCCCATGGCGCCGCCCATGGTGAGAGCCATGAATATGCGGCTCTCGCTGAAGCGGATGTGTCCCCATTCCCACACTCCGGCGAACATCGTCCAGTACATCACGACCATGCCGGTGAGGATCATCGCCGCGAAACGCAGGTACATCTTCAGCGAGCCGTGCTTCTTGTCCTTTGCTTGTCGTTCGCTTCCTTCATGGGCATCCTGTGACATGTGATTCACCTGTTCGTCTGGATTGGTTGCGCGTCGCGCGGTTGACGAGCGTCCGGTTCAGAGGGTTGCGAGGAGCGTGGCGCACGCGTCTTCGCATCGCCGGCAGGCCGCGGCACACACGGTGCAGTGTTCGTGCATGGTGTGCTTCTCGCACTCGTCGGCGCAGCTCGCGCACGCGGTGCGGCACGCTTCCAGGGCTGCCCGGGTGAGGTTGGTGTCGTAGCCGGTGTGTCGGGACAGAATGCGCGCGGTGGTGTCGCAGAGGTCGGCGCAGTCCAGGTTCGTGCGGATGCACTTCGTGAGCTCTGAGACCATCTCCTCGCTCAGGCACGCATCCGCGCATGCGGTGCACGATTGGGCGCAGTCCATGCAGGCCTCGATACAGTCCACGAGCGCCTTCTGGTCGACCTGTCCGAGGTCCTTCGGATAGGAGCGGAGCATTTCTGCCACGACAGTCATGATCGAATCCTCTCGTCGTCCTGGAACTCTCAAACTACGATCACGGTGTCGCCTGCGGCACCCCGTTGAATACCCCGGGAGGGCATGGTAACCCCAGCCGTGATGCGGCCTCAACGCTCAGGGCGCAGTGTCTCGCTGATCCGTTCCCCCAGGCGGGGGATCCCGCAGGATCAATGCCACGGCAGCCATGACGATGATCAGCGCGATGTCGTAGCTGGCGACTGTGTAGGTCCACCAGGCGGCATCGGTCGATTGCGTGTCGCTCAGCAAGTGCGCGAGTGCGAGGACCGGGCCCGTGGCCAGGAGCACGTACCCGAGGCGAACGAGGCGTCGATGCGTTCGCACAGGATCGAGCGGGTGGGTTCCGGCGCGGGTCATTGGAAGATCGCTCCGATCGTGAGGAAGCTGGCGGTGGCGAGGAGGGCGACGGCGATCGTCGCGGCTGTGATGAAGAACGTGAGATTCCGCAATGGGTTCTTGGGCTTGTTCATGAGAAGTCTTGGAGCGCGGGGCTTTGTCGGTATCCGCCCCCCTATTGGGCGGGGCTGAGGACGGTCGTGCCGTTTGTGGAGATCTCGACGATGCCACGGTCGTCAACCAGGATGATGCGCTCGTCGATGACGGAGAGGGCTTGCACGGCGCCGCGCAGCGATTCCAGCTGCTGCCAGGCACCGCTTTCGTCCTGTGACCACAGGACGCCGTCCGTACCAGCACCAAGAAGGGTGCCGTCCGTGCGCGCCTCCAGGGCGTACAGGACAGGGGCCGCATCGACGGGCGTGAAGGTGTTGCCGCCGTCGGTGCTGAGGAGGAGGCCTTCTTCGGCGGCGGCGTACACGCCGGATTCGGTGGCGGCGAGATCAGCGGCGCCGAGGGGTGCACGCTCTGTCCAGGTGCTTCCCTCGTCGGTGCTGGTGAGTAGGNNACCTGACTGGAAGGGATGCCGTACAGGACGCCGTCGGGTCCTGCGGTCAGGACGTGGAAGTCGGTGGTCCCGTTGAGGGCGATCGGGGACCAGGAGTTCCCGTAGTCGTCGCTGCGGATGATGCCGAGGTTCGGGGCTCCCAGTTCAGGCGGGGTGTCTTCCCCGGGGTGTCCGGACGCGAACAGCGTGTCTTTCCAGGCGGTGAATCCCATGGCGTCGAAATCGTGTCCGCCGATCGGGCCGGAGATCTTCCCGCCGGGGTCGAGGGTGAAGATGCCGTTGTGCGTGGCGATGAGCAGGTCATCGCCACGTGGGTCTTCGGCGATGCCGTGGATGTGGTCGATGCGGGGTGCCGAGTCGGGGTTTCCGAGCGGTGTTGCGGTGCAGCCGGTNNGTGGCGATGACGGCGAGGGCGGTCACCGTGGCAGTGGCGAGAAGGAGTGAGCGTTTCATGATGGCTTCCGGTGGCGGCCGCGGGACGGCCTGGCTTCGCGGCGCGCGGCAGGAGCGCACCGACATGTAATGGATGTCGAGGGCGTGGCAAAGAGGTGGCCGGTGAGGGCGGGCCGAACGTTTCTGGGCCCGCCCGAGTCGGGTCCTAGAGCTGTTCCAGGAGTTCCTGCATTGTGGCGATCTCTGCGGTCTGATCGTCGATCACTTGCTGGGCGAGGTCGAGGACGTCCGGGCTCTGCGCGTCGTCAAGGGCAGTTTGCGCCATGTCGACGGCACCTTCGTGGTGCACGATCATCTGNNCATCTGCTCGAGGAACAGGCGGCTGGCTTGGGTCGCATCGGCGTCCTCCAGCGCGGTCATGTCTTCTTCGGACATCATGCTGTCGTCACCGCCCATTGACCCATGGTCCATGCCGCCCATGGAGTCAGGGTCGTAGTCCACGCCCCAGTCTTCGAGCCATCCGAGCATCTTGTCGATTTCGGGACCCTGCGCTGCTTTGATCTGTTCGGCGAGCTCGACCACGCGTGGGTCTGCCCCGTCCTTGGCGAGCAGGATGTCGGCCATCTCGATGGCCTGCTGGTGATGCGGGATCATCATCGTGACGAACATCTCATCCGCCTCAGTCGCCTGTGAGGTCGACGACGACTGCGACGGGGAGGTGGTCTCGCTGGACGGCGCGGTGCCGCTGTCCGCGCAGCCGCTGAGCGCCAGCGCGAGTGTCAGAATGCCGGTGCTGACAGCGAGGGCGATCTTCTTGTTCATGATTGTTCCTTCGATAAGTCGTATGAGGGTTCGCAAATAACGGCGCCAGGCGGCGCCACGAAACCGACCGCTCGGGTCGGCGGCGACTACTCAGGTGCGACTTATCGAAAGGAACGTGAGCGAGGGAGCCCGCGGAAAAACACCGGTCGCACCCCATCTCACCAGGCTCATCGCTCGGTGAAGGGGCAGGCCGCGACCGTGGATCAGCGTCGGAGGAAGCAGCAGCAGGAGGCCGGCGAGTAGCGCGAGCACGCAGGCCGTCAGCATGTCGTTGTGGCCCTGGTCGGGCCCGGTGCTTACGTGACAGGGCCCATCGCAGGCGGTGCCCATCACGTCAGGGGCGTGCTCATCGCCGGCTGCGGATGTTGAGTGGGTGAGCCCGGGCGATCCGTGCCCGGCTGGTTCGGCGGTGAAGGTGTGCATGGCCAGCAGCCCGACGATGACCATGAGCGTGGCCGCGCCGAGCATCAACAGCGCGCGCAGCGACAGCTGCGGGCGTGCGCTGCGAAACGCGACATGCATGCGGGGACCCTCCACTCTGCTCAGGATGCTAACACCGCAGACTATGCGCCTCTGATTCCCGGCTACGTGCCCGTCACCGCGTCCGGGCGCAGATCCAGTCGGCGCAGCAGCTGTGCATTGAGGGCGACCACGATGGTCGACAGAGACATCAGCAGCGCACCCACTGACATGGGCAACACGAACCCGATCGGGGCGAGCACGCCGGCCGCGAGGGGGACGGAGAGCAGGTTGTAGCCGGCGGCCCACCAGAGGTTCTGTTTCATCTTCCGGTAGCTGGCCCGCGACAGCTCGATCACCGACAGCACCGAACGGGGGTCGTCGCTGGCGAGGATGACGCCCGCGGACGCGATCGCGACATCCGTTCCCGCGCCGATGGCGATACCGACGTCGGCCTGCGCGAGCGCGGGGGCATCGTTGACACCGTCTCCAACCATCGCGACCTTGCGGCCTTCGCCCTGAAGCTCTTTCACCTTCGAGGCCTTGTCCTCCGGTCGGACCCCGGCGAAGTAGCGGTCGATGCTGAGTTCGCTCGCGACCGAGGCGGCAACCGCGTCGGCGTCACCGGTGATCATGACCACCTGCACGCCGCGCTCATGGAGGGCGTCGACGGCGTGACGCGACTCCGAGCGGATCTCATCCGCCAAACGCAGCGCTCCGGCGACCTGGCCGTCGACGAGCACGTGGAGGATGATCGCCCCCTCATCGCGCCATTCGTCGGCGACCGGCAGCTCGGAGGCGTGCTCCTGCTCGAGCATGTACGGGCCACCGACCTGCACGATGCGTCGATCGACACGTGCACGCACCCCAACCGCCGGGGAAGATTCGAAGTCGGAGGAGGAATAGACCGTGAGAGTCTTCTCCTTCGCCGCGTTCACGATCGCGCGAGCGAGCGGGTGCTCGGAGTCTGCTTCCGCGGCCGCCGCCCACGCCAGCAACTGATCAGGGTCGGTTCCGGAGACGGGGTCGATCGCGGTCACAGCGGGAGCGCCCTTGGTGAGCGTGCCGGTCTTGTCGAACAGGACGGTATCGACGGTGCGCATGCTCTCCAGCGCGAGACGATCCTTGATCAGAACGCCTCCACGCGCGGCCCTCTCGGTCGCGATCGACACGACGAGCGGAATCGCCAGGCCCAGAGCGTGCGGGCAGGCGATTACCAGCACGGTGATCGTGCGGATCACTGCGGCGTCGGGCAGGCCGACGACCGTCCAGACGATCGCGGTGATGGCGGCAGCGCCGAGTGCGAACCAGAACAGCCACCCTGCCGCCTTGTCTGCGAGTCGCTGCGCTCGTGAGGATGAGTTCTGCGCCTCGGTCACCAGTTTCTGGATCCCGGCGAGAGCAGTGTCTTCACCGATTGCGGTGATCTCGACCCGGACCCCGGAATCGGTGGCGACGGTGCCGGCGATGACTTGGTCGCCGTCGCTGCGACGTACCGGGCGCGATTCGCCGGTGATCATCGACTCGT
>JACYYJ010001915.1_pt7 | contig 12903 bp, 9 predicted proteins | sample 8236861 | NCBI WGS metagenome assembly JACYYJ01 (sample SAMN14103086, study PRJNA606662) | landfill metagenome | isolation source: landfill solid waste | place: India:New Delhi, Okhla landfill site | collected 2017-11-05
GCGCGACGGCGTCCACCAGGCGGTGCGGGCCGACAGCCGCCGCCTGATGCTCCTGGGATGCGTCGTCCCGGGCGTCGCCGCCGCGTCGGTCGCGAACGCCGTGGACGAGCTGGCGCAGCGGATGTCCGCGGCATGACCGAGCGGGGGGCCACCATGAAGGGCGCCGCCTTCGGCGTCACCGCGATGATCACCGTCGGCAGCTCGGCCTCGGTCTTGGCCGCGCTCGGGGACTACCCGACGTTCGGCGGCCAGGCCATCCGCTACGCCGGGGCGGCCGTGATCCTGCTGATCCTGCTGCGCGTCCTGCGCATCGCGCACATGAGGGGATCGGCGCCCGACTGGCTCCGGCTCACGCTCCTGGCCGCGACGGGGCTGGCCGGGTTCAACGTCTGCTACGTCGAGGCGGTCCGCCACGCCGACCCGGCCACCGTCGGGGCCATCATCGGCGGCGTGCCGATCGTCATGGCCGTCCTCGACCCGATCCTGCGGCGGCGCGCTCCCAGCTCCCGCCTCATCGCCGCGGCCGTCGTCGTCAGCGTCGGCGTCGCGGTCATGCAGGGCTTCGGCGGCGGCAGCGTGCTCGGGCTGCTCTGGGCGCTCGGCGCGCTCGCGGCCGAGGTCGCCTTCACGCTCCTGGCGGTGCCGCTGCTCCCCAAGTACGGGCCCATGCGGGTCTCGGCGTACGCCTCGGTGCTGTCGGTGCCGCTGCTCCTGCTGGCCGGGTTCCTGGTCGACGGGCGGGCGGCGCTGCCGGTCCCGGACGCGACCCAGACGGTCGCGTTCGCCTACCTCGCCGTCGTGGTGACGGCGCTCGCGTTCGTGCTGTGGTATTCGGCGGTCGGCCGCCTCGGCGCCGACCGGGCCGGGCTGTGCGCCGGCATCGCGCCGGTCAGCTCGGTGTTCGCCGCCTGGCTCATCGCCACGGGGAATCCGAGCACGGCCGACCTCGTCGGGGCGGTGCTGGTCGGCCTCGGCGTCCTCGTCGGCCTCATGCCGGCCGCGACACCGCCGGAGGCCGCCGAGGCGCTCACCCGGCGGCCGATCGGGCGTTCGCGACGAAGCGGGCTATGAGCCCGGCGTCCTTGACGCCGCGCCGGACCTCGACGCCCGAGGAGACGTCGACGCCCCAGGGGCGCGCCTGGGCGACCGCCTCGGCCACCGTGTCGGGGCGGAGGCCGCCGGCGAGCATCCACTTGCCGCCCGGCCCCTCCCCCAGGCCGCTCCAGTCCCACGTCTCGCCCGAGCCCGGCCGCGGCGAGTCCACGATGAGGTAGTCCTCTCCGAACGCGCCGAACCTGACGCCCGCGCCCGCCGAGCCGGGCACCGCCCGCACCAGCGCGGCCGGGAAGTCCGCGAGCGCTTCGAAGTCCTCCCGCCGGTAGTCGCCGTGCAACTGGACGGCCGCGACGCCCGCGGCCGTCGCCTCCCGCCTGACCGCCTCGACCGGTTCGCCCGCGAACACGCCCACGGTGAGCACCCCGTCGGGGACGGCCGCCGCCAGCGCCCGCGCGCGCTCGGGGCTCACCTGGCGGGGGCTCGGGCTCAGCAGGAACCCGACCGCGTCGGCCCCGGCCTCCACCGCGGCGGCGACGTGCTCCGGTTCGGACAGGCCACAGATCTTGACGAACATGAATGCACCATAGCGGGCGGCCCCGTCACGGGCGCGGCCCGCCGGTCGCTTCGCCGCCCGTCCGGGTCGCCGCGGAGGCGGACGGCGGGAGCAGGCTGAAGGCGCTCTCCTCTTCCTGGGAGTTGTGCAGCCGCGCGATCGCGTGCAGGCCGTAGAGCGCCCCTCTGAGCTCGGTGACGTCGGCGGCCTCCGGCCGGTCGCCGAGGCCGTCGCACATGCGGCGCAGACGGCGCACCTGGTGTTCGATCTCGGCGTGGCTGCGGCTGAGCGCGCCGATCGGATCGGGTCCGCCGAACGCCCGTTCGACGATGGGCACCAGTTCCGCCTCTTCGGCGCGCTCGTGCGGCAGCAGTTCGGATTCGAGCCGGTCGAGCAGCCCGCTCACCGCGTCCGGTCCGCAGGACTCGGTGTCGAGCCGGTCGGCCGTCTCCCTGATCTCCTCGACCAGGGGGGCCAGGGACTCGTGCTCGGCGTACAGGCGCCGTACGACCGCCAGGTCCTCAGGGGGCAGCGTCACCGTGTGGACGCGTCCCGGCAGGAGGACGGTCAGGGCCACGGCGATCGACAAGACGTCGATGGCCTCCTGGAGGACCGCTCCGGCGACCGGTGTGAGCAGCCCGGCGGCGGCCGGGACCATGGCCGCGAGCGACAGCGCCATGCCGAGCCCGGCGGCGCGCCGGGCGATGCGGCGGCTGCGGCGGGCGATGAGGAGGACGTCGGCCAGGCCGTCGATCCGGTCGACGGTCAGCACCACATCGGCGGCCTCGGCCGAGGCGCTCGCGCCCCGGCCCGCCAGCGCCACGCCGACGCCGGCCGCCGCCAGGGCCGGGGCGTCGTTGATGCCGTCGCCGACCATGATCGTCGGGTCCCGCGCCTGCTCGGCGCGGACGATGTCGAGCTTGTCGGCGGGGTCGCGGCCGGCGAACACCGCGTCGACGCCCACGATGTGGCCGACGGTCTCGGCGATGTCCGCGCGGTCCCCGGTCACGAGCACGGTCCGGGCGACGCCCGCGTCGCGCAGGGCGCGCATCATCCGGGGCGCGTCGGGGCGCAGCGGATCGGCGAGCATCAGGACGCCGGCGGGGCGCCGGTCGACGGCGACGAACACCGTCAGCGAACCGTCGAGGGCGGCCCTGCGGCGCGCCCGCTCGGCCCATTCGGGCATGTCTCCGGCGAAGGCCCAGGCCGCCTTGCCCAGGCGCACGCTCCGCCCGCCGACCGTCCCCTCGATCCCGTAGCCGGGGCGTTCCCGGACGTCCTCGGCCGCGAGCGGCGCCGCCCCCCGGGCGCGCGCCGCGGTCACGATCGCGGCCGCCAGCACATGCGACGAGGTCTGGTCCAGTGCGGCGGCGAGCCGCAGCACCGCTTCGGCGGTGAGGCCGGGGGCGGTCGCGGCCCCGGCGAACTCGGGGCTGCCGCGAGTGAGCGTGCCGGTTTTGTCGAACAGCATGGTCCGCCCCGCGGCCAGCCGCTCCAGGGCCGATCCGCCTTTGACGACGACGCCGCGGGCGGCCGCCCGCGAGAGGCCGCCCATGACGGCGATCGGCACCGCGAGCAGCAGCGGGCACGGCGTCGCCACGACCAGGACCGCGACCGCCCGGACCGCTTCGCCCGAGACGGCCCAGGCGAGCCCCGCGACGGCCAGGGTCAGCGGGACGAAGGCGACGGCGAACCGGTCGGCGACGCGCACGAAGGGGGCCGTGGACGCCTCGGCCTGCGCGACGAGCCGCACCACGCCCGCATAGGTCGACCGCTCCGAGGTCTCGGTCGCGAGCATGCGGACGACGGTTCCCGCGTTCACCACGCCGCTGCGGACGTCGTCTCCGGAGGGCCGCTCGACCGGGACGGCCTCGCCGGTGAGCGCCGACTCGTCGAACACGCCCGGCTCCAGCAGGCGCCCGTCCACCGGGACGAGTTCCCCGGCGCCGACCACGAGCCGGTCGCCGACGGCCACCTGGTCGACGGGGACCTCCCGCACGTCCCCTGCGGCTTCGCGGCGGGCGGTCCGCGGGGCCCGGTCGGCGAGGCGGCTCAGCTCGCGGCGGGCGCGGGCCGAGGCCCGTGATTCGAGCGCGCCGCCGGTGAACAGCATGACGGCGATGACCGCGCCCGCCAGGGGCTCGTCCACCAGCAGCGCGCCTATCAGCGCCAGCAGGGCGATGACGTCGACCGACGGCCTGCGGCGCGCGAGCGCCACGGCGATGCCGGCCGTCGAGTAGGCCAGGCCCAGCGCGGACGCCGCCGTCCATACCAGGGCGGCGGCCTCCTCGGCGCCGGTCCGCGCGGCCGTCAATCCGACCAGCAGCAGCCCGGTCACCGCGCACAGCAGGAGCGTCTCCCGCAGTTCCCACAGGCGGCGCATGTCGGTCTCCCTTCCGCTCGTCTGGTGGAGGGGGCGTGCGCGGCGCGGCTCTCGGCGGGCGGCCCGATGCGGCCCGGCCGCCGTCAGGCGGCGGCGCCGGGGGCCGGGCCGGTTTCGGCGGCGGTGTCCTCGACGCCCGCCGCACCTCGTGGTCGGCGGCGGCCGGAGGCCGACCTGGACCGGTCCATGGACCCATCGTCGCACCGGCCCGATGCCGCCGCAAGCGAGTCGCCGTCGCCCGACCGGCGGGGGCCGTTCGGGCGGGCCCGGGCCGCATGCCGTCGAAGAGGAGGCCGAGGGCGCGGCGGCGGAACGGCTCGTCCCAGCCGGCGGCGATGGCCTCCTGGCAGAGGGCGGCGAACAGCGGGATCAGCTCATCGGTCCGCAGGTCGTCCCTGAGCGGCGCCTTCTCGGGCCCGTTCGAGCAGGACCGCGATGGAGGGCTCCAGGCGCTCCAGGGCGTCCGCCACGCGGACCTGCACGCCGGTCTCGGCGAGCCGCTCGAAGACGTCCCGCTGGGCGGTCCCGACGGCCATGACCAGCGAGCAGAACTCGAACAGGGCGGACGCGTCGTCCTGGTCGCGGACCATCGCCTCCGCTTCGTCCACCAGGTGGTCGCGCAGGTTCATCACCACGGCCTTGAGCAGGTCGGGCTTGGTCGGGAAGCGCCGGAAGACCGTGCCGATCGCGACCCCGGCGCGCGCGGCGACGGCGTCGGTCGCCGCGGCGAGATCCTGCACTGGCGCGAATACCAGGACGTCATGGCCATCACCCAGGCGCTGCGCCTGCAACCGGAAGACCTCGGCACCACCGCGTGATGCCCGGGGACGCCCCCACGAAGCGAGCACCGGAGCGGTCGCGACGGGGTCGGCCCTCAGCGGCATTACGGGTTTCCTCGTTCTCCGGCGGCGTGGCCGATGAGTTCGCGGCGCCCGGCCAGTCCACACTCGTGACATCCACGGAAAGGACACCGCCATGTCGGAGCTTCTGGTCGATTTCATCACCTCCCTCGACGGCTGCGCGTCGGGAGAGGGCTGGCCCGGGTTCTGGGGCCTCGAGGGCCCGGAGTACCTCGCCTGGCTCGGGGAGCAGCCCGAGCCCACCTACCTGATGGGGGCGAACACCTACCGCCTGATGTCGGGCTTCGCCGCCGGGGAGGTCCCCGAAGGCCAAGACGAGTTCAGGCCCGAAGAGGAGGCGTCGGTCGACGAGCTCACGAGGGCGTCCAAGGTGGTGTTCTCCTCCTCGCTCGAGGAGCCGCTGGCCTGGGCCAACGCCACGCTCGTCCGCGACGACGCCGTCGAGGCGGTCCGCGCCATGAAGTCGAGCGGCTCGGGGCTCCTCAGCACGATCGGCAGCCTCAGCCTGTGCCGGTCCCTGCTGCGAGCCGGACTCGTCGACCGCTTCCGGGTCGTGATGTTCCCGGTGATCACCGGGGCCACGGGCGCAGAGCGCATCTACGACGGCTATCCGGACGTCGCCCTCGAGATGATCGAGCACCGCACCTTCGACGGCCGCATCCAACTGGTCGAGTACAAGCCCAGCGTGCTCGAGCACCCGCCGCTCGGCGCCCCTGCCTGACATCGCCTGTCCGGCGGCGCCGAACGCCGCCGCCCGCATCCGACCGCCTCGGCGTAGCGCGCCCGGCGACCGCGTTTCGCCGATCCGGCCGTCGGACCGCCTCGGCCGTCCCCGTTCCAGTGGGGCGGCAACGTGAATGCGAGGATGGTCCGGTGATCGTGGAACTGAACGGTGCGCCGCTCTCCGAGTCCCGGATCCAGGGCCTGGCACTCTACAATTACGGGCACTTCACGACCTTCATCGCCGACCGCGGCAGGGTCAAGGGGCTCGACCTGCATCTCGATCGGCTCGACCGCGACAGCGAGGCGATGCACGGCACCGGACTCGACCGCGGCGGCGTGCGCGAGCTGATCGCCGGCGCCGTCGGCCGGATCGAGGGGCGCGCGGTCCTGCGCGTCACCGTCTTCGACCCCGACCTGGACTTGGGGCGACCGGCCGCGGTCTTGGCACCGCAGGTGCTCATCACGGCCCGAGCCGCGCCTTCCGGCACGCCCGGGCCGGTGAGCCTGGGGGTCGCCGAATATCGCCGCGATCTCCCGCAGGTCAAGCACACGGGCCTGATGCGCACCGTCGCCCTGCGGCGCCGGGCGCAACGAGCAGGCTTCGACGACGTCGCCTTCTGCGACGATCGGCGGCGTCTGTCCGAAGGCGCTACCTGGAACCTCGCCTTCATCGATCACGCAGGGACGCTGGTGCTCCCCGACCGGCCCTGTCTCGAGGGCGTGACCCTGCGGCTGCTGACGCGGGAAGCCGAGGCCGCGGGCGTCCCCTGCCTGCGGCGAACCGTCACCGTCGCCGACGCGCGGTCCTTTCCGGCCGGAATGATCACCAACGCGGCCGTCGGATCGCGTCCCATGCGCGCCTTCGACGGGGCTTCCCTCGACCCGGAGCACCCGGTGTTCACCGCGTTGCGCCGGCGGTACGAGCGGATCCCCGGCGAGGCGGTCTAGCGGCCGATGCGGGTCGGCTTCCGCCGAGCGGGGCGAGGCGACCGGCGCGCCGCCGGTCGCGACCGAAGGGTCCGATAACCACGGCCAGTCGCTTTCGCATTGCACCGCCGATGAGCGCAGCCCCGCCGACTCCCCGCGGGGGGCGAACGGCGACGGCGACGCGCCCTCGTCTGAGCGCAGCAGTGATGCGAGTGCCAGGGGACCGACCGAGCTCGACCGTATTGCAAGCCCCTTCGCGGCATTCGCCCGCCGGGCGATGCTCAGCGTTTCGATCGTCCAATCCCGGTACTCCTCCGAGCGTCGATTCGACTCGGGTATACCGTCGGCATTTCGGGAGGCGAGCAATTGCCGGTCTTCGCTGCCAGGGGTACAGCCCTCATGAAATCGTTCGTGACCTTCGTCGTCATCAGCGTCGACGATATGATTGGAGGTCAGATCTCGGCGAGGTGAGGCCAATGTGGGACGCTCCTTCAGGGGTTGGGGCGTGATCACTCGAAGTCGGCCTGGGGAAATTCGACTTCGCGATCCTTACATTTATTCGACTGCGCACTCGAACCGTAGGGATATCCATGTTCACCAGGCTAATGGATCGCCAAGGGCTCCGGCCAGTCATGATCGCCAACGGGATTCGCACGAAGCCGCACAATTCTCGTATGGATCGCACGTCGACGGAGTTCGCATGGCGCAATCGGTCTTCCGGTAAAAGCGAATTCACTCTTGCGTCCGCCGCCGAAGAATGGTAGGGGTTCTCGGCGGTGATGCGCGGACTCGGGCACGCGGTGAACGGACCTGGCCTCCGTCCCGCGCCGCACTGCGCGGTACCGTGCCACCCGGATCGCGAAATGTTCGCGGTTCGCGCCGAGACGATGCGGCGCGGCCCTTCTCACATTGCGAATGCGACGTTCACATCACCGATCCCTCCGCGGCGGCGTTCGTGACCGGCCGGGCCGGGGGGCGCCCCACCGCCTCGTAGGCGCGGACCAGGGCGTCGACTTTCAGCATCATCTCCACGAACTCCTCCTCGGGGTCGGAGTCCAGCACGATGGCGCCGCCGGCGCCCATCACCACTTCGGAGTCGAGGGCGACCGCGGTCCGGATGACGATGCTCAGGTCGGCGCCGCCGCCCAGGCCGAAGTATCCGAGCGCGCCCGAGTAGACCCCGCGGGCCTCGCCCTCCAACTGGTCGATGATCTCCATCGTCCGGAGCTTGGGGGCGCCCGTCATCGAGCCGCCGGGGAAGCACGCCCGCACGCAGTCCACCGCGCCCACCCACGGCAGCAGTCGGCCGCGGATCGTCGAGACGAGCTGGTGGACCGTGGCGTACGACTCGGTGGCCAGGAAGCTCGGCACGCCGACCGACCCGGACAGGCACACCTTGCCCAGGTCGTTGCGCAGCAAGTCCACGATCATCAGGTTCTCGGCGCGCGTCTTCGCGGAGTCGGTCAGCGAGGCCCTGAGGCGCTCGTCGGTCTCCGGGTCGGGGTCGCGCCCGACGGTGCCCTTGATGGGCTTGCTCTCCACCGTCCCGTCCCGCAGGATGCGCAGGAACCGCTCGGGAGAGGAGGACATCACCGTCGCCCCGACGGTCCTGAGGTACGCGGCGTACGGCGCCGGATTGATGCGGCGCAGCATCCGGTAGTACTCCAACGTGTCCTCGACCGGCGGCGTCCGGACCCGGTTCGTCAGGCAGATCTCATAGCTCTCGCCTTCGCGCAGTTCGCGGAGGCACCGCTCGATGTCGGCGAGGTACTGCTCATGGCCGCGAGCGAGGTCGAGGTCCCCGGCGGCTCCCCGCGGCCGAGGCGGGGCCGAGCCCGCCGGTCCGCCCGAGCCGATGAGGCCGGTGACGCGGCGCCGGGTCGCGTCGATCCAGCGGCGGCCCTCGGCCCGCGCCTCGGGCGTCGGGGCGGTCACCGCCAGCAGGTACGTCCGGTGGTCGCGGTGGTCGATCGCGATCATCCGGTCGGCGAACATCCACACGGCGTCCGGGGTGGGCGAGGAGTGCACGCTGGCGCCGCCGCAGTCCCCTTTGGCCTCGTACCCGAAGTAGCCGACATACCCGCACGTCAGGTCGAACGGCAGGTCGGCGTCCTGGACGCGCCTCTGGTCGAGTCGGCGTTGCAGCACCTCGAAGATGTTCCCGGTCTCGGTGGCGACTTCGGACCGGCGACGCGCCGAGACGAAGCCCGATCCGACCCGGTAGGTCAGCGACTCGCCGAGCGGGCCGTCGGGGGCCCCCAGGAACGAGAAGCGGGCCCGGCCGGACTCGACCAGGCTGCTGTCGAACCAGAACGCCTCCTCGTGATCGGCGTACAACTCGCCGAAGACGGCTTCGGCGTCCACCTCCCGGTCCACGGTCTCGACGCTCAGTTCGAGCATCTGCGGCTGCCCGCCGATGCCGCCGACCGGCTTCGGCGCTTGCGAGAGCACCGCTTTCGCGCCCGGCTCGGAGCGCCGGCCCGCCAGCCGCACGAAGTTGGACATGAGCTCGAGGCCGTATTCGGTGGCGACCGACTCGGGGTGGAACTGGACCCCCCACCACGGCCGGTCCCGGCGCCGCAGCGCCATGACCGTGCCGTCCTGCGCCCATGCCGTGGCCCGCAGGAGGGGCGGCAGCGGCTCGGGGACGTGCAGCGAGTGGTAACGCACCGCCCGGAAGCCCTGGGGGATGCCTTCGAACAGCTCAGTGCCCTCGTGCGTCACCGCCGCGAGGTACCCGTGCCGGGGCACGGTCACCTCCACGCGGGCGCCGGCGTCGTAGGCGATGGCCTGGTGTCCCAGGCAGACGCCGAGGACCGGCAGCTCCGGATGCCCGTCGAGCACCTCCGGGCACCAGCCGAGATCGGCCGGGTTCTGCGGCCGTCCCGGGCCGGGCGAGATGACCACGGCCTCGACCTCGTCGACGTCCAGCTCCCGCAGTCGCGGGTCGTCATTGGCCATCACGACCGGTTCGCGACCGCAGACGACCGACAGCAGCTGGTAGAGGTTGTAGGTGTACGAGTCGTAGTTGTCGATCAGTACGATGCTCATCGCGGTTCGCCCGCCGTCGGCAGGATGGTCGCGACCCTGCGCTCCACATCGAATGCGGTGGCCCACTCCGGGGAGTCGGGGAACTCGAATTCCACCCGCTCGGTCAGGCCCAGCTCGCGGACCAGCCGCTTCGCGCCCGAGTAGTCCCGCACCAGTTCCCGGTTCGCGGGCATCCTCCGCACGTCGGCGAGGATCTCGTCGACCCCTTCGATGCGGGCGTGCTCCAGCTCGACCCGCAGCGCCGACAGGTCCTGCTCGGTGAACGCGCGCAAGGCGAGGGGGAGGCAGTGCTCCACGGTGGCCCGCTGCTCGGCGTTCATGCGATCGTAGAGCCGCTTGACCACCTCCACCACGACCGAGCCGTGCGCGGACTCGTCCCGCAGGTGCAAGGTGGTGATCAGCGAGTGCATCGGCTGGACGCCGTCGTCCCGGGCGATCAGGGCCAGCAGGGCGTTGATGCAGGTCTCGGCGACCGCCCCCCAGATCAGGACCGCGATGTCCCGCTGCCACGGCTCGGGCATGCCGTCCAGGGTCTGCCGGAGCCTGCGGTAGGTCACCAGCGTCGGCTGCCCGGGGCGCTCCCGGACCTGGCGCAGTTGCATGGTCCGCTCGATCGCGAACATGTGCATGTAGCTGTGGAAGCTCTCGTCGATGAGCGACTGCTGGACCGACTGGCGCACCAGCGGATCCCTGCTGCCGGGGAAGGTCCCGCGCATGATCAGGTCGAACGCGGGCTCGGCGATCAGCCGCTCGGTCTCGATGACGCGCTCGTTGTAGCCGAGCCACAGCCCGGTCAGCACCCGGCTCCGCTGCCGGGGCTCGGCGGCCAGGAACCGGGGATGCTCGGCGAACGGCACCAGGTGCCGTGGATAGTCCTCGATCTCGGGCCGGTACTCCGGCGCGGCTTCGGTGAAGCCCGCTCGCACACTGGCCCGCCGCGGCCAGTTGAGCGCGATCCGGCGCAGCGTCGATTCCCCGATGCCGTCCTCGCAGTCCCATGCACTCCATATCGACATGAATCATCACCTCGTTCTCAGGGGTCGGCCGGTCGTCGCCTCATCGCGACCCGGACGGCGATCGCTCATCGGTTTCCAGGGGAAGCAGCCGATCGCGGTACAGGCTTCGGTAGTAAGGGAGATGGTGGTCGAAGTACTCGGCCAGCGTCTCGTGGTTGTCCACGGTGTGCCGATACGAACCGGAGCCGCCGGTGAACCCCGCAGTCCGCCCGACCGACTCGTGCCAGCGCCGGGTCCGCTCCCAGCCGGGGTCCATACCGGGCCTCCAGCTCAGCGCCTCCGGCATGAAGGGCACGCCCACGGCCCGGCAGTAGGCGCGGACGAGCGCCTCGGGTCGCTCCACCAGGTCTTCGGCGCTGATGATCGCCGGGGGCCGCTCCGCGTGCGGGGCGCAGGCCCGGTAGATCTCGTGCAGCCGGGCGAACCCGACCTCGTCGCGCTTCAGATCCGGGTTCAGGGCGTAATGCGAGGCGATCGCCGCCGCGGGGTCGCGCACGATGAAGCTGTGGGTGGCCTCGGCCAGGAACCGTCGGTCCTCGAGCAGGCCGGGGAACCGGAAGTCGGTGGTGTCCTTGAAGAACACCGGCCCCCGCCGCGACAGCTCCCGGATCGCGGCGATCAGGTCGGGCTCGGAGCGGACCTCGGCGTCAGCGACGGCGACGGCGCCGAAGTCCATCAGCCGGGAGAACGGCTCGTGGAGCACGGTGAAGTCGCCGCGCTCGATCATCATGCGGGCGAACGCGGTCGAACGGCATCGTGGAGCGCTCCACAGTGCGAGCACGCGCGGCCGGCCGGTCGTCTCGATCATGTCTCGGACCTCCCGTGGGGTGTCGGCGCTCAGGCGTCCGAGCCGAGCCGGTCGCGCGGGCCGGGCTCGGGCAGTTTCCGGTGGTCGATCTTTCCGCTGCTGGTCAGCGGCAGTTGCGGCATGGCGACCGCGAAGGCCGGGATCAGCGCTGCGGGCAGCCGGTCGGCAAGGTGCTCCCGCAGCTCGGCGAGGTCGACGGCGTCGCCCTCCGCCGGGCAGAGGTAGGCCACGAGCCTTCCAGCGCCGCCGCTGTCGACCCACTTGTCCACCAGTGCCTTCCGCACCGACGGGAACTGCTCGATGGCGACTTCGACCTCGCTGGGCTCGATGCGGATGCCGCGGATCTTGAGCTGCCGGTCGATCCGGCCGAGGTAGACCAGGCTGCCGTCGCGGCGACGGCGCACCAGGTCGCCGGTGCGGTACAGGCGCGGGTAGGCGTCGCCGTCCAGGTGGTTGGGGCGGAAGGCGTGCTCGGTCAGCTCGGGCCGGTTGAGGTATTCGAGCGCGACGCCTTCGCCGGCGATGAGCAGTTCGCCGGCGACGTCGTAGGGGACCGGCTCCAGGTGCCGGTCGACGACGTAGGCGGCCTGGTTCGCCATAGGGCGTCCGATCGGGGGCGTGCGCTGCCAGTCGCCGGGGCAGTCCTGGGCGATCTGGGTGACGGTGCCTTCGGTGACGCCGTAGCCGTTGACGAACCGGCGTCCGTCGTTCCACCGGCGGACGAGTTCGCCGGAGAACGGCTCGCCGCCGACGAAGGCGACCCGGAGTTCGCGGAAGGGGCCGGGGTCGAGCATGCTCATCACGGTGGGGGGCAGGTCGGTGATGGTGATGCCCTCGGATTCGATGAGCTTCGCCAGCCGCCTGGTGTTGAGCCGTTCGGCCTCGACCGCCAGGTACAGGCCGGCTCCGTTCAGCAGCGCCGCGAACATCTCGAAGATCGAGACGTCGTAGGTGCATGCGGCGTAGCCGAGTATCCGGTCCCGCTCGGTGACGGCGAACATCTCGGTCACCGCGTCGATGAAGTTGCGCACCGACCGGTGGGAGACGAGGACGCCCTTGGGCATGCCCGTGCTGCCGGAGGTGTAGAGGGCGTATGCCGGGTCGCGGCCGGCGGCCGCGGCGCGGGGCGGGTCGGCCTCGTCGGCCCGGTCGAGCAGTTCGGCGTGCCGTTCGAGGTCGAGCGGGAGCGCGGCGGCGGGGTCGACGCGGTCGCCGAAGCGGTCGTCGGCGGTGATGACCGCGCGCGCCCGGCAGTCGGCGAGCAGGTCGGCGAGCCGGTCCGAGGGATGCGCCGGATCGAGCGGGACGAAGACGCCGCCGATCTTGAGGATGCCGATGACCGCGGCCACCTGGTCGACGCATCGGGGCAGGCAGCAGGCCACCCGGTCGCCGCGGCCGACGCCCTCGCGGGCCAGCGTGTTCGCGAACCGGTTGGCGCGCCGGTTCAGCTCCGCGTAGGTGGTCGCCCGGCCCTCGACCACGATCGCGGTCGCGTCGGGGGCGGCGGCGACCCGCTCGGCGAACCG
>JACYYJ010093521.1_pt1 | contig 12895 bp, 12 predicted proteins | sample 8236861 | NCBI WGS metagenome assembly JACYYJ01 (sample SAMN14103086, study PRJNA606662) | landfill metagenome | isolation source: landfill solid waste | place: India:New Delhi, Okhla landfill site | collected 2017-11-05
GTCGCCGTCGAGTTCGACGACCTTACCCTCAACCTTGATCTTGGACATATGCGCTTCGTGTCCTCCTAGGACGTTTCTGTGGTCCCCAATCGACCGCACTTTGTGGGTGCGATCGCCGTCGGCTCGCGAGCAGCGAGCATGGCCGTGTCCACGTCCTGGACTCCGGCCAAACATGACAAGCGTACTGCTATTGGTGAAGTCCGCAAAGCGCCTCGTCCCGCCCTCGCGCCCTACCGACCGGTAACTTTCCTGCTGGTCAGCGATGTTCAGAGGGTGCATAAGACCCTGCGACGGAGAGTCGCTAGACTGCCGGGAAAGTCATGAGTGCCAGCGTCAAGCCCCGGCTTGCTGGCCGGCAACCCTCCGACGGGGTGGGGTGCTCCGGGTGATGACACGGTCGGTGGAACCCCACCGACAAGCCTGTTGTCGGGAGGACTGAGATGATGATGTGCTGTCGCACGCAAGCCACGATCACACCTCCCATCACCGCCGGAAGGACACGATGACCGACATCCGCAGCCGGCGCTGCCAGCCCACCGCGAGCCTCGAGGCGGTCACCTCTTGACGGCGGGCACCGAGCGGCGTCGCGTCGAACTGCCCCCGGCGGACGGACGCCTCGACACCATCGACATCGGCGATCTCGCGCTCGAGAGCGGCGAGACGCTGCCGAACGTCACCGTCGCCGTGCAGAGGTGGGGCGAACTGTCCCCCGCCCGCGACAACGTGGTGCTCGTCGAACACGCCCTCACCGGCGACTCGCACGTCACCGGCCCCGCCGGACCGGACCATCCCTCGCCCGGCTGGTGGTCGGGCATGGTCGGCCCGGGCGCTCCTATCGACACCGACCGCTGGTGTGTGGTCTCGACGAACATCCTCGGCGGGTGCCGCGGCACCACCGGCCCCGGCAGCACGGCGCCCGACGGCAAGGCCTGGGGATCCCGCTTTCCGCTGATCACCGTCCGCGACCAGGTGGCCGCCGAGGTGGCGCTGCTCGACAGGCTCGACATCGACGTCCTCGCCGCCGTGACCGGCGGATCGATGGGCGGCATGCGCACTCTCGAGTGGATCATCGCGTACCCGGAGCGCGTGCGGGCGTCGCTCGTCCTCGCCACCGGTGCCCGCGCGACCGCCGACCAGATCGGCACCCAGAGCGCGCAGATGGCGGCCATCACGGCCGATCCCGACTGGCAGGGCGGCGACTACTACGGCACGGGGCGGCGTCCCGAAGCCGGACTCGCCATCGCCCGGACCATCGCGCACCTCACCTACCGGACCGAATTCGAACTCGACACGCGCTTCGGGAATCTCCCCCAGGACGACGAGGACCCGTGGCGCGGCGGCCGGTACGCCGTGCAGAGCTATCTCGAGCACCAGGCACGCAAGCTCGTGGCGCGCTTCGATCCCGGCACGTACGTGGTGTTGTCCGACGTGATGAACCGGCACGACGTCGGTCGCGGACGCGGCGGTGTCGAGGCCGCACTCGCGTCCACCCCGGTCCCGACGATCGTCGCCGGCGTCGACTCCGACCGGCTGTACCCACTGCGCCTGCAGCAGGAGATCGCCGATCTGCTCCCGGGATCGGGCGACCTGCGTGTGCTCGTCTCCCGCGACGGGCACGACGGATTCCTCACCGAGGCCGACGAGGTGGCGAAGCTCCTCGTCGAGCTGATGAAGCTCGCCGAGGGCTAGTCGGTTCCCAGCGGGTCGATCGACGCGGCGAGTGCCACCACGATTCCGCCGACGACCATCATCGAGGCGACGTCGAACGTCTTGCCGCGCACCGCGAGGACACCGACCTTGTCCTCGTCGATCACCCAGCGGAACAGTCCGGCGAGGATGGTGGCGCCGCCGAAGACGAACGCTCCGCGTCGCCACCGGTCGGCGATCACCAGGATCACCGCTGCCGCGATCACCAGGGTGACCGCGAGCAGCGGCAGGTTCAGACGCGTGAATCGCAGAGCCTGAGCCATGTCGTCTCCCGGGTTCGTCGACCTGCTTATCGGGCCGCGAGCTGCTCGGCCCGCTCCACGACGTTGGTCAGCAGGAAGGCGCGGGTCAGCGGCCCGACGCCACCGGGGTTCGGGGACACGAAGCCCGCAACCTCACGCACGTCCGCGGCGACGTCGCCGCGCAGGCCGTCCTCGGTGCGGGAGACACCCACGTCCAGCACCGCGGCGCCGGGCTTGACCATGTCCGCCGTCACCAGGCCGGGAACGCCCGCGGCTGCAACGACGATGTCGGCGCGACGCACCTCTGCAGCGAGGTCGCGGGTGCCGGTGTGGCAGAGGGTGACCGTCGCGTTCTCCGAACGCCGGGTCAGCAGCAGACCGATCGGGCGACCGACGGTGACGCCACGACCGATGACCACCACGTGCGCGCCGGCGATCTCCACGTCGTAGCGGCGCAGCAGATGGATGATGCCGCGCGGCGTGCAGGGCAGCGGAGCCTCCTTGCCGAGCACGAGACGACCGAGGTTGACCGGGTGCAGTCCGTCGGCGTCCTTACCCGGATCCATGCGCTCGAGCGCCGCGTTCTCGTCGAGATGCTTCGGCAGCGGGAGCTGGACGATGTATCCGGTGCAGGCGGGATCGGCGTTGAGCTCGTCGATCGCCTCGAACAGCTGCTCCTGGGTGATATCGGCGGGCAGATCCTTGCGGATCGACGTGATGCCGACCTTCGCGCAGTCGTTGTGCTTGCCGCGCACATAGGCCGCGGATCCCGGATCGTCGCCGACGAGGATCGTGCCGAGGCCGGGCGTGACGCCCTTGGCCTTCAGCGCATCCACGCGGACCTTCAGGTCCTCGAAGATTTCGTCGCGGGTTGCTTTGCCGTCCAGGATCGTCGCAGTCACGTCGCTCATTCTTCCAGGCGCCCGTCCGCCGTCGAATCGCGGCCGGTACCGGAAACCGTCCGAGCACCCGGAGGCAGGCAGTCCCGGGACAGTTCCGCGAAGGCTTCGGCGAGATACCTCTCGTACTGTTCGGGGTCCGGCATGCAGGAGTCCGAGACCAGAAAAGACAAGGTGAGAACCTCTCCGAGCGAGGTCACGGAGTGGACGAGACCGTAGTTCCGGTTGAGCATCGGAGTACCGATCGCCTCGACGGCGGGACTGTCACCGAAGCGGAGGCCCTCGACCGGCCCACGAGGCACATTCGTCACGGTGGTGTTGGCCAGCGGCACCACGTCTCCCGTGGGACCCACCCGCCCGCGGTACGCACGGCGGATCGACATCGCCAGGTCGAACGCGGGCGATGCATCCACCGCGGCAGCGGAGGCAGCCGACTCCGGACGCCGGATGCGCTGTTTCTCGAGGGCGGCGGACTCGTGGACGCTGTGGAGTCGTTCGCGCGGGTCGGCGCGATCGATGTGGAGGTCGACATACATCAGCGTGACCTTGTTCTCCGATTCCGCCCCCGCCCGGTCCCGGATCGATCCCGGGACGATCGCCGCCGGAGCGACGGCCGGAATCTCCTCGTAGGACGCGAGGTAGGAGCGCAGTCCTCCCGAGACGATCGTCAGGATCACGTCGTTCACCGAGGTATCCGTGGCGCGTGCGACGGCACGTACCTCCGGCAGCCGCATACGGACGACGCCGAGCTGCCAGGGACCACCGGCATCGGTGTCGAAGCGGGTCCGGGGACGCTGGGGCCGGGGCGCGACGATCTCCCCCGAGGCGGTGAGGTCACCGAGCGCTCGTCGAGCGCGACGCGTTGCGACCAGGGCCGGGAGCATCCTCGCGTACCGGAAGGGCAGGGCTGCCGCCGCGCCGACCGTTCCCGGCACGGCGACGACACGTCCACCCGACGACGGTGCGGCCGCAGGATCGTCGAACAGCGCACGAGCGATCTCGACGGCTCCGAGTCCGTCGGTCACCGAGTGGTGCAGGAGCAGCGCCACGATCGTCGCGACCTCGGGAAGGTCGTCGACCCCGCGGATGTCGGTCAGGACGTGCACTTCCCACGGCGGCACGGACAGATCGAGGCGGCGTTCCTTCATCGACGCGAGCAGCCGATGCAGCCCGCTGCGCGAGGTCGGGCCGATCGTCTCGTACCGGACGTGATCGTCCGGATCGACGTCCGTCTCCACCCAGTAGGGGAAGTCGAGGTCTGCCGGCACGCGGTGCAGGCGTCGGGTGAGCGCCGGTGTGCGATGCAGGCGGTCCCCGATCCACGTGACGGCATCCTCACGGGTACGGATGGGAGCCTCACCTGCCCGGGCGTCGAACACGTAGAAACTCACCATGGTCGGTGGTGGAGCGTCGGGGTCGGTGTCCCCCACGAAGATGTGGAGCGCGTCCCGCGCGGCCAGTCGGATTCCGCGTCGGCGTGTCATCGCGATGGTTCTCTCCCGGGTCGCCTGCTGCTCGTGCCTCTCGATTGAACCAGTTACCGCTCGGGACCACACCCGATCGGCGGTTCGCGAACACGAGCCTCACGCGGTGTAATTCGGCCATGGCGTACCGAGCCGGATCGACGACCGGCACCGAACGAGACCGGGCCGCGCGTCGTGTCCTGTTCTCGTTCGCAGGCGGCCTCGGCCATCTCGCACCGATGCTCCCGATCGCCGACGTCCTGCGCGAGGCCGGTCACCGTCTCGGCGTGTGCGGCGACGCGGACGTCCTCGCAGGCACCGAAGGCTTCGACGCGTACTTCCCCGAGGGAGACACGACATTCGTTTCCGGTCGGTCCACCGGCACGCTCGTTCCTCCGGATCTCGACCACGAGTACTCGGTGATCGGCACCCACTTCGCCGATGCTCTCGCGTCGCGACGATTCGGTCCGGTCCGCGACGTCGTCGACCGTTGGCATCCGGATCTGATGGTCTGCGACGAGATGGACTTCGGCGCGATGACGGCGGCCGAACACGCCGCCCTGCCCCGCGTGGTGGTCGACGTGATCGCGTCCGGCGCGCTCACCCGGATCGACCGCATCCGTGAGCCACTACGACGACTACGTGCCGCCCACGGCCTCCCTTCGGATCCCGAATTCTCCTTCCTGACACAGGATCTCGTGATCTCACCGTTCCCACCGTCGTTCCGTGACCCCGACTTCCCCCTGCCTGCCACAGCCGTCTCGATCGGGCCGGGCCCATCGCTCGCGTCCCACGGACACCCCGCGATCGACTGGCTCCGCGGCGACGAGGAATCTCACCGCGTGTACGTCACGCTGGGCACCGTCTTCAACACCGAGTCCGGTGATCTCTTCGGCCGTCTCGTCGGGGGACTGCACCGACTACCCGCGCGCGTGCTCGTCACCGTCGGCCGCGACGTCACCCCGGCCACCCTGCCCTCACCGGGTGGCAACGTCCGCATCGAACGGTTCGTGCCGCAGTCGGCGGTACTCCCGCACGTCGATGTCGTCGTCAACCACGGCGGCTCGGGCAGCGTCATCGGTGCGCTCACCCACGGCGTGCCGGTCGTCGCGCTTCCGATGGGTGCGGATCAGGAACTCAACGCCCGACGGCTGGTCGCGCTGGGCGCAGGGACCACGGTCGATCCCGTCACCGCAACCTCGGCGGAGATCGGAAGGATCACCCTCGACGCGCTGTCGTCGGGCTCTCTTCGCCGCGGTGCCGAGCGATTGCGCGATGAGATCGCACGATTGCCTCCCCCGGCATCCGTGCTTCCACTGCTGGAGGATCGGATGCTCCGATCCCGGCTGCGCTGAACGTCTCCGCTCACACGACGGAGTAACCGTCCGGTAGCGACGTCCGCCCGGTCAATGCCCGCAGCACGGTCGTGCAGTCGCCGAGTGCCAGCGCGATCCTCGTGGCCAGCAGGGTTGCTTCTTCGAGGACGTCGGCCGGAGGCGTGAAGGGGACGTCCGCCGCAGCTGCGATGTCGAGACCGTGGACGGCGAGCTCGAAGGTGCGCGTCGGCAGATAGGAGTGCAGACGGATCCCCTTGTCTCCGATCACCCGGATCAGACGGTCCTCGCCGGCACCGAGCCGTTCGATCACCGCGGTCGACAGAGCATCGATCGTGGCCACCGGGTCGTCGCCGAGGTCGGCACCGGCACGACGTCCGCGTTCGACGATGTCCTCCGCGCCGAGAACCGAGGTGAGTTCCTTGACGTGGACGTAGTACTGCTCCGCGCTCGCGAGGTCCTCGGTGTCGGCGGGACCGTCCAGATAGGTCGTGACGGTCGTCAACGAGCGCGAGGTGTGGCCGATCAGCGCTCGGAGATCCCATTCACCCAGGCCCGGGCCGCCCCAGCGGTCGTCCGGTACGGCACGTACCAGCTCCGAGAAGCTGCGCACCGCCGAAACGTACGTCGCTACCGGTGATTCCATGACATCTCCCGAGGTCGACCGGACCGGACCCGACACGAGAATGAAAGCACGCGTCCCGCGGCTGTGAACGAAAGCGCGCGTTCCACGGCTGTGAACGAAAGCGTGCGTTCCGAGGTTATGCCGACGGTGTGCGCACACGGATCAGCACGGATCGTTTGCGCAGCGTGAATCCCAGGTTCTCGTAGAGCCGGATCGCGGTCGTGTTCGCGGCCGACGCGTGGAGGAACGGGATCTCGCCGCGTGCGCGGATACCGGCACCGACAGCCTTGACCAGGCGCGTGCCGAATCCGCATCCCCGGAAATCGGCGTCCGTGCACACCGCGCTGATCTCGGTCCATCCCGGCGGATGCAGCCGCTCCCCCGCCATCGCGACGAGACGTCCGTTCACCCTGATACCCGGATAGGTGCCCATCTCGACGGTCCGCGGCAGGTACGGTCCCGGCCGGGTGCGGGCGACGAGTTCGAGTATCTCCGGGACATCGGTGGGGCCGAGCACCACGAGTTCCGGATCGGGTTCGACGACCAGGCCCGTCCCGTCCATCTGGACGAGCCCGAACGAGCCGAGCACCTCCCAGCCGGGTGGTGGTGTGTGCCCCGGTCCGCGCACGGCCACCTCGGCCGACGGGCCCACGAGTGCGGCCAGGTGCGCCCAGTCGTCGTCCGTCATCGCCGTCGGGTGCCCGATGTGCCCCGCGACGTCGGGGTGGTATCCACCGATCCGGCCCGACCACCGCGCGAAATGTGCGTGCACTCCGCGCAGCGACTGCCGGATCGGATCGTCGAGCGGATGGACGTCCTCGTCCACCTCGACGGCGTCGACCGCCGGCGAAGCACCCGCGGTCATGTCAGAGACCGAGTCCGGTGCCGTGGACGCCGTACTCGTCGATGACGGCGAGCTCGTCGTCGGTGAGCGGCGGGAAGCTCAGGGCCTCGAAGTTGTGGTCGAGCTGCCAGGTCGAGCTCGCGCCGACGAGCGCCGAGGTCACCGCCGGTTGCCGGAGCACCCACTGCAGCGCCAACTGGGCCAATGACTGCCCACGCGACCGGGCGAGTTTGTCGAGTTCGGTGACGCGCTGCCGGTAGGTCTCGTCGATCACGTCCGGGGAGAGGAACGCACTGTCCGCCGCTCGCGCGCCGTCCGGGATGGTCTCGAGATACTTGTCCGTCAGAAGTCCCTGTGCGAGCGGCGAATACACGACGAGCCCGAAGCCGCCCTGCTCGGCCGCGTCGAGCAGACCGTTCTGCTCGATGCTCCGGTCGAAGATCGAGTAGCGCGGCTGGTGGACGAGCAGCGGGACACCGGCCTCCCGCAGAAGTGTCGCGGCCTCGTGCGCACGATCCGACCGGTAGTTCGAGATGCCGACGTAGAGCGCCTTCCCCTGCTCGACGGCGGAGACGAGTGCCCCGACCGTCTCCTCGAGCGGCGTCGACAGGTCCGGACTGTGGCTGTAGAAGATGTCGACGTAGTCGGTGCCGAGATCACGCAGGCTGTGATCGAGCGAGCCCAACAGCGACTTGCGCGACCCGCCCTTCTGGTAGGGACCGGGACCGATCGGGTTGCCGGCCTTCGTCGACAGGATGATCTCGTCCCGGTAGGGCGCGAGATCCTTGCCGAGGATCCGGCCGAAGTTCTTCTGTGCGGCGCGGTGCGGCGGACCGTACCGGTCGGCGTTGTCGAAGTGGGTGATGCCCAGATCGAAGGCGTGGAGGATGATCTCCCGCTGCGTCTCGAACGGATGGTCGGTGCCGAACTTCTGCCACAGCCCGAACGAGAAGGCCGGCAGGTCGAGGCCGGACCGCCCCGAGCGCCGGTAGGGAATCGTCTCGTAACGGTTCTCGGATGCGGTGTACGGGGTTTCGATGGTGCCGTGCGACATCGGGCGGGGTTCGCCTTTCGGTTCCAGCGGAATTCGAGTCCACGGGTACATCGCCCACCGAAGGATTCGGCGGGCGACATATCCGTTCGACACTCGATCACGGGCGCTTCCGGCCTGTCACCGGTTCCGCTCAGGCTGCGCAGAATGCATCCGCCGAGCGCCGGTGCACTGACGTCGACGGGTGGTTCTAATTCGGTGACTGCCAACGGTCCCGGCCATCCGAGCCGGGAGCGCACACCATCGGAGTCCCCTTGGTCGTAACTCCGGTGGCACCTGGGGTGGAACAGAACGAACCGCCGTGCACAGTTCCGCCCGATTGCTGGGCAGGAGCCGGTGGCGGCGTGTACGCAGGCGCCGGCGGGGGCGTGTACTGCGTGACCGGCGGCGGGGTGTACTCGGGCGTCGGGGGCGGCGTGTACTCCGTCGTCGCAGGCAGGGTGTATGCGGGCGCGGGCGGCGTGTACTCCGTCGTCGTTTCGACGACGGTCGTTCCGGCCTGGGGAACCAACGGCACCACGGCAGGCGAGTCGGAGGTCATGATGGGCGCCGGTGTGGTCGTCCGGGGCGTCGTCGTGGTGGGCTTCGCCGTCGTCGTGGTCGGCGCCACCGAACTGCTCGTCGTGGACACCACCGAGGAGGTTTCCGTCTTCGGCTCCTCGTCACCGACAGCGGCGCCGAGAGCCACGAGTCCGACGAGGCCGGCGCCGAGCGCCCACGGCCACTTGCGCCGCTTCTGTTCGCCTCCGGCAGGAGGATTGCCGCCCTGGCCGACAGCCCCGAACACCTGCGTGGGGTCGCCGCTGCCCTTGGGCCTGGTCTGGTTCGTCCACTGCTGACCGTCCCAGTAGCGATCGATGGACGGGTCGTAGGGGTCGGGATGCCAACCGGCAGGAGGGTTCATGCTCGATCCGTTCTGAGGAATACGTTCCGCAGAACGTCGCCGGTACCGATCGGTGTGTTACACCGACGATTCGGAAACCTCACAGCGGCAGGTCGGGGAGACGTGCGAGCCGGGACACACAGTGCCGACTTGTTAACCTGCGTTGTGTTCAGAGTGATGTTCCACGAGCCGCGCATTCCCCCCAACACCGGCAATGCCATACGCATGGTCGCCGCGACCGGCGCGGAACTGCACCTGGTGGAGCCCCTCGGTTTCGACCTGTCCGAGCCGAAACTGCGCCGCGCGGGGCTCGACTACCACGATCTCGCGTCGGTCACCGTGCACAGCAGCCTCGACGCCGCATGGGCGGCGCTGGCCCCCGAGCGGGTGTTCGCGTTCACCGCGCACGGCACGTCGAGCTACGCGGAGATCGAGTACCGGGCCGGCGACGTGCTGCTGTTCGGACCCGAACCGACAGGGCTGTCGCCCGAGGTGCTCGCCGACCCGCACATCACCGAGCAGATCCGTATCCCCATGCTGCCCGGGCGGCGTTCGTTGAATCTGTCGAACGCCGCCGCCGTCGCCTGTTACGAGGCGTGGCGGCAGCACGGTTTCCCCGGAGCGGTCTAGGCGCCGCTCTCCACCGGACGACCCGAGCGGGCCCATCCGTCGGTGCCGCCCGCGACGGAGACGGCGTCGACACCGCGACCGGCGAGATACTGCGCGGCCTGCAGGCTGCGGCCACCCACGGCGCAGACGACGTAGACGGTGCCCTCGGTGGGGATCTCGTCGATCCGCGCGACGAACTCGCTGAGCGGGATGTTCGTGACGCCGGGTACGCGCACCTGGGCGTATTCGTCGCGTTCACGCACGTCGATGACGGTCGCCCCGTCGGTGAGCGCGGATTCGAGTGCGGCCAGGTCGACCTCACGCATCGCTGTCGGTCCTCTCGGTATCGGGCGTCCCGGTGGTTCCGGACGAACGTCCCCGTCGGGTGATGAGCCGGATGACCAGGTAGAGGACACCTGCACACACGAACAGGAACGCCACCCACGGTATCGCGGCGCCGATACCGACCACCGCGGCCCCCAGCGCGGCCCACAGGCTGTTCCATCCCGCGACCAGCCCGTCCCAGAAACTGTCCTGCTCGGAGGGGAGGCGATCGGTGGTGATGTCGACGGTGAGCGTGGACAGTTCGATCCGGTCGCCCAGCTGCCGTCGCTGCGCCTCGAGACTGTCGAGTTCGGCCTGTCGTTCGGCCAGGGCGGTCTCTGCGGCGATCAGCGCTTCGACGTCGGCCGACGACTCGAGCAACGCGCGCAGGCGGTCCACCGAGGCCCGCAGCGCACCCACCCGGGCTTCGAGATCGGTGTACTGCATCGTCACGTCGTCGCGTGTGGTGCTCAGGCTCGTGACACGGCCGAGCGTACGGATCTCGTCGACGACCTCGTCGAGCCGGTCGGCGGGCACCCGCACCGTGAGCACGCTGCTCGCCTCGGGTTGCTCGGTGAGCGAGTCGACGCGCCCACCGGCCTCCTCGACGACCGTCACGACCCGGCGGCCCGTTGCCACGGGGTCACCGGCATCCATCTCGAGGTAGCCGGTGACGACCTCCTTGCGGTCGGCCTCTTCGGGTTGCGACTCCCGGAGACCGCCGTCGACGATCGCGGGTGCCGAGATCGCAGGCGCGGACGCCGAGGAGCCCTCCCCACCCCCACCCTCGTCGCAGCCGGTGACGACCAGAGCGAACAGAGCCAACGAGACCGGCCACAGGCGTTTCACACTCGGCGATGCTAGCGAAAGTCGCGTGATCTGCTCGGCATTCGCAGATCCATGGCTTCGAGATGGTCGGCGAGGAGCGTGACCACGCCCTCGGCGTTCTGGAGCCGGCCGCGGACGAGCAGGGCGGGAGCCGTGTGGGCCACGGTCCGGTAGCGCGCCCACAGACCGACCGAGCACACCACGTTCACCATTCCGGTCTCATCCTCGAGGTTGAGGAAGGTGACACCGGCGGCGGTCGCCGGACGCTGCCGGTGGGTCACGGCCCCGCCGACGAGGATGCGCGTCCCGTCGGGGACCTGCAGCAGCTCCGCGGCCGGGATCACCCCGAGTTCGTCGAGCCTCTCGCGCAGGAACTGGGTCGGATAGCTGTCGGGCGAGATTCCCGTGGCCCAGACGTCGGCGGCGGCGAGTTCGAGAGCGCTCATGCCCGGCAGGGCCGGAGCCGGCACCGTCCCGATCCCGGGAAGCCGGCCGGGGCGTTGTGCCGCCGCCGGAGCCGCACCCCAGAGGGCTTCGCGGCGGGTGACACCGAACGAGGAGAACGCTCCCGCGGTGGCCAGTGCCTCGACCTGCGCGGTGGTGAGACCGACGCGGGCGGCGAGGTCGGCGGGCGAGGTGTACGGGCCGTGGGCACTGCGTTCGGTCACGATGCGTTCGGCGAGGTCGTCGCCGATGTGCCGCACCGTCGCCAGGCCGAGCCGGACCTCTCGCCCTTCGTTCTCGAGGGTGGCGTGCGCGAGGCTCGCCCCGATGTCGGGGCCGTGGACGACCACACCGTGACGGCGGGCATCGGCGACCAGCGATTGCGGCGAGTAGAAACCCATCGGCTGAGCACGCAGCAGACCCGCGCAGAACGCTGCGGGATGGTGCAGTTTGAACCACGCCGAATAGAACACCAGCGAGGCGAAGCTCTGCGAATGACTTTCGGGGAAACCGAAATTCGCGAAGGCGTAGAGCTTCTCGTAGATGCGGTCGGCGACGTCCCCCGTGATGCCGTGCAGGTCCCGCATGCCCTGATAGAGGCGTCCCCGCAGACGCTCCATCTTCTCCGTCGACCGTTTCGATCCCATGGCGCGACGCAACCGGTCGGCCTCCGCCGCGGTGAATCCCGCGGCGTCGACGGCCATCTGCATGAGCTGTTCCTGGAAGAGCGGAACGCCGAGGGTGCGTTCGAGGGCCTTCTCGAGGCACGGATGGTCGTAGGTGACGGGTTCGAGACCGTTGCGCCGCCGGATGTAGGGGTGCACCGAACCGCCCTGGATCGGGCCGGGCCGGATGATGGCCACCTCGATGACCAGATCGTAGAAGCAGCGCGGCTTCAACCGCGGCAGAGTGGCCATCTGCGCCCGCGACTCCACCTGGAAGACACCCACCGAGTCGGCGCGGCACAACATCTCGTAGACCCCCGGCTCGGAGAGGTCGAGGTGCGCGAGATCGACTCGGATGCCTTCGTGTTCGTCGACGAGGTCGATCATGTAGTGCAGCGCGGAGAGCATGCCGAGGCCGAGCAGATCGAACTTCACGAGACCCGCTGCAGCACAGTCGTCCTTGTCCCACTGCAGAACGGTGCGTCCTTCCATTCGCGCCCATTCGACGGGGCACACGTCGGCGACGGGCCGGTCGCAGATCACCATGCCGCCCGAGTGGATGCCGAGATGCCGTGGGAGACCTTCGATCTGTTCGGCGAGATCGAGAACCGTCTCCGGGATCCGTTCGTCGGTCTCTACCCGCACCCCACCCCACCGGCCGATCAGCTTGCTCCACGCGTCCTGCTGTCCCTGCGAGTATCCGAGAGCACGGGCCATGTCGCGGACGGCGGAACGACCGCGGTAGGTGATGACGTTCGCGACCTGCGCCGCATTGATGCGGCCGTACTTGCGGTAGACGTACTGGATCGCCTCCTCGCGCCGGTCGGATTCGATGTCGAGGTCGATGTCGGGTGGGCCGTCGCGTTCGGGCGACAGGAAGCGTTCGAACAGCAGCTTGTTGCCGACGGGGTCGACGTTGGTGATGCCGAGGGCGTAGGCGACCAGGGCGCCGGCGGCGGAGCCTCGGCCGGGGCCGA
>JACYYJ010027741.1_pt5 | contig 12891 bp, 13 predicted proteins | sample 8236861 | NCBI WGS metagenome assembly JACYYJ01 (sample SAMN14103086, study PRJNA606662) | landfill metagenome | isolation source: landfill solid waste | place: India:New Delhi, Okhla landfill site | collected 2017-11-05
CCGGGGTGCGCCGGCCGGAGGCGGCGGGCGCGCACTGATCTGCCGACGGTTGCGTAGGCTGCGGGGAGAGATGACCGACGTCGCGTCCTCCGCACCGAACGCCGCCGGCGAGGCCGCGAGCGCGATCGCTCCCCGCGACCGGATCCTGCGGGCGGTCCTCGACCTGATCGCCGAGCACGGCATCGGCGGACTCAGCCACCGGCAGATCGCGGCGCAGGCCGGCGTGTCCCTGGGCACGCTGAGCTACCACTTCCCCGATCGCGTCGGGCTGCTGCGCGAGAGCCTGCGGCTGTTCGCGTCCGACGAGGTCGCGCGGATCGAGGCCGTCGGCCACGGCCTGCGGTCCGGCGAGCACGGGCTGGAGGACCTCGGGGGGCTGGTGGTCCGGGCGATGGCCGGGGCGGCGGACGTCACGCACGTCGTCGCCCAGTTCGAGCTGTACCTGCACGTCACGCGCGACGCCGACCTGCGGGACGCGGTGATCGAGTGCCAGCGGGCCTACGACACGCTGGCCGAGGAGGCGCTGCGGCTGATCGGCGTCCACGACCCCGCCGGGATCGCGCCGCTCGTGGTGAGCATGGTCGACGGCCTGGCGCTGCGCCGCGTGCTGACCGGCGAGGAGAGCAGCGCGATGCTGACGCGCGCCTTCCTGCTGATCGCGGCCGGAGCGCAGGCCGAGGCCGGCGCGGGCGGATGAGCGCGCGCTGAGCGGCCGAACGCCGCGCCGAGGCGGTCGTTCGCGCCCGCCGCTCGTCGCGTGGATGCGTGGATCAGTGACCGGTCAGCTTGTGCTTGACCGTGTCGACGGCGTCCTTCAGCTTGTCCTTGGCCTTGCCCGCCGTCTGGTCGGTCTTGCCCTCGCGGCGCAGCTCGTCGTCGTCGGTGGCCGCGCCGGCCGCCTCCTTGGCCTGGCCCTTGATGCGATCGGTGTCCGGTGCCATCTGCTGGTTCCTCCGTGGGGATCGGGTGGGATCGGGCTTCCCGTACCCGATCGGGGCGCCGGCTACCTCGGAACCGTTCCCGCGGACTCGGTCGCCCGTGGTTGAATGACCGGACACGCCGTGTCCGCGGCCGGCGAGGGACGAGATGATCGACGAGCACGACGACGCGATCGCGGATCCTGCGGATCCCGCGGAGGACGACGGCTTCTACGGCCCCGGCAGCGTGGCCTGGAAGGTGATCGGCCACCCTGCGGCGATCATCGGCGGGATGCGGGCGCTGATCGTCCAGGCGCTCGAACCGCACGCGATGGCCGGCGTCTTCTCGTACTCGGACTTCACCGCGCGTCCGCTCGACCGGCTGCGGCGGACGATGCAGTACGTCGGGACGATGACCTTCGGGACGACCGCCGAGGCGCGCGCCGCGGCCGCGCTGGTGCGACGGGTCCACGAGTCGGTCCGGGGCATCGACCCGGTCACCCGGACGCCGTTCTCCGCCGTCGATCCCGACACCCTGGTCTGGGTCCACGTCGCCGAGTACCACTCCTACGTCGCGGCGTACGAAGCCTACGCCGGGTCGCTGGACCCGGACGAGGTCGATGAGTACTTCCGTTCGACCGCGCACGCCGTCGAGCTGCTCGGCGCGCCCCCGTCGATGGTGCCGCGGACACGCAGCGAGGTCTCGGAGTACTTCGCGACGATGCGCCCGCGGCTCTGCCTGTCGGAGCAGGCGCGGCGGACGATCGACTTCGTGCGGTTCCCGCCGCTGAACCGCGAGATGGCATCGACGTCGGTACCGATCCGGATGGCGAGCGCGGCCGCGGTGGCGATCCTGCCCGGCTACGTGCGCGAGCTGGTCGGCGTCACCCGGCCGCGGCTGATCGACGCGCCGACGCGGGCGTCGGCGTTCGTCGGCGTCCAGGCGCTGTCGACCGGGCTGCGACTGACGGTCGGCCGCGACGGCCACCACGAGCGGGCGCGCGCCCGGGTCCGGCAGCGGACGCAGGCCGGTCGCGGCTTCCGTCCGCACGCCGTGGCCCACGGCTACGTCGACGCCAGCGACATGGCGTCGGTCGGCCCGCCGCGGCCGGTGCGCGGGGCGGAGTAGGTCCGGCCTCGGCGTTGCGCGGGGCGGCCGAGGGCGAGCCCCCGGCCGGTCGAGCGCGCCTCCGCCGCGGAGGCACGCCGGTGCGTGGTGCTACCGCGCCAGCTTCTTGTAGGTCAGGCGGTGCGGGCGATCGGCCTCGTCGCCGAGCAGGTCGCGGCGGTACGACTCGTACGCCTGCAGGTTGCCCTCGAACCAGGTCGCCGTCGAGTTGCCCTCGAAGGCGAGGATGTGGGTCGCGATGCGGTCGAGGAACCAACGATCGTGGGAGATCACCACCGCGCAGCCCGGGAACGCGAGCAGGCCGTCCTCCAGTGCCTGCAGGGTCTCGACGTCGAGGTCGTTGGTCGGCTCGTCGAGCAGCAGGACGTTGCCGCCACGGCGCAGCAGCTTGGCCAGGTGGACGCGGTTGCGCTCACCGCCGGACAGCGATCCGACCTTCTTCTGCTGGTCGCCCTTCTTGAAGTTGAATGACGCCACGTACTGGCGGGAGTTCATCTCGCGGTCGCCGACCTTGACGTAGTCGAGCTTCTCGGAGATCTCCTCCCAGACGTTGTTGTTGGGATCGAGCGCGTCGCGCGACTGGTCGACGTAGGACAGGTCGACGGTCTCGCCGAGCTTGATCTCGCCCGCATCGGGCTGCTCGAGGCCGGTCAGCAGCTTGAACAGCGTCGACTTGCCGGCGCCGTTCGGCCCGATCACGCCGACCATGCCGCCGGGCGGCAGCGTGAAGCTCAGGTCCTCGAACAGCAGCTTGTCGCCGAAGCCCTTCGTCAGACCCTTGGCCTCGATCACCGTGTCGCCGAGCCGCGGGCCGGGGGGGATCGTGATCCGGGTCTCGTCGAGACGCTGGGCGGCCTGCTGCTCCATCAGCTCGTCGAGGTTGTTCAGACGCGCCTTCTGCTTGGTCTGGCGACCCTTCGGGTTCTTGCGCGCCCAGTCGAGCTCCTCGTTGATCCGGCGCTGGCGGGCCTCGTCGGTGCGCTTCTCCTGCGCCATCCGCTTGGCCTTCTGGTCGAGCCAGCCGGAGTAGTTGCCCTCGAACGGGTAGCCGCGGCCACGGTCGAGCTCGAGGATCCAGCCCGCGACGTTGTCCAGGAAGTAGCGATCGTGGGTGACCGCGACGATCGTGCCCTTGTAGGACTCCAGGTGGCGCTCCAGCCAGGCGACCGACTCGGCGTCGAGGTGGTTGGTCGGCTCGTCGAGCAGCAGCAGGTCGGGGGCCGAGAGCAGCAGGCGGGCGAGCGCGACGCGGCGCTTCTCGCCGCCGGAGAGGTCGGTGACGGGCCAGTCGCCGGGCGGGCAGCGCAGCGCGTCCATCGCGTACTCGACCTTGGCGTCGAGGTCCCAGGCGTCGGCGGCGTCGATCTCGGCCTGCAGGCGGGCGAACTCGGCGGCGGTCTCGTCGCTGTAGTTCATCGCCAGCTCGTTGAACCGGTCGACGAGCGCCTTCATCTCGCCGAGGCCGTCCATCACGTTCTCGTGGACCGTCTTGGACTCGTCGAGGTTGGGCTCCTGCTCGAGGATCCCGACGGTCGCGTTGGGCGCCAGGGTCGCCTCGCCGTCGAAGTCCTTGTCGGTCCCCGCCATGATCCGCAGCAAGCTCGACTTGCCGGCGCCGTTGATCCCGAGCACGCCGATCTTGGCCCCGGGCAGGAACGACAGCGAGAGGTCCTTGAAGACCGTCTTCTCCGGCGGATGCACCTTCGTCAGCTGGTGCATCGTGAAGACGTACTGAGACGACATGCTTCAGACGGTACCGAGACGCGGCGGAAGCGGCCGTGATCGCCGTCCGGGCGCGGGGCTAGATCGGCTGGCTGGTCGGACGGACCGCGATCTCGTTGACGTCGACGTGCGGCGGCTGGTCGAGCGCGTAGAGCACGGCGCGGGCGATGTCGTCGGGCTCGAGTCGTCCCTCGGCGGGCTCGTCGAAGAACGGGGTCTCGACCGCGCCGGGGGAGATCAGCGTCGTCCGGATCCCGGTGTCGTCGAGGTCGGCGCGGACCGCCTCGGCCATCGCGTTGACGGCCCACTTCGTGCACGAGTAGAGGCTGCCGGGGAGCACGCGGCGACCGGCGATCGAGCCGGTCAGCACGACGTGCCCGCGGCTGTCCTTCAGCGCGGGGATCGCCGCCCGCACCGTGTAGGCGGCGCCGAGCACGTTGGTCAGCACCATCGCGCGCCAGTGCTCGGGGGTCTCCTCGAGCCAGCCACGGGTGGCTCCGAAGCCGGCGTTGGCGAAGACGACGTCGATCCGGCCGAAGCGGTCGAGGGCAGTGGCGGCCAGCGCCTGGTTGTCGGCCCACTCGGTGACGTCGGTCGGGACGGCGATCGCGCGGTCGGGACCACCGAGCTCGGCGGCGAGCGCATCGAGCTTGTCCGTCGAGCGGGCGGCGAGGACCAGGCGGTAGCCGGCCGCGGCGGCCTGGCGGGCGGTCGCGGCGCCGATGCCGGAGCTGGCGCCGGTGATGAGCAGGACGGGATCGTCGGACATGGGGTCTCCGGGTTCGGGTCGTCGGTCGCGGGGCGCGCTCGGCCATCCTCCCATGCGTGGTCCAGCCGCCCCGCGAGCGTGTGACAGGGCGCAACGCGGGCGTACGGCGAGGTGCTTGCGACCTTGGGCGGTGCGGGGGTGGAAGAGGTCGCATCGCGGGGAGGAACGGTGCCCGTCGTCACCCACCGTCGGGGCCGCTGACGTACCCTGGGTGCAGGTGCTCTTCCCGGAGCACCCCGGACGAGAGGGAGCGCCGTACCCGGACCGACGACGGCGCCACCGACAAGGACCTGTTTCTGAAACAGGTCCCAAGGAGCTCCCTCATGGCCTGGATCATGCTCGTCGCCGCCGGACTGCTGGAAGTCGTCTGGGCGATCGCGATGAAGCGCAGCGACGGTTTCTCACGCATCCCCGAGACCGCGATCTTCCTCGTCGCGCTGGTCTCCAGCATGGGCCTGCTGTCGCTCGCCCTGCGCTCGCTGCCGGTCGGCACCGGCTACGCGGTCTGGACCGGGATCGGCGCGGTCGGGGCGGCGATCGTCGGGATCGTCTGGCTGAGCGAGTCCGCGGCCCCGCTGCGGCTGATCAGCATCGGCCTGATCGCCGCCGGGATCGTCGGCCTGGCGCTCAGCTCGTCGAACGCGCACTGAGGGGGCGGGCGGTGCGGCGCACGGCGACGCGTGCGCAGCGATCGTGCTTGGGCCGACGTAGCTGCGCACGCCGGGCGGTGCGGCTCCCGAGTGCGCAACGGTGTCGGGTGCGGGATCCCCTGACGTCCGCCCGATGGTCCGTCGGGCGACGGCTCGGCGGTCGCTACCCTGGATGGGATGGCCGGAACCGTCTTCGACATCGAGCATGGGCTTGGGCTGCTGGAGCTGAAGCCGCCGTTCGACAAGCGGGACGTCCAGCTGGCGCGGCGGCGGATGGCCAAGCGCTGGCACCCCGATCTGGCTCCTCCCGGACGGCAGTTCGAGCACGAACGGCACCTCAAGGGGATCAACGAGGCGGCGGACCGCCTGGAGCGGCTGGCCGAGGACTCGCGCGGCGGCAAGGTCACCGAGAACGCGGTCCGGGCCAACGCCGCCGCGGCCCGTGCCGCGCGCGAGGAAGCCGGGCGTCGTGCCTATGAGGCCGAGGAGGCTGCGCGCGACCGTGCGCAGCACGACCCGTTCGGCAGCCGCACCCCCGATCACTCGGTCGTCCACCGCTACGCGCGCTGCGTGTCGTACCCGGAGTGGGGCGTCGGCAACGTCACCGGCGTGTACTTCACGGGGGAGGGCGACGACGTGCTGCAGTTCGCGCGGGTCGCGTTCCACCTGGGCGTGCGCACCGTCCCCGCGGGCACGCTGCAGTTCGTCGACTTCAGCCGCCCCGATCCGAGCGCCGATCGGGTCCAGCGGTTCATGACCGCCGCTCAGCACGCGCTCGCCGAGGGCGAGTTCGGGGTCGCCGCCAAGCGGCTGCTCTACGCGCGGGACGCGGACCCCGGCAACCCGACCGTGCTGCGGATGCTGACCGTCGCGCTGCTCCAGGCCGACGACCTGCCGGCCGCCGCCCGTGCCGTCCGCGACTGGCTGCGGGCCGAGGGGACTCGGCCGGCGCCGCACCGCTTCGCCGCGCGGATCTACGAGGCGCAGGGCTCGACGATCCAGGCCGAGGAGGCCGCCACGCGCGTCGTCGAGCTGGAGCCGCACGACGGCACCGCCTGGGCGCGGATCGGCCGGCTGCGGCTGCGGCTGCACGACCGCGCCGGCGCGCTCGACGCGCTCGAGCGGGCGATGGCGCTGGAACCGACGGCCGATGGCTACCTGGACCTGGCCCTCGCGGCGCACCTGGTCGGCGACCTCGGCCGGCAGGTCGACGCCTGCCTGAAGGCGACCGAGCTGGCGGACGACGACGGTCCGCTGGCCGCGCGGGCCTGGGCCCGCTACGCCCACGCGCTGGCACGCACCGACCGTACGACCGACGCGCTCGGGGCGGCCGACCGCGCGCTCGAGCTGGACCCGCGTAACCGCGAGGTCCGCGAGTTGCGCGATCGGCTGCGCGAACGGATTCCGCGCGAGCTGCAGGCTGCCGGCTGAGGCGGTCGCTCGGCGAGACTGATGCGGAAAAGGCCGGACCGTCGGGCCGAATCGCATCGGCTTGGGCCTACTCGTCGGGCATCCGGTTGCGTAGCGCGCGCTCGCGGTCGGCGGACAGGTCGAGGGCCGCGCGCGCCGCAAGCTCGGCGCGTATCCCGTCGAGTCGCGGTTCGACGTCCAGAACCCCGGCCAGGGCATCGAGCAGTCGATCGTTCGTGGCGTAGACGCGCCCGCGTGTTCGGCCCTCGGCGCGAAGCAGGCCCGCTGCTACGGCGGCTGCGAGGTCGTTTCGCGCGGTCGCGGTGCTGACGTCGCTCAGGTTCGCGTAGGTCGCGGTCGTGATGTCGAGACCGAGCATGCCGTCGTAGAGCGCGTTGGCGAGTCGCCTGGGGAGCCCCCGATCGTCCAGCAGGTTCTCGAGGATGATCATCAGCGCCCCGTTCGTCTTCTGGGACATCGCGAAGCCGGTGGACTGCGTGAGCTGCGCGCGGACATGGGCGTCGATGAATGGCGTTACGTCGGCCGTCCGATCGAACGCGTCGCCCAGGCACCGGAAGCTCGCGTAGTAGTCGCCGGGGTGACGGCCCCACCACTCCTCGAGACTGGTGAACGCGGGATCGCGGAAACCGCCGCGGTACATCGCGAGTGATGCGGCGACGCGGGCCGTGCGGCCGTTGCCGTCCTCGAAGGGATGAACCGCGGCCAGGGCGATGTGTAGCCAGGCGGAAGCCACCGCGGGGTGCCAGGAAGCGGCCTCGGCCTGCTCACAGATCTCCGCGACGAGCGTCGGGACGCGTTCGTGGTCCGGCGGCGAGAAGACCTGATGCCCGTCCGGGCCTGAGACCCACACCGGGCGTTGGCGAAAGCGGCCCGCTCCGTGGTCGGCCCGGCCGGCGACGATCCGATCCTGGAGGCCGATCAGCAGCTCGGCGTTCCAGGTCAGCGCCCCGTCGTCGGCCCGGCGCTGGACGTAGGTCATCGCGTCGGCGTATCCCCGAACGAGGGCGGCATCGTCCACCGTGACGGCAGGGGGCTTGTCGCCGGCGAGGATCCGCTGGACGTCGGACACGGTCACGGCGACCCCTTCGAGTCGCGTCGAAGCCGCCACCGACGCCGCTTCAAGAGAGCGCCGCAGATGTCCCGACCAGCGTCGGGGGATGATCCGCGCGTCGACCTGGTGCGCCAGCAGGTCGAGCTCGGCGCAGGTCTCGCGGAGCGCATCAATCTCGAACGGAAGCATTATCTATTATGAGATTAGCGAATACATGTGCTCGTGGGGAGCGGTGCACGCGAAGGCCGGCAGGGCGGAGGAGCGGCACGGTCTCGCCGCCCGTCCGCATCGCCCCGTAGCCTTTCCGGGTCGATGCGCCTGATCGTTGCCCGTTGCGAGGTCCGCTACTCCGGACGGCTCGACGCCCTGCTGCCCGAGGCGCTGCGGCTGCTGATGATCAAGTCCGACGGGTCGGTGATGGTCCACGCCGATACGGGTGGGTTCAAACCGCAGAATTGGATGACCCCGGAGACGGTCATCGAGTACGAGCGCGGGGGCGTGCCGGTACCGGACGAGCCCGGCGCCGCGGTGCCGGTCGATCCCGATCCGGACCAGCCCTACGTGCCGCTGACCAAGATCGTCGTCCGCAAGCGGATGGGGTCGACCGAGGACCGGCTCGACATCGTGATCTCCGAGGTGATCAGCGACGTCGTCCATGATATGGGTGAGGCCGCCGCGCTGGAGAAGTCCGGCGTCGAGCGCGAGATCCAGGAGCTGTTGGCCGACGCCCCGCACCACTGCGGCGACGGCTTCCGNNATCAAGCGGGTCGGGACGATCGACGCGGTCGAGCAGCTGTCGCGCTACCTCGAGCGGATGCGCGACGAGCCGGGGATGGCCGAGGTCCGCGGCGTGCTGGCCGCCCAGACGATCAAGCCGCAGGCGCGGACGCTGGCCGAGTCGCGCGGGCTGGGCTGGGTCGAGATCGACCTGGCGGTCCTGCGCGGCGAGAAGGAACCGGCGCTCACCCTGTTCGACGTCTGACCTGATTGCGCACGCACGGCCGGCGGAAGGCGTGTGCGCAGCGATCGCGTCTAGGGCCACCGGGCTGCGCACGCGCCGTGGCGGCGGATCGCGTGCGCAGTGGGCTCGCGAGCTCGCGGGCTCGCAACCGCGTTGCTCAGTCCGCAGGCAACCCTGCGGCGAAGCGCTGCAGCGCGCCCGCGGCGTCCTTCCGCAGCGGCGGGCCGTGGCCGACCAGGACGAGCCGCGGATCGAGCGCGGCCAGGCGGCGGATCGAGCGACGGTTCTCGACCGGGTCGGGCGTGAAGAACGTGGGCGGCTCGCGGACGCCCGGGACGGTGGTCAGCAGGTGCATGTTGTTGATCACGTCACCGCAGATCAGGACTCCGTCGCGCTCGCGCCAGAAGCTGACGTGCCCCGGGCAGTGGCCGGGCGTGTCGAGGACCACGAAGCCCTCGCCGATCGTGTCGCCCTCGCGCAGCGCGCTCGCCTCGGGGACCGGCGTGAAGCGGCCGTAGGCGTCGCCGGGCTTCTTGAGGATGCCCCGGAAATTCAGCTCGGCGTCGCCGCTGTGCAGCGCCGGCAGATCGCGCTCGCCGGCCAGGACCGGCACGCCGAGCGCGTCGACCACCTTGCGGCTGCCCCCGGCGTGATCGACGTGCGCGTGGGTCAGCACGTGCGTGCGCACGATCCGGCCGCGGACCGCGGAGAGCACGCGCCCCGCCTGCCAGCTGAACCCGGCGTCGACCAGGACGTCGCCGACGAGGTAGGCGTTGACCCCCGCCCGCGGCATCAGCGGCAGGTGGAAGACGCCGTCGGCGAGCTCGCGCATGGCGAGCAATCTAGCGGAGCGGCGTACGCATGAGAAGCATCTCGTCGTCGGTTACTACTGCCGGTAGTCTGCCGTCATGGGAGACGAACGTCCGGTCCTCGTCGAGCGGCGCGGGGCCACGCTGGTGATCACGATCAACCGGCCCGACCAGCGCAACGCGATCAACGGTCCGGTCTCCGACGGGATCGGCGCGGCGGTCCGCGAGCTCGAGGACGACCCGGCGCTGACGGTCGCGGTGCTGACCGGGGCGGGCAAGGGGTTCAGCGCCGGGATGGACCTCGGCGCGTTCGCGCGGGGCGAGATGACCTTCGACGCCGAGCGTGGGTTCGCGGGAATGACGATCCAGCGGCCGAGCAAGCCGGTGATCGCGGCGGTCGAGGGGTTCGCCGTGGCCGGCGGACTGGAGGTCGCGCTGGCCGCCGACCTGCTGGTCGCCGCCGACGACGCGATGCTCGGGATCCCCGAGGTCAAGCGCGGGCTGGTCGCGGCGGGCGGCGCGCTGCGCCGGTTGCCGGAGCGGCTGCCGCTCGGGGTCGCGATGGAGATGGCGCTGACCGGCGACCCGCTGCCGGTTCAGCGGGCCCACGCGCTCGGGCTGGTCAACGTCGTCGCCGAGCCGGGCGAGGCGCTGGACGCCGCGCTCGCGCTGGCCGAGCGGATCGCCGCCAACGGGCCGCTGTCCGTCGCGGCGTCCAAGCAGATCCTCCAGCAGCAGGGAGACTGGCAGGAGGCCGAGTTCTGGGCCAAGCAGGGGGAGATCGCCGGACCGGTGCTGATGTCCGAGGACGCCCGCGAGGGCGCCACCGCGTTCAAGGAGAAGCGGCCGGCGGTCTGGCGGGGGCGCTAAACCCCGCCGTTCGGCGTCCCGCCGACCCGCCGCCGGGGCGAACGGCGGTCGTCGCACCTCGTACATCGGGACGGTGGCGGCGGCGGTCGGCCAAGGGATCCTTGCTGCGTGGCTGAACGACCCGGACGCATCGTGGCCCTCGGGGGCGGCGGCTTCTCGATGGAGCCGAAGAACCCGCTGATGGACGATCACGTGCTGGCGTTGACCGGCGTCGAGCGGCCGCGGATCTGCTTCCTGCCGACCGCGTCGGGCGACGCCGATCACTACGTGGTGCGCTTCTACCGGCGGTTCGGCGGGGCGCGGGCCGAGCCGTCCCACGTCTCGCTGTTCCGGCGCGACACCACCGCCGGCGCGGTCGAGGGCGACATCGAGCAGCACCTGCTGCGGCAGGACGTGATCTACGTCGGCGGCGGCTCGTTGAAGAGCCTGCTCGGCGCGTGGCGCGCACACGGGATCGACCGCACGCTCGAGCGGGCCTGGCGGCAGGGCGTGCTGCTCTGCGGCCTGTCGGCCGGGTCGCTGTGCTGGTTCTCGGACGCGGTGACCGCGTTCCACGGGCCGTCGGAGCGGGTCAAGGGGCTGAGCTTCCTGCCGTTCAGCAACTGCGTGCACTACGACGGCGAGCCGGAGCGGCGCGACGCCTTCCGCGCGCTGGTCGGCGAAGGCGTGCCCGCCGGCTACGGGGTGGACGACGGTGCGGCGCTGGTCTTCCGCGGGACGGAGCTGGAGGAGGTCGTGACGTCGAAGCCGGACGCGACCGCGTATCGCGTGCAGCGGGACGCGTCCGGTGCGGTCGAGGAACGGCGGCTCGAGGCGAGGTACCTGCGATGAGCGGCCCGGGACCGGTCTTCTGCATGGGCGGCGGCGGGTTCACGATGGAGCCGGGGATGCCGGCGCTCGACGCGTTCATCCTGGCGCTCGCCCCGGTCGAGCGTCCGCGGGTGCTGTTCCTGCCGACGGCGAGCGGCGACCCGCGGGAGGACATCGCCCGCTTCGGGCGGGTCTTCGGCGCGTGGAGCTGCCGCCCGCAGATCCTCTCGCTGTTCCGGATCGAGGCCGACGACGAGCCGTTGGAGTCGCTGATCCTCAGCCAGGACATCATCTACGTCGGCGGCGGCTCGATGCGCAACCTGCTCGCGCTCTGGCGGGCCCACGGGGTCGCCGACCTGATGCTCGAGGCGAACGCCCGCGGAACCGTGCTGGCCGGTCTGAGCGCGGGGGCGATGTGCTGGATGGAGGGCGGCGTGACGACCTCGGTCGGCGTGCCGGAGCCGGTCGACGGGCTCGGGCTGATCCCCGGGTCGCTGAGCGTCCACGCGCGACAGGATCCCGAGCGCGGCGGGGTCTACCGCGAGGCGGTGGGCTCCGGGCGGCTGCCCGCCGGCTGGACCGCCGACGACGGCTGCGGGCTGCTGTTCCGCGACGGCCAGCTGGAGGAGGTCGTGGTCAGCCGCGACGACGCCGAGGCGATCCACGTCGAGCTGACCGACGACGGCACGCTGCGCGAGACGCCGGTCGCCGGGAGACGGCTGGAGCCGGTGTCCGGGGCGGGAAGCGGGCGGCTCCACGCCGGTCAGGGGGGCGACGGACTCGGCGCGCGCGAGGAACGGCGTCTGGTCCGCCAGATCCGCGCCCGGGCGCGCGAGGACGCCAGGCGACGGTTGCGCTGACGCGCGGAGTCCGGCCGACGGGGCGCCGCCGCCGACCGGAAATCGGCTAGCGGCGGCGGGCGCTGCGGACCAGCTCGACCGCGGCGGCGATCCGCTCGGCGATCCAGCGGCGTTCGTCACTCACGGTGGCGCACAGCGCGAGCGCGAGATCGCCCGGTACGGCGTCGGGTTTGGCGCGCAACGGATCCACCGTGACCCCGCCGCTCGCACGGGCCGCGGCACGCAGCGGCTCGACGACCATATTCGCCAGGTTCAGCGCCTCCGGCGGGTTCCGCCAGCTGGTGAGCAACGGCAGGACCGGCGCCGGATCGCCCGGGCCGCGCGGGAAATCGGTGGTGAACCTGGGCAGGTTGGCCGCCGACGCACCACGCCACCCGTAGATCGACTGCATGGGATCGCCGACCGCGGTCACCGCCGGCGCCTGCGGTTCGCTGCGCCGGGGGCCGCTGCGCTCGGCCGCGTACCCGGCGCCGAACAGGGACGAGAGCAGGATGCGCTGCGCGTGCCCGGTGTCCTGGTATTCGTCGAGCAGAACCAGCCGGAACCGCGCCCGCTCGGCATCGGCGACCTCGCGATGTTCGGCCGCGAGCCGCGCCGCCAGCGACATCTGGGCCCCGAAGTCGAGTGCGCCGCGTTGATGGAGGGCTTCGCGTAGTTGCCGGACCAGCGGCAACAGCGCGACCCGTTCCCGCTGCGCCCGCAGAATCGACAGCAGCTCCTTGTTCGGCCCGCCCCGCTGGCGCGGCCCGGGCGGCAGGGTGTGGACCAGTTTCTCCAGCTCGGTATGCGCTTCGGACAGCTGTTCGGGTTCGACGAGATGTTCGGCGAGCTGACCGGACAGCGCGAGAACTGCCTCGGTCACGGTCAGCGGTGCGCGATCGGTCTCCAGATCGCCGTCCCAGCCGCGCACCA
>JACYYJ010115129.1_pt1 | contig 12868 bp, 11 predicted proteins | sample 8236861 | NCBI WGS metagenome assembly JACYYJ01 (sample SAMN14103086, study PRJNA606662) | landfill metagenome | isolation source: landfill solid waste | place: India:New Delhi, Okhla landfill site | collected 2017-11-05
GACTCGAACTGGATCTCGGCCAGAGTCTGGAAGAACTCGCGGGCGTTGATCTTCTTCTTCTTGATCGCCGCGTTGTCGACCATCTCGGTGTACTTCTCGGTGACGTTGATGTCGGAGAAGGGCACACCGTAGACGCGCTCGACGTCATAGGGGCTGAAGAGGTACATATCCTCGTTGCGCTTGGCCAGTTCGAAGGTGATGTCCGGGATCACAACGCCCAGGGACAGGGTCTTGATCCGGATCTTCTCGTCGGCGTTCTCGCGCTTGGTGTCGAGGAAGTTGTAGATGTCGGGGTGGTGGGCGTGCAGGTACACGGCACCAGCACCCTGACGGGCTCCGAGCTGATTGGCGTAGGAGAACGAGTCCTCGAGCAGCTTCATCACGGGGATGACGCCGGAGGACTGGTTCTCGATCTTCTTGATCGGGGCACCGGACTCACGGATGTTCGTCAGCGCGAAGGCCACACCGCCGCCGCGCTTGGACAGCTGCAGAGCGGAGTTGATGGAGCGGCCGATCGACTCCATATTGTCTTCGATGCGCAGCAGGAAGCAGGAGACGAGCTCACCGCGCTGCCTCTTGCCGGCGTTGAGGAACGTCGGGGTGGCCGGCTGGAAGCGACCGGAGATGATCTCGTCGACGAGCTGGGTGGCCAGCGCCTCGTCTCCGCGCGCCAGGAAGAGAGCGACCATGACGACGCGGTCCTCGAAGCGTTCGAGGTAGCGCTTCCCGTCGAAGGTCTTCAGCGTGTAGGAGGTGTAGAACTTGAAGGCGCCGAGGAAGGTCTGGAAGCGGAACTTCTGATCGTAGGCGCGCGTCGACAGCTGCTCGATGAACTCGAAGGAGTACTGCTCGAGGACCTCGGGCTCGTAATAGTCTTTCTCGACGAGGTAGTCGAGCTTCTCCTTGAGGTTGTGGAAGAAGACGGTGTTGTTGTTCACGTGCTGCAGGAAGTACTGCCGGGCAGCCTGCTTGTCACGCTCGAACTGGATCCTGCCGTCCTCGTCGTACAGGTTCAGCATCGCGTTGAGCGCGTGGTAATCCAGATCCGTCTCTTCGCGGATGATGTCCTCTACATTGCGGTCTTCAGCGAGCTCGCGCACAGTTTGTCCAATCCTTGGTTTACAGCGTCGACATCCTCCTGAGTGCCCAGGAGTTCGACTCGATACATGAGGGGTACTTGGCACTTTGCCGCGACCTTGACGGCCGCTCGGCAGAAGTCCTCGCCGAAGTTCGTGTTTCCGGCGCCGATGACGCCGAGCAGATGGCGCCGGTTCTCTTCGACATTGAGGAATTTGATGACTTGCTTGGGAACGGCCCCGCGATTGCGACCGGCCCCGTAGGTGGGAGTGACGAGAACGAATGGCTCATCCACTCGCAGCGTCGGCTCCTTGGTCAACGTCGGCAGCCGCACTGCCGGGTGATGCAGCTTCGCAACGAAGCGGTGCGTGTACTCGGAGTTGGCGGAGAAGTAGACCAGAAGCATTGTCAGGCCACGACGGACGCAGACTGTTCGCCGGTCAGGGTGGCGATCTTGTCCGGACGGAAGCCCGACCAGTGGTCGTTGTCGGTGACGACGACGGGAGCCTGCATGTAGCCCATCGCCTTGACGACATCGAGGGCGTTCTCGTCGACGCTGAGATCGACCGACTTGTACTTCAGGCCCTTGGCGTCGAGAGCACGGTAGGTGGCGTTGCACTGGACGCAAGCTGGCTTGGTGTACACGGTGATCATGACGACTCCTTCATTCTGCTGTGCAGTTCGGCATTCTGATGGCTGTGACCGTGTCCCGTCAACTGCTCGATCATGATGAATATCACGAGGCGCAGGCTCAGGGGTGACCACTAGATGTTGTGTTCTGGTTAGACCCTACCCCTATATCCAGTGTTACACCAGTGTCATTTGAAGGTTCCACACCCTGTGGCATCGCCGTCCACAATCGTCCACAGGCTGTGAACGACACTCGTGTAGTTCGATCACCTGCGCGGACGCTGGCATCGGCGGCTTCCGAGCCGATTTTCGACCCGTCCTCCACCTCCGTTTTCCACCGCTTTCCACAGGAAAAATTTTTGCCTGTGGGCATGTCGCGGAACCCTAGATAGACGATTTCGACCTCCTCCATGCGGTGCCGGTCACGTCGTAGCGGAGGCGATCATCACAGCACCTCCTCCCATCTGCCTGTCGGTCCCACCGACGCTACAGCTCGGTCCTGACATGAGATGGCCCCGCCGTGAACGGAGGGTGGCTGGCCGGCGGGAGCAGACCGGGACGCGGTCGAAGTGTGTCAGCACTGCAACGTTCTCGGCTGTTGCGTGTCAGTGCCAGCCAATATGCTGGAGACCACAGAAACGCACCGCACTGCGTGACTGACGACCACAGTGACACCGCAAGACACGTGGCACCGAGGAACCGGTGACACCGAGAGACTGAGGGACCATGACGGCAACGGCACCGGCGAACACGCAGGAGATCGCACACGCACAGACGATCCTCAAGGCCCTGGAGTCCTACCTCGACCATTTCGTCGTCGGGCAGCAGCGACTGCGCGAATCACTGCTCATCGGTCTCCTCTCCAGCGGACACCTCCTGCTCGAGAGCGTGCCCGGGCTGGCGAAGACCACGGCGGCTGCCGCTCTGGCCAATGCCGTGGACGGAAAGTTCTCGCGCATCCAGTGCACCCCCGATCTGCTGCCGGCCGACATCATCGGCTCGCAGATCTACAACGCGCACGAAGGGTCGTTCAACACCGTGCTCGGTCCGGTGCATGCGAACATCATCCTCCTCGACGAGATCAACAGGTCGTCGGCGAAGACCCAGTCGGCGATGCTCGAAGCCATGCAGGAGAAGCAGACGACGATCGGCGGCAAACGCTTCGAACTCCCCCGCCCCTTCCTCGTCATGGCCACGCAGAACCCGATCGAACAGGAGGGCACCTACCAGCTGCCCGAGGCCCAGCTCGACCGGTTCATGATCAAGGATCTGCTCACCCACCCGAACCCCGGCGAGGAGGTCGAGATCCTCTCCCGTCTCGACTCCGGGGTCTTCGACAAGGATTCGGTGCCCGATCCGGCCTGCACACTCGACGATGTCGTGACCATGCAGAGCTATGCCCGCACCGTCTACATCGACCCGGCCATCACCCGCTATCTCGTCGAACTCGTCCACGCCACCCGCAATACGACGAAGTACCTCGGCCGCTTCGCCCCGTTCATCGAATACGGAGCCAGCCCGCGCGCCTCCATCGCATTCACGAACGCCGGACGGGCTCTGGCGATGATCCGCGGCCGCAACTACGTCATCCCCGAAGACATCAAGGACCTCGCCCACCGAGTGCTCGGCCACCGCATCCAGCTCAACTTCGAAGCCGCCGCCGAGAACATCACGAGCGCACAGATCGTCGATGCCCTCCTCATGGCCGTGCCCACCCCCTGATCGGCGATTTCGATGACTGTCCTGCTCAATCGCATCAAGGCGCGGATGACCATCCACGCCCACAGGCGGACGCGGCGCCTGCTCGACGGCGACTACTCCTCGGTCTTCCACGGCCACAGCCTCGACTTCGACGATCTGCGCGACTACATCCCCGGTGACGAAATCCGCGACATCGACTGGAAGGCCACGGCCAGGCATACAGAGCCACTGGTCAAACGCTATGTCGCCCACCGCCGGCACATCCTCGGGCTCGTCGTCGACACCTCGAGGAACTTCGACGCCGTGACCTCCGCCGGCGCCGACAAACGCCACCTGGCCATCCTCATGGCCGGGATGGTCGGCTACCTCGCCGTCCGCCACGCCGACGACGTCATGCTCATCCACGGACATGCCGACCAGACCACCGCCTCCCCCAGGAAGGGCAGCGAGGCCCACCTCGAGCACCTCCTACAGCAGATCCTCGCCGAATCCGGCAGCACCTCTCCCGGGTCGATCAACACCCAGCTGCAGTGGATCACCAGCCATATCAACCATCGGATGCTGCTCGTCGTCATCTCCGACCAGGCTCCGCTGGGACCGGAGGCCGAAGCGACGATCCGTCGGCTCCGTGCCCAGCACGAGGTCCTGTGGATCACGATCACCGACGCGGACCTCGCGGGCCTGCCGGCCGCCTCGGCGCCGTTCGACGTCGCCCGACCTGAACACGGACTGCCGATCTCGGTGATGACGAAACCCGAGGTCAGACAGGAATTCGCCCTCGCCGAGGCGGCCCGCCGTCAACAGCGCATCGACCTTCTCGCGAAGCTGGGCATCGCCCACATCGAAATCGACCACCCGAAGTCGGCCCTCGGCCGGCTCCACACTCTTCTGCTGAGGCACCGCCGTGGGCCCCGCTGAGCTCATCGGCCCCCTGGAGGTCTCGCCGGCATGGTACGTGGCGGCCTGCTTCGTGCTGCTGCTGGCGCTCGGGAACCTCTTCGCCCCGCTCTTCCGCGCCGCGGCCGGAGCCACCCCGTCGGAGGGGCCGCGCATCCCGATCCCCGTACGCAGCACCTACCTCTCCCGCATCAGCGCAGTGGAGTCGGGCTTGAGCGGGGAGGCTGCGGACGTGCGCGAATCGGCACAGCAGCTGGCGACGATCGTGCGCGAATTCGCCCATGATGCGTGGGGCGTCAAGGCCGAACACCTGACCTACCGTGATGCGGCCGTCGCCGGCCTCGACGACCTCGCCGACTGCCTGCTCGGTCTCTACGAGGCGGAGTTCGCCGAAGCGGAGCCGGCCGGTCTGCAGCCGCAGATCGCCGAGGCGCGGAAGCTGGTGGCGCGATGGTCCTGATGTTCTGGTGGCTGGCGCTCATCCTGCTCGCCCTCGCCGCAGCCGCAGTCTTCTTCTTCCGCCGACCGAAGTCGACGGAGTCCTCGCTGGCCGTCGCCCACAGCGGTCGGATGACGAGCCTCCCGAGCTTCCGCAGGGCCATGCGCAGGCGACTGGTGACCACGGTCGCCCTCCTCGGCGTCATCGTCCTCACCGGGCTCTCCGCGTTGGCGGGAATCGCACGCCCGGCCTGGGTGGAGACGGTCAACCCGGAGCGGAAGATGCGCGATGTCATGCTCTGCCTCGACGTGTCCGGNNTTCCCGCTCACCGACGACTACGACATGGTCCAGAACTACCTCGCCGAAGCCGAGGAGGGGTTCCGCACCTGGGGCGCCGAAGGCACCGACTACTCATGGTCGACCTCGCCCCCGAACATCGGCGGCTCCTCGCTCATCGGCGACGGACTCGTCAACTGCGTGGACAACTTCGACCGCCAGGACGAGGACCGGTCCCGGTCGATCATCTTCGCCACGGACAATATGCTCGCCGGACAACCGCTCTTCGAACTCAACGAAGCCGCCGATATCGCCGTCGACGCGAAGGTCCGCGTCTACAGCCTCTCCCCTCCCTCGGTGCTGACGACCACTCAGACGAAGGAGCTGCGTTCCGTGTCCGACCGCACCGGCGGCGAACAGTTCGATATGGGCTCGGCGTCGACGATCGACCGCATCGTCGAAGAGATCCAGAGCCAGGAAGCTGAGAACACCCCCGGACGTTCGTACACGATCGTCCACGATATGCCGGTGGTTCCGCTCGGAATCGCCGTCTTCGGCCTGGCCGGAGTGTTCGTGCTGGCGTGGAGGACGAAATCATGATCTTCGATCCCGTCTTCACCTGGTTCGGCTGGGGCTTCATCGTCCTCGCCCTGCTCACCGTGTGCATCATCCCGGCCATCCGCGGCGACGGAGCACGCTGGAAGTGGTTCGCCCGCATGGGTGTCGTCGCCGTGCTCGCGCTCGCGCTGGCGCGCCCCGGCATTCCGATCAAGTCATCGACCGAAGAATACGAGGCACGAGCCGATGTGTACTTCGTCGTCGATGTCACGACGTCGATGGCCGCCGAGGACTTCGACGGGGACAGCACCCGCCTCGAAGGGGTCAAGAAGGACATGCTCGAACTCGCCGATGCCTTCCCCGGCACTCGGATGAGCATCATCACTTTCGCCTCGACCGCGGCCACCGTGATGCCGCTGACGACCGATCACGCCGCCTTCGCCTCCGCCGTCGACGTGCTCGAGCCCGAATCGTCGATGAACTCCAGGGGATCATCGATCACCGAGGCCGGTGAGGAGCTCGACAAGCGGATGACCTCGAACGATGAGGATCGTCCTGAGAACAAGAACGTCGTGTTCTACTTCGGAGACGGTGAGCAGACCGTATCGGAGAATCCGGAATCATGGTCGCCCTTCGCCTCCCGCATCGACAGCGGAGCCGCCTTCGGATACGGCACCCAGCAAGGTGGGAAGATGCGCGACAGCCAGCCGTTCGGCTACGGGTCCGGCGTCGGCGATCCCGGCAATGCCCCAGGGATCGGCGACCCCGATGACCCCGACGACGATCAGTCACCGTCCGAATACGTCCAGGACCGCAACGGCAACCCTGGGGTCTCGAAGATCGACGAGGGCAACCTGCGCCAGATCGCCTCGGACCTCGGAGTCGACTACCACCACCGCGACGGCAACGGTCCGATCTCCAACGTCTACACCGCCCCGAAATACGATCAGGCCCTGGTGAAGAAGGACGGCCGGGTCACCGTCGACGAATACTATTGGGTTCCGCTCATCCTCGTCTTCGCATGGATCGCCGTGGAGCTCGTCTTCGGAGTCCGCGAATATCTGCGCCTCAAGGCGATCACCCCGAAGCGCCCTCGCCGAGGCGGCCCGCCCGGTCCCGGAGGTCCGCTTGGTCCCGGCGGATCGGTTCCCTACCAGCCGGTGCCCTACCAGGGAGGTCCGCGATGAGCCGCCTGAAAAATCTGTGGTCACGGCTGCGCCGGATCACGAAGATCAACCTCATCCTCGGCACCATCTTCGCCCTGGTGTTCGGCTATATCGCGATGGCCACCTACTTCGGAACCGCTTCGCAGGTCCGATACACCTCGAATGACTTCCCCGGTGCGAAGAAAGCAGCGACGGCGTTCCTCAAGGTCAGCCCGTTCCAGCGCCATATCGGCTACTTCAACCGCGGCACCGCCGAGGCTGCCGTCGGCGACTTCGATGCCGCCCAGACCGATCTCGAATCCGCTCTGGAGATCGCTCCGACCTCGGCCGAATGCGCTGTGCGGATCAACCTGTCCTACGTCTATGAGAAGCAGGCGGATCAGATCGCCTCGCAGGACCCCGACCAATCGCAGGAACTCTACGACCGTTCGCTGAAGACCCTCGAAGACGCTCCCGAGGAGTGTCAGCCGAAGAAGAGCGAAGAGAAGCAGAAGAGCAACCAGGCGAAGGAACGCGTCGAGGACAAGAAGCAGGGCGAGAAGGCCAAGGAAGAGGGAACCGACGACAGCGAGTCCGATGACAAGGATTCGCAGGACCAGGACTCCGGGGACGAAAAATCCTCCGGAGACGAGGGCCAGGAATCCAGCGAGGAGGAGAAGCCGGACGATTCATCGGGCAAGTCCGAACGCGAGAAGAAGCGTGACGAGTTGGAGAAGCGCCGTGAGGACTCCGAACGGCACCAGCGTCAGCAGGGTCCCGGCGGAGACGGAGGCCGGTCGACCCCGGAGAAACCCTGGTGATCGACAGCGCGAGGACCTGATCGCCCCAGCGAGTGGTGGCGGCGGTGATGCCCTGTGACATCATGAGTCCATGAACGACTCCGACGCCGCCGCCTCAGCTTCTGCCTCCACCACAGCCGCACCCCGTCTGCGGCCCGCCCTGGAGACCTTCCCGCCGTATATTCCGGGCAAACCTCCGCGCCAGGTCGACGGTCTCGAGTCATTCAAGCTCTCCTCGAACGAGAATTTTCTGCCCCCTCTGCCGGCCGTCCTCGACGCCATGGTCGCTCATGCGACGAACCCCGCGCTCTACCCCGACGATGCGGCGCGGGCTCTGCGTGAGGGACTGGCCGACCGCCTCGGTGTCGGGCTGGATCAGCTCGTCGTCACCACCGGTGCCAGCGAACTGCTCGTCGCACTGACCCAGATCACGTCGGACGCCACCACCGAGGCGATCTATCCGTGGCCGTCGTTCGAGATGTATCCGCAGACCACCGGTCTCGTCGGTTCGACTCGCCACGAGGTGCCGCTGACAGCGGACGGGCGCCACGACCTCGATGCGATGGCTGAGGCGATCACCGATCGCACCAGCTTCATCATCCTCTGCTCACCGAACAATCCGACCGGACCGGTGCTGCGCGATGACGAGGTCCGCGCATTCCTCGACAAGGTGCCCGCCCACGTCCTCGTCGCCCTCGACGAAGCGTACTGGGAGTTCGCCACCGCACCCGGCCGAGCCGATGGACTGAGTCTCGTCCGCGACTATCCGAATCTCGTTCTGCTCCGCACCTTCTCCAAGGCGCACGGACTCGCCGGACTGCGCGTCGGCTACGCCGTCGCCCATCCGCCGGTCATCGAGGGGCTCCTCAAGGCCGTCATCCCCTTCGGCGTCACCGACCTCAGCCAGGCTGCCGCCCTCGAATCCCTCAAACACTGGGATGAGGTCATCGAGCGGGCCGGCGAAATCGCACAGACCCGCGATGCCTTCGCAGCTGCGCTGCGCGAACAAGGCTGGGATGTGCCCGAGGCACAGGCGAACTATGTGTGGCTGCCGCTGGGCGAGAAATCCGATGCCTTCGAAGATGCGTGTGTCGAACAAGCCGTAGCGGTGCGCAATCTCGGTACCGGAGTGCGTATCAGCATCGGTGAAGACGAGGCTCTCGCCCGGGTGCTCGAGATCGCCGAACGCTTCCGCGTCGAACACTTCGCGGAGTAGTCAGCGGGCACAGCCGCACAGAACACTGTGCCGAGCAGTCGGTGAGAGCGACGCCTAGAGTTCGGCAAGCTCGAGGGCCATCGACACCGCCTGCCGCGTTTCGGCGCGGCTGAGGTCGCGGCCGAGCAGCTTCTCGATCTTCGCCAACCGCGCCCGCACCGTGTGCCGGTGGACTCCCAGCTCGGCGGCGATGCGCTCCCGCGCCCCGGACGCGGCGATGAAGACCCGCAGGGTCTCCAACAGCTCCTGGCCGCCGCGGGCCCGAAAGAGCTCGCCGAGGATGCGCTCGACGAATCGGTCGGCAGCCTCCTCATCGACTGCGGACAGCAGGGCCCTGACCTCGGAGGCTTCGGACTCATGCTGCGTCCGCCACAGCATCCACGTGTGATGGAGCTGTTCCAGCGGCAGCCTCTTCTGCGCAAGCGCGTCCAGGCCGGTGACCTCGGCGGCCTTCGTCACCAGCTCATCGACCCCGGCCTCCTGCGCACCGACGACCCCGAGCAGCGAACCGGAGCGGGTGAGCAGACTCCGACCGACGATATCGGCGATGAGGCGTTCAGCCGAGTCCCCGCGGACCCCGCCGAAGATGTGCATCCCGACGGTCGCCACCGGTGCCAGACCCGTCACCCGAGTCCACTCCTCGCGCGCCTCAACCTCGCTCAGGTCGGTGTCGAACAGCGGTGCACCACCGGAGGGAACGGGCAGGTCTGCCAGCGTCATCGCCAACAGGGCCGAAGCGGTCGACAGCAGCAGGGCACGCGTCTTCGGAGATCCGGCCGCCTCGGCGGGGGTGAGAATCCACCCGAGCGGATGGTCACCCCCGACCGGAACGGCCTCGACGATTCGCGCACCGGTGCGAATCAGACGAGGCCCCGAAGTCGGTTTCAATGACTCCTCGATGAGCGCCGAACGCACGTCTTCTTCGGCATCGTCCCCGCTCAGCGCCCTGCCGGTGGGCGAGACGAACCGGACCGGCGCCTCCAGCGTCTCCGCCAGGTCGGCGACCAGGGCCGCGGGGCCGACACCCGCCAACGCGGTCGCGAAACGACGAGCCGCGCTGCTCGCCCGGGTCAGCTCTCGGTTCGTCTCCGCCTCGCGCATCCGGGTGAAGGCATCGACGACGGCGACGAACGGAACAGGCTCGGGCACCCCGAACAGCGCCAGCTCCTCCTCCTGCGCGGCGGCGATGAGCTTCGGCGGGACCTGCTTCCACGGAAGGTCGGAGCCCAGACCGATGCCGAGCGCATGGACGCCCACGGACTTGAGCCGGCGCACATAGTCCCCGACGGTGTCCCCGCCGAGGTCCTGACCGACCCCGATCGTCAGCAGCACCTCACCGCCGGCAAGCCATTCGTCGACCTCCGGCAGCTCCGAGGAATGGACGATCGTGACCTCCTGGTCCGCAGCCGTCGGCGAATCGACGATGACGTCGAGAGCGAGTTCGGTGCGTGACCAGATCTGTTCCAAGGTGACCATGCACCTGATTCTATCCAATCTGGATAACAGCGATGTCAAATGCGCCGCTCTGGATATCGGTGTTGTGTGAGCCACGTCCTAGGCTGAGGGCACGACCACCGGCCCGCCCGGATCCGGTCAACCGCCACGACGAAGGAGAAAGCCAGTGACGTCTCAGCCGCTCGGCCCAGCCGACTACAGCAAGACACCCCGCTACGCAGGACCCCCGACGTTCGGACTGCTGCCGCGCATCGACGAGGTCGAAGCCGAGCGCCCCGGCGAGAAGATCGACGTCAAAGTCATCGGCATCCCCTTCGACGCCGGCGTCAGCTACCGTCCCGGCGCCCGTTTCGGACCGGCTCACATCCGCCAGTCCTCGAAGCTGCTGCGTCCCTACAACCAGGCCACGAACGTCCACCCGTTCACCTGGCAGCAGGTCGCCGACTGCGGTGACCTCGGCGTCAACCCTTTCGACATCGAAGAGGCCATCACCACCGTCGAAGCCAACGCCGACGCCATGCGCGCCGATGGGGCCAAGCTGCTCACCCTCGGTGGTGACCACACCCTGGCCCTGCCCAACCTGCGCTCCCTGCACAAGACGCACGGCAAGATCGCCGTCCTCCACTTCGATGCGCACCTGGACACCTGGGACACCTACTTCGGTGCGCCCTACACGCACGGCACTCCCTTCCGCCGCGCCAGCGAAGAGGGCCTCATCGATATGACGGCCTCGATGCACATCGGCATCCGCGGTCCCCTCTACGGGAAGAAGGACCTCGAGGACGATGAGGTGCTCGGCTTCCAGATCATCCGCAGCGACGAATACCAGTTCACCTCCGTCCAGGACGTCGTCGCCCGGATGCGCAAACGCCTGGGCGACGCTCCGGTCTATCTGTCCGTCGACATCGACGTCCTCGACCCCGCGGCCGCACCCGGCACCGGCACCCCCGAGGCAGGCGGAATGACCAGCCGTGAGCTGCTCAACTCGATCCGCGGCCTCCAGGGACTCAACGTCGTCGGCGCCGAGATCGTCGAGGTCGCCCCGGCCTACGACCATGCCGAGGTCACTGGACTCGCCGCGGCCCATGTCGGCTACGAGGTCCTGTCCCTGTGGGCGGCGGAGAACAACGGAGTCACTGCTCCCTCCGGTCCGTCCGGCACCGCCCTCGGAGTCTGACCATGAGCACCGAGAACACCGTCCGCAACGGCGGTCGTGCCGTGGTGGCCACCCTGGCCGCCCACGGTGTCGACACGATCTTCGGCATCCCCGGCACCCATAATCTCGAGTTCTACCGGCATCTGCCGGAGTTCGGGATCCGTGCCGTGACTCCCCGCCACGAGCAGGGAGCAGGCTACGGGGCCGACGGGTACTTCCTCGTCTCCGGCAAGCCCGGGGTCGTCATCACGACCTCGGGTCCGGGCCTGACGAACGTCATCACCGCCGCCGCGACCGCCTATGCCGAGTCCCGGCCGATGCTCATCCTCTCCCCCGGTGTGCCCACCGGGTTCGAGCGCGCAGACGTCGGAATGCTGCACGAGACGAAGGACTCCTCGGGCGCCCTCAATCGCCTTCTCGTGTCCTCCCAGCGCACCCGCACCGCCGAAGGAGCTGCGCAGGCCGTCGCCGAGGCGTTCGCCATGTTCGACTCGGCCCGTCCCGGACCCGTGCACATCGAGGTTCCCCTCGACGTACTCGAGGGAGCATGGAACGGCAGCGTGCCGGTCCCGTTCGCGGGCCGCCGCCCCGGACTCGATGAACATGTCGTGGCCCGGGCGGCCGAAGCGATCCGCGCGGCGAAGCGTCCGCTGGTCATCGCCGGCGGCGGTGCCAGGAGAGCACACGCCGAGGTGGCCCGTCTCATCGAGGCCCTCGACGCTCCCCTGGCGACGACCGCCAACGGCAAGGGCATCGTGTCCGAGACGCATCCGCTGTCTCTGGGTTCCAACGTGCGCTTCCCCAGCGTGCAGGCCGAATCCGCGGCCGCCGATGTGCTCATCGTGCTCGGATCCGAACTGGCCGACTCCGACCTCTGGGGCGGAGTCATCGGTGCGCAGACGAGCATCGGCGTCCGTGATGACTCTGCCCGGCAGACCGTCATCCGCTGCGATATCGACCCCGACCAGCTGAATAAGAACCTGCCCGGTGACATCCTCGCCTGCGCGGACACCGCGGAGTTCCTCACCGCGCTCATGACCGCGCTCGAGTCAGCAACGGCCACCGCCGCCTCGGCGAGGGAAAACGGGACGGCTTCGTCCGACTCGCACGGATCGGCCGCCTCGGCGAGGGAATCCGGGGCCGATCGGGTCACCCGGATCCGGCAGAGCTGGGCCACCGATTTCGACTTCGACGCGATCGGGGCCAGGGTCACCCGGCTCGTCGAAGACGGTGCGGGAGCGAACGTCGTCATCTCCGGTGACTCCTCGCAGGTCACCTACGATGGCACGGTGCACGCGCTGACGGCGAGCACGCCCGATCAGCTGCTGTACATGCCCGGATTCGCGACCCTGGGCTACGGCATTCCCGCCGCGCTCGGGGCGAAGCTCGCCGATCCGGCGCGACCGGTCGTGTGCATCCTCGGCGACGGTGCGGCCATGTTCTCCATCCAGGAGCTCATGACCGCGGCCGAGCTGGGACTGGGCATTCCCTTCGTCATCGTCGACAACGGCGGGTACG
>JACYYJ010072002.1_pt8 | contig 12866 bp, 12 predicted proteins | sample 8236861 | NCBI WGS metagenome assembly JACYYJ01 (sample SAMN14103086, study PRJNA606662) | landfill metagenome | isolation source: landfill solid waste | place: India:New Delhi, Okhla landfill site | collected 2017-11-05
CCCCAGACGCCGAAGTCGATACGGTTGTCCAGCGCCTCCGCCAGACATTCGGTGCGGACCGGACAACCCATGCAGACCAGCTTGGCCCGGTTCTGTTCGGCTCCCCGCACGAACAGGCCATCCGGATCGCTGTCCCTGCAGAACGCATGGACGCGCCAGTCCGAGAAGTCGTACCTCATACCCCCAGCTCCTACCCTGTTACGACCGGCAGGCAGGCGACGGAGCGTGCGACCGCGTCCCCCACGAGCAGGTCTTTTCGTACTCACGTCCCTCCGACGAAGCCTCCCCAGGCGTCGTTCCCGTGAGTTTGTTGACGGACTGTAGGGGCTTCCGGTTCCCTCCGCCAAGCCCCCATGGTCATTTGTTATCAGACGGCCTCTGGCTCAAGGGAACGGGTCACCGCGATCACACCACGGTGTGCGTACCCTTAGTGCGTGAGTATCCGGAGCGGTCTGTTCAAGCTGCTGGGTCTGTGTCTGCTCGCCGGTGTCCTTGTCGCGGGGCTGATGTTCCCCGTCGCCGGGGCCGCGGGAGTGATCTCCAATCAGGCCAGCGAGACGGTGGATTCGATGTCGTCCGAGCTCGCCGACGAGCCACCCCCCCTGGTCACGACCCTGACCGACCGCGACGGTGAACCGTTCGCGACGCTGTACAAGCAGTACCGAATTCCGACCACGTCGGACCAGATCTCCGAGGCCATGAAATGGGCCCTGGTCTCCGTGGAGGACCGCCGTTTCTACGACCACCACGGGGTGGACTGGAAAGGGACGCTTCGGGCCGCGATCAGCAACTCGTCCGGCGGTGACACACAAGGTGCCTCCACGCTGACGCAGCAGTACGTCAAAAACTATTTGATCAATGTCACCTATCGGGGTGACGAACTCGGGCAGCAAAAGGCGCAGGAAGTGTCGATCGCCCGGAAGCTGAAAGAGGCGCGCGTCGCCATTCAGCTCGAGACGAAGATGACCAAGGACGAGATCCTCACCGGGTACCTCAACGTCGTCGAGTTCTCCCGCCAGATCTACGGTGTCGGCGCCGCCGCGCAGGCCTACTTCGGCACCACGGCGGACAAGCTGAAGGTGCACGAGGCCGCACTGCTCGCCGCCATGGTCAACAACCCCGCCGTGCTCGACCCGTGGAACAACCCGGAGAAGGTCAAGGAACGGCGCAACTTCGTGCTCGACAAGATGGTCGAGAACCGCAAGCTCGACCCGGCCGACGCCGAGGAGATCAAGCAGCAGCCGTTGGGCGTGGTGCCCGGTGGTCCGGACAAGCCCGCGTCCACCTGCATCAGCGCGGACCCGGAGTTCGGCTTCTTCTGCCAGTACGTCGAGGACCACCTGGTGGAGGACCTCGGCATGGACAAGGACGACCTCTACACGGGCGGCTACGTCATCCGCACGACGATGGACCGCGAGGCCACGCTGAAGGCGAAGGAGGCCGCGGAGAAGGAAGTCCGCAAGGAGGAGCCGAACGTCGCCAACACGCTGTCGCTGGTGAAGCCCGGCAAGGACCGGCACGAGGTGGTCGCGCTCGTGGCCAACAAGGACTACGGGACCGACGCCGACGCGGGCCAGACCGTCTACGGCCTGCCCTACGAGGTCATCAACGTGCTCGGCGCGGGCTCCAGTTTCAAGATCTTCACGGCCGCGGCGGCGCTGGAGCAGAAGAAGGTCGGCATCCACGACACCGTTCCGGTGCCGAACTTCCACGTGTCGCCGGTGTTCAACTGGGGTGGCGAGCACTGTCCGACCCGCCCTTCGGGCATCCGTTCGTACTGCGTGCAGAACGCCAGCGACAACCCGGACTCCTCGATGTCGCTGCAGGACGCGCTGGCCAAGTCGCCCAACACGACGTTCGTGATCCTCGAGGAGTGGACGGGCATGGGCCCGGTCGTGGAGATGGCCGAGAAGCTCGGACTGCGCAAGACGATGGCGACGCGTTTCGCCGACGGGCGGGCCCCCGACCCCGACCACGAGAAGACGGAGTACAGCCTGACGCAGAAGGAATATCTCGGCCCGAACGAGCTGGCGCCGAACGGGCGCGGCTTCTTCACGCTCGGCGCGAGCCCCGTCAGTGGTCTGGAGATGGCGAACGTCGCCGCGACGATCATGAGCGGCGGGGTGTGGTGCTCCCCGACGCCCGTCCTGGAGGTCAACGACCGGGCGGGCAAGGACTTCCCGGTCAAGGAACCGGAGTGCGAGCAGGTGATTCCCGAGGGCGTGGCGAACACGCTCGCGGTCGGCATGAGCAAGGACATCGCACCCGGTGGGACGGCGGCGAGCGCGGCGTCCTCGGTGGGCTGGGACCGGCCGATGATCGGTAAGACCGGGACCACGCAGTACCAGGGTTCGGCCGCGTTCGTCGGCGCGACCCCGCAGCTCGCCGGTGCGGCGATGGTCTTCCGCCCCGACCGTCCCCACGGCGGTTTGACCTACGGCGGGCCCGGCAACGTCCGTGCCACGGCCGACGGGAACATGTTCGGTGGCGTGACGCCCGCCCAGACCTGGTTCCGGGCCATGAAGCCGATCATGGAGGGCGAGCCCGTGCAGCCGCTCCCGCAGCCTGATCCGGAGTATCTGAAGGTCAGGTGAGCTGGGGCGGACCGGTGGGCGCCCCGGTTCCGCGCTGCGGAGAACCGGGGCGCCACCTCACGGAAACCCGTCACCCGATCAGGTAATTTCCGCGGGCACCGTGGTGCGGAGCCGGTGACAACCCTTATGGGGCACAGCGAATCGCCGGTCACCACGCGTACTCTCGGTAACACACGTCGCCTCAAGGATGATGATGAAACGCCTCGTGACGGGGACGGCGGCGCTGGCCGCTGCGACCCTCGGTTACGCCATCGGCATCGAACGCCGGCACTGGACTCTGCGGACCGCGGAGTTGCCCGTCCTCGCCACCGGTGCCCGCCCCATCCGGGTGCTGCACGTGTCCGATCTGCACATGTTGCCGAACCAGAAGTCCAAGCAGCAGTGGGTGGCCGAGCTCGACCGGCTCAATCCCGACCTCGTCGTCAACACCGGTGACAACCTCGCGCACCCGCAGGCTGTCCCCGCGGTGCTGCGCGCGCTCGGACCACTGCTGCACCGGCCCGGGCTGTTCGTGTTCGGCAGCAACGACTACTACGCACCGAAACCGAAGAATCCGGCACGCTACCTCATGCCGAAAGGCAAGAAGAAGCGCATCCACGGCGCCCACCTGCCGTGGCGGGATCTGCGGGCCGCGTTCATCGAGCACGGTTGGCTCGACCTCACCCACGTGCGGCGCACGCTCACCGTGGGCGGGCAGCGGGTCTTCGCCGCGGGCGTCGACGACCCGCATCTGCACCGCGACCGCTACAACGACATCACCGGCACTCCCGATCGGCACGCGGTACTGCGCCTCGGCGTGACGCACTCGCCGGAACCGCGGGTGCTGGACCCGTTCGCCGCGGACGGCTACGACCTCGTCCTCGCCGGGCACACCCACGGGGGCCAGCTGCGGCTTCCGGGTGTCGGCGCGTTGGTCACGAACTGCGAGCTCGACCGGTCGCGGGCGCGGGGCGCCTCGCGCTGGGGAGCCGACATGTGGCTGCACGTCTCGGCCGGCCTGGGCACGTCGCCGTACGCGCCCGCTCGGTTCGCGTGCCCACCGGAGGCGACCCTGTTGACGCTGGTCCCGCGCGGGCGCGCGCTGCCGAGCGCCGAAAGTGCGGCCCGCCGTCAAGCCGCCAGCAACGTCCGCTAGACTAGGTGTCGACCCGCTGGGGTTCCCCCAGAAGAACATCGGGGTGTGGCGCAGCTTGGTAGCGTGCCTCGTTCGGGTCGAGGAGGTCGTGGGTTCAAATCCCGCCACCCCGACGTCGAAGAGCCCCCGTCCGGGACACCGGGCGGGGGCTCTTTCCGTTTCCGGGCCGGTCTCTGCCGGCTCAGCGCACGGCCACCGTCTCCACCCAGCACTGACTCACCTCGCCCTGCCCTCCGCGCACCCACATCCAGGCCGAACGCGCGGCACTCGCGAGCTGGGGGTCCATGTGCTCGCCGGCGTCGCGGAGCACCTCGGCCAGCTCGCTCTCGATGGTCCGGCCCAACTGCCGGTAGTCCGCGCCGCGGTGGAAGCGGGCGCGGGAGCGGATGTCGGAGAAGCCCGCGAACCGCACCCAGTCCTCGACGTGCCGGCCCGCCGCCGGGTCGCCCCCCTCGCGCTTGCGCAGCATGGTCCAGCCCCGCAGCGCCGCGTCGACGTTGGCCGTCCGGGGCGTGACCCTCGTCCGGCTCCAGTCGGGCGTCGACAGCGCGAGCAGACCTCCGGGCCGCAGCACCCGGGCGCACTCGGCCAGCACGCAGCGGGGCTCGCGCACCCGGTCCAGCACCCCATGGGCGTAGACCACGTCGAACGACGCCGACCGCAGCGCGAGGGCGGTGGGGCTCGACGCGACGAACTCGGTGGTGGAGACCGCGGACAGCAGGCTCGCGTGGCGGGCCTCGCTCAGGTCGTCGACGTCGACGTCCACACCGACGACGCACAGCGGATGCGTCGCCGTGCCGAGGCTCGCCATCAGCCGGACGTCACCCCGACCGGCGGGAGGTACGCAGCCGAGCGCGAGCACCCGCATACCCGGCCGCAACAGCGGCAACACGAAGTTCGCGTGACCCGACTGCCCCTCACTCACGTGGTCAACCCTACGGACCTGGCAGGATCACCGGAGTGAGCACACAACATCCGAGCCCCCGAGTTCCCGAGACGTTGTTCGGCGAGCCCGAAGCCGAGGCCCGTTGGCGGGCGCGGTTCAGCGCGGCCCGGGTGTCGTTGCCGAGCTGGGCACTCGACGCACCGGACGCGAACCTCTACGTGTCGAACGCGAGCGGCGTCTGGGAGCTGTACGCCTGGGACCGCGCCACCGACACGCACCGTCAGGTCACCGACCGGCCCAACGGCACCATGCACGGCACGGTGTCGGCGGACGGCACGTGGATCTGGTGGTTCGACGACACCGACGGAGACGAGTTCGGCTCGTGGGTGCGGGAACCGTTCGCCGGTGGCGCGCAGGGCAGCCGGCCGGTCCCGGCGCTGCCCGACGTCCCGGCCGGGTACCCGGCGGGCTTGGCGATCGGCCACGAGCTGTGTGTCGTCGGCGTGTCCACGGACGACGGCACGGCCCTGTACGCGCACCGCGACGGGCGGACCGAACGGTTCTACGCGAGCGAGTACGACGCCGAGGTGTCCGCGCTGTCCCGTGACGAGCGGCTGATCGCGATCGGACACTCCGAGCACGGCGACTCCCGCCACCCGGCGCTGCGGGTGCTGACGTCGGACGGCTTCGACGTCGTGGCGGAGAAGTGGGACGGCGAGGGCAAGGGCCTCGGCGCGCTGGCGTTCTCCCCGGTGAAGGGCGACTCGCGGCTGCTCGTGCAACACGAGCGGCGCGACCGCGAGGAGCTGCTGATCTGGGACGTCGAGTCGGACACGGAGACCGAGCTCGACATCGACCTGCCCGGGGAGCTCACCGCCGACTGGTACCCCGACGGCCGGTCCCTGCTGGTCGCGCAGTTCGACAAGGGCCGCAGCCGCTTGTACCGGTACGACCTCGACGCGGCGGCCGGGACCACGGCGCTGACGTCGTTGAACTCCCGCCCCGGTTACGTCGGTGGCGCCGCGGTACGCCCCGACGGCGCGGTCGAGTACACCTGGTCGAACGCGGCGGAGCCGCCCCTCGTGCGGGTGCGCGACGTGAACGGCGAGGACCGCGTGCTGATCACGCCGCCCGGTGAACGCGCTCCCGGGTCGCGCCCCGTCGAGGACGTCTTCGTGCCCGGCCCGGGTGGTGACGTGCACGCTCTGGTCTCGACACCGGAGGGCGGTGCGGCGGGGACTCCGGTGCCCACCGTGTTCCTGCTGCACGGCGGCCCGCACGCCGCCGACGAGGACCGCTTCTCCGCCTACCGCGCGGTGTGGCTGGACGCCGGCTTCGCCGTGGTGGAGGTCAACTACCGCGGTTCGACCGGCTACGGCTCGGCGTGGCGGGACGCGATCGAGGGCAGGCCCGGGCTCACGGAGCTGGAGGACGTCGCGGCCATGCACGACTGGGCCGTCGACTCGGGACTCGCCGACCCCGAACGGTGCGTGGTGGCGGGTGCCTCGTGGGGCGGCTACCTGACGCTCCTGGCGCTGGGCACGCAGCCGCAGCGGTGGGCGGCCGGAGTCGCCGGGGTGCCGGTGGCGGACTACGTCTCCGCCTACGCCGACGAGATGGAGCCGCTGCGGGCGTTCGACCGCGCGTTGTTCGGCGGTGCGCCGTCGGACGTGCCCGACGTGTACGAGGCGTGCTCACCGATCACCTACGTCGACGAGGTCCGGGCCCCGGTGCTCGTCCTCGCGGGAGACAACGACCCGCGCTGCCCCATCCGGCAAATCGAGAACTACCTCGACCGGCTCGCCGAGCGCGGTGCCGACTACGCGTTCTACCGCTACGACGCCGGGCACGGCTCGCTCGTCGTGTCCGAGACCGTGAAGCAGGTGGCCATCGAGGTCGACTTCGCCCGCCGCGCCGTCGGCCTGGTCTGAGGAGCGAACGCCGAAGGGCCGCCTCCCCGACGGACGGGAAGGCGGCCCTTCGACTGTTCGGGTGCGTCAGGCCTTCTGCGCCTGCCACATCCAGTGCTGCTTCTCCAGTTCCTGGGTGATCGCGATGAACAGGTCCTGCGTCACGAGGTCGCTCTTGTCGGTCTCGTCGATGCGAACCCTCATCCGCTGGATCAACCGGTCGAGGATTTCGACGATCCGGTCGACGGTGATGTCCGTGCTCTGCCAGTTGTCCGGGTAGTCCGGGAGCCCGGAGCTCTCCGCGACCGTCTTGGCCTGGCCGTTCGGCGAGACGCCGATCGCGTTGGCGCGTTCGGCGACGTCGTCGACGAACTCACGGACCGCCGAGGTCAGCTCGTCGAGCTGAAGGTGGACGCTGCGGAAGTTCTTGCCGACGACGTTCCAGTGCGCCTGCTTGGCCTTCAGGCTCAGGTCGATGAGATCGACGAGGGCCGACTGCAGGACGCTCGCGGTCAGCTCCTTGTCGCTCTCCTTGAGCGGGCTCTTGATAGGCGAGTTCGCCATCGTGGTGTCCTCTCTGCGCTGTCGGTTGGCACGGGATTACCCGCTCGGGGAAGCACCGAAACCCGCGGCGAGCTGGGCGGATGCGAACTCGGTGACCTGGCGGCCGATGAGGCGGAGGTTGCGTTCGATCCTCTCCTCGGAGGCGCCGCCGGTCTCGTCGAACTTGACCTCGGCACTGTTGACCGCGCCCCCGAACGGGGTGGGCCAGCCGCGGAGGGCGTGTGCGATCGTGCGCATCTGGTTCAGCGTCGTGACCGCCGCCTGCCAGCCGTGCGCGACCGCGATGAGCCCCACGGCGCGGCCGTGCAGGTAGGGACGCCCGTCGTCGCGCAGGTCCTCGACGTAGTCGAGCGCGTTCTTCACCAGCCCCGACAGGGCACCGTGGTAGCCGGGCGACACGACGACCACGCCGTCGGCCTCGCGGACGGCCTCCACGAGCTCGCGCGCACGGTCGGTGCGGTCGACCACTCCGGCGTCGTAGAACGGCAGTTGCAGTGCCTCGCCCGTGAGCGCGGACGTGGTGGCTCCGAACTCCTCGGCACCGGCCAGAGCGATGCGCAGAGCTCGCTCGGACTGCGAGCCGTTGCGCAGAGACCCGCCCAGCCCGAGGACCTTGATCGCGCGTGTCGCTGTCACCTCTCCGAGGCTAGACGTTCCACTTGGGTGGAGGTCCAGCGCCGGACGAGGGAACTCGGTCACATCCCGGTTCGGGGTAGCCCTTGAACCTACTACTGAGTAACCTGAGTGTCTCGTGCGAACCGGAACGGGGAGACGACCATGGTGCCACCGGCCCACATCCGCGTCCAGGCCGCGGGCGCGCGGCTGATGTACGGCTTACCGCGACCACTACGTCGCCTCGTGGCGGGCAAGCCCGTTCGCATCGACGGGCAGGAGCTCGCCCTCGACGCACAGCTGCTGCTACGCCTCCAGCAACTCAGCGGGGCCGCACTCGTGCGGGGCTCGGTCGAGTCGTCACGGGCGGCGCTGGACGCCTCGCGGCACCTGGTGAGCGGACCACCCATCCAACCCGTCCTCACCCGCGAGATCGGCATCCCCGCTCACCACGGGGAGATCGCGGCGACCCTCTACACACCCGAGGAGGCGCCGCACGACTCGGGTCTGCTCGTCTTCTACCACGGCGGCGGGTGGGTGGTCGGGTCGCGACGCAGCCACGACAACACGGCCCGCTTCCTCGCCAAGTACGCCGGTGTCCGCGTGCTGTCGGTCGAGTACCGGCTCGCCCCCGAGCACCCCTTCCCGGCCGCGCAGGAGGACGCGCTCACGGCGTTCGACTTCGCCCACGAGAAGGCCGGTGACCTCGGCGCCGACCCGCGTCGCGTGGCCGTGGGCGGCGACAGCGCCGGAGGCAACCTCGCCGCCGTGACCGCCCAGGTGGCGACGCGGCGCGGCGGCGGTGTCCCCGCGTTCCAGCTCCTGCTCTACCCCGGCGTGGACGCCACGAGGCGGCGCCGCTCGCGCGAGCTGTTCGCCGACGGGTTCTTCCTCACCGACGACCACATGACCTGGTTCATCGACCACTACGCCCCCGAGGGTGTCGACCGGTCGGACCCCACGCTGTCTCCCCTGCTCGCCGACGACCTCTCCGGCCTGCCACCGGCCTACATCGCGACGGCCGGGTTCGACCCGCTGCGCGACGAGGGTGAGGCCTACGCCGCCAGACTCGCCGACGCGGGTGTGCCCGTGGCGCTGTCCCGGCAGTCGGACCTGATCCACGGCTACGCCAACTTCCTCGGAGTCGGTCGGCGGTTCCGGGAAGCGCTGGCCGAGGCCGCGGGCGCGCTCAAGGTCGGGCTCAGCAGGCCGGCGGCCGAGTAGCACCAACGGCAGGAGCGGGATCCGTCGCGGGGCCGGATTCCGCTCCTACTCGTGCGGCACAATGCGAGTCCGTGACCACCCGTCCCACGCCGCGCGCGCTGGCCGACCTGCCCTACCACCGCCACCTCACGGCGGTGGACGAGCCGTTCGACGACTCGACCGATCTCGACCGCGTCCACGTGACGGGAGCAGAGCTGTCCACATCGGATGCGCCGGCCTCGTCGTTCTCCGAGTGCGCGTTCTCCGGTGTGGGCTTCGGCACCGCCAGGCTGGCGCGTTCGCACTTCACCGACGTCTGGTTGAACGGCTGCCGCCTCGTCGGCACGGACCTCACCGACAGCACCTGGTTCGACGCCGAGCTGGTGAACACCGTCCTCGCCGGCACCGTCGCCTACGACAGCACGCTGCGCCGCGTCACCTTCCACGGCTGCAAGCTCGCGTCGGTGAACCTCCGCGGCGGCAGGATCACCGACGTCGTGTTCGCCGACTGTGCGTTGGAGGAGGTCGACTTCGGCGGCGCCACCCTCACCCGGGTGCGGTTCCCCGGGTCGACGCTGCGGGACGTCCGGTTCGACGACGCCACCATGGACCGGGTCGACCTGCGGGAGGCCGCCGACCTGCACCTGCGCCTCGGACCGACGTCGCTGGCCGGCCTCGTCGTCGACAGCGCTCAACTCGTCGCGCTGGCCCCCACCTTCGCCCGGGCTCTCGGCGTCACCGTCACCGACTGACCGGGCAGGGACGGGAACCACACGAAAATCACTTGCCACACGCGTCGTCGTGGGGTTGCGTCGATCCGGTGGGCCTTCGACCGTATCTGCACGTACTGCGCATCCGTGGTCTTCCGACGTCGATGTCGCTGATGCTGCTGATGCGGATGCCGATCATCTCGACCAGTGTCGTGATGACGTTGCACGTGGTCAGCGAGCTCGGCCGCGGTTACGGCGCGGCGGGTCTGGTCGGGACCGCGACGCTGCTCGGCACGGCGATCGGCGCTCCCACGATCGGCCGGATGATCGACCGCGTCGGGCTGCGCCCCGTCGTCGCCGTGTGCGGTGGCGTCTCGTGCGCGTACTGGCTCGCCGCCTCGCACCTGCCCTATCCGGTGTTGCTCGTGGCCGCCTTCCCCGCGGGCATGCTCGTGGTCCCCGCCGGGTCGATCTCCCGGCAGGTCATCAGCGCGCTCGTCCCCGCCGACCGGCGCCGAACGGCGTTCTCGCTCGACCAGGTGCTGATCGAGGTCGGCTACATGCTCGGGCCCGTGCTGGCGATCTACGTCAGCACGCGGTACTCGACGTCGGTCACGCTCACCGGCATGGGCGTGGCGTTCGGCGTGCTGTCTCTCGCGATCTGGTACCTCGACCCGCCCGTGCGCGCCCCGGGCGAGTCGTCGTCCACCCGGGAGCCCGCGCCCGCTCTGCGCGCCTGGGTGTCCCGCCGGTTCGTCGCGGCGCTCACGATCGCGATGGGGGCGGCCTTCGTGCTCATGGGCACCGAGCTGGCGGCCATCGCGGCCCTGCGTGCCTCCGGCGACGTGGCCTGGACCGGCGTGGTACTCGCCGCCATGGGCTTGGCCTCACTCCTGGGTGGACTCGTGCACGGAGCCGCGCGGCGCACGTTGAGTCAGCTCACGCTGATGACGTTGCTGGTGGTCCTGACGTTGCCCGTGGGCCTGGTCACCGAGCCCTGGTGGTTGCTCCTGCTCGCGTTAGTGCCCATGAACCTGCTGTGTGCGCCCACGTTGGCGGCCACGGCCGAGACGGTGAGCGAACAGGTTCCCCACACCGTGCGCGGCGTGGCAATGGGCATGCAGGACTCCGCGACCCGGCTCGGACTCGGCCTCGGCAGCCCCGTCGTCGGGTTCGTGCTCGACCGCGCGTCTCCCGGCTGGGGCTTCGTCACCGCCGCCGTGGGCGGGCTGTGCTTCGCCGCCGCGGGCGCGGCGCTGTCCGCACGAGCTCGCCCCCGACGGCACCGGACACCGGCGTCAGCCCACCACGTCTAGAGGCACGCCTGGCGCAGCTCGTCGAGGCTGTTCAGGTTGCGCTGCAGCCAACCCGAGAAGTCCCCCAGGTGCTCAGCCTTGCGCTCTTCGAGCTCCAGGTAGCCGTTCGCCATGTCGAGCAGCGTGTCCTGCACCGTCTGGTCGCCGACCTGCTCGGCGAGGTCCTGCAACTCCCGCGCCTTCTGCTCGGCGCCCGCCGCCACGCTCTCGGGACTGACGTCGGCGTTCAGATCGATGATCTGCAACGCCTCCGTGCACACCTTCGCCTTGTCGCCCGCCGCCTCGACGTCCTCCACCGCCGAGGTCACCTCGTCGCAGCCCGCCAGCAGTACCCCGGAGAGCACCACGATCGCCGACACCATCCCGCCACCCGTCAGTCTCATGTCACCAACGTACCGGCGGGAGGACTACGCGCGGTAGGCAGAATGGTCACGCGGCGCATGCCGTCCGGACCGAAACGACGTCCCGAGAAGGACACGATTCCGCCACGTGACGACGACCGAGTCCTCCCTCTCCACCCGAACACGGTAAGGATCCCGCCGTGATCGACGGCGCCGTCGGGCGCGCCGACCCTTTCTCCCTCGACCCCAGGAGTCCGGTTTCGTGAGTCTGCTCAGATTGCTCAATCCCGTCGAGTTCCGGAAGTTTCAGCTGCTCTGGCGTGAGGCGCAGCGCCAGGGCATCCCGTTCGACGAGTTGAGCGTCGACGACGGCATCCGAGCCCTCTACCGCCGAACGGATCCGGCGACGCTCGGACTTCCGCCGGACGAGGAGATCACAGCCGAGGCTGTGGTCGACCGCCCCGGTCTGGCCGAAGCCTGTCAGGCCATGGGGACCGGTGAGTGGGAGCCCGTGGCCCGCCTGCTCACCGCGCACGGCGACGACTGGGACCGGCGCTGTCTCGACATCACGCTGCTGTCGAAGATCGCCGCCGACGACGGCGACGCACTCGACCGATGGCTGTTCGACCGCCCCGACGACCCGGACGCGCTCGTGCTGCGGGCCGAGACGTTGGTCCGTCGCGCCTGGAACGCTCGTGGCGGAAGGGTCGCCTCCGAGACGTCCGACGACCAGTTCGAAGCCTTCCACCGCATCATCGACGAGGCCGAGACCGCCGCGTGGGCCGCCACCGAAGCCGCACCGGACGATCCGACCCCGTGGACGACGTTGATCACCATCGCGCGCGCACAGGGCTGGGACGAGGAGGCGTTCAGCCGCACCTTCTCGGAGCTGTGTGCTCGCGCACCGCACCACCGCGGCGGCCACGAGCAGGCACTGCAGTACTGGTGCGCCAAGTGGCACGGCTCCCACAAGCGGATGTTCGCGTTCGCCGAGGAGGCCGCGACCACAGCACCGTCGCTCACTCCGCTGCGCCTGACGGCGGTGTTCGAGTACTCGCTGGGTCGCAAGCGGCCGGAGCCCAAGGACTACGCGCGGCAGGCGATGGACTCCACGGCCGCATGGCTCGCCGGTGAGGGCGTCGACTCGCCCTACGCGCGCGCCGACCGCGGCCTGTTGGCGTCCGTGCTCGTCGACGCCGGACGCTACCGAGAGGCACTCGACCAGTTCGCAGCCCTGGGTCGGCACGCGGACTCGTGGGTGTGGCAGTACTCGGGCGATCCGGAGGCCGCCTTCCGACTGGCCCGCTGGAAGGCCTGCCACCGCGCGCGGAAGTCCTGGAAGGTCTAGACCCGGTGGACACGACCGTGCCCCGGCGGCACGTCACCACGACGGCCGCCGGGGCACGACGGTCAGCCGCTCAGGAGCGGGCCACGAGCTCCGCGATCTGCACGGCGTTCAGCGCCGCGCCCTTGCGCAGGTTGTCACCGGCGACGAACAAAGCCAGCCCTCGCCCGCCGTCGACGCTCTGGTCGGCCCGCAGCCTGCCGACGTACGACACGTCCTTGCCCGCGGCCTCCAGCGGCGTGGGCACGTC
>JACYYJ010069090.1_pt3 | contig 12856 bp, 13 predicted proteins | sample 8236861 | NCBI WGS metagenome assembly JACYYJ01 (sample SAMN14103086, study PRJNA606662) | landfill metagenome | isolation source: landfill solid waste | place: India:New Delhi, Okhla landfill site | collected 2017-11-05
GTCAGGGCGATGACGCCGTAGGCGGCGAACGTGGCGATGACGGCCATGTTGACGACGTTCAGGCCCAGGGCGGTGACGCCGCCGTCGGCGAACAGCAGCGCCTGGACGGCGACGACGACGGTCACGCAGAGCACGCCGAGCCACGGGCCGAGGAGCGCGGCGGCGAGGGCGCCGCCGACCAGGTGCCCCGAGACGCCTGCGGCGACCGGGAAGTTGAGCATCTGCGCGGCGAAGACGAACGCGGTGGCGAGTCCGGCGAGCGGGACGAACCGCTCGTCGGGGCCGCGGCGGGCGACCGCGACGCAGACGCCGACCGCGACGGCCGCGATCAGGGCGAAGACCAGGGAGGTGGGGATGCCGATGATGCCGTTGGGTATGTGCAGTGCGTGCTCGGACATGAGCGCCGCCTTTCGACCGGGGGTGGCCGTCGGCGCCGTGCTGGGTGCAGGACGCCGACTGGTGGAATCAACAACCCGCTGTGGGCTATTGCAACCATTTTGCGATAAAGCGCGGGCCGTGTCCAGTCGCGTGCGCGCAGCCACCGTCGAGCGAGCTCCCAGGGGATTGTCAGGGACGGACGGTAATGTTCCGTGTTGTGAACGTACGACTTGAGCCCGGTGACGCCGCACCGGACTTCACACTCGCCACCGACACCGGCGACACGGTGACGCTTTCGAGCCTGCAGGGACGCAAGGTCATCCTCTACGCGTATCCGCGCGCCATGACGCCCGGCTGCACGAAGGAGGCGTGCGACTTCCGCGACAGCCTCGCGGGCCTCCAGGCGGCCGGGTACGCCGTGCTGGGGATCAGCCCCGACGGGACCGCCGACCTGGCGAAGTTCGTCGAGCGCGACGGCCTGACCTTCCCGCTGCTGTCCGACCCCGAGCACAAGGTGCTCGAGGAGTACGGCGCGTGGGGCGAGAAGAAGAACTACGGGCGCACCGTGCAGGGCGTGATCCGCTCGACGTTCGTCATCGACGAGGCGGGCACGATCGAGACGGCGCAGTACAACGTGAAGGCCACCGGCCACGTCGCGCGCCTGAAGAAGCAGCTCGGCCTCGACTGACGCCGCCGGTCCGGGCCTCGGCTCGGGGCCGCGGCGCCGGACGACCCGCCCGCGCGGTCACTGCTGCTCGCGGCGGCGGGTGATCCTGCGCCGCGTCAGGCGCAGATGCTTGCCGGTGCCGTCGCAGCACCAGCACGGCCGGTAGGTCCGCGGCTGGTACCACGTGCGCCGTGAGAACCGCTTCCCCGAACCGTCGCACCAGCGGCATTTGCGCCAGGGAAAGATCGCCGCGTGTACCGCGGCGTAGAACATGGCGACCAGAACCCCGATCACGAGCAGCTCGATGTCCTCGGCCGCCAGTATCCGCATGCCGGCCGCCGTCACTTCACTGGCGAGCCCCATGCTCCTGTTTATACACGAAGAGCAGTGAAACCGTCACGTTTCGCCGTAATTGCTGGTCTAGGGGCCTGTGCGCACCTACTCGCGGGTCATTTGCGGCGCGGTGAGCTCGCGGCGGCGCGGCGGGTCCGCGCCGGGCCGCGAACAGGTCAGGGCGGCCACCTCGGAGGCGAACGCGACGGCGGCGCGCGCCTCGGCGCCGGTCAGCCGCTCCAGATCTCCCGGGCGCAGGCGGCCGTGCCGCCCGAGCCAGTCCAGCAGCGCCCCGCTGAAGGAGTCGCCCGCGCCGACGGTGTCGACCACGTCGGTCCGGCGGGCCGGGACGGTGGCCTCCTCCCCGTCGCACAGCACCAGCGAGCCGTCGCCGCCCCGCGTGACCACGACGAGCCGGGGCCCCGCGGCGGCCCACTCGCGCGCCACCGCCACCGGGTCCGCGCCGGGGCTGATCCAGGCCAGGTCCTCGTCCGAGACCTTGACGACGCCGCTGCAGGCGAGCCACCGCTCCAGGCGGTCGCGGTAGGCCGCGCGGTCGCCCAGCAGCGCCGGCCGGACGTTGGGGTCGAGGCTGACCGTGGCCGAGGCGGCGAGCCGCTCGAGCCACCGCCCCAGGACCGGGCCGCCCGGCTCCAGCGCGAGCGCGAGCGACCCGGCGTGGACGGCGTCGAGCGCGGGCGCGTCCGGGAGCTCGGCGGGCGTCCACTGCCAGTCGGCGGTGCCCCGCACGTGGAAGGAGTAGCTCGCGCCCCCGTCGCGGCCGACCGAGACCACGGCCAGGCTCGTCGGCTCGGCCGCCTCGACGGCCCACCGCAGGTCCACGCCCGAGTCGGCCAGGTGCGAGCGCAGCAGCCGGCCGAACGGGTCGGCGGAGAACCGCCCCAGGAACGCCACCTCGGACTCCAGGCGCCCCAAGGTGACGGCCACGTTCATGGGGCTGCCGCCGGGGTGCGCCTCGGGGCGGCGGGGGTCGTCCTCGCCCACCTTCAGGTCGATCAGGGCCTCGCCCACCACGCCGATCATGCGCGCACCAGCCCCGATCCGTCCCAGCGCACCGGGATCGGGTCGGCGAGGCAGCCGACGAACGCCCCGTCCTCGATGTTGCGGAAGCCGATGAGCTGCGGCCGCCCGTCCACGTCGTGGAGCCTGGCCGCGTACAGGCTCTCGTGCGCGAACGGCCGGGCGGCGGCGACGTCGATCCCGGCCAGCGGGTCGTCGACGGCGATCGTGTAGTTCTCGCCGGCCGGCCCCGGCGACCGCCGGGCGTCGGCGGCGCTGTCCCGGTCGCAGCAGAACAGCAGCAGCCGCTGCCCGTCCACCCGGTGCAGCTGGGGCACCTCCAGGTGGCCGAAGCCGTGCGCGTCGGGCCGGCTCAGCGGCGCCAGCACCTCCCAGGACTCCAGGTCGGCGGAGCGGGCGTGGCCGATCACGCCGCGCTCCCGGGCCGGCTGCGGGCCCTCGACGCGGGCGGTGAAGAGCATGTGCCAGTCGCCGTCGCCCGCATCGCGGTACACCCACGGGTCCCGGCACGCCTCCTGGTGCCAGTCCGAGCCGGGCCGGTACCGCTCGTAGTGGCGCCCGTCGGCCTCGACCTGCGGCCCCGGGAGCCGGCGCCAGACGGTCAGGTCGTCCGAGACCGCCGAGCCGATGCGCTGGACCCGGCCGCCCTCGGCGTGGGAGACGCCGGTGTAGAACATGCGCCAGCGGCCGTCGTCGCCGCGGACGACCGACCCGGTCCAGACCGCCTGGTCGTCCCAGGCGGGGGCGTCGGCGTGCACCAGGGCGTCGGGCAGCAGGGTCCACTCCCGGAGGTCGTCGGAGACGGCGTGCCCGACGGCGGCGCGGTGGTGGCGGCGCTCGGGGTCGTGGAGGGCGCGGGAGGCGCGCAGGAAGAACACGTGGTGGCGGCCGTGGTCGTCCGTGGCGTACCAGGAGTCCCAGACCCAGTGGTCGGCGAGCTTGAGCATCGGGTTCCTTCGCTGTACCGGGGGTGCGGGTGCGGCGCCGCCCGGGGCGGCGCCGGTGTCATCGGGGCCGGCGCTCGGCGGCCGGCGGCAGGGGTGGGAACGGCGCGCGCGGCGGGCACTGGTACCAGTACGCGGTGGTGCACACGTCGTCGGCGCGTTCGAACAGGGCCGTGCCGTCGTGGCCGATCTGCTGGAGCGTCACCCGCAGGTCGCGGCCGAACCGGATCGGGTCGGGCAGGTGCCACCGGTAGAGCCCGTGGGTGGTCGGCATGGAGGTCGCGTACGGGGATCGGCGGGTGCGGTCCTCGGTCGCCCGCTGCGGGTAGCCGAAGTAGGGCGCGCTGAAGGTGTGGACCTCCGGTTCCCGGTCGGCGGTGAGCTCGTCCTGGAAGGCCCAGGCGCCGCCCGCGTAGTCCTCCAGCCCGGTGCCGCAGATGGTGGGCAGGTCCTCGTCGCCGTCGATGTAGAACTTGACCTCGCCCTCGCCCCACCAGTACCGGCCGAGCGCGGTCAACGCCACATAGGTGCCCACATAGGACCCTTCGCCGGTGATGCCGTCGACGATGACGTGGTCCTCGCCCGGGCGCGGCGCGGCCGAGCGGCGCCACTGCGCGCAGAGGCGGCCCACCCGGTCGTCGACCCGGTCCCCTTCGGAGTAGTCGATCTGGAAGAACACGGCCTCGATGTCGCCGGGGTGCCGGCTCTCGAGGGTGATGCGGGCGCCCGAGCCGAACGGCATCGGCAGGTAGCAGTTCATGCCCCCGGTGGGGGCCACGGTGATCGGCAGCGAGTACACCGTCGAGCGCTCGCCGAACCCGTTGAGGAAGAAGTCGCCCAAAGGCACCTCCACCGAGGGCGTCGCCTCGCCGTCCCAATAGGCGCGGAGCACCAGGTCGCGCAGGACGAACGGGCCCGCCGGGGTCGTCGCGGGGACGGTGATCCAGACGTGCCGGATCACCCCGGGGCCGTCGATGTCGGCGAGGGTGAGCGTCTCGCCCGCGGGCAGCGGCAGATACGCCCGGCCCTTGCGCCCCGGCCCCAGGAGCGAGGCGGCCGCGCCGCCGGCCCCTTTCGCCCCGGTCGGGTTCTCGGCGGTGATCGCGCGGCTGCGCACCGGCGAGGGGCGCAGGTAGGAGGGCAGGTCGGTCATGAGGATGCTCTTTCGGTTCGCGGTGGGCGGGTCAGATGGAGGAGCGGACGACGGCGGGGCAGGCGACCTGCTCGACGTGGCCGCCTTCGGCCGCCCGGACGCGCTCGAGGAGCGCCCGGACGCTGCGCGCGCCGATCTCGTAGTGGGGCAAGGCGATGGTGGTCAGCGCGGGCCGCAGGTGCGCGGCGATGACCTCTTGGTCGTCGAAGCCGATCACCGCCATGTCGCCGGGGACGGACAGGCCGCGCTCCTTCAGCGCCTCGTACAGGCCCATGGCGACGCGGTCGTTGTAGCAGAACACGGCGGTGGGCCGGTCGGACCGGCCGAGCAGTTCGACGCCCGCCGCGTAGCCCGCCTCCTGGAACCCGCCCGTCCGGTCCGGGTAGATCGGCACCACCAGGTCGGCGTCGAACCCGATGCCGCGCGCGGCGAGCGCCTCCCGGTAGCCGGCCAGGCGCCCGACCGTGGAGGGGGCGTCCTCGGTGGAGTTGATGAACGCCGCCCGGGTGTGCCCCCGGTCCAGCAGCATGTCGGTGGCGAGCCGCCCGCCCTGCACCTCGTCGGGCACGATCGCGACCGCCTCCTGCCCGGCGGGGATGCAGTTGACGAACACGGTCGGCAGCGAGCCGAGCCGCGGCGGCGCCTGGACGTCGCGGTGGTACCAGGTGGAGAACAGCACGCCGACCGCCTGGTGGTCGATCATCATCTGGATGGCCTCGTCGGTGGCCTCCGGCGCGTGGTCGGTGTCGGCCACCAGCAGCACGTAGCCGTTGCGCCAGGCCTCCTCCTGCGCGCCGCGGAGGATCTGCCCCGCGAACGGCAGCGAGGCGATCGCGTCGGCGACCATGCCGATGAAGCGCGAGTTCCCGCTGACCAGGCTCTGGGCGAGCGCGTTGGGGCGGTAGCCGAGTTCGGCGACCGCCTCGAGCACCCGCGCCCGCGTCTCCTCGCCGATGCGTTCGCGCTTCTTGTTGTTGACGACCAGCGACACCGTCGCGACGGACACGTCCGCCAGCTCGGCGACGTCGCGCATGGTCACATTCGCCGAGCGGCCGCCGTTGGGCTTTCGTCCGCGGTCGGGGTCGTTCCCTGGAGTCATGGCACCTGCGTTCGTCGAGTCCGGAGAGGATTCCATGCTAGTGAGCCGTTCTATCCTTTGTTCGCGCCGGATTCGAGGCCGTAGATCATCGCGCGGTTGAGGACCAGGAACACCAGCAGCAGCGGCGTGACGGTCACGCACACGGCGGCGAAGGTCGCCGTCCAGTCCACGTTCCCCATCGCCCCGATGTAGTTCTGCAGCCCCAGCGGGATCGTCTTGAGGTCGTCGCTGAGCACGAACGTGTTCCCGAAGATGAAGTCGTTCCAGATGAAGATGCTGTTGACCAGCACCACGGTCACGATCGTGTTGGTCGACAGCGGCATCGTGATCCGCAGGAAGATCCGGTAGGGCCCGGCGCCGTCGAGCGAGGCCGCCTCGTACATCGAGTCGGGGATGTACTCGAAGAAGGAGCTGAACAGGTACACCGACAGCGGGAACGCGAACCCGGCCAGCGGGATGATCATCGACAGGTGGGTGTCGAGCAGGCCGACCTCGGCGTAGTCGATGAACAGCGGCACCAGGGCGATCTGCACCGGCACCACGATCCCCAGCAGGAACAGGCCCTTGACGGCCTTGCTGCCGCGGAAGCCGAGCACCTGCAGCGCGTAGGCGGCCATCATGCCGAACACGACGATGGCGATGCTCGCCCCCAGCGTCACGATGAGGCTGTTGACGATGTTCATGCCCAGGTCGCCGACGCTGAAGGCCCGCGCGTAGTTGTCGAACGAGATCGAGGTCGGCAGCGCGAACGGGTTGCCGCCCACGAAGTCCTCCTCGGTCTTGAGGCTCGTCATGAACAGCCAGGCGAGCGGGTACACCTGCACGATCACGATGGCCGTCACGATGACGGCGGTCGCGATCCGGAACGGATGCACGTTGCGACGGCGGCGGGGCCGCCCCGGCCGCGCCGCGGGAGCGGACGCTGACGCCACAGTGGTCATGCGCGGGCCTTCCTTCCTGACAGTCCGAAGATGAGCGCGACGGCGATGAGGCACTCGACGACGATGAACACCGAGACCGCGCTCGCGTACCCGTAGTCGGTCCCGACGAACGCCTGCTTGTACATGTAGGTGGTCAGCAGCTCCGAGGACTGCCCGGGCCCGCCGTTGGTCAGCAGGAACGGGATGTCGAAGCCGCGCAGGGTGTAGGTGGCCGCCATGACGATGGTCGTGATCCACACCGGCCGGATGTACGGGAAGCGGACCTTCGCGAACACCGTCCACCGCGACGCGCCGTCGATCCTCGCGGCCTCTTCGAGCTCCTGGGGCACGGCGATGAGCGCCGCGTAGAGGATGACCATGTACAGGCCCATGAAGCGCCAGCCCTCGGGCAGGGAGACCGCGACCAGGACGGTGTCGACGTCCGACAGCCACGGGCGGGTCAGGCCGTGCAGGCCGAAGAAGTCCAGGACCTGGTTGAGCAGCCCTTCGGGGTTCTCCGAGTAGATGCGCTGGAACAGGAACGAGATGGCGACGGTGGAGATGACGGCGGGCAGCAGGTACAGCGTCTTGACCAGCTCGCGCCCCCGGTTGAGCGCGGTCAGCAGGTTCGCCACGACCAGCGCGCCGCCGACCTGCATGACCAGGCACACCACGAGGTAGACGAGGCTGTTGCGAAAGGCCGTCCAGAAGACGTCGTCCCCGGTGAACATGCGGGCGTAGTTGTCCAGGCCGGCGAACCGCATGTCGGTGATCCCGTCCCAGTGGAACAGGCTCAAGAACAGCGACTGCACGATCGGCAGCAGCACGGCGACGCCGTAGACGAGGAGCGGCGGCAGCAGGAAGACCAGCACCGACAGCCGTGATCGATTGGGAAGCATGGTTCGTCTTTCCGAGGCGGGGGCCGGGGCCGGCCCCCGCCTCAATCGCGGGATCGTCAGTCGAAGTACTTCGGCGCGGACTCCTGGATGGTCGAGTCCACCGTTTCGATGAACTCGTCCGCCGTGATGTTGCCCTGGGCCAGCAGCACCAGCTCCTGCTGCAGCCGCGCGTTCGAGTTCGGGTCCAGCTGCGTGTCCCACGGCATCGCCAGGTGCTCGCCGAGGTCGTCGGCCGCCGCGACCGCCTGCCGGTACCGCTCGGTCGCGTCCTCGGGCACCGCGGTCGCGACGCCGGTCGTCGGCGACAGCGCGCCGGTGGCGGCGTACCGCTCGGGGTACTCCGCGAGCGCGAACTCGAGGAAGTCCCGCACCAGCGGGTCGTAGGTGTCGGCGTTGACCGCCATCCCGATGCCGGAGCTGACGACGTACTCGTTGGGCGCGGTGACGGCGCCCTCGACGGTCGGCAGCGTGAAGAAGTCGACGTCGTCGCGCACGGCCGCGTCGAGGTTCTCGGTCGCCAGGCTCGCCAGCTCCCAGGTGCCCACGTTGTACATCGCGGCGCTCCCGGAGGTGAACAGCGCCTGGGCGTCGGCGTACCCGGTCGAGGAGAAGCCGCGGTCGAAGCACTCGGCCTCGGCGAGGGACTCGATCCACTCCACGGCCTGCCGCCCGGCCTGGTCGTCCAGCGACGCCTCGCCCCGCTTGAGGTCCTGGATGTAGTCGGGCCCGGCGGTGCGGAACGGGTGGTAGGCGATGTACCGCTCCAGCGGCCACTGGTCGGTGCCGTTGAGCGCGATGGGGGTGACGCCCGCCGCGCGCAGGTCGGCGCACAGCTGCGGGAAGTCGTCGAGCGAGGCGGGGACCTGGACGCCGGCCTGGTCGAACAGCGCCTGGTTGTACCAGAAGAACTCCAGCTGGAACTCGAACGGGATCATGTGCAGCGACCCGTCGTCGAAGCGCTGGTAGTCGAGCGCGTTCTCGCGGTAGTCGTCGTAGAGGCCCATGTCCTGGAGCAGCGCCTCGACGTCCATCATCTGGCCCTGGCCGGCGAGCTTCTGGGCGAACGGCGTCGCGTCGGTGTCGAACAGCTCGGGCAGCTTCCCGGCCGCGGCGAGCGTCTCGTACTTCTGGATGTACGAGGGCCGGTCGGGCGTGGTGATCAGTTCGAGGGAGAAGCCGGGGTGCTCCTCGGCGTACTCCTCGGCGAGTGCTTCGAAGATCGCGATGGTCGCGCCGTCGGCGGGCCGCGAGAGCAGCCACGAGATCTCGCGCGGCTCGATCTCGCCGTCGGGGTCGACCTCGCCGGGGTCGACGCCGTCGGGTCCGCCTGCGCAGCTCGCGATCAGGGCGGACGCCGCCAAGGCGATGAGAGGTAGTCGGAATCGCTTCATCGGGCTTCCTTCTCTATGTGTCGGGGTGCGGTGTCGGTACTGGTGGTGAGGGTCGGGACCGTGAACGTCGCGGCCCCTTCGCCGGCGAACAGGCCGAGGCCGCCTTCTGGGCGGTCGTAGATCCTCGCGCTCAGCGCGACCTGGCGGTCGACGGAGGCGACCAGGATCGACCCGTCGACCACGAGGTCGATGCGGTGCCGGCCGGGGGCCAGGTCGCAGGGCCGTTCGAGTTCGACGGCGAACGGGACGTCGCCGGAGACCTCCCACTGCATGTCGCCGACGACGGCGCGGGGCCACCGGTCGAGGACGAACCGGGAGCGCTGCGGCTCCAGGCGGAGCACGTAGGACCGGTCGCCGTCGTCGCTGGAGCGCAGCAGCAGGCCGCATTCGCGGGTGCCGGGCTCGATGTCGACGGTCACGGTCGCGGCGAACGAGGCGGGCACCGCGCCCGCGCTCATCGCGGCCGCGTAGCCGTCGGGGGCCGCGTCCAGGCGGATGGCGCCGGGCCGGGCCGTGTCCGCGCCGCCGGTGAAGGCGAGCGGCACCGGCCGGTCGAAGTGGGCGAGCACTTCGGCGGGGACGGTGAAGGCGAGCGTGCCGTCGGGGTTCTGGGAGCATTCGAGGACCGAGAGCGTGCCGGCCCACTGGTAGGCCCCGTCGTCGGCCGCGCCCTCCTTGGAGGCGATCCAGCCGCAGAAGAAGCGGCGGCCGTCGCGCTCGACGCTCTTCGACGCGTAGAAGGCGCGGCCGTCGATCGTGTCGCGGTCCGGCACCAGCCAGGGCCCGTCGGGCGAGCGGGACATCCGGTACCTGGTGACGAACGACTCCGAGAACTCCGAGTAGACCAAATACCACCAATCGCCCCATTGGAACACGTCGGGGCATTCGTGGGTGACATATCGGCGCGGGTCCCAGAAGTGCTCGGCGGGGCGCCAGTCGATCAGGTCGTCGGAGACCATCTGCGCGACCAGGCCGCGGCGGCGCTCGGGGCCCTCCGCGTGGCGGGCGGCGAGGAGCATCCGCCATGGCTCGTCCTCGGAGGCCCGGAAGACGAACGGGTCGCGCCAGTCGCCGGGTTCGAGGCCCTCGGGGGCGCCGAAGGTCGATTCGGGGTGCTTCTTCCAGGTCGCGCCGCCGTCGTCGCTGCTGGCGCGCATCACCAGTTGCAGCGGCGTGACGCCGTCGGGGCCGAGGCGGCGGGGGTTGTGGCCGGTGTAGAACATGTGGAGCCGGCCGCCGTCCTCGACCACCGAGCCGGTGTAGGCGTTGAAGTCGGCCGCGTCGGGGCCGCCGCTGGGGAGGGCGACGCCCCGGTCGCGGAACCGGACGAAGTCCCGGGTCGCCACCAGGCTCCACGGCGTGCCCGACATCGGGTCGTCGCGGTCTTCGTGCAGGTAGAAAAGCCAGAATTCCCCGTCCCGCTCGAACGGGATGACGTCGCCGACCCATCCTTCGCTCGGCTGGAAGAAGACTGAGGCCGCAGGACCCACCGGTCACCTCCGGGTTGGTTAAACGATTGAACACGGCCATGGTACGACGGAACCTCGCGATGTTCAATCGTTTGAACTAGGAATTCTGCTCCGGCTCCCCGATTTCGCCGGGTCGGCCGGGCCCGCGGCGCCGAACGTCCGATGCCGGCCAGGTGGGGAGGGCGCCCGCGCGGCGCCGCCGGGCCCGGCGGCTGGGCCGCCGGGTCCGGAGCGAAGGAGACGGGTGCACGAGGGGGGACTCGAACCCCCACGCCCGAAGGCACAGGAACCTAAATCCTGCGCGTCTGCCAGTTCCGCCACTCGTGCGAAGCCGAGCGACCGGGCCGTGCGGGGACGGCCGTCGCCCGTGCGAAACCGAGCGGCTGCGCCACGGGGCGCACGGTCGCCGCTCGAACGCGGCCCCCGCCGTGGGGCGGAGGGGCAGCAACCAGTGTGTCACACGCCTGTTCGTTCCCGTAGGCTGGTTGAGATGACTCGACCCGACAAGCGCGCGGCGGATGAGCTGCGCCCAGTGAAGTTCACCCGCTCCTGGACCGACCACCCCGAGGGCTCCGTCCTCGTCGAGTTCGGCCGCACCCGCGTGCTGTGCACCGCCTCCGTCACCGCAGGGGTGCCGCGGTGGCGCCGCGGCAGCGGCGAGGGCTGGGTGACCGCCGAATACTCGATGCTCCCCCGCTCGACCCACTCCAGGTCCGACCGGGAGTCGATCCGCGGCAAGATCGGCGGGCGCACGCACGAGATCTCGCGCCTCATCGGCCGGTCCCTGCGCGCCTGCGTCGACTTCAAGGCGCTGGGCGAGAACACCATCACCTTGGACTGCGACGTGCTCCAGGCCGACGGCGGCACCCGCACCGCCTCGATCACCGGCGCCTATGTCGCCCTGCACGACGCGGTCACCTGGCTCAAGGAGCAGAAGCTCGCCCGCAAGCCCGAGAAGATCCTGACGACCTCGGTCTCGGCGGTCAGCGTCGGCGTCGTGCGCGGCGCCCCGGTCCTGGACCTGCCCTACGAGGAGGACGTGGCCGCGGCGGTCGACATGAACGTGGTGTGCACCGGCGAGGGCGACTTCGTCGAGGTGCAGGGCACCGGCGAGGAGGCCGTGTTCAACCGCTCCGAGCTCGACCAGCTCCTGGACCTGGCCGTCAAGGGCTGCAAGGAGCTGGCGACGCTCCAGGCCCGGACGCTGCTGTCGTAGCGCCGTGAGGGTACTGCTGGCGACCCGCAATGCGGGCAAGATCGATGAACTGCGCCGGATCCTGGCCGAGGCCGCGCCCTCGGTGGAGCTGGTGGGCCTCGACGCGGTCGAGACCTACCCCGAGACGCCCGAGACCGAGTTGACGTTCGCGGGCAACGCGCTGCTCAAGGCGCACGACGGCGCGGCGCGGACCGGCCTGCCGACCGTCGCGGACGATTCGGGCCTGGCCGTGGAGGCGCTGAACGGGATGCCCGGGGTGCTCTCCGCGCGCTGGGCGGGCCGCGCCAAGGACGACGAGGCGAACAACGCGCTGCTGCTCGATCAGCTCGCCGACCTCGACGACGCCCGGCGCGGCGCCACGTTCGTGTGCGCGGCGGCCCTGGTCCGGCCCGACGGGCGCGAGACGGTGGTCTACGGCGAGATGCCCGGCCGCATCGGGCACGAGCCGCGCGGCGCGAACGGCTTCGGCTACGACCCGCTGTTCGTCCCCGAGGGCTACGAGGTCACCAGCGCCGAGCTGAGCACCGAGGAGAAGAACGCGATCTCCCACCGGGGGAAGGCATTTCGCGAGCTAGCGAGCAAAATCTGAAGCACCGCCGCGAGCTAGCGAGCGAAATCTGAAGCACCGCCGCGGGCCCGCGAGCGCGGCCCGCGGCGCGTCCGCGTGCCGCTCGGCTTCGAGTTCCCTCTTGCTCTGACAGCGACCGCCGGTTGTGTTTCGATGAGTGGCGGGGCAAGCATGAGGGGAAGTGCGACATGATCGCTGTCACCGGTGCGACCGGCCATCTCGGTCGCCTCGTCATCGAGCGCCTGCTGGAGCGCGAGGTGCCGCCCGAGCGGATCGCCGCGCTGGTCCGCGACCCGGCGAAGGCCGCCGATCTCGCCGAGCTGGGCGTCGAGGTGCGCCGCGCCGACTACGACCGGCCCGAGACGCTCCGGCCGGCGCTGGAGGGCGTCGAGAAGCTGCTGCTGGTCTCGAGCCCCGAAGTGGGGCGGCGGCTGCCCCAGCACGGCAATGTCGTCGACGCCGCGAAGAGCGCCGGCGTGGGCCTGCTGCTGTACACGAGCATCCTCCACGCCGACACCTCGCAGGCCGCGCTCGCCACCGAGCACATCGGGACCGAGCGGCTGCTCCACGAGGCGGGCGTGCCGTACCTGGTCCTGCGCAACGGCTGGTACATGGAGAACTACACCGAGCATCTCGACCAGGTCATCGAGTCCGGGACGGTGTACGGGGCGGCCGGGAAGGGCCGGGTGGCGGCGGCGACCCGCGGGGACTACGCCGAGGCCGCCGCGGTGCTGCTGACCGAGGACCACGGGGTGGACAGGGTCTTCGAGCTGTGCGG
>JACYYJ010014075.1_pt2 | contig 12842 bp, 12 predicted proteins | sample 8236861 | NCBI WGS metagenome assembly JACYYJ01 (sample SAMN14103086, study PRJNA606662) | landfill metagenome | isolation source: landfill solid waste | place: India:New Delhi, Okhla landfill site | collected 2017-11-05
CGCAAGCCCGCCCCCGACATGGTGCTCGCCCTGCTGGCCCGGCACGAGCTGACGGCGGGGGAGTGCCTCGCGGTGGGGGACCGGCCGGCCGACATCGAGGCCGCGCGGGCCGCCGGGGTCGAGGGCGTGCTGCTGGAGACCCCCGGGATCCCGCTCGAGGCGCCGGGGGCGCGTCGCATCCACTCGCTGCGCGACCTGATCCCGATGCTCTGACCGCCGTCGACCCGGACGGCCCACGTGGTGCTGCTCGCCCGCACCGGCGCGGCACTCATGGCGCGCCTGGCCGGCGCGGAGCCCTCCGCTGCACCGCCGGATCCAGCCGGTAGTGGCCGCTGGCCGGATCGTGCTGGAAGAGGCTGATCAGCGCCGCGAGCGCGAGGGCGATCCCGCTCATCTCCAGCAGCTCCTCGATCATCGTGCCGTAGATGTAGCGGTTGTCCACGATCCAGTCCGATGCCGCCAGATGACGGCCGTTCAGGGTCTCCACCCCGACCGCGCCCACCAGGAACAGCGCCCCGCCCAGCAGGATCCCGATCAGCGCCCGGCGGGGGAGCGAGAGCACCAGGCGCAGCAGGAGCAGCCCGATCACCAGCGCGATCGGCGCGCCGACGAGGACCCAGGTGAACCCGACGTCGAACGGCAGCAGCGCCGCGAGCCGGTCGCCAGGCACGTCGAAGCGCTCGTGGATCTCGAGGTACTCGTCGACCGAGGCGAGCAGCGCCACCACCGCCAGCAGCCACCAGGAGCGACGGAAGGACGGCCCGGCCAGGGCGATCATCGCCGCGAGCCCGCCCAGCAGCAGCCAGAGGCCGGAGTTGTACCAGGTCGCCATGTTGTACTCGCGCCCCACGTCGAAGTACCAGAACACGGTGTGGAAGTTCTGCGAGGTGACGCCGGTGGTGCGCTGATGGGCCAGCAGCGTCACGAGCGCGACGAGGATGATCACCACCGCCACGGCGATCAGGCGGGCGGCGATGCGGGGGAGCGAGAGCGGGCGGAAGTCGGCCTCGTCGGGAGTGACGGCGTCGGTGGCGCGTGCGTCTGCGGTGCGCACGGCGGCGGGGTCAGTCATATCGGACACTCTATGAACTCTCGATGAGATCTCGGTGAACCCCGGATGTGGACGCTCTCATGCGTGTCGCGGTGCCTCGGGGGACTACGTTGGAGACATGGCGATCATCTACCAGGCAGAGCTCAGCCCGACGAAGCCCGAGGTGCTGCGAGAGCTGCTCACCTCCCGCCCCTGGGGCGAGGACGGGGAGCTCCAGGTGCTCGGCGCGTACCGCTTCGACGACCCATCCGGCGAGGTCGGCGTCGAGTGCCACCTCGTGCGTGTGGGGGAGAGCATCTACCACCTGCCGCTCACCTACCGGGGCGCGCCGCTCGAGGACCCCGCGGCGCACCTGGTGACCACGATGGACCACTCGGTGCTGGGCACTCGCTACGTCTACGACGGGCTCGAGGACGAGCTCGCGATCGAATGCTTCGCCCGGGCGCTCGCCGGCGAGCAGCAGCAGGCGGTGCAGGAGACCTTCGCGCCCGACGGCACGCCCGCCGGGACGCGTCCGCAGTCGGTGGAGCTGACGCTCGAGGTCGACGAGGGCGAGGTCGCGCCGACCCTCGAGGAGCTGCTCGACGGCGACGAGACGTTCACAATCGCGCGCACGGTCGACGGGCTCGACGGCGCGGTCTGTCTCGTCGCCGCCTGGGACGGCGGGCGCGGGGTCGTCGCGGCCTGCTGAGCGGGTCGACGCCCCTCAACCTCCACTCCCCGTCGGGGAAGGTTACCCGCCGAGACGTGCGGTGACCTGTGCGGCGGCTTCGATCACGGCATCGCGCAGCACAAGGTGGCTCCCCGTGTGCTGGACTCGGGAGCGCGGTGCGCTCGCGGTGATGCATCCGACGAGCTCGCCGCGATAGTCGTGGACAGGGGCGGAGACGCCGTACTCGTCCATCGTCGTCTCTCCGTCGTTCACGGCCACGCCCTGCTCGCGGACGCGGGCGAGCTCCTCGTGCACGGGGTCCTCGGGACCCAAGTAGTCCTGCAGGCCGAAGCCGTGCCGTGCGAACAGCTGATCGGCCTCTTCGGGGCTGAGCGGTGCGAGGAAGACCCGCACGGAAGAGCTGGCGAGCCGCGTGTAACGGGTGCCGATCGAGGCGCTGTGCTTGACCTGGTGCGGGCTCGCGTACTGCTCGACGACGATGGCCTCCGTGCTGTTCCAGACAGCGAGGGCCGAGGTCTCCTGCGTCTGCTGCGTCATGGCCTCGAGGTGCGGGGCGGCCGCGCGTCGGATGTCGAGCTCCGCGAGCAGCGGACCGGCCAGGCCGATCATCCCCAGTCCGAGGCGGTACCTGCCGGAGGACTCATCCCTCTGGACGTATCCGCCCTCCGCGAGCCCGGCCAGCATGCGGGAGACGGTGCTCTTGTGCAGGTTGACGATCTCCGCGATCTCGGTGACACCGAGCAGCGATCGATCCGAGGCGGAGAATGCCTCGAGCACCAGGAAACCGTTGAGCAGCGACGCGGCCGCCCCCTGCTTCTCGTTGTTCTCCCTCTCGCCCACCATCGAAAGCCCCTCCGAACTCGTCGTCGCACTGCGCCCGGTCGGGCGCCTCGAAAGTGTAGAGCGCACGGACGGACGGTGGGCCCGAGGACCGGTCAGTCCTCGGGCCCACTCTTCGCCAGGGCGCCGTGTCGGCTCAGGCGGGGTCCGCGGGTGCCGCGACCTCGGGCTGAGGATCCGAGAGGGTCTTGGGGACCGTCTCCTCGAACTGCGGAAGAGCCTCGAGGTAGCGCACGACGTCGTCGGTGGACTCCACATCGCCGAACTTGTTGTCGATGTCGTAGAGGTTCCACTGCACGACGCCGGGCACGCGATCACCGATCGTCTCGCGAGGGATGATCGGTCGGAAGCCCTTGGCCAGGGCGTCCTCGACCGTGTGGCGCACACAGCCGGCGGCCGTCGCTCCTGTGACGATCAGGGTGTCGATGCGGTTGGAGGTCAGGAACAGCTCGAGGTTGGTGCCCGGGAAGGCCGAGGCGCGGTTCTTCTCGATGACGACCTCGCCCTCGGCGGGGGCGATGCGGTCGTCGATCTGCGCCCAATAGGAATCGGCGGGGAGGGTCTCCGTGGGGATCTTCGAGTACCACAGGCCCATGTCGTTGGTGCCCGAGGAGGCATCGCGGTTCTTGTAGACGTTGGTGGTGTAGAAGACCGGGACACCCTTCGCACGGGCGGCCTCGTTGATGCGCTGGACGTTGGGGATGATCGTGTCCATACCGGCGCAGGTGAAGGGGTGACCGGGGCGGGTCCAGGCATTCGCCAGGTCGATGTGGATCACGGCGGGGCGGCTGCCGTAGCCGACGCGGCGCTTGAAGCCGCGCTCGTTGTAGATGCCGACGCCGGCCTCGAAAGCCTCCTCCAGCACGGCGGCGAGGCGGGTCTCGATGTCGTTCGCGGTCTCGATCGTGTCGGTCATGGGAGTCTCCAACTCTTCTGCGAAATGGTTGTCGGCTCAGCAACGGCGTTGCTGGTGTAAGTACTGTAGCTCAGGTCATGTCCAAGAGCCAGGGGGCTCCCTGCGGTGTCGGGATAGTGGATCAGTCGGTGCGGACCGCACGCGGATCCACATTGCGGGCACCCAGGATGACCAGGCCAGACAGCAGGATCGGCACACAGCCCCACGCCATCACCGAGGAGCCCCAGCCGCTGCCCGAGGCGAGTGCCGCGGTCACGCCGATGCCGGCGATGAGGGCGCCGAGCTGCCCGCTGGCATTGATGATCGATCCGCCGGTGGCCCTGGTGTGGGCCGGGAAGCTCTCGCCGTTGAAGAACAGGAGCGCTGCGAAGGGCCCGATGAGGAAGAAGAGTCCCGAGCTGTAGAGCGCGATGATCAGTCCGAAGCTGCCCTGTGGTGCGAGCACCAGCGCGAGGAACGAGAGGCCCGAGAGGATCCAGCCCAGTGCGATCGTGTTGCGCCGCCCGATGCGATCTCCCAGCCAGCCGTGGAACAGATAGCCCAGGAACGCGGTCCCGTTGGAGACGACGAGGATCCCGAGCGCGTTGGTGAACGGAACGTCCTTGCCATCGGGAGCTGTGAGATACGACGTCCCCAGCATCACGAAGCACAGAACCCCGAACCAGCTCAGCATGAAGGCGATCGAGATGATGAGCGTAGGGCGAAGGGACGCTCCCTTGAACGCGGCCGCCAGCGGCGTGGACTGCTCGGCGAGGTCGATGCCGGACTCTCGGGCGAGCTCGAACGCCTCGGCCTCGTGACCGTCCTTCAGCAGACGGTCCGCCTCGCGCCGCAGCACGAACTGCGGGGTCTCCTTGAGCTTCTTCGCCGCGAGCAGGATGAAGACGGCCGGGAACATCGCGACCACGAACGGGAGCTCCCAGCTGCCGATCGGGAACAGCACGTACACCGACGCCGCGGCGAGCACCGATCCGACGGGCCAGCCTGACTGCACCAGAGAGTAGATGAATCCGCGCCGTTTCGCCCGTCTGGCGTCGGTGTGGGTCTGAGCGAAGAGCTCGTTGAGGTAGGTGGCATTGATCGCCTGCTCGGCATAGCCCAGCCCTGCCATCGAACGAACCATCACGAGCACGATCACTCCGAGGCCGCCCACGACTCCGGCGATCAGGCCCGCGACTGCGGTCAGGCCGGATGCGAGGGCGGCGCCGGCTACAGCAAGGACGATTCCCTTGCGGCGTCCGAAGCGGTCCACGATCGGCCCGATGCCGAAGGCCACCAGTGCCGTGCCGGCGGTGACGGCAGTGTTGATGCCGGTGCTCTGCGCGGAGCTCCAGCCGAGGTCGGCGGCCATCTCCGGCAGCAAATTCCCGAACAGCACGAAGTCGTAGACGGCGAATGTCCAGGCCAGGAAGCACAGGACGAGTGCCCAGTTGAGGTCCTTGCGGGTGATCGACGGTGCTTCGGCGAGGGCCGCTGCCACGAGGTGGCTGTCGGCGGCGGGTTCGGGGCGGGTGATATCAGGAGCGTCTCCGGCCAGAGCGGCGGAAGTGCTGGCGTCGTCGGTGGGGGTGTTCATGTCGGTTCCCTCTCGCGGGTCCGGTGATCTCTGCGGGATGTGGCGGCGTTCGGAGCGCGGAGTCAGCGAACGCGACCAGGTGCTCGACCGACGGGGCCGCCAGGAGATGACCGGGTCGGGGAGGAGTGTGAGCGCGGTGATGCGAGACAGCGGTGAAACGGGGGAAGCAGTGAAACGGGTGGTGCAAGGGAAGAGCTGCGGGGCCGCAGCGCTGCAGGACGCGATGGGCGTGGAGCGGAGCTGTCCGCTCCGGGCCTGAGGAGGCAGGTACGCCAGGACCCGGCGTCGCCGTGGACGGCGCCGGGTCCTGACCTGCCGGTGTGCGATGCGGGCGGTGCCGACGAAGGTCGCCGGTGGGCGAGCCGTTCGGTCGGCGCCAGCCGTGCGTGAGGATCAGGCGTTGGCGGGAGCGAGCGCCTGCTCCGACGGCTCCTCCGAACCGGTCGTCTCGGAGTCGCTGGTGCGAGCGGCCCGCAGCGCAGCGGTGGCCGCGCCGTCGAGCACGAGCTCGCCCTGCTCCTCCTCGAGGACCACGCCGTAGTCGTCCTTCGCGGCCTCGCGGGTGGTGAAGCCGTCGAGGACGTCCTCGAGCACCTTCTCCGGTGCCCGCCTGAGCGGATCGCCGAAGCCGCCTCCCGAGGGGACCGTGATCGTCAGCGAGTCACCGGCCGAGATCTTGAAGCCCGTGACCTTCGAGGGCCAGTTCTCCTCGCCCTCGCGGCCCTTGTTCTTCACGATCGACGCGTTCAGCCCGTCGTGGCCGCCGAAGATGCCCCATGGGACGTCCGAGTCATGGCGCTCTCCCTCGCAGGTGACCACCGTGTCGGTGAGGAAGGTGTTCTCCCGGACGATGCCGATGCCGCCCCGGTGCTCGCCGGCCGCGGCAGGCTCCTCGCGCAGCTCGTAGCGGTCGGTCCGCATCGGGAACCGCCACTCGAGCTCCTCGATGGGGTTGTTGCGGGTGTTGGCGATGAGGTTGTCGGTCGAGTCGGGACCGTCCGAGTGGGCCCGGCCGCCGTAGGATCCCTCATTGACCTCGAGGTAGACCCAGTACTCGCCCTCGTTCTCGTCCCAGCCCGCGTAGGACATGAAGTGGATGTGGGCGGAGTTGCCGGCCGTCACCCGCTCGGGGATCTGGGGCGCTAGCGCCCTCAAGGCCAGGTCCACGGCGCGCTGCACCTGCGAGAAGCGGGAGAACGTCGCAGCGGGGTACGTCGGATTGAAGATCGTGCCCTCGGGAGCGATGACCTTCAGCGGCTTCAGCATGCCCTCGTTCTGCGGGACGTGGACCGGGAAGGCCACCTCGTCGAGGAACATCATTCGGGTGATGAAGGTGAAGGCCGAGACCGTCGTCCCCTCGAATGCGCAGTTGTAGGCGGTGGGGACCTGGGGTGAGGACCCGGTGAGGTCGTACGTGATCTCGTCGCCCTCGACGATGACCTTCACCGCGATCGGCAGCTTCTCCCCGTAGTTCCGCCCGTCGTCGTCCAGGTATCCGACCTCGGTCTCGTAGACGCCATCGGGGATCTTCGCGATCTCCTGACGCAGCATGCGCTCGGAGTAGTCGATCCACGACTGCCCGGCCTCACGCACCGCCGGATAACCGTAGCGCTCGACCAGCGCGAGGTAGCGGGAGCGTGCGAGCTCACAGGCGGCGATCATCGCCTGGAAGTCACCGAGGTTCGAGGTGGGGGTGCGGGAGTTGTTCAGGATGTGCCGGATCAGAGACTCCTGGCGCACGCCCTTCTCGTAGATCTTCACAGCCCGGAAGATCTGGCCCTCGGACTGCATGTCCTGGATGTCGACCATCAGTCCGGAGAACGCGCCGCCGTTGTCGATCAGCTGACCGGAGGCGCCGGCGAAGCCGACGAGTTCGCCGTCGTGGAAGATCGGCTGGATCACGGCGACGTCGGGGGAGTGGGTCGCACCGAGATAGGGGTCGTTGTGCAGGATGACGTCGCCCTCGTGGATGTCGTCGCCGAGCACGGAGATGACGCCCTTGACGATCTTCGGCATGGAGCCCATGAACATCGGGGTCGAATCGGACTCGGCCAGGACGTTGCCGTCCTTGTCGAACAGGCCGGCGCCGAGGTCCTCGGACTCGCGGATGATCGAGGAGTAGGCCATGCGGAACAGGACCGAGGCCATCTCCTTCGCCGCCGAGCTCAGGGCGCCTCCGATGACGCGCATGAGGATCGGGGTGGCGAGCTTTACATCCGCAGCCTGGACTGCAGGGCAGGTGATGACGATGTTGCCGGCCCCGTCGACGACGCCGGTGAACTCCGGCGGCACCACGACGGTCGAGTCGTACTGCTCGATGATGATCGGGCCCTCGAACTCGGTTCCGCACGCGAGCCCCGCTCGATCGTAGAAGCCGGTGGCGAAGGTCTTGGGCTTGCCGTCCACGCTGAAGGTGACGTCACGGGTCTCGATGAGCGCGCTCTCGAGGTCACCGCCCTGGGGAGGCTGTGCAGGGGGCAGGTCGTCCATCACGCCGATGGCCTCGACGCGGATCGTGATCAGCTCGACCTCTCCGTCGGCGAACCGATGGCCGTACTCGGCGAAATGCGCCTCGTGGAAGGCCTCCTCCGCCGCCTTCAGCCAGGCCTCGTCGACCGGTCCCTCGGGGACGTCGAAACGGATCTCGTAGCCCTGACCCGCGTAGCGGGCGTCGGCCTTCCAGTCGATCCTGCGACGCTCGGGCGGGACCTCCTCGGCGTCGAGCTGGGCGACGGCCCGCGCCTCGAGCGCCTCGTAGGCCTTCTGGACCCTCTCGGGCTCCGGCTCCGCGAAGCGCATCCGCAGGGTAGACATGAACTCGTACTCCTCGTCGGTCGCGAGGAGGCCGATGCCGGCGATGATGCCCGGGTGTGCGGGGACGAGGACGTGGGGGACCTCGAGCTCCGCAGCGATCTCGCAGGCGAACAGTGCCCCCGCACCGCCCTCGGCGACCAGGGTGAAGTCTCGCGGGTCGTAGCCTCGGCGCACCGAGTTCTGCTCGATGGCCTGGGTCATCCCGAACTTCTGGATCTGCAGCGCACCGAGCGCCGCCTCGTCGATGCTCATGTCCAGCTCATCGGCCAGACCCTGCATCGCCCGCCGGGCCGCCTCGATGTCCATGTCCAGGTCCGAGCCGGCCAAGATCCGATCGGGCCGCATGCGGCCGAGCAGCACCTGGGCGTCGGTCGAGGTGGGTTCGGTGCCGCCGCGGCCATAGCAGACGGGACCGGGCACGGCTCCGGCAGACTGCGGGCCGACCCTGAAGACGCCTCCCTGGTCCACGTAGGCGATCGAGCCGCCGCCCGCGCCGATGGTGTCGACGTCGACCATGGGGACCATGGCCTGGTAATCACCGATCTTCGTGTCCAGCAGATGGCGCATCCGCAGCTCGCCCTGGTGCGCCACACCGATATCCGCCGAGGTGCCGCCGATGTCGAGGGTGATGACGTTGTCGAAGCCGGACTGCTTCCCGGCCCATACGCCGCCGATGAGGCCGCCGACGGGGCCGGACATCATCAGGGTCACGGGCAGCTTCGCGGCCTCGGCGATCGGGACCATGCCGCCGGAGGACTGCATCAGCAGGATCTCGCGCTTGTAGCCGAGACCGGTGGCCGCTTCCTGGAGCCGACGGAGATAGCGGGAGACCTTCGGACCGACGTAGGCGTTCAGCGCGGTGGTGGAGAAGCGCTCGTACTCGCGATAGAGCGGGACGACCTCGCTGGAGAGGGAGAGGTACGCCTCGGGGAACTCCTCGTGCACGATCTCGCCGATGCGTCGCTCGTGCGAGTCGTTGAGATAGCTGTGCAGCAGGCACACGGCGATCGCCTCGACACCGGCCGCCTTCAGCTCGCGGACGCGCTCGCGGACCTCGCCCTCGTCGAGTTCGACGAGGACTTCGCCGTGAGGCGCGGTGACGCGCTCCCGCACGGTCAGCCGATGGCGCCGCTTGACCAGGGGGTGGGTCTGCCAGGGGAGATCCTGCTGGAGCGAGAAGTTGTGCGGCTTCTTGTGGCGGGCGATGTGGAGGATGTCGCGGAAGCCCTCGGTCGTGATCATGCCGACCTCGGCGCCCGTATGGGTGAGGGCGGTGTTCGTCGCGACAGTGGTGCCGTGGACAAGCTGGTCGATCTCGGAGAGCGGTACGCCTGCCTTCTCCGAGAGCTTCTCGAGGCCGTTGATGACGGCCTCGGACGGATCGTGCGGCGTGGACGGGACCTTCTCGACCACCGCAGTACGGTTCTCATCGTCGGAGAAGTAGAGATCTGTGAACGTTCCGCCGACATCGACGCCGATGCGCTTCATGGTGGGATCCTTCCCGGGGAGATCTGTGGTCAGCACTCCACGAACGTGACCTGCGCCATAGTCCGTGTTGCTTGGGTAGCACCGTATATGTGACAGGAGCAACACGCAATGGGTGTCGGGGGAGTAGCCGTTCTGTGATCAGAGGTCTCATGGCGAGGGGCGCGCTGACCGCCCACCGTCCGGAATGCCGTGGGGTGTGGAGGGCGATCGATTCCCGCCCTAGGGCGTGTTGCTAAACACCTCTGGCTGGGGTGCGGGTGAGCCTTGGAGGATGTCGCGTGATGTGATCTCGGATCAGGTGTGGGCTGTGATCGGGCCGTTGTTTCCGTCGGTGAGGGCTACGGGGCGCCCACCGGTGGACCGGCGCACTGTGGTGGAGGCCGTGGCGTGGCGGTATCGCACCGGGGCGCCGTGGCGGGATTTGCCGTCGCGGTTCGGGAACTGGAACACCATTTATAGGAACTTTCGCCGGTGGGCGACGGCCGAGGTGTGGGCGCGGGTGTTGGAGAAGGTCCAGTCGCTGGCGTACCAGCGGGGAGACCTGGACTGGGTGACCTCGATCGACTCCACGGTGGTGCGCGTGCACCAGCATGGGGCGACCTTGCCCAGGGACACAGGGGGCCGGATCGAACTACAAGAAGTTCGGGCCGGAGACGCCTGACCACGCCATCGGTCGCTCTCGGGGCGGGCTGACCACAAGGACGCATCTGGTCTGTGACGGGCGCGGCCGGGCGCTGGCGTTCATCCTCACCCCGGGGCAGGCGGCCGATACGAGCATGTTGGTCCCTACGCTGGGCCAGATCCGCGTGCCCGGTGCGGTCGGCAGACCGCGGACCCGTCCGGACCGGGTGCTGGCCGACAAGGGCTACCCCTCGAAAGCGAACCGGGCCTGGTTGCGCGCGCACGGCATCGCCGCGACGATCCCCGAACGCGACGATCAGATCGCCCACCGTCGGAACAGGCCGGGCCGCCCGATCGATTTCGGGGAGCAGCAACGGGCCCGTTATCGCGGCCGGAACGTCGTGGAGCGATGCTTCAACCGGCTCAAGCAGTGGCGCGGGATCGCGCTGCGATCAGACAAGACCGCCGGCAGCTACCACGCCGGTCTGTGCCTGGCCGCCGCCCTCCACTGGCTCGCCACCGGTCAGCGTAGCGCGGCTCAGACGTAACGGCAGACCTGGTCGGGGCCGCAGGTGTCGGGGTGGAGGGTGGTGGCCTCGTCGCGGAGAGCGGTGAGGGTGTCGCGCAGTGCGCTCAGGCTGCGCAACTGGTCCTCGATGTCCGCCAGGCGTTGGTCGAGCAGGTCGCGGACGTGGTCGCAGGGCGCCTGCCCGCCGTCGCGGATCTCCAGCACCTGCTGGATCTGGGCCAGCGTGAGCCCGGCGGCCTGGCCGCGGCGGATGAAGTCCAGCCGGTCGAGCACGGTCGGGTCGTAGTCCCGGTACCCCGCGGCCGTGCGGTCCGGGGCGGGCAGCAAACCCTGCCCCTCATAGAACCGCAGCGTCTTGGTGCTGGTGCCCGCGGCGGAGGCGAGTTCACCGATCCTCATGACAGCCCTCTTCTCGGGGTCTCCGGCGGGGTGGGCTTGACCTTGCCCTGCACTGGAAGGTCCATTCTGGCCTCAGTGGAGTATTTCGCCAAGTGATGGGGGTATCTCAAGTGGACCAAAAGGTTGACCTGGCGGTGATCGGCTCCGGGGGTGCGGCGTTCTCCGCCGCGATCCGGGCCCGGAACCTGGGCAAGTCGGTGGTGATGATCGAACGGAGCACGGTCGGCGGCACCTGCGTGAACATCGGTTGCGTGCCGTCCAAGGCGCTGCTCGCCGCCGCCGAGGCCCGGCACGTCGCCGCCGACGCCCCCGGCCGGTTCCCCGGCATCGCCACCGCGGCCGGCCCGGCGGACATGCCGGCCCTGATCCATGCCAAGCAATCCCTGGTGGAGAACCTGCAGGCGGCGAAGTACGTCGATCTCGCCGCCTCCTACGACTGGCCGATCCGGCAGGGGGTGGCCTCCTTCGGAGGCTCCCCAGAGGCGCCGGTGTTGCGGGTCACCGGCCCGGACGGGAGTACCGAGGTGCTCGAGGCTGCCCACTATCTGGTCGCCACTGGCGCACGCCCCTGGGTCCCGGACCTGCCGGGACTGGAGCATGTGGACTACCTGACCTCGACCACCGCGATGGAACTCACCGAGGTGCCCGAGTCCCTGCTGGTCCTCGGCGGTGGGTACGTCGCCCTGGAGCTGGCCCAGCTCTTCGCCCGGCTCGGCTCGACGGTGACCATGCTGGTCCGCTCCCGGCTGGCCTCCGCCGAGGAGCCCGAGGTCAACCAGGTCTTGGCATCGGTGTTCGCCGACGAGGGCATCACGGTGCTGCGCCACGCCCAGCTCGAAACGATCGCCCAGGACGAGACGACCGGTGAGGTAACCGCCACCGCGACGGTCGAAGGCCAGGCCAGCCAGTTCCGCGCCCAGCGGGTGTTGGTGGCGCTGGGCCGCCGTCCGGTCACCGACGACCTGAACCTGGACACCGTCCAGGTCCCGACCGGCGTGGGCGGGGAGGTCGTCGTCGACGACGCGCTGGCCACCACCAATCCGCGCATCTGGGCCGCCGGGGACGTCACCGGGCACCCGGAGTTCGTCTACGTCGCAGCCCACCACGGGGCGATGGTCGTTGACAACGCCTTCACCGGGGCCGGACGCACGGTCAACTACGGCCACCTGCCCCGGGTGACGTTCACCAGTCCCGCTATCGGCGCGGTCGGGATGACCGAGACACAGGCCCTGGCGGCCGGCTACCGGTGCAACTGCCGCGTGCTGCCGCTGGACTACGTGCCCCGCGCACTGGTCAACCGGGACACCCGCGGATTCATCAAGGTCGTCATCGACGACGACACCGGCCGCATCCTCGGCCTCACCGCCCTCGCAAAGGACGCCGGTGAACTCGCCGCCGCCGGCGTCTTCCTCCTCGAGGGACACCAGACCTACCAAGACGTCGCCGCCATGTGGGCGCCCTACCTGACCATGGCCGAAGGCATCAAGCTCGCCTGCCAGTCCTTCACCACCGACCCCTCCCAGCTGTCCTGCTGCGCTTGAAACGGCCACGCAATAGTCGCGCGGCCACCTTTAGCAACACGGCCTAGTCGCCCTCCCCGGCGAGGTGGGTGTCGAGGACGTCCTGGGCGATCTCGCGCAGCAGCCGGATCGAGTCGCGGGGGAGCTGGGCCTCGGCGCTGCCGGCACGCATCGCCGCGATGATGCGCCGGCTCAGACGGCCCGGGCCCGCCAGGCGCACACGACGGACGCCGGGGGAGTCCGAGAGGCTCACCAGGCGGGGGAGCAGGCCGACTCCCGCTCCGGCGCCGACGAGGGCGATGGCCGTCCCCCACTCCGTGGCCTCGTGGGCGATCCGCGGCGTGAGACCTGCCGCCGTGAAAGCGGTCGTGAACAGCGCGCGATAGGCGGAGCCGGGCTGGTCGGTCACCCACGG